>ERZ761602.5029-NODE-5029-length-16086-cov-6.778741_pt1 | contig 16086 bp, 13 predicted proteins | sample MGYA00512165_ERZ761602 | MGnify/ENA primary metagenome ERZ761602 (study PRJEB28899, sample SAMN02445085) | bioreactor sludge metagenome | biome: EBPR sludge; isolation source: Thorneside wastewater treatment plant | place: Australia: Brisbane, Thorneside...
ACGCTCACCTACACCAACCCACCGCCGCCGCCTTTAAAAGGGGTAGCGACTATGTGGATTTTGCCCCCGATCGCGTGGCAATGCAGGATGCAACGGCGCAGATGGCTTTGCTACAGTTTATGCAGGCAGGACGCGATAAAGTGGCCGTTCCTTCAACCGTTCACTGCGATCATCTGATCATGGCAGAGGTTGGCGCCGAAAAGGATTTGAAGCACGCCAATCAGGAGAGCAAAGAGGTTTACGATTTTCTGGCTTCGGTATCAAATAAATATGGCATCGGTTTCTGGAAGCCCGGGGCGGGCATCATTCACCAGGTTGTGTTAGAAAACTACGCTTTCCCCGGCGGCATGATGATCGGTACGGACAGTCACACGGTAAATGCCGGTGGCTTAGGAATGATTGCAATAGGCGTTGGTGGCGCTGATGCCTGCGATGTGATGGCAGGTCTCCCCTGGGAGCTGAAAATGCCAAAACTGATCGGGGTGAAACTCACCGGTAAATTAAATGATTGGGCTGCGCCCAAAGACGTCATCTTAAAAGTAGCCGGAATTTTAACCGTGAAAGGAGGAACAGGATGCATTGTGGAATATTTCGGCGAAGGAGCGCAATCGCTAAGCTGTACCGGCAAAGGCACTATTTGTAATATGGGCGCCGAAATTGGAGCAACAACTTCAACATTCGGTTATGATGAAAGCATGAGCCGCTACCTAAAAGCTACCGGCCGCGAAGAAGTGGCAGCACTGGCTGATGGCATCAAACAACACTTAACTGCTGACGCAGATGTATATGATAATCCGAATACATATTTTGATCAGGTAATTGAAATTGATTTAAACGACTTGGAGCCACATTTAAACGGGCCGTTTACTCCTGATCTGGCAACGCCAATTTCTAAAATGAAAGAAGAGGCCGCCAAAAATGAATGGCCAACAAAAGTTGAAGTAGGTTTGATCGGCAGCTGTACCAATTCATCTTACGAAGATATTAGCCGCGCAGTGTCGCTGGCAAAACAGGTTGCCCAAAAAAATCTGAAAACAAAAGCAGAGTTTACTATTACTCCCGGCTCGGAGCAGGTGCGTTACACTATTGAAAGGGATGGGTTTTTAGAAACCTTTAATAAAATTGGCGCAACAGTTTTTGCAAACGCCTGCGGCCCCTGCATCGGAATGTGGAACAGGGTGGGAGCCGAAAAGAAAGAAAAAAACACAATCGTTCACTCTTTCAACCGAAACTTTGCAAAGCGCGCTGACGGAAATCCCAACACGTTTGCATTTGTGGCTTCGCCCGAAATTGTAACGGCTTTGGCTATCGCCGGAGACCTAACTTTCAATCCGCTCACGGATACTTTGGTGAATGAAAATGGTGAAATGGTAAAACTTGACCCTCCAAGTGGCGATGAATTGCCATCAAAAGGTTTTGCTGTTGAAGATGCCGGATACCAGGCTCCAGCGGCTGATGGCAGTGGTGTTAATGTGATCGTTGATCCTGAAAGTAAACGCCTCCAGCTTTTAGAGCCGTTTGCTGCCTGGGAAGGAAGTGATTTGACGGGGATGAAACTTCTCATTAAAGCAAAAGGGAAATGCACCACCGATCACATTTCAATGGCAGGCCCCTGGTTAAAATTTCGAGGGCACCTCGATAACATTTCCAATAACCTGCTAATTGGCGCGGTAAATTTTTTCAACGATAAAACCGATAATGTAAAAAATCAATTGACTGGCGAATACGGCACGGTGCCGGCAACGCAGCGTGCATACAAAGCCGCTGGCATTGGCACAATTGTGGTGGGCGACGAAAACTATGGCGAAGGCTCATCTCGCGAGCATGCAGCCATGGAGCCTCGCCATTTGGGTGTACGTGCTGTGTTGGTGAAATCTTTCGCGCGCATTCACGAAACGAATCTTAAAAAACAGGGTATGCTGGCACTCACGTTCGCAAACAAAGATGACTATGATACGATTCTGGAAGACGATACCATTGATATTCTGGGGCTTCAGAATTTTGCTCCCGGAGTTCCGTTAACATTGGCGTTACATCACGCAGATGGATCCGTTGAGCAAATTCATGCGAACCACACTTATAATGTGCAGCAAATTGGCTGGTTTCAGGAAGGCGCCGCGCTAAATATTATAAGAAGGGAGTTTGCGAAAAAATAGCTTAGCAGCGTGTAAACTTATCACAGCGGCCGCACAAATGCAATTTTGATGCGGCCTCTTTTTTTACCCTTTGATTCTGTTTCGCGGCGCACGAACCGGGATGTAGAATGAACCTGCATTTTTGGGTACGAAAAACAACTCAACGACCGCCAACCTACGCCTACTGTAATTTCTGAGGTTTGGCAACTTTAGTTTTTGCGATAGTATCCTTTTTGGCAAGACTGTCTTTTTTTACTCGTGCGCCTGTTTTTGTAGTTTCAATGCCGTTTAAAAATTGTTTTTTTGCCATTTGTTCGTCATACCCATAAATGTCTTCCCTAAAATTCATCTGGCCGTCATCGCCCACCCACGATGTGAAATAGGTGATGAGCACCGGAAGCGGATTTTTTACTTTTACATACTTTTCTTTACCACTTTTCATTGCCGAATCAATTTTTTCAGCGCTCCATTTAGCGGTGTCGTTTAAGATGTACTGAGCAAGTTTTGCAGGTTCTTTTAGCCGGATACAGCCGTGACTGTAACTCCTTTTATCTTTGTTAAATAGCCCCTTAGCAGGGGAGTCGTGAAAATAAATATCGTAGCTATTCGGGAACAGGAATTTCACGAGGCCCAGCGAATTCCAACTGCCGGGCTTTTGTCTTACACGTCCATTGGCGTAAAATTCGTAATGGTTCCGTGCCATATATCCCCGGCCCTTAGGTATAATTTCTTTTTTTGCAATGTTGGTGGGAACATTCCAGTAAGGACTAAACACAACCAGGCTCAGCCTGCCGGTGAAAGTTGTGGTGTGATTACCTACTTTACCAACTACCACATTCATGTCCCATGCAGGTTTACCGCGTTCGTAAACGTGCAGTTTGTACTCCGGAATATTTACCATAATCGCCCGACCTGAGTCTTTGGTTTCAAAGGGAATCCATCTCATCCGATAGATGTTTATTAGTATTTGTTGAATCCTCTCATCAACCGTTGCATTCAAGTCTTTAATGAAAGTTTTTCCTGCTGTGCCATCGGGTTTGTACCCGTAAACTTTTTTTGCCTCGTTTACAGCCGCAACTAAAGTAGTATCGTACACTTTGGTTAGCGTGCTGTCTTCACCGTCAAGAAAGCCTTCTGCTTTCAGCCTTTTTTTCAGTTCCAAAACAGCAGTGCCCGTGTATCCTTTCTTCATTACCTCCTCTTTGGCATGCACTACCGGCCAACCGCCGCTGTTCTTAATATTTTTATAAGTCTGAAGCTTTTCCCTCAACTTGTAAAACTGTGAATTCCTCGGCGCATATTTATCCGAAAATTGATCCTTCTTTTGCAATATTGAATCTGTAAGGGCTTCGGATGTATATTTCTTCCTGGGTATTGCAAACTCTAAAGACTTTATTTCGAAATCGGGATCATAGGCATAAGCATGATCAGAATATAGGTAGTAATATTTTGTAAGGTCAAGATCGAGCTTTTGAAACAAGCTATCGTTTTTAACTACTAAAGAATCGTTTCGGATGATGGCTCCCATATTTTTATCCAGTTGTTTATCATACACCGTTGAATCTTTCGAATAATTCAGATAATTTTTGAGCATATTCCAAAACGAAACCGTGTGCTCCGGTAAGCCTTCTTTGGCAAACCATGCAAACTGATTATTTCGACTGTTGTAAAAACTTCGAATTCTGTTACTTAATGTATCACCCATCTCTCCATCCGAAAGATATTGGTGGATGATCGTACTATCAAGGAACATTCCATTAAAGGCGTTATTGGTATCAATGGTTACATCCACCCTCGTCACCGGTTTTTCTACTCGGATGACTGGTTTTGGTATATCCTGTTCGCTATTTTCGAAAAACTGGCACGACGAGAGCAACAAGGCCATGAATGCCGCACATAGGCGATACGAATGAACTGAACGCATAAGTTTTGGAATAAAATAGGGTCAAAAACTGTTAAAAATCAAACTCAATATAGCATATTACATGCCATTTTCCTGAAGTTTTTTCAGTCTGAGCAAAATAGGCGAATATTTATTTAAAATGGCTTAAAAATCTTGCCGAGATACCTTACTTTTGCAGCCGAAATAACTCACTCTTATTTATGGCAAACGTAGGAAAAATAAAACAAGTAATTGGCGCCGTGGTTGACGTTCAGTTCAACGGCAACCTTCCTGAAATTTATAACTCTTTGGAACTTACGCGCGAAAACGGCGATACGCTGGTTTTGGAAGTGCAGCAACACCTTGGTGAGGACAGCGTGCGCACCATTGCCATGGATGGAACCGAAGGTTTGCAGCGTGGTACCGAAGTGAGGGATACGGGGAAACCGATTGCAATGCCTACAGGAGAAGCGATTAAGGGGCGGCTATTTAATGTAACCGGTGATCCAATTGATGGATTACCCCCGGTTTCTAAAGAAAATGGGCGCCCGATACACTCCATGCCTCCCACATTTGAAAATCTGAGTACGGCTGCGGAAGTGCTTTTCACCGGAATTAAAGTAATTGATTTGATTGAGCCGTATGCAAAAGGTGGAAAAATCGGGCTGTTTGGTGGAGCAGGTGTGGGTAAAACTGTATTGATTCAGGAGTTGATGAATAATATCGCTAAAGCTTATTCCGGGATTTCGGTATTTGCTGGCGTTGGTGAAAGAACCCGTGAGGGGAATGACCTGATGCGTGAAATGATTGAGGCCGGAATTATGAAATACGGCGATGAATTCAAGCACAGCATGGAACAAGGCGGCTGGGATTTGAGCAAAGTGGACCATGAAGGGCTTAAAGATTCAAAAGGAACTTTCGTATTCGGACAGATGAACGAGCCCCCAGGTGCACGTGCTCGTGTTGCTTTGAGCGGTTTAACCGTGGCCGAGTATTTCCGAGATGGCGATGGGGAAGGCAAAGGCCGGGATATTCTTTTCTTTGTTGACAATATCTTCCGTTTCACACAGGCAGGTTCTGAGGTGTCAGCACTTTTAGGCCGTATGCCATCGGCTGTGGGCTACCAGCCTACACTCGCTACCGAAATGGGTATGATGCAGGAGCGTATTACCTCAACTAAAAGTGGTTCCATCACATCAGTACAAGCGGTTTATGTACCTGCAGATGACCTGACTGACCCGGCTCCGGCTACAACTTTTGCCCACCTTGATGCAACCACGGTACTGAGCCGTAAAATTGCCGATCTGGGTATTTACCCTGCGGTTGATCCACTTGATTCAACTTCGCGTATATTGATGCCGCAGGTTGTGGGCGATTCTCACTACGAGTGTGCTAATAAAGTAAAACGAATTTTGCAACGTTATAAAGAATTGCAGGATATTATCGCCATTCTGGGTATGGATGAATTGAGTGATGAAGATAAAATGACTGTAGCCCGTGCGCGTAAAGTGCAACGTTTCCTTTCTCAACCATTCCATGTGGCCGAAGCATTCACCGGTTTGAAAGGAGTATTGGTTCCTCTTGACGAAACTATTCGCGGCTTTAACATGATTATGGACGGCGAAGTGGATGAATATCCTGAAGCCGCATTCAACCTTGTTGGAACAATTGACGATGCGATTGAAAAAGGTAAAAAACTATTAGAGGAGGCCAGCAATTAAGTTTCCGGTTTGATGTTTTTAGTTTGATTTCCAGTCAGTAAGCAATTATAAAAACGTCAGGCATTAAACGCTAAACAAAAATGTACTTAGACTTATTAACCCCCGATGGTAAAATATTTAGTGGCGAGGTATTCGGCGCTCAAATGCCCGGAGCGACCGGCTCTTTTGAAGTGCTGGAAAAACATGCGCCAATGATTGCAGCTTTGCAGGAGGGGAAGTTAAAAATTCTTAAAGAAAAACCTCAGGGCGGCCCCGAAAGTAATTATGATATTCAGGCCGGCTTTGTTGAAGTACTAAATAACAAAGTTACTGTGCTGGTGGAAGGAGCGAAAGAGGTATAATTTTAATTGTAGATGATATTTGTTAACAAGCCGGGCAAGCCCCGGCTTGTTGATTTTTTGATTTAGGCTATAACCCAATCCTATGAATAGCCCATTAGCCAATTGAGAATATAAGATTATCCGGAGAAAAAATTATTCGCTGGATAATCTTATCACTTGAGTAAAGCCGCCAAACTCGTGCCGTCAAAATCAGAAAGCTTCGGCGTTCTTTATTTTTCCCTGTCAAACAACAGCCTTTGTCCTTTAACCGATTCATTCCATATTGGCATGGCATAAATGTCGTAAACCAAATTTCCATTTACAAAAGTTTGGATAATACCCGCCGGAAAGGCGGATCCTTCCAAAGGACTCCAGCCGCATTTATACAATATATTTTCTTTTGAAACCATGAACGGGCTGTATGGATCTACAATAACCAGGTCAGCAAAATAGCCCTCGCGAATATAGCCTCGTTCCCGTATTTGAAAACAATCGGCTACGGAGTGACTCATTTTTTCAACAATTTTTGGTAAAGGAATTTTGCCCTGCGCATAATAATGCAGCATTAACGGGAGTGAGTGCTGTACCAGCGGCAAGCCGGCATGTGCTTTCAAATAGGGCTCATTTTTTTCTTCAAATGTGTGTGGGGCGTGGTCTGTGGCTATCACATCAAGCCTGTCATCCAGCAAAGCTTCCCAAAGCGCTGCTTTATTATGAGATGCTTTGATGGCTGGATTGCATTTGATTAGATTGCCTTTTTCAGCGTAATCATCAGCCGTAAAATGCAAATGATGCACACACACTTCGGAAGTGATTCGTTTATCCTTTAAGGGCAGCATATTGGTAAAAAGCTGAAGTTCCTTAGCGGTGCTGATGTGAAGAATGTGTAAACGCGAGCCGTACTTCTTTGCGAGTTGTACGGCATAAAAAGACGATTCAAAACAGGCTTCTTCATTTCGAATGACGGGATGATCGGCTGCGGTTAATTCGCGGCCTTCGCTCAGCGCTTTTTGCAGGTTTACTTTTATAATACGCTCGTCTTCGCAATGCGTGGCAATTAGCATTTCACTTTCTGAGAAGAGTTTTTCAAGTACCAATGGGTTATCTACCAGTAAATTTCCGGTACTGCTGCCCATAAATGCTTTAATGCCGCAAATTTCGTTTTTATGAGCATTGGCGGCGAGGGCATCATCGGCGCTAATATTATTTGTGCCGATATAAAAAGAGTAGTTTGCCAGCGAAGTTTGCGAGGCAATTTTATATTTTTCTTCGAGCAGGTTGACTGTAAAAGCGGGCGGAACGGTATTGGGCATTTCCATAAAGCTGGTGACACCGCCAGCCACCGCAGCTTTGCTTTCGGTGTAAATACTGGCCTTATGCGTAAGCCCCGGTTCGCGAAAATGCACCTGATCGTCAATAGCGCCAGGCAATAAATACTTGCCTTCCCCGTTTACTTCAATGGCGTTGGTTTCTGTTGTAATTTCACCGGCTATTTTCTCAATACGTTGATTTTTAATTAGAACATCGCTGGTTTCAATTTTTCCTTCGTTTACAACCTGAATATTCTTTAAAAGATATATTTGCATGATATTTGATATTAATGAGCAACCCCAAACAGTGTTTGCCTGGATTTGTATTGAAATCTGAAGGGTGCGACGCAACCAGGCTCAATAGGTATTCTGTAGCCGGGTTCAAAAAAAATAACCATTAACAGAAACGTATGCAATTTATGAAATCTACTCTTAGGTTGGCGCTTATTTTGCTTCCGATTACAGGATTTGCCCAAACCACCTATTTGCCACAGGGTGACAAACAGGAAATTATTTTAGACCGGCTTGAGATTAAAGCGCAGCGCGATTCAATTCTGAATTTTTCAAAAATGAAGCCATTCAGCCGCGAAGCTTATGTGCCGATTGTTAGGGCTTACCTGAACGATTCGCTGCATGCAAGCCTTACAAAGGTTGATAAGTATTACATGGAAAGCCTTTTAAAAAATAATGTTGAATGGGTTTCGGAAGATGAGCGTACACAATTGGAAAGTAAAAAGTCTGTGTGGAATGCTTTCTACAAATATCCTGCGGGGTTGTACGAAACGCATAGCAAAGACTTTAGCCTTGTAATAAACCCTATGCTGAATTTTGGAATTGTGAGTGAAAGCGGAAATGATCAGAGGCTTTTTTACAATTCGCGCGGCGTTTCGTTCAGAGGGCGGATTGCAAATGCAATTGGGTTTGCCGGTTCAATAACGGACAACCAGGAGAGGGACCCGCTGTATGTGCAGGAATGGATTAATGAACGGCAGGCTGTGCCGGGCGCGGGGTATTATAAAGATTTTAAAGCCGCAGGCGGTGTAGATTATTTTGACGCGCGGGGCTATGTGACTGTGGGAGTAACAAAGTATATTGATGTGGCATTTGGTTATGACAAGAATTTTATCGGTAATGGGCAGAGGAGTTTGTACCTGAGTGACTTTGGCAATAGCAACCTTTTCCTTAAATTAAATACACGCATTTGGAGATTCAATTACCAGAACCTTTTTATGGAACTAACACAGTCGCATCACCGGGGAGGCGATGATTTGCTGGGGAAAAAATATGCTGCTATGCATCACCTGGACATTGATGTGACCAAATGGTTAAATATCGGGTTATTCGAAGGAGTGGTTTTTGGTCGGCCCAACCATTTTGAATTTAGCTATCTTATTCCCGTAATTTTCTTAAGAGCAGCGGAACATCAAAACGGAAGTGCTGACAATGCCATGGCCGGGCTGGACCTTAAAGCGAATATTGCAAAAACCGCACAACTCTACGGCCAACTGATGCTTGACGAATTTAAGCTATCCGAAATGAAAGACGGAAAGAAATGGTGGGGAAATAAAACGGGTGTGCAGTTGGGTGCTAAGTACATTGATGCCTTTGCAATAAAAAATTTAGATCTGCAACTGGAATGGAACCGTGTCAGGCCGTTCACCTATTCACACCGCGATTCTGTTGCTGATTATTCACATGCTAACCAGCCGCTCGCACATCCGTTAATGGCGAATTTTAACGAGTTTATGGGCGTTTTGCGATACCGGCCTATCCCGAAGCTAACAATAGAAGGCAGGGCGATGTTTTACACGCAGGGGCTTGATAGTACAGCTAACGAAAACTTTGGCAGTAATCTTTTTAAACGTTACGATGTTGGCCGCATTGGCGATTATGGCTATTCCGTTGGAAGCGGCTGGAAGACTGACGCGGCGTTGGCGAATTTGTTATTATCTTACGAACTAAAAGAAAACTTTTTTATTGACGCGAACCTGTTGGTGCGAAAACAGCGTTATGCTGCGCCACCAGCCGTTCCTACCAAAAACGCAACAGCGTTTAGCGTGGGGGTAAGGTGGAACATGGCACGACGGGATTTTTGGTTTTAACAACTTGATGAAAGGAATACTCACAGTATTTATATCGCTAATATTTTTTATCTCCGGCTTTTCTCAAAAGGCCGATTCTACAATAATCTATTGGAGCGAAGCAAGAGCGCTAACAGTTAGTGATTTTACAATTATCGCAGATAGTTCTTCAAAGATCAAGGGGAATAACCTGGCTCTTACAAGAACAGGCATTACCTACGCCTTAACTTCGAAACCAGCCTCAAAAAGCTTTGACATAAGAATTTTTGCAACCATGCACAGAGCAAATTCATTTATTAATGAAAGGGCGTTGGATGCGCCTGTTAGCGCTATCGAGTACCTGGTGAACCATGAAGAAAAGCATTTTGATATTTCTGAGATATTTGCACGGGAGGCGGTTAGGGCACTTAGGACGGGCAGATTTACGCGAAACCACGCGAAAGAAATTGGCATTTTAATGCGACGCATATTTGCACAGTCAGAAGCAATGCAGGCCTTATACGATAAAGAAACCAGTAACGGTTCAAATGCTCTTGCTCAACAGGAGTGGAATGTTAAAATAGCGGAAAGGCTAAAATCTCTGGGTGCCTATAAAAATAAATCGCTCGAGAAAAGGTTCCAGTAAACGATGCGCTTAGACAAAACGCGCATTAAATTATTATTTTTTACAAAATGCAGCAATAATGGGGATGTTTGGCGGATGTTTTCGCAGGTTTGGTCATCGGAAGCAAAAAGCATTAATAGCGTAGCTGCTATCAATGCTTGCGAAAAAAAGAGTGACCTCGCCAGGAATCGAACCTGGATCAGAAGCTCCGGAAACTCCTGTACTATCCATTGTACTACGAGGCCAGCGTTATTGAGTAATATGTAATAACCCGGGCGCATTGGCCGCAAATATCTTAACGGCGATGGCCAGCAATATTACACCAAAAAATTTTCTTACAGCTGAAAGTCCGCTTTTCCCCAACATTTTTGATATTACTGCCAGCGATTTCAGTACCACATATATTATTATGAGGTTGATAATAATACCGATTAAAATAGTTGTTGACAGGTAATTGGCTTTTAATGACATGATGGTGGTAAGCGTGCCGGAGCCTGCAATTAGCGGAAAAGCAAGAGGTACAAGCGTAGCAGCTTTGGCGTCTCCGTCCGACTTAAAAAACTCAATCCCTAACACCATTTCCAGACCCAGGATAAAAATCACTATTGAGCCTGCCACCGCGAACGATTTTACATCAAGGCCCAATATATTTAAAAACGGCCCCCCAAGGTAAAGGAATAAAATCATTAGGATGCCGGCTATTATTGTAACCCTAAGCTCCCTAATGCGCCCGCCGGTTTTATTTTTAATTGAAATGAGGATGGGAATTGAGCCTATGATATCAATAATAGCGAAAAGCGTAAAAGTTACAGTAAGTATTGCACTGAGATTTAAATCCCCCATTACAAAAAGTTTGTGCAAATGTATTGGATTCGTGCTAATCCTTAACAATCATTATACGGTTCGGCATGCTATTTACCAGTTTTTGCAGCCTGGTAAATAGTGCCAATGATTTTGGTGTCCTTTTTTTGCCAGACATGCGTAAGCGGCAATCGCAAAAAAGGGGTTCAAAAAATTCTTCTGCTACTCTTGTTTAGTCTTTTATTTTATTACGGACACATGCTTTTTAATAAAATTAAAAGCAACAAAAGTTGCGCGGGATTTTAGAACTGCCGCGCTTTGACTTTTGGCAAAAAAGGCTGTTAACAGGTAGGTTTCTGCTATAAAATTGTGAGGCCCAGGGCAACCTGTATGGATTGGGATTTCCAGGTATCGTCGTTTGATAGCTGACCAATGTCATCCAACCCAATCACATAGCGGCCGCTTAGGTGGAGCTTGCTGAATTTTATTTTCAATCCGCCAATCATTGAAAAGTCGCCGTTTTTAAATGCGTTTTCCCCGTTTTTTAAGATAGTTTCGTCAGAACTGATTACAATACCGTATTGCGGGCCGACTTCAAGGTGTAGCGGGCCAGCGAGTTTTACATTTGCTAAAAGCGGTATTGACAGGTAATTTAGTTTAACCTTTGCCTGATTAGTGTTAAAAATGGAACCGTCCACGCCATCAGCCAAAGTGGTGGACATTTGGCTGAACAAAACCTCTGGAACAATGGCGAATCGGCTACCAAATCCAATTTCGGCAAAACCGCCGACAAGGTAATTATATTCAAACTGATCCTTGAAAGATTTACCATCAATTTTTGTGGCATTGAGCCCGGCCTTCGGCCCAAAATGAAACTGGGCGTTTGCAGAAACTGAAAAAACTGCAAGGGATAGGATAAGAAGAATTTTTCTTGACATAAAGATTTTTTTAGAGGTGAAGAATGGTAATGTAAAGTTAGCCTGAACGGGTGTTAAAATTTCACAAATTTAGTAAGCTAAAAGTTTCAAAAAAGTAGCTCATAGTTCAGAAAGTCGTCATTACTGCCGTCGGGCCATACAGTGTTTTCTGCATGGGTAAATCTGAATCCTGCTTTTATAATCGCCGCTTTTGATGCAAGGTTGCTTTTACGATGGTTTACCACAAGTTTCTTTAACTTTCTATCCTTTGCCCAGTTGATCCGGGTTTGAAAAAGCAGGGTGGATAAGTTTTGCCGGCGATGTTGTGGCCGAATATAGGAATGTGTCAGATACCCATGCCCTTCATCTTCAATCATGATTGCGGTTATTCCTATTAGTTCGGCAAAATGAAACAAGCCAAAAATGGTTCCTTTTGGATTTGTTAACCGTTGCGCCCAGTGTTCCCGCAAAAATACCGCTTCCTCACGGTAGCTACTCCTAAAAAAGGCAGGCTCTGTTTTCAGGGCATAAAGCCTGAGGGATTTGTACTCGCTCAAATCGTTAATTGTAAGCGGTCTTATGCTATAAGTCATTGTTATGACAGTTCAATCACTGTTATTTCCGGCAAAATACCAACGCGGCCGGGATATCCGATAAACCCAAACCCCCGGTTAACGTATAGTTTCTGAGCTTTCTTCTCGTAAAGCCCTGCCCATTGTTTGTACACATATTTCACGGGGCTCCAGCGAAAGCCCGGAAGCTCCACGCCAAACTGCATGCCGTGGGTGTGGCCGCTAAGCATCAGGTCAATATCAGTATATTTTACGTTCACTTCCATATCCCAGTGGGAAGGATCGTGGCTCATGAGAATTTTAAAAGGATATTGAGCTCCTTCCATGGCTTTAGCCAGGCTCCCGTAACTGTGAAAGTTGCCACGACCGGCTATGTTCTGTACGCCAATCAAACCAATAGTTGAATCACCTTTGTGAAGCGGTAGATGTTCGTCAAGCATCAAACGCCAGCCCATTTCATTGTGCATGGATTTCAGTCTGGTGAGATTTTCCTGTTTTTGATGTGGATTATCCCATGTAGAATAGTCGCCGTAGTCGTGGTTGCCAAGGATAGAATAAACTCCCATTGGCGCTTTTAGGCGCGCAAAAACCTCCTGATACTCATTGAGTTCATTGGCTTTATTATTTACTATATCACCTGTGAAAAGAATTAGGTCGGGTTTTTCGTTAAGGATTTTGTCCACACCTTTATTTACGGCCGACTTGTTGGTAAAACTGCCACTATGAATGTCTGAAATATGAACAATTTTTAATCCTTTAAAATCTTTGGGAAGATTAGGAAATGTTAGCTGAAGACGCTTGATTTGATAGTTATATTTGTTTCCTAACCCATAAACAAAGGATGTAAAGATGCCGCCGCCCATGGCAATACCCATCCATGAGAGAAACGTGGAGCGGGAGATGCCTTGCCCCTCAGCACCACTTACTTCGGCAATTTCATTGTTATAGGAGAACAATTTTCCAGCAATCCATTGAACGCCTCTTCTTACATCATCAACCAGAAAGAAAAGTGTGGTGACCAGTTTTGCAAAAAACATTGCAAATACCAGTGCGAAAATGGTACTACGGATAATATTATTCTGTGGCTGAAACTGAAAATATGGAAGTAAAAGAATCACTATTAGTGCAAAGACCGAAACCGACCAGTAACCAATGGTAAAAATAGTTCTTGCTTTGGGCGTGGAGTCATTGATCAATGCCCGAATGGCAAAAAAAGCGTAAAAATCTACCACAATCATTACTACAATTATAATCCACCAAATTGGAGAATGACGCATATTCTAATATTTGAGAGTTAAAACTAATGAAACTTATAACGTACAATACCTCTTGATTGTTGATAAAGCAAAGCAAAAAAAATCCCACTACCAAAAAAGGAGCGGGATTTCATATACGCTTGTAATATCTTACCAATCCTGTTTAGCAACGCCGGCTTTAATAGCAGCCAAAGCCTTTGCTTCACCTAAAAGCGCTGTAAGCTTATTACCTTTCCCATCATGTCCTTTGGCAATATACCCGCCTTTTGCAGTTCTTGAAACCACCGCATCCTGGATGGGTACATTTTTTTCTTTTGTTTTTACGTTGTACGCTGTAAGTGTTGCATCTGCCATAATATTCTGTTTTTAAGTTTAATTTAAAGTTGAAAGTAAGGTTTTTTGCTCTTTTTGCTCTGTTAGAAGGCTTAAAAGTTATTCAGACTTTAGCAATTTTGTTAATAACCAGTTGGTTATACATTTAAATATCAAGCTTTGCATAGCGCGCATTAGCTTCAATAAACTCCCGGCGGGGCGCCACTTCATCGCCCATTAGCATACTGAAAACACGATCGGCCTCAGCCGCACTTTCAATTGTAACCTGTTTCAATGTGCGGGTTTCGGGGTTCATGGTGGTTTCCCAAAGTTGTTCGGCGTTCATTTCTCCCAACCCTTTATATCGTTGAGTGTTTACTGAATCGTCTTTTCCGGCACCCATTCTTTCCACCAGCGCTCTTCGCTGTTCCTCATTAAAGGCATACTCAGCTTCGCGTCCTTTTTTTACGAGGTACAATGGGGGTTGAGCAATGTAAACATAACCCTGCTCCACTAGTTCCTTCATGTAACGGAATACAAACGTTAGGATCAACGTTGCGATATGGCTGCCGTCCACATCCGCATCGGTCATAATAATTAACTTATGGTATCGGAGTTTGGCCAAATTCAGTGCCTTTGGATCTTCGGGAGTGCCAACCGTAACGCCAAGCGCAGTATAAATATTGCGAATTTCTTCGTTCTCGTAAATTTTATGCTCCATGGCCTTTTCCACGTTGAGTATTTTACCTCTCAGCGGCAAAATTGCCTGAAAACTTCGGTCGCGACCCTGCTTGGCCGTTCCTCCGGCAGAATCGCCCTCAACAAGGTAAAGCTCACACTTCGCAGCATCCCGGTCACTACAGTCGGCCAGTTTTCCGGGCATTCCACCACCACTCAACACCGATTTGCGCTGAACCAATTCCCTCGCTTTTCGCGCGGCAGCGCGTGCCTGAGCCGCCAGTATAACTTTGTTAACAATGTTTCGGGCGTCTTTGGGGTTTTCCTCAAGATAGGCCTCCAGCGCGCGGGAAACCGTTGTGTCCACCACGCCCGCCACCTCGCTGTTGCCCAACTTTGTTTTGGTTTGTCCTTCAAATTGGGGTTCGGGCACTTTTACAGAAATGATCGCACTCAGGCCCTCGCGAAAATCCTCACTTTCAATAGTTACTTTGGCCTTTTCGAAAAGACCGTTCTTATCGCCATAGCTTTTAAAAGTTCGGGTGAGTGACCGCCTGAAGCCTGCAACGTGTGTGCCACCTTCAATGGTATTGATATTGTTAACGTAGGAGTATATATGTTCGTTAAAGGAGTCGTTGTATGTCAATGCCACGTCCACTGCTACATTCGAGTTGTCATCATGCCCTTCCACATAAAGTACTTTGGGGATCAGGGAGTTTCTGCCGGCGTGCTTATCAAGCATCTCAACAAACTCCACAATGCCACCCTCGCTGTAAAATCTCTCTGAAATCACATTTCCGTTATCATCTTTCTCTCTGAGGTCGGTTAAAGTGATACTGATGCTTTTGTTCAGGTATGAAAGCTCCCTCAGCCGGCTTTTCAAAATATCTCTTTTGTATTCGGTAACAATAAAAATCGAACCATCAGGCCAGAAATGCTGCCGGGTTCCTGTACGGTCAGTTTCTCCAATTTCACGCACATCGTATTGAGGAACGCCAATTTTATATTCCTGCTCAAATACCTTGCCCTCGCGCCAAACGGTTGTGTGCATATGAGTGCTTAGCGCGTTCACGCAGCTAACACCCACGCCGTGCAAACCGCCCGATACTTTGTAGGAGCCTTTATCAAACTTTCCTCCGGCGTGCAGAATCGTCATGGCTACCTGCAGCGCGCTTACCCCCTGTTTATGGTTAATGCCTGTAGGAATGCCACGGCCATCATCCTCAACTGAAATAGAATTGTCTTCGTGGATAGTAACCAAAATGTTTTTGCAGTATCCGGCAAGCGCCTCGTCTATCGAGTTGTCTACCACCTCGTAAACAAGGTGGTGAAGCCCCTTTTCCGAAATATCTCCGATATACATCGCGGGCCTTTTCCGCACAGCTTCCAACCCTTCAAGAACCTGAATACTATCTGCTCCATAACCGAGTTTTTGGGTTGCTTCCTGCCCGTTCAATTCTTCACTCATAAACTATAAAAATGTATTTAAATTTAAGG
>ERZ761602.5030-NODE-5030-length-16083-cov-7.987771_pt1 | contig 16083 bp, 11 predicted proteins | sample MGYA00512165_ERZ761602 | MGnify/ENA primary metagenome ERZ761602 (study PRJEB28899, sample SAMN02445085) | bioreactor sludge metagenome | biome: EBPR sludge; isolation source: Thorneside wastewater treatment plant | place: Australia: Brisbane, Thorneside...
CCGGCAGCACGATGGGAAGGAGCCCGTTCTTGAAGCAGTTGTTGAAGAAGATGTCGGCGAAGGACGGCGCGATGATCGCCCGGAACCCGTACTGCAGCAGTGCCCAGGGCGCGTGCTCCCGGGAGGAGCCGCAGCCGAAGTTCTTGCGGGCGATGAGGATGCTCGCGTCCCGGTAGCGCGGCTGGTTCAGCACGAAATCCGGATTGGGCTTGCGCGTGGCCGGGTCCATGCCGGGCTCGCCCGTGTCCAGGTAGCGCCAGGCGTCGAAGAGGTTCGGCCCGAAACCCGAGCGGTGGATGGACTTCAGGAACTGCTTCGGGATGATCGCGTCGGTATCGACGTTTTCCCGGTCGAGGGGTGCGACGATGCCCGCGTGCTGGGTGAACTTGTCCATCACTTCGCCTTTTCCGCGGCCTTCTCGATGGCCTCGCCGCCCTTCTTGATGTCCTTGCCGAGGCCCTCGACCGTGTTGCAGCCGGCGAGGACGAGGGCGATTGCGATCGCGAGGAGGATTTTCATGGTCAAGGCTCCGGTCGTTCAGAGGGTGCGCACGTCGACGAAGCGCCCGGCGAGCGCGGCGGCGGCCGCCATGGCGGGGCTCACCAGGTGCGTACGTCCGCCGGCGCCCTGGCGTCCCTCGAAGTTGCGGTTGGAGGTGGACGCGCAGCGCTCGCCCGGGGCGAGGCGGTCGTCGTTCATCGCGAGGCACATGGAGCAACCCGGCTCGCGCCATTCGAACCCCGCGTCGCGGAAGACCCGGTCGAGGCCTTCCTGCTCGGCCGCGGCCTTCACCAGGCCGGACCCCGGCACGACCAGCGCAAGCTTCACGCGCGGATCGACGCGGCGGCCCTTCACCACCGCGGCGGCCGCCCGCAGGTCCTCGAGGCGCGAGTTGGTGCACGACCCGATGAAGACCTTGTCGATCGCGATCTCGGTGACGGGCGTGCGCGGGTCGAGGCCCATGTACACCAGCGCGCGCTCGACGGCCTCGCGCTTGACGGGATCCTTCTCGTCGGACGGATCGGGAACCCGGCCGTCCACGGGCACGACCATCTCGGGCGAGGTGCCCCAGGTGACGTGGGGCTTGAGCGCGGACGCGTCGATCTCGACTTCGCGGTCGAACCGCGCGCCCTCGTCCGAGACGAGCGTGCGCCAGTAAGCCACCGCGCGGTCCCAGTCCTCGCCCTGGGGGGCGAAGGGCCGGCCCCGGAGGTAGTCGATCGTCTTCGCATCCACGGCGACCATTCCCGACCGGGCACCCGCCTCGATCGCCATGTTGCACACCGACATGCGACCTTCCATCGTCAGGGCGCGGATCGCGGAGCCGGCGAACTCGATCGCGAATCCCGTCCCGCCGGCCGTGCCGATGCGCCCGATGATCGCGAGCACGACGTCCTTGCCCGTCACGCCGGGCGGCAGCGCGCCCTCGACCCGGACCCGCAGCGACTTCGCCTTGCGGGCGATGAGGCACTGGGTGGCGAGCACGTGCTCGACCTCGCTCGTGCCGATGCCGAACGCGAGCGCGGCGAAGGCCCCGTGGGTGCTGGTGTGGGAATCGCCGCAAACGACGGTCATGCCCGGCAGGGTCGCCCCGAGCTCCGGCCCGATCACGTGGACGATGCCCTGGCGCGCGTGGCCCATCGGATAGTAGACGGGGAGGCCGAACGTCCGCGCATTGCGATCGAGCGTCTCGACCTGCAGGCGGGCGATGGGATCCTCGATGCCGCGCTCCAGCCCTTTCGTGGGCACGTTGTGGTCCGCCGTGGCCACCACGGAGCCGACGCGCCAGGGCTTTCGCCCCGCGAGCGCAAGGCCCTCGAAGGCCTGGGGGCTCGTCACCTCGTGCACCAGGTGGCGGTCGATGTAGATGAGCGACGTCCCGTCCGGCTCCTCGTGGACGAGGTGGGACTGCCAGAGCTTGTCGTAGAGCGTTCGTGCGGTCATGTCTCGGCTCGCGGGTGCGAACCGGGAATTATATCCCGCCGCGCGCCCTCTCCCCGCGGGCTCAGCCGGCGCCGGGCGCCCGGGCGGGGATGCGCGACGTCGGCGGGGTCACGTCGGCGTTCTGCGCTCGGTCGCGCAGCGCGTGATCCATGAGGACGATCGCGAGGAAGGCCTCGGCGATGGGCGTCGCGCGGATGCCCACGCACGGGTCGTGGCGCCCATGGGTCTCGATGGTGGACGCCGCGCCCGATTCGTCCACGGTGCGGCGGGGCAGGCGGATGCTCGAGGTGGGCTTGATCGCGATCGTGACGACGACGTCCTGGCCCGTGGAGATCCCGCCCAAGACGCCGCCGGCGTGGTTGGACAGGAATCCCTCGGGCGTCATCTCGTCGGAGTGCTCGGTGCCGAGCTGGCCCGCGGAGGCGAACCCGTCGCCGATCTCCACGCCCTTCACCGCGTTGATGCCCATCATCGCCTGGGCGATGTCGGCATCGAGGCGCCCGTAGAGCGGCTCGCCCCAGCCGGGCGGCACGCCTTCGGCGACCACGCGAAGCGCGGCCCCGCAGGAATCGCCGGACTTGCGCAGGCGATCCATGTACGCCTCGAGCTGCGGCACGATCGATGCGTTCGCCGCGAAGAACGGATTGGCCTCGACGTGATCCCAGGACTCGAACGGGATCTCGTTCGGGCCGATGCGCACGAGGTGCCCGCGCACGCGAACGCCGTGCCGCTCGGCCAGCCACTTCTTCGCGATCGCGCCCGCCGCGACGGCCGGCGCGGTCAGGCGCGCCGAGGACCGGCCGCCGCCGCGCGGGTCGCGCAGGCCGTACTTGCGCAGGTAGGCGTAGTCCGCGTGTCCCGGGCGGAAGCTGTGGGCGATCTTCGCGTAGTCCTTCGAGCGCTGGTCCTCGTTGCGGATGAGCAGCCCGATGGGCGTGCCGGTCGTGAGGCCCTCGTGGACCCCCGAGAGGATCTCCACCCGGTCGCCTTCGCGGCGCTGCGTCACGTGGCGCGAGGTCCCGGGCTTGCGACGATCGAGGTCCGGCTGGAGATCGGCCTCCGAGAGCGCGAGCCCGGGCGGGCAGCCATCGACCACGCAGCCGATCGCCGGACCGTGGGATTCGCCGAAGGTCGTGACGGTGAAGAGGGTGCCGAGGGTATTGCCGGACATGGTCGCTGGCGGAGCGGAAAAACGGGGTCGAGTCTATCACGCGCCCCCGGGCGCCCCGCCCTACTTCCAGTCGCCGCGCAGCGCGAGAATCCGCTCCGACAGCACCTGCGGCGTGGCCTCGGCCGGCGCGAGGGCCGGTGCGACCTCGAAGCCGATCTTCGTGAACAGGCCCCGGCGGAACGGGCGGCTGAAGGCCCGGCCACCCCGGCGGCTGAAGAAGCTTCCCCACAGGCCCTTGAGCGCCATCGGCACCACCGGGACCGGCGTGCGCTCCAGGATGCGGGCGACCCCGCCCCGGAAGGGATAGAGCTCGCCGTTGTCCGTGATCCGCCCCTCCGGGAAGATGCCCACCAGCTCGCCGGCCGCGAGCGCCTCGGCGACCTTCTCGTAGGCCGTCTCGAGGAGCTTCGGATCCTCCTTCGCCGGCGCGATGGGGATCGCCTTCCCGGTGCGGAAGACGAAGGACAGGATGGGCCAGCGGAAGATGCGGTGGTCCATCACGAAGACGATGGGCCTGGGGCTCGCCGCGAGGATCACCAGCGCGTCCACGAAGCTCACGTGGTTGCAGGTGAGCAGCGCCGGCCCGGTTTCCGGAATGTTCGCGAGCCCCTTCTTTTCCAGGCGGTAGACCGAGTGCACCAGCAGCCAGCACAGGAAGCGCATCAGGAACTCGGGAACCAGCCCGTAGATGTACGCCGCCACGGCCGCGTTCATCAGGCCCACCACCAGGAAGAGCTGGGGGAGCGTGAGCCCGGCACCGAGCATCGCCGTCGCCATGAGCGCCGCGACGATCATGAAGACCGCGTTCAGGATGTTGTTGGCCGCGATGATCCGCGCGCGGTGGCTCGGTTCGGCCCGGCTCTGGATCAGCGCGTAGAGCGGCACGGAGTAGAAGCCGCCGAAGAGTGCGAGCAGGAAGAGGTCCGCGAGCACGCGAAGCATCGCCGGGTCCCGCAGGAAGCGCGCGACGCCGAGCTCCCCGGCCGGCGAGAGCCCGCGGCTCGCGAACCACAGGTCCACGGCGAAGACCGTCATGCCGATCGACCCGAAGGGCACGAGCCCGATCTCCACCTTGCGGCCCGACAGGCGCTCGCAGGCGAGCGCGCCGAGCCCGATGCCGACCGAGAACGCCGCGAGCAGCAGCGTGACCACGTTCTCGTCGCCGCCCAGCACGTCCTTCGTGAAGGGCGTGAAGGACGTGAGCAGGATCGAGCCGAAGAACCACAGCCAGGAGATCCCCAGGAGCGAGTGCAGCACCGTGCGATCCCTCGCCGCGATGCGCAGGTTGCGCCAGGTCTCGGTGAAGGGATTGGCGTTGATCGCGAGGCCCGGCTCCGGTGCCGCGGACACGGGGATGAACGACGCGGCGATGCGGCCGAGCACCGCCACCGCGAGGCAGGCCCCCGCCACGAGCGCCGGCCCGTCCGGCCCGGATTTCACGAGCAGGCCCGCGGCCATCGTGCCCGCCAGGATCGCGACGAACGTGCCCATCTCCACCAGGCCGTTTCCCCCGGTGAGTTCCTCGTCGCGCAGGTGCTGCGGCAGGTAGGCGTACTTCACGGGACCGAAGAGGGTCGAGTGCAGGCCCATGAGGAAGACGACGCCGTACAGGAGCGGCGCGCTGCGGGTGGCGAACCCCGCCGCCGCGAGGGCCATCGCGGCGATCTCCACGCTCTTCACGAAGCGGATCAGGGCGCCCTTCTCGAACTTGTCGGCGAGCTGGCCCGCGGTCGCCGAAAAGAGCACGAAGGGCGCGATGAAGATCGCCCCGATCGCGAATCCGGCCTTCGCCGGGTCGACGCCGCCCCACTGCGCCGCCTGGAAGGTCGCGAGCAGCGTGAAGGCGAACTTGAAGAGATTGTCGTTGGCGGCCCCGAGGAACTGGGTCCAGAAGAGCGGCGCGAAGCGGCGCTCCCGGAGCAGGCCGAACTGGTTGCCGGCGGCCATCGCCTCAGCCCCCCGCCCGGTCGAAGAAGCCCCGGGTCTCGAAGGCGCCGGCGGGCAGCGGACCCGACGGCCCCTTGAGCGAGCGCTTGAGCACGAAATCGAAGGCGAGCGGATTCACGTGGCGCAGCTCCGACAGGACCGGAACGGCGGCCTCGTCGAGCAGCCCGCGCTTCACGAATCCCTGCACGGAGAACAGCGGCATGATGCCCGGCAGCGGGTAATCCGAGCCGTTGAGCAGGCGCCCGTCCCAGTCGCGCCGTGCGAGGATCGCCGGCGCCACCTCGGCGCGATTGGCCTGGGTGACGGCGGAGAGGTCGCCGAAGAGCCGCCCGCGGTGCGCAGGCTCGGACATGAGACGGGAGAAGAGCGCGAAGTTCGGCATGCTCGGGGCCCGGCGCGGGTCCGCGTCGGCATCGAGGTCGGGGCTTTCCCCGAGGGAGGCGCAGTGCGCGGCCACCACCCGCACGCCCGTCGCGAGGATCCCGCGAAGCGCGAGCGGGTGGGCGAGGTCGTGACGCCCCGCCCCCTCGACCGCCTGCTCCTCGCCCACGTGGACCAGCAGCGGCATGTCCGCGCTCGCGAGCGCGCGGCAGAAGGCCTTCGCGGGCGCCGAGGCGAGGTCGATGCCCATCGTGGGCGGCAGCCACTTCACCGCCCGGGCCCCGGCCGCGCGGGCCGCCTCCAAGGCCGGCAGCGCGTCCCGCCGGTACGGATGGATCGAGGCGATCCACTCGAATCGATCGGGCCGCCGGCGGGCGATGCGGGCCGCGTAGGCGTCGGGAACGGCGAAGGTGGTGAGGTCGTCGCGACGAGTGCCGTCGGCGTCGTAGGTGTGGTCGAAGGCGAGGAGCATCACCTTGGCCCCGACCGGCAGTTCGTCGACGAGATGGGTGATTCGCGCAACCACTTCGTCGTCGAGGCGGGACTCGTCCTCGCCGCCGCAGGCGGCATTGAAGAACATCGCGCGCCGCACCTTGCCCGCGATCGACGTGGGGCGGTCGAACGCCGGATTGAGCCAGATGCCGCCGCCGGTGCGACCGTTGCCGAAGAGGTGGGCATGGACGTCCCAGACCTTCGCGGCATCGAGCCCCTCCCAGGCGGCCCGCACCAGGCGCGAGCCCATGACGGGATGCCCGCCGGGCGGACGGCAGGCATTGAAGACGCCGTGCTCGAGGGAAAAGCGGCAGCCCGTGAGCGCCGTGGCCGCCGCCGCGGCGAGAAAGGCCCGTCTTTTCATGCGCGCTCCCGAAGGTAGTCGGTGACGGCGGCGAGCGCCCCCACCAGGTAGGCCTTGTCCAGCCAGTACCAGACTTCCTTGCCGACCTTCTCCGACTTGAGCACGCCGGCCTCCCGCAGCACCCGCAGGTGGTGCGACACCGTCGTGCGCGAAAGCGTGGAGACCTCCACGATCTGCCCGACGTGCAGGCGCTCGCCCGGCTCGAAGGTGAGCAGGATGCGCTGGCGATGCTCGTCGCCGAGCGCCGCGAAGACGCGCGAGAGATTGCGCCATTCGCGGGGAATGGCGCGCAGGTAATTGCGATTCACGAGCGGAAGCCCCGGCTGTTCATGTCGATATGTTTAGTCATGTCGGCGCGTTTCGTCAACCCCCGGCGGCCGGTCGCCCCGGGGCGCCGTGCTAGACTCCGCCGGACCGCTCCGCGTTTCCTCCAGGGCCCTGCGATGCTCGACGACATCAAGAAATCCGCGCTCGAATACCACCGCCTTCCGCGTCCCGGCAAGATCGAGGTGGCCCCCACCAAGCCCCTCGCCACGCAGCGCGACCTCTCGCTCGCCTACACGCCGGGCGTCGCGATCGCCTGCGAGGCCATCGTCGACGATCCCGCCCAGGCGCGCCAGCTCACCGCCCGGGGCAACCTCGTGGGCGTCGTCACCAACGGCACGGCGGTGCTCGGCCTGGGCAACATCGGGCCGCTCGCCGCCAAGCCGGTGATGGAAGGCAAGGGCGTCCTCTTCAAGAAGTTCGCCGGCATCGACGTCTTCGACCTGGAGCTCAACGAGCCCGATCCCGACAGGCTCATCGACGTCATCGCCGCGCTCGAGCCCACCTTCGGCGGGATCAACCTCGAGGACATCAAGGCGCCCGAGTGCTTCTACATCGAGCGCAAGCTGCGCGAGCGGCTGAAGATCCCGGTCTTCCACGACGACCAGCACGGCACGGCCATCATCGTGGGCGCGGCCATCGTGAACGGCCTGCGCGTGGTGGGCAAGGACATCCGCGAGGTGAAGCTCGCGGTCTCGGGCGCCGGGGCCGCGGCCCTCTCGTGCCTGGACATGCTGGTCGCGCTGGGCCTGCCCATCGGGAACATCTGGGTCTCGGACATCGCGGGCGTCGTCTACGAGGGCCGCAAGGAACTCATGGACGAGAACAAGGCGCGCTACGCGAAGAAGACGGACGCGCGAACCCTGGGGGACATCATCGGCGGGGCCGACGTCTTCCTGGGCCTGTCGGCCGGCGGCGTCCTCAAGCCCGACATGGTGAAGCGCATGGCGGCCAACCCGCTCATCCTCGCGCTCGCCAATCCGACGCCCGAGATCCTGCCGGAGGAGGTGAAGGCCGTGCGCGACGACGCGGTGATGGCCACCGGGCGCTCGGACTACCCCAACCAGGTGAACAACGTCCTGTGCTTTCCGTTCATCTTCCGGGGCGCCCTCGACGTCGGCGCGACCACCATCAACGAGCCGATGAAGCTCGCCGCCGTGCACGCGATCGCCGACCTCGCCATGGCCGAGCAGTCCGACGTGGTGGCGATGGCCTACGGCGAGGGGCAGTTGTCCTTCGGCAAGGACTACCTCATCCCCAAGCCGTTCGACCCGCGGCTCATCGTGAAGATCGCCCCGGCCGTGGCGCGCGCGGCGATGGAAAGCGGCGTGGCGAGCCACCCCATCGCGGATTTCGACGCCTACGGCGCGCGGCTCAACGAATTCGTCTACCACTCGGGCCTCATCATGCGGCCCATCTTCGCCGCGGCGAAGGCCTCGCCAAAGCGCATCGTCTACGCCGAGGGCGAGGACGAGCGCATCCTGCGGGCCGTGCAGGTGGTCGTGGACGAGAAGCTCGCGCGCCCCATCCTCGTGGGGCGCCCCTCGGTGCTCGAAAAGCGCATCGAGCGATTCGGACTGCGCCTGAAGCTCGGCGAGCACTTCGACGTGGTGAACCCGGAGTGGGACGCCCGCTACCGCGACTACTGGACCGAGTACCACCGCCTCACCGAGCGCCGCGGCGTGTCGGTGCAGTACGCCAAGATCGAGATGCGCCGGCGCCACACGCTGATCGGCGCGATGATGATCCACAAGGGCGAGGCCGACGGCATGATCTGCGGCACCTTCGGCACCCACGCGCTGCACCTGCATTACGTGGACCAGGTGATCGGCCACCTGCCGGGCGTGCGCGACTACTACGCCATGAACATCCTGATGCTGCCCAAGCGCACGGTGTTCATCTGCGACACCTACGTGAACCCCGACCCGACCCCCGAGCAGATCGAGGAGATGACGCGCCTCGCCGCCGAGGAGATCCGCCGCTTCGGCGTCGTGCCCCGGGTGGCGCTCCTCTCGCACTCCAACTTCGGCACCAGCGACGCGCCGTCCGCGGCGAAGATGCGCGAGGCCCTCGCGCTCATCCGCGAGCGCCAGCCGAATCTCGAGGTCGAAGGCGAGATGCACGGCGACGCCGCCATCTCCGAGGAGGTGCGCCTCGCCGCGTTCCCCCACGCGCGCCTGAAGGGCGAGGCGAACCTGCTGGTCATGCCGACGCTCGACGCCGCCAACATCGCGTTCAACCTGCTCAAGACGGCCGCGGGCGACGGCATCACCATCGGCCCGATCCTGCTGGGCGCGGCGCGGGCGGCCCACGTGCTCACGCCCACCGCGACGGTGCGGCGTATCATCAACATGACCGCCGTCGCCGTCGTCGACGCCCAGGAACAGCGCAAGTCCGCCCGATGATCGACCGCTTCGACCACCTCTTCCTCCAGCCCGCGGATTTCGAGCGCTCGCTCGCCTTCTACCGCGATACGCTGGGCTGGGCGGTGGTCGGCGAGTGGGCCGGAAGCGGCCGCGCCCGTTGCACGGTCCTTTCCGGCGGCGCGACCAAGGTGGTACTGGCCGAAAGGCGACCGGGCGACCCGGCGGACGGGAGACTGGCCGCCCATCTCGACATCCACGACGTGGACCGGCGCTTCGCGCGCCTGCCGCCGGGCACCGAGGTCGTGATTCCGCCCGGCGACAGCGGCCGCGGAACACGCTGGTTCGTCGTGCGGGACCCGGACGGCAATCTCATCGCCTTCGAAGAACAGAATCGCGACCGTGGCTGAAAGGCCCCGGGCACCCGGCCACCCGGCCGTCATCGGCATCTTCGCACCGTCGGGACGGGTGGATCCGGAGCGACTCGCGGCCGGCGTCGCCTGGCTCGAATCCGCCGGCCACCGCGTCGTGGTGGCACCCGAATGCGCCGCGCAATGGCGTTATTTCGCGGGTACGGACGACGAGCGTCTCGCCGGGCTCGAGCGACTCGTGGGCGATCCGTCGATCGGGGTCGTGATGGCGGCCCGCGGCGGCTACGGCCTGTCGCGCCTGCTCGATCGCATCGACTGGGCTCGCGTGGCGGCAAGCCGCAAGGCGTTCGTGGGATTCAGCGACTTCACCGCGTTCCAGTGCGCCGCACTCGCCCACGCCGGTTTCGCGACCTTCCATGGCCCGATGGCCGCCGTCGATTTCTGCGACGGGGGGCCCGATCCGTTCACGGCCTCGCAATGGCTTTCCACGCTCTGGGGAGGCGGGTTGGACTGCCGGGTCGAGTCCGTCACCGGGATGGCGCCCCGCGTGCTCGAGGGCACGTTGTGGGGCGGCAATCTCTCGCTCCTCGCGGCATTGGCCGGCACGCCGCATCTGCCCGGGGTGGACGGCGGACTGCTCTACGTGGAGGAGGTCGGCGAGGAGCCCTATGCGATCGAGCGGCTGTTCGTCCAGTTGCACCAGGCCGGCGTGCTCGGTCGCCAGCGGGCGATCCTGCTGGGCGATTTCGCCGACTGCGAGCCGAAGAACACCGGGCGCTACCCCTACGCGCTCGCCGAGGCGACCGAGATGCTGCGCTCGATCGCCGGCTGCCCCGTGCTCGAGGGCCTGCCCTTCGGGCATGTGGCCCGCAAGCTCACCCTGCCTTTCGGCCTCCCCGGCCGGCTCGCCATCGATCCGGCCGGTTACCGGCTCACCGCCGATCCGCTTCGCTAGGCCGCGGCCTTCACGGCGGGTTTCGGCGATTCGCGCAAGCGAGCCAGCAGCGCCGCTTCCCTTTCGCGGGCCGCCGCAAGCTGGCCGGCCTTGACCGGACCGAAACCCCGCACTGACAACGGCAGGCCGGCCAGCGCCACGGCGGTGTCGTGGTTGCCGGCATCAAGGCCTCGGACGATCGTCTCGAGCAGCGACTCGAATCGCGCGATCTCCCGACGTTCTTCCCGGCGCTCCGCCAATCGGCCGAAGGGATCGAGGGAGGTACCCCGCAATCCCTTGAGGCGCGCGAGCAGGCGCATCGCACCCAGCATCCAGGGGCCGAAGGCACGCTTGGCCGGCCGGCCCGTCGCCGGATCCACCCGCGACCACAGGGGCGGCGCGAGGTGCAGGACCAACCGGTAGTCCCCCTCGAACTCGGCCGCGACGCGACCGAGGAAGCGTCCATCCGTGTGCAGGCGGGCGACCTCGTATTCGTCCTTGTAGCTCATGAGCTTGAAAAGCGAGCGGGCCGCCGCATCGGTGAGCGCGGTGGCGCCCGGGACGGCCGCCGATTCGGCCGCCCGGACCTTGTCGACGGCCGCGACGTAGCGCGCCGCCCAGGACTCGTCCTGGTAGTCGACCAGGAAGGCGCGGCGCCGGGCGATGACCTCGTCGAGCGAAGCCGAAGGACGCTGCCATTCCGGCTGGGCTTCCGGCGGACGCGCGGCGCGGCGCACGCCTTCGGGATCCACCGCCGCGCGGCGCCCCCAGGCGAAGGCCGCGCGATTCGCCTCCACCGCGACGCCGTTGAGCTCGATGGCCTTCTCGATGGCCTCGCGACCCACGGGCACCAGGCCCTTCTGCCACGCGTAACCGACCATGAAGAGATTGGTCGCGATCGAATCGCCCAGCAGCGCCGTCGCGAGGGCGCCGCCGTCGATGAATTCCGCCGCATCCGGTCCGCAGGCCTCGCGGATCGCATCGGCCATGTCGCGCCGGGGCAGCTGCAGGTCCGGGTCGCGGGTGAAATCGCCCGTCGCCGCGACCTCGGTGTTGACCACGGCGCGCGTGAATCCCGCCTGCATCTTGGCGATCGCCTCGTCGGAGGCCGCCACGATCATGTCGCAGCCGATGACCGCGCGGGCCTCCCCGGCGGCGATGCGCACGGCATGGATGTCCTCGGGTCGGCGGGCGATGCGAAGGTGTGAATAGACCGAGCCGCCCTTCTGCGCGAGGCCCGTCATGTCGAGCAGCGCCACGCCCTTGCCCTCGAGGTGGGCCGCCATGCCCAGTAGGGCGCCGATCGTGACGACCCCGGTGCCGCCCACGCCCGTCACGAGAATGCCCCACGGCCTCTCGAGCGGCGGAAGGTCCGCCTCGGGAAGCGGCGCGAAGGCGCGGGCGGCGATGGCTTCGCGACGCCGCGGGCGCCCGCCTTCGACCGTGACGAAGCTCGGGCAGAAGCCCTGGAGGCAGGAGAAGTCCTTGTTGCAGGTGCTCTGGTCGATGGCGCGCTTGCGGCCGAACTCCGTCTCGAGCGGAACCACGGAGAGGCAATTGGATTGCGTGCCGCAATCGCCGCATCCCTCGCAGACCAGGTCGTTGATCACGACGCGCCGGGGCGGGTCCGGGTACTTGCCGCGCTTGCGGCGCCGGCGCTTTTCCGCCGCGCACGTCTGGTCGTAGACCAGGACTGTGGCGCCCGGCACCTCGCGCAGCTCACGCTGCACCGCGTCGAGGGACTCTCGCGGGTGGACCGACGTGCCCGGCGCGAGGTTCGCGATGCCCGCGAACCGCGACGGATCGTCGGTCACGACCGCCACGCGCTTCACCCCTTCGGCCAGGACCTGCCGCGTGATCATCGGCACGTCGAGCGGGCCGTCCACGGGCTGCCCGCCCGTCATGGCCACGGCGTCGTTGAAGAGGATCTTGTAGGTGATGTTGACCTTCGCGCCCACGGCCGCGCGGATCGCGAGCAGGCCCGAGTGGAAGTAGGTTCCGTCGCCCAGGTTCGCGAAGACGTGCTTCGTGTCCGTGAAGGGCTGGATGCCGACCCAGGGCACCCCTTCCCCGCCCATCTGCGTGAAGGTCATGGTCTGGCCGGGCCGGATCCACGTCGCCATATAGTGGCAGCCGATGCCGGCGAGGGCCTTCGAGCCCTCGGGCACGCGCGTCGAGGTGTTGTGGGGGCAGCCGGAACAGAAGTACGGGATGCGCGCGACCTTCGCGCGGGGACGGGCGAGCGCCGCCTCCTTGGCCTCCAGGAACTTCAGGCGCGCCTCCACGATGCGCGAGGTGTAGAACTTGCCGATGCGCCGCGCGATCACCCGGGCGATCATCGCCGGCGTGAGCTCGCCCGCCGCCGGCAGCAGCCACTCGGCGCGATGCTCCTCCCACTCGCCGTGCTCGTCGTACTTGCCGATCACGCGGGGGCGCACGTCGTCGCGCCAGTTGTAGAGCTGCTCCTTCATCTGGTATTCGATGAGCTGGCGCTTCTCCTCGACGACGAGGATCTCGTCGAGCCCCTGGGCGAATTCGCGGATGCCGTTGGGCTCCAGGGGCCAGGGCATCGAGACCTTGAACAGGCGGATGCCGATCTCTGCCGCGTGCCGCTCGTCGATGCCCAGGTCCTCGAGCGCCTGCAGCACGTCCAGGTACGATTTTCCCGAGGCGATGATGCCCAGGCGCGGATTGGGCGAGTCGATGGTGATGCGGTTCAGGCGATTGGCCCGGGCGTACGCGAGTGCCGCGTAGATCTTGTCGTGCTGCAGGCGCTGCTCCTGCTCGAGCGGCGAATCGGGCCAGCGCAGGCTCATGCCGCCCGGGGGCAGCGGAAAGCCCTCGGGAACCTCGATGCGAGGGCTCTGCGGATCCACCTCGACGGAGGCCGAGGAGTCGACCGTCTCCGAGATCGTCTTCAGGGCGACGTAGCAGCCGGAAAAGCGCGAGAGCGCGAATCCGTGCAGGCCCAGCTCGATGATCTCCTTCACGCCGGTCGGGTAGAGCACCGGGATCATCGCGGCGTCGAAGGCGTGCTCCGACTGGTGGGGCAGCGTCGAGGACTTGCACGCGTGGTCGTCGCCCGCCACCAGCAGCACGCCGCCGTGGCGCGCGGTGCCCGCGGCATTGGCATGCTTGAAGACGTCGCCGCAACGGTCCACGCCGGGTCCCTTGCCGTACCAGATCGCGTAGACGCCGTCGTACTTCGCTCCCGCGAACAGGCCCACCTGCTGGGTTCCCCATACGGCGGTGGCGGCGAGTTCCTCGTTCACGCCGGGCGTGAACTTCACGTGGTGGGTCTCGAGGTGCGCGCGGGCCTTCCAGAGCGCCTGGTCCAGGCCGCCGAGCGGCGAGCCGCGATAGCCCGAGATGAAGCCGGCGGTATTGAGCCCGGCGGCGAGGTCGCGCTCGCGCTGCATCATCGCGAGTCGGACGAGGGCCTGGGTACCGGTGAGGAAGATGCGGCCGGAAGCCTGCGTATACTTGTCTTCCAGCGAGACGGGTGCGGCGGACATGGGGCTCCTCAAAAGGGGTGCTTTGGGGCGCTGCGGCCGGCGCGGGGGATTGTGTCCCCCGGCGGCAAACGGGGCAAGAGAATAGCACCGTTCACCGCCGGCGGAACGCCTGCCGCGACGGGCCCGCCGACACGACGAGGAACGCACGCTGGGAACGCAACAGGACCTGTTCGGCGACTTGAGCCCCGCGCTACCCGGCACGCGGCCGGGCGCGGTGCCGCCCGGCGACGACCGGGGACCTTCGCTTCCCGCGATTCCATCGGGACTGCGACTCGGTCGCGCCCCATGGGCACCGGGTCCATCGGCCGGCGTGCCGGATGTCCTCGAAACGACGGCGGGGCTCGACCAGCCCCACTTCGCCGCGCTCGGGACGCGGGAGTATCGCGACCTCGCCGACGGCGCACCGGACGGGATGCGATTCGTCGTGAAGGCCCCCCTGTCGCTCACCGCCCCCTGGCTCTACGAGTCGCGTGAGCCGAGCCCCCATTACCTGGACCCCGGCGCGGCCCACGCGATCTTCGTCGGCCCTTGCCTGGAGGGCCTCGGCAAGCACGCGGGACCGCTCGTATTCCAGCTGCCCCCCCTCGGAAGGCCCGATGCGAACGCGCTCGATACCCTCGCATTGCGCTTGCACCGCTTCCTGGCCGGCCTGCCGCGGGGGCCGGTCTATGCCGTGGAACTGCGGGACCGGCGCCTCCTTTCCTCGCGCTTCATGCGCGTGCTGGCGGCATCGGGCATCCGACTTGCCCTTGCGGTGCATGCGCGCATGCCGGCGGTGGATATCCAGTCGGCAGCGGCCTCCGGCCTGGGAGCCGGCCCCCTGATCGTCCGCTGGCACCTGCCGCCTTCCGGCGTCCCGGCGGTTCAACGGGGCGAAAGCGACGAATCCGCCGATCGTGACGGACCGGCCGACCGGATCCTGGACGAGGACGAGACGACCCGTCGCGCCATCGCCCGCCTCGCCCGCGAGAGTCTCGCCCGGGGCGAGGAAGCCTGGATCGTGGCCAACGACTCCCGGGCGGCGATCGAACGCCTGGCCCGGGACATCGCGCACGGCAGCCACTAGAAGAGGCAGGGCTGCCGCCCCTCGCGCGGGCGAAAGGCGTCGGCCCGGAGCACCGGCGGACGAGTCGCGATTCCCAGACGTGCCGTGGCCACCTGGAAGCGCCGCGCGAGGAGGTCGGCGATCGGGCCTTCTCCTTTCATCCGAGTGCCGAATCGCGGGTCGTTGTCGCGACCGCCCCGCAGGTCGTGGAGTCGCGACATCACGTGCTTCGCCTTGAGCGGAAAGTGCACGGCAAGCCAGTCGCGAAAGAGCATCTTCACTTCCCAGGGCAGGCGCAGCAGCGTCCAGCTTGCCCAGCGTGCCCCTCGCGCCGCGGCCTCCTCGAGGGTCGGTTCCATCTCGTGGTCGGTCAGGAACGGGATGACCGGCGCGACGTTGACGCCGACGGGAACCCCCGAACGGGCGAGTCGCTCGATGGCCTGGAGGCGGCGCGCCGGCGCGCTGGCACGGGGTTCCAGCCGACGGGCGAGATCGGCCCGGAGCGTCGTGACGGATATCGAGACGGCGACAAGCCCTTCGCGGGCCATGGGTTCGAGCAAGTCCAGGTCGCGCTCGACGAGCGCGGACTTGGTGACGATCGCGACGGGATGGGACGTTTCGTGCAGCACCTCGAGCACCGAGCGGGTGATCCGCCGCGTTCGCTCCACCGGCTGGTAGCCATCGGTGTTGGAGCCGATGTGGATCGGCTCGCACCGGTAGCCGGGGCGGCCCAGCTCGGCACGAAGGCATGCCGCGGCGTTGTCCTTGGCGAACAGCCGCGTCTCGAAGTCCAGCCCCGGCGACAGGCCGAGATAGGCGTGCGAGGGCCGGGCATAGCAATAGATGCAGCCGTGTTCGCAGCCCCGATAGGGATTGAGCGACCGGGAAAAGCCCAGGTCCGGGGAATCGTTGCGGGACAGGACCGTCTTCGCGCTTTCGGGAGAGACGATCGTGGGCGTCCGGCGCGAGTCCTCGTCCGGGTCGCCGGTCCATCCATCGTCCTCGGGCTCGCGCGCCTCCCGCTCGAAGCGGCCTTCGGGATTGAGCGTCGCTCCCCGTCCCTTGGTGGCGCGGGCGCTCCGGTTCGCGGTCGTCTTCATCGGCATGCGCGATTGTTTCGCGCCTCGGCCCGGCAGCGCCATCGCACGGGCCGATTGGGGACAAGTCGGCCGCCCCGGAAAGACAAAAGCCCGACCTTGTGGGGTCGGGCTTTTGGGGGTAAGGCCCTGGCG
>ERZ761602.5031-NODE-5031-length-16082-cov-11.008922_pt1 | contig 16082 bp, 10 predicted proteins | sample MGYA00512165_ERZ761602 | MGnify/ENA primary metagenome ERZ761602 (study PRJEB28899, sample SAMN02445085) | bioreactor sludge metagenome | biome: EBPR sludge; isolation source: Thorneside wastewater treatment plant | place: Australia: Brisbane, Thorneside...
GTGGCGGTCAAGGTGGCGGTCGGCAAGGCGGTGGTCAGGGCGGCGGTCAAGGCGGCGGCCGGCAAGGTGGCGGTCAGGATGGCGGTGGGCAACAACAATCAGGGGATGTTTTTTCGCCGATGGGTGGCGTGCGCTGTGTCCGTTCGGAGCAGACCTGCTACCACTACAATCAGCCTAGCTATCAATTTACCCAGCAATATTTCGGGCCTGGGGCCGCGAACCGGTTGAATCGATAGCCATTGGCCAAATCATTCTTGCCTTAATTTAAGACCACTACTGACCTGAGGTATTCCTTGCAAAGTCAGTAGTGGTTTGCTGTGTCAGACATTGATCGTAATATTAGGGGAAAATCAATGAGCGGTTGGGGCTGTCCACATGAATTCAACGGGACCTGTCAGCATGTCAAGGATCGCTCCTGCGATCCTGGAATGAAAGGCTGCGTACTGGCTGGACGTTTCCGCTTCAGCAACGAAACGAAGAACCGTCCGCCGCGACTGAGGCCGTCCACTCTCCGTGGACAAATCGATTCATCCCGCCGTAGCGGAAAATAATTCACATCCTTGGTTATCACCACATCAATACGGTATTGATGAGAATTGCTTTGTTGCCGGTAGCGGCCCCGTTTAGGCGTAGCAACTTTAACCTGCCATACTGTGAGCATTGACTCTCACTAATCCAAGGGAATGTTGATCCTCATTGAGGTAAGGCCATGCGCAGAATAAACCAGCCAACCCGGCAGCGACCGACTCTGTATCTGGTCTACGCTACGGCACTGGACAATGGTTCCATTGTCGAAGATTCAGTGGCAGCCAGCGACGAAGATGAAGCGTATCAAAAAGCGCGAACGCTATACCCACGCGAACGCTACGATATAACCGTTTATCTACAGTCTACCGATGATGACTAATTCAGAAAAACATCCATGAATCTACCCGACCACGAACGGTTGTTGGAATCTATTGCTCGCCTAACCGAAAAGCGTGATCGCGAATCTCTCGAACTTTGTCTGATCCAGACCATGTTTGAGTTGCTGCCTACCGAAGAGATTTCTCTGTATCAGGTTGAAGGTCATCAGTTCGGGCTGCTGGTGCGGGTCAATCCCGAAGGTTGCTGGAGCATGAACGAAGAATCCCAGTACGCTGATTACCCGATGCCCGTCATCAATGATGCCTTGTTTACTGATTGCCTGTGTCGTCGACAAATGCTTGTGGAACCTGTCTCAGCACGTACTCAGCGTTATGCCTTCCCTATCCTGTATCAGAATCAGGGCATTGGCGTTCTGTGTCTCGAATCCACCCGTGATTTGAGCGAGGATCGCCGGCTAATCGCTGGGTTTATGCGCATTTATCAAAATTATCTAGCGCTGATTCATGAAAATGCACATGACCGGCTGACCGGTCTGCTCAATCGTAAAACCTTCGACGAGCGGCTCATCAATATTCTTTTGAGTTATCGCCGTACCGATCCAATGCTGGGCGTACTCCGGGCAAACGAACGGCGCCAGCATGACGACGGAAACAGCTACTGGCTGGCCGTTTTAGATATTGATCATTTCAAGCGGATCAACGATACCTTCGGGCATCTGTATGGCGATGAGGTTCTCCTATTAATGGCCAATCTCATGCGACAATCATTCCGCCGTAACGATCTCCTGTTTCGCTATGGAGGCGAAGAATTTGTGATCGTACTCAAAACAGAGACGAAGAGTAATGCATTAAGCATCCTTGAGCGGTTCCGGCATACAGTGGAACTCTATAATTTTCCACAGGTCGGTCAAGTCACCATCAGCATCGGAGTTTCCCAAATCAATGCTTCAGAAATGCCTACCATGATCATCGAACGGGCTGACCGGGCTTTGTATTATGCCAAGGCTAATGGACGCAATCAGATTCACTGCTACGAAAATTTGACCGCTAATGGCACGATTTTTTTACAATACGATCAACCCAGCGACGATATCGAATTATTTTAGAGCAGCCGGATATGGTGCAAATCGTGAATCACAGCGCCAAACGGCGGGCCATGATCATTGCCGGGTTTTTAGCGGCGCTGCCGGCCGGCTGTGCTAATTCACCCAAGAATGCCGTACAGCCGGTCATCGTTCCTCAGCAATCCGGACTTAGCGAGAAAGCCCGGCAGGAACAACAACAGGCTATCCTCAAAGTCCATCACCAGACCTTACGTCAACTCTACCGGCTGAAACCATTCACTAAAGCTGAAATCCAGCAAGCTGTTGGCTATGGTATGTTTGAAATCAACGGCCTTAATGCCATCCTGGCTGAAACTCACGGACGTGGTGTGGTATTCGAAAAAGCCACCGGCAAAGCCACCTACATGCACTTGGCGCGAACTGATCTCCAACCCGGAGCTACGCTGCAACCCTACCGGCAAGTGCTGATATTTCATAACGCACAAAAGCTAAAGCAATTCATCGCTTCCGGTTCGCCAGCCAATATCTCTAGTGACCCAGACATCAAAGTCTACCGTTTGGATACCAAAGGCGTAGTGGTACAAGCCGACTGGGGCGCCCGCTATTTCCCTGATACCGATCTGAATTAGGCTACTCCGCACCCAGGCTGCTGAATGGCAAATAGTCTACATAATCGCCAGGCATGACATTAGCGCAGTCCTCCGGCAACTCCACCAGTCCATCTGCCCACGATAGTGACGATAGCGCCCCAGAGCTATTTGTACGATATAGACGGGCCAGCGGTTTGCGTTCAGGATCAAGCTGCAACTGCACTCGCAACCACTCGCGCCGGCCGGGCTTACGGCGAAAAGCAAAATCAGCCAGTACGGGCCATCGCATCGGCTCGATGGGTTCCATACCCATTAATTTCACCAGCAATGGCCGGGCGAATAATAGAAAGGACACCATCACCGATACGGGGTTACCCGGCAGACCCAGTGCTAGACAATCCTGGATGCGCCCGAAAGTCACTGGTTTCCCTGGTTTGACCGCCAACCGCCAGAATTCGATCCGGCCCAGTTCAGCAATCACATCCTTTACCAAATCCGCTGTCCCCACCGACACCCCGCCGGACGTCAGCAACACATCGTGATGTGCCGCTGCATGCCGTAATGTCTGCAACAGCATTTCCCGGTCATCGCGCAAGATGCCTAAATCAGTTACGATGCAACCGAGCCGCCGCAGCAGGCCCATCAGCAAGTAGCGATTCGATTCATAAATTGCCCCCGAAGGCAATTCCGTACCGGGTTCGTACAATTCATCACCGGTCGACGCCACGGCTACCCGGGGTTGCTTAACCACGCCCAAGCGGGCGATGCCTTGCCCGGCCACTAAAGCAATATCCTGACAGCGGAGCCGCCGACCTCGCGGTAACAAGACCGTTCCAGCCCGTACATCCTCACCACGCTGGCGAATGTTCTCGCCGGGCCGGAGCCGGGCCGCAATATCCGGCTCGATCTCAATCCACGCGTCTTCCGGATCCACGCGACATTGTTCCTGCATGATCACGGCATCCGGCCCCTCTGGAATCAGAGCGCCCGTTGTGATGCGCACAGCTACGCCACGCGGGACCGGGCCAGGGTAGGGATGACCAGCGAGCGAGCGGCCAACGACCAGTAACCGCGTTACAGCTCCCTGCCTCAGGTCGCTCAGATACACGGCGAAACCATCCATAGCCGAGTTATCGCCGGGTGGAACGTCGAGGTGAGCCAATACGTCGGCTGCCAGCACCCGGCCCTCCGCATCAAGCAAGGAGACAGGTTCAATCGCATAGATCGGCTGAATGGATTGAAGAGCAGCAGTGACTGCCTCATTGAATGTCAACAATCGATCCATGGCATCATGGCAATCAGCGTGGGGCATAAATACTCTCTCAAGCAAAACCTGTAAAAAAATGATCGGCTGGTGATTGAAGGAGCCTGCTTGCCGGCGATCCAACCCGCGTTCACCGGCAAGCAGGCTCCTGAATACCGGCGCCGATATTATCCTCTCGTCAACCCCCGCAACTCGCGCAATGCTACCGACACCATCGGCATATCGAGGCCGCTGGCTTGCCGTAATTCAGCCACCATCTGTGCATAACGCTCGAACTGGGTATGATGTGCAGTCTCCCAGGCCGAAATAAGCGTCCCGGTGCCATGACCCGGCGGACATTCCCGGAAAACACCAACAGTGAGTTCAGCAATAATGCCAGACAATTCGTCACGCAAGGCATCGCGCGCCAGCATTTGCCAATGACTCTCGGTCGGAAGCTGCCGGATCTGCTGACTAAACCAGAGCAGGTCGAGCCGGCTGACGAGTTCAAAATAAATCGTCGCCACCTCTTCAGCACGCCGGTCGATACTGGCAGCGATTTCGGCAATATCGAGCGCCGAATACAGCGGTAGCAAACTAACGACCCGTCGCGCGACTGATTCGGTCACGCCCGCCTGCACATAATCCACGGCAGCATCGTCAAAAGCGCCACGCTCGGTATCCTGGAAGAGCCGGTCGAGCGTCGATGACAGGCCGGCGATAGCGCCGGCGAATAACGTCACCGTGGCAGCCAGATCATTGAGATAGGCCGGCCGGCGCAAGAACCAGCGGGCACTGCGTGCTGCCAGCCGGATGATCTCAGCAAAGAGAGCATTTTGGATTGCCGCAGGCACGGATGTATCCAACGTCTCAATATCCTGCCACAAATCTGATAGACGATACGCATCGCGGGTAACCGTATAGGCTTTTAACACCTGACCGGCTGATGCACCCGTTTCCTCGGTCAGCCGGAAGGCAAAGGTGCTACCCACCCGGTTAATCATTTCATTGATCACACAGGTCGCGATGATTTCACGCCGCAAAGGATGGCGGGCAATAACGGATGGGAAGCGCTCACGCAACAGCGTTGGGAAGTAGCTCTCCAGCACCGCACCCACCAGCGGGTCTTCTGGAGCGTCAGATGCGATGACTGCATCGTAGAGATCCAGTTTACTATAGGCCAGCAGCACGGATAACTCTGGCAGAGTCAGACCAGTATGCGCTGTCCGGCACTCGGCCAATTCTTCATCATCCGGCAAATATTCCAGCGCCCGGTTGAGACGGCCCGCCTTCTCCAGTTGCCGCATGTAACGTGTCTGTTCATCCAGCAGGCTTGCGCTTCGCGATGCCATCACACTGAGAATCTGGGTTTGCTGAATATTGTCGCGCAGCACCAGCGCCGCTACTTCATCGGTCATCGCAGCCAGCAATTGATCGCGCTGTTTGCGGGTCAGTTCGCCATCAGCCTCTACAATGTTAAGCAAAATCTTGATATTGACCTCATGATCAGAGCAATCCACGCCTGCCGAGTTGTCAATGGCGTCGGTATAAGCACGTCCGCCAGCCATCGCAAATTCGATGCGTCCGCGCTGGGTGAATCCCAGATTGCCGCCTTCGCCGATCACACGGCAACGTAATTCGGCTCCGTTCACCCGGATAGCATCGTTGGCACGGTCGCCCACCTCAGCATGGCTCTCATCGGCGGCTTTGGCGTAAGTGCCGATCCCGCCGTTGTACAGCAAATCCACCGGCGCTTTCAGAATTGCCCGGATCAGCGCCTCGCTAGTCAGTGTGGGAAAATCGATGCCCAGCGCTCGCCGTGCTTCCGTGGACAGGCTGATTAACTTGGCGCTGCGCGGCCACACGCCGCCACCCTTGGAAATTAACTTGCCATCGTAATCAGCCCAGGAGGAGCGCGGCAGAGCGAATATTCGCTCACGTTCGATGAAACTGGTTTCGGGGTCCGGATTCGGGTCGATGAAAATATGGCGGTGATCAAAGGCAGCGACCAGCCGGATATGGCGAGAACGCAACATGCCATTACCAAATACGTCGCCCGACATGTCACCGATACCAACCACTGTAAAATCCTGGCTCTGGGTATCCAATCCCAGTTCGCGGAAATGCCGTTTGACCGATTCCCAGGCACCGCGTGCAGTAATACCCATTTTCTTATGGTCGTAACCCGCCGAACCACCGGAGGCAAACGCGTCATCCAGCCAAAAACCATATTCCCGCGCCACTGCATTCGCGGTGTCAGAAAAGGTTGCTGTACCCTTGTCCGCAGCCACGACCAAATAAGCATCATCGCTATCATGGCGCACCACATTCGGCGGTGGCGAAACGTGGCCGGCAACCAGATTGTCGGTAATATCCAGCAGCCCGTGCAGATAGGTTTGATAGCAGGCGATACCTTCCCGCAGCAACGCATCGCGATCACCCGGTGGCGGCGGCCGCTTGATCACGAAGCCGCCCTTGGAGCCGGTCGGCACGATGACGGCATTCTTGACCACCTGCGCCTTGACCAGACCCAGCACCTCCGTGCGGAAATCTTCCATGCGGTCAGACCAACGCAACCCGCCGCGCGCCACATGGCCCCCGCGTAGATGAATGCCTTCGATGCGTGGCGAAAATACGAAAATTTCGAACATCGGACGCGGTTCCGGCAAACCTGGCACCTGTTTGGGATCAAACTTGAACGACAGGTAATGCTTCAAATCCGCGCCTTCATCGCGCCGGTAATAATTGGTACGCAATGTCGCTCGAATCAGCGCAAGAAACTGACGGAGAATACGATCATCGTCGATGTTCTCAACCTGATCGAGCGCTTCGAGGATGGTTTTAACCTTGGTTTCCTCGTGAACAGCCCGGTCGCCGGAATGATTCGGATCGAAGCGGATTTCGAAAAGTTCGATGAGGGAGCGAACGATTGCGGGATGCGCGGCGACGGTCGCCTGCACATACGAGCGGCTGAACGTAAAGCCGATTTGCCGCAGATATTGTCCATAAGCGCGCAACACCTTGACCTGCCGCCAGTCCAGTCCGGCGACCAGGACCAATCGGTTGAAGTTATCGTTCTCGACTTCACCACGCCAAATTTTCAGGAACGCCTCGTGAAACAGCGTGCGCAACCGCTCAATGGGCAATTCTCCAGTGAGATCGTGGCGCAGACCGAAATCGTGAATCCATACGGGCGACGCATCGCGGCGGGCAATGCAATAAGGTTGCTCGTCGATCACCCGTACACCCATGTGCTCCAGCATGGGCAAACTGGCGGATAGGGTAACCGGCCCTTCTGAGTGATAAATCCGGAAGCGCAGCGCGCCTGGCGGGTCTTCCAGCAACACATACAAGTTTACGGCAATGCCGCCGCACTGCGCCAAAGTCTCCATCAGATCGATGTCGTAAACAGCGGCGCGGACCCCGACCGTTTCCCGATATGCTGCGGGAAATCCCGCCCCATAGCGCAATATCCGCTGGTTACCCAATTCCTCGCCACAGTGGTCGATCAAGGCTTGAATCAGCTTGTCTTCCCAAAGCCGGGCGGTTTCTGCTAACCGCTGCTCCAGTTCGCGCACATCGTATTCTGGCGCTGAACCTTGCGGGGTATGGATAATCATCAGTACCCGGGCCAGCATCGATTCCGAGAGTTGCACCGAAAATTCAGCGGAAATACCAGCGAACGCGGTCATCAACACGTCTTGCATCTGTTCGCGCAGTTCAGTGTTGTAGCGATCTCGCGGGACAAAAATCAGGCAGGAGAAAAAGCGTCCGTAGGGATCGCGCCGGACAAATAACCGGGTTTTCTGGCGCTCGCCCAGGCGCAAGATGCCCATGGCGGTGGTGTAGAGCTGCTCTTCGTCGATTTGAAACAATTCATCACGCGGGTACTGTTCGAGAAGGACCGCCAGCGCCTTCGCGCCATGGCTGTTGGGCAGAAACCCGGCGCGCTCCATCACCCGGTTGACTTTGCGTCTTAACAACGGAATATCGGTGAGGCTGGCGTTATAGGCTGTGTACGTGAAGAGTCCAAGAAAGCGATGTTCGCCAATTACTTCACCCTGGCGATTGAAGCGCTTGACCCCAATATAATCCAGGTAGGCTTGGCGATGCACAGTGGCGCGGGCATTGCTTTTAGCCAGAATCAATAATTTTTGTTCACGGGCCTGGGCACGCACCTCCGGCGGCAGGGTGGCAAAACTGCCCGATACGGTATCCGTCCCGCCTCGCAGGATGCCTAAACCGGAATCCGGCGCCACTCGCAGCACATCGACACCGTTTTCTATCTCTAAATCGTATTGACGGTAACCGAGCAGGGTGAAATGGTTATCAGCGATCCACTGCAGAAAATCCCGATCTTCGGCCGTCTCGGCAGGTTCCTGCGGAGGTGGGTTGCGGTTAATCTCCGCCAAGACATCAGCCAGCCGTGTACGCATGGCAGGCCAGTCTTCCACAGCCGCGCGCACGTCCGCAAGAACCCGCGCTAATCCAGATTGCAAGGCGTCCAAAGCCGGTGCATCGCTACGCCGGTCGACTTCCAAATGGATCAAGGATTCGAGATTGCCAACCGTCCCATGGCGGCCGGCGGCGACATCGATCAACTGACTGTTCTCATCACGCACCACGCGCATGACTGGATGAATGATCAAATGCAGCGTCAACCCTTGCCGGTTGACTTCAGGAACAATGGAATCCACCAGAAACGGCATGTCGTCGTTCAATATTTCAATAATGGTATGCGACGACTGCCAGCCATGCTCAGGGACGTTGGGGTTATAGACGCGCAGTTTTGGCAGGCCATCGCCCAAACGTTGAATAAAATGCCAATGGGAAAGCACTGCACCGTAAAGATCATCGACCGAGCGTTCAGCCAGATCGTCCGGATCAACCTCTTGGTAGTAGTTCGCGACGAAGCGTGCTGCAGCTTCGGCTTGTTCTCCAGGCATTCGGGTCCGTATCCGGTTGATGACATTTTCGATCAATTCCAGTTTGCGGTCTTCGGTATTCATTATGATTTCTCCGGTTGGCGTCCGATAACGGGAACATCGGGGCAGTATTTCCGGTGTAGATACGTGGGGGTGAAGGGGGAGATATTCAGCGCTCACGCAATTCTCGCCGCAGTATCTTACCGGCGGCTGAGATGGGCAATGCAGTCACAAATTCAATATGGCGGGGAATTTTGTAGCGAGCCAGATGTTCGCCCAAATGGGTTAGCAGTTCCTCAGGCGCCACCGCATGATCCGGCTTCAATACGACAAACGCCTTGCCAGCCTCACCCCATTTCGGATCGGGGATACCCACAACGGCGCACTGAAAGACTGCGGGGTGGCGGTACATCGCTGCTTCGATCTCGGCGGGATAGATATTCTCGCCGCCGGAAATGAACATATCTTTAAGACGATCAACGACATAGAAATACCACTCTTCATCATAACGGGCCAGGTCACCCGTATGAAACCAGCCTTCAGCATCAATTACTCTGGTCCAATCAGACGCATTATTAACATTGAAATAGCCAGAGGCCATGCTGGGGCCTTTCAATACCAGTTCCCCAACCTCGCCCGGACCCAAGGGACGATTGCCGCGATCCACCACCCGGGCATCGATATAGAAGTTGGGCCGGCCGATGCTGCCCACCTTGCGAATAGCGTCTTCAGGGGACAGCGCAAACAGACCGGGGCCAAACTCGGTCATGCCAAACCCCTGTTTGAAACGGATACCTTTTTCGCGCGTGTACTGCTCCACCAGAGGCACGGGAAGCGGGGCGCCGCCGCTGGTGCAGAAGCGCAGTGAGCGCAGATCGATGTCCGTCCACATCTTGGTTTGGGTCAGCATCTGATACATGGCGGGCACTGCGGCGAACACTGTAACCCGCTCCTCTTGGATCAGTTCCAGCACCCGCTCCGGGTCGAAGCGTTTCAACAGCACCGTGGTTCCGCCAAGCACTACCTGTGGCAACGTGTAAACGAACAGGCCGCCAACGTGGAACATCGGAAACACATTCAGATACACATCGTCACGACCCAGATCGTGAATCACTGTATTCAGGCAATTCCAGGCAATCTGGCGATGGCTGATCCGCGCGCCTCTAGGTAAACCTGTCGTGCCGCCGGTAAAGACAATAGCAGCAATGTCCTCCTCATCCAGTGTCTCGCAAGTGCGTGGCGTAGCGGGCGATTGCGCTAGCAGTCCGTTAAATCCCCGGCTGCCGGGAATCCCCGGACCATCCAAATGAATCCAGTGCTGTACAGAAGTTTCCGCCCGCGCCAGTTCAGTCACCGCCTCAGTGAACATATCGTCGTAGATCAGCACGGCCGGCGTCACGTCAGCGAGAATTTGCTGTAGTTCCCGCCAGTGCAACCGCCAGTTCAGAGCCGTGTGAATAGCGCCGAGTTTGCCACAGGCAAACAGCAGATCGAGGTGCTCGACGCCATCCTGTGCCAGGATCGCCACCCGGTGGCCCTTGCCAATATCAGCGATTTCAGCCAGCCCATTAGCCAACCGGTTAGCCCGTTCGTTCATTTGCGCATAGGTCAGGCGCAATCCGGGATCTTTGCCGGTGTCCACAACCGCGAGCGCGTCCGGGCTGTAGATGGTTCGCCGGCCTAGATAGTCGCCAATATACATTCTGCTCTCCTCAAGATAGATCGAATGGCCCTCTCTTCACCCGGCAAGGGAGGGCCGAGACAGAGGAATTGAACGCTTGAATTTAAGTATAGTCGGCTACACTACGTGCTCTGGATCAATTTCCGGACATTCATAAACTCGTTTCATAGGTATAACCTTCCCGGGAAATCGTCTTAAACCGGTATCCGGTTGCTAGAAAATACAGCCTAATCGATGTCACCTTGATGCCAATCGGCTTTTCCAATTCGAAGGAGTTCAACCGTATGTCAGCTTCTCCGTCCTCCTCCACAGCAAGCTCCGATGAAATTCCCACTCTTCCGGCCCTGGCTGGCGTTTTCGCCGAAGCCCTGCCTCACGTTCAGCAGGATCTGGCCGCCCGCGCACCCGCTCCCGATCAAGATCAACAGCAAATCGCTGCGCTGGTTATGCAGCTTGATTTACAGGACACGCATTCCATCCTGTTTTTTGGCAGCAAGGCCCAAGAACAATTGACCACGATTTCCGACAACATGCTGGAAGGGGTACGCAGCAAAGACGCCGGCCCAGCAGGTACAGCTTTGAACGAAATGCTCAAAGTGCTGCGTGATTTCAATCTGGAAGACCTTGATCCAAACAAAAAACAAAGCTTCTTCGCCAGACTGTTCGGCAAGATCACGCCCCTGGCCAAGGTCGTGCAGGAATACGAAACCGTGCGCAATCAGATTGACCAGATCAGTAACGCCCTCGAACGGCATAAGACCCAACTGCTCACCGATATCACTGCGCTTGATCGGCTATACGACGCCAATCTCGATTACTTTCACACTCTGGAGTTGTACATCGCCGCTGGCGAGGAGAAATTGCGCCAGGCAGATACCGGAGAATTACCCGCCTTGGCACAGGCAGTTTCTAGCAGCGAGGATATGGTCAAAGCCCAGCAGTTGCGTGACCTGCGCGCCGCCCGTGACGGCCTCGAACGCCGGGTTTACGATCTCAAACTGACCCGTCAGGTGACGATGCAGGGCTTGCCCAGCATCCGGCTCGTGCAAGAAAACGACAAGAGCCTGATCAACAAAATCAACTCGACCCTGGTCAACACCGTGCCTTTATGGCGGCAACAACTGGCCCAAGCCATCACGATTTATCGTTCCGGCCAAGCGGCTAAAACCCTTAAGGCAGCCAGCGATCTCACCAACGAGCTGCTGGCGTCCAACGCAGAGAATCTGCGCCAGGCCAACGTCCAGACGCGAGAGCAAATCGAGCGGGGCGTTTTCGACATCGAAACCGTCAAGAAAGCCAACCAGACGCTGATTGCCACGATTGAAGATAGTCTGCGCATTGCGGACGAAGGCCGCCGCCACCGGCAAGAGGCGGCAACCCAACTGGAAGCCTGCGAAACTGAATTGCGCCAAGCGCTAGCCTCCGCTCAGGCACGTAGCCAACAACCCGCTGCATCCACGAGAGGCCGCTGATATGGGACTCTGGGACAAACTCATGGGTGAATTCGTCGATATTATCCAGTGGATCGACGATTCCAATGACACGCTTGTTTACCGCTTTGAGCGGCATGGCAACGAGATCAAGTTTGGCGCCAAGCTGACCGTACGCGAAGGTCAGGTTGCGGTGCTAGTCAATGAAGGCCAACTCGCCGATACCTTCGAGCCTGGCCTGTACGAACTGAAAACGAATAACCTGCCGATTCTCTCAACCATGCAAGGGTGGCGGCATGGTTTTGAAAGTCCATTCAAGGCCGAGGTCTATTTTTTCAGCACCCGCCGTTTCACGGACCTGAAGTGGGGCACACAGAATCCAGTGATGCTGCGCGACGCGGAATTTGGGCCGATCCGGCTGCGGGCGTTTGGCAGCTACGCGATCCGGGTTAAAGACGCTCCGACCTTCCTGCGCGAGATTGTTGGTACCGACGGCCGCTTCACCACTGATGAAATCACGAACCAGTTACGCAATATGGTGGTCTCGCGCTTCGCCAATATTCTCGGTCAAGCCAAGATTCCGGCTCTGGATTTAGCGGGGAACTACGATCAGCTGGGTCAATTCCTGCTCCAGCGCATCTCCCCTGAATTTGCCGTGGTTGGACTGGAATTGACCAATCTGCTGGTGGAAAACATCTCACTGCCGAAAGAAGTCGAGGCGGTGCTCGATAAGCGCACCAGCATGGGCATCGCCGGCAATCTCGATCAGTACACCCAATTCCAAGCGGCGGAAGCCCTGCGCGATGCCGCCGCCAATCCCGGCGGTGGTTCCGAGGCGCTGAACATGGGGCTGGGACTGGCTATGGCGCAACGGCTGAGCGAGACGCTGGGGCGTCCGATGCAGCCAGCAACCCCAACGCCTACGCCGCAACCCGCGTCACCATCCGCGCCTCCACCCATGGCACCTCCGCCCTTGCCAGTGGCTAATCCCTACTTCGTCGCAGCAAATCATCAGCAGTCTGGACCATTCCCAATAGACGAGTTACAGCGGCAGGCCCAAGCGGGTCAATTAACCCGCACCACGCTGGTATGGACACAAGGTATGGCGAAATGGACACCCGCAGGCGAGGTCACAGAACTGGCGGCGCTGTTCGCCCATCTGCCACCACCGCTGCCTGGGACATGAAATTGCGCCCTTGTCGTGGTGCATAGCGCGGATTTACCGGTTGGGTAACTAAGACGCAACAACCCCGGCTTGAGGCTTGACCGTATCGAGCATTGCTTGCATCTGAGCCTCCTCTTCATGATGACAGGGAAGTTTTCAGTAAGTGGCCGCTCGTGCCTTCCAGTTTGGCACTCTCACACGTTACCGCCCGGACTTGAATTATCGAGGATTGTGGATTATGCCTGACCTGATGCGCGTACTGACCGGTCTGTTCTTATGCTGGGTATTGGCCAGCAAGGCAACTGCCCAAACCCCATTACCGGCTCACCCCACACCGGCTCCACCGTTCTCACATCGCTTGCTATACGATGTTCAGCATGAAATTGCCACCGTCGAACCGTTGCTGGATCGTTATGGATATGGCGCGGTGTTCGTAGCCGTGGGCGTGGAAGGATTTGGCATTCCAGCGCCCGGCCAGACTCTATTGATCGCAGGAGCCGTAACGGCCGCCAATCAAAATCAGCTGCGCATCGATTGGTTGCTGTTTGCTGCTTTTATGGCCGCATTGCTGGGTAACAGCTTGGGTTATCTGATCGGCCGCCGGGGTGGACGGGCGCTGCTCCGCCGGTTCCGGGTCAGCGAACGCCATCTGCAACGCATTGAACACGGCTTTACCCGCTACGGCGGTGGGTTACTTATGATCGCCCGGTTTTTCGACGGGTTACGGCAGTTAAATGGCATCGCTGCCGGTCTTCTGGAAATGCCCTGGTGGCGTTTTACCTTTTACAATGCGCTAGGCGCGATGTTATGGGTAAGCTGCTGGGGGCTGGGCATTTACACCTTGGATGAAAATTTGCACATCATTCTGGCGGCAGTCCATGATCTCAATCCCTGGGTCACTACGATCACATTGGCAAGCGTTATCAGCTTGATTCTGCTACTCTTACATTACTGCCGTTCGCGACAACCCAACCAGAATGATTGATCTATATTCCTTTTTCACACTGAAATGGAACAGGAACTGATGCTGGACACCACTTCATGGACCGCTTTGACCGGCGTCATGATCGGCGCCGGGAGCATAGCGTTGCTCGGCATTCGTTATTACCGTAAACGCCTTGCAGCGATCCGTGAGAATTACCTGCAAGAATGCCAGGCCATGCTAGATCTACTGCCACAACGCTTATACCGGGTAGATCGCAAAGGCCGCCTGACCTTCCTCAACCGCCCCTTGCTGCAGGATCTGGATCTACCGCTATCGGCCTGTTTAGGCAAGACCGCTAATGACATTTATCCACCTGAATTGGCTGAAAAATATAACGCCGATGACCAGCGGGTGCTATCCGGGGAAACGCTGACCTTAATCGAAGAGAATGTCGTACCGGCCACTGGTGAGAAGCGTTATGTCGAAGTCACCAAGATTCCGATTTACAGCGCGTCTGGAACAGTGACTGGCATTCAGGGCATCTACTGGGATATCACTGCTCGAAAGCAGGCTGAAGAACAGTTGCGCCAAGCAGCACGGGTCTTCGAAAACACCATGGAAGGCGTAATGGTTACCGATGCCTCGGAACGGATCACGATGATCAACCACGCCTTCACTAAAATCACGGGTTATAGCGAGGCTGAGGTATTGGGGAAAACGCCGCGTTTATTCAAGTCAAGCCGGCAAGATCCGCAATTCTATGCCGTAATGTGGGCTTCAATCCAAAAAACCGGTCACTGGCAAGGCGAGGTTTGGAATTGCCGCAAGGATGGAGAGGCTTACCCGCAATGGTTAACCATCAGCACCGTAACGGATGACAATGGTCAAGTTACTCATTATGTGGGTGTATTCAGTGATATCAGCTCACTGAAGCGTTCACAGGAGAAGCTGAATTTTCTTGCCCATCATGATTTGCTAACCCGCCTGCCTAACCGTTTGCTGTTTAACGCCCGCCTGGAACACAGCATTGAGCGCGCCAAGCGCACCCAAAAATCGGTAGCGGTGTTGTTCTTTGACTTAGACCACTTCAAAAACGTCAATGATACCCTTGGACACGCGGCCGGTGATGACCTGTTGCGTTGGGTTGCGAAGCAATTAGCCACCCTGGTCCGCTGTGAGGATACCGTAGCCCGGATGGGTGGCGATGAATTCACCATGCTCATTGAAGCGGTGGATGAACCCAACAATGCAGCAACAGTCGCCCACAAGGTACTTGAACTCTTCAAGGAACCGCTGCACATCAGCCGGCATGAATTCTTTATCTCCACCAGCATTGGTATCAGCTTGTATCCAGCCGATGGCAACGACGCTGATACTCTCGTCAGGAATGCCGATGCCGCGATGTATCAAGCCAAAGCTCAGGGTCGCAACAACTACCAATTCTACAAGCCGGAGATGACGGCTCGCGTTCTCGAACGCCTGCAACTGGAAACCTCCTTACGGCGAGCCGTCGAACATGAAGAGTTGATGGTGTTTTACCAGCCACAGGTCAATATCGCTTCGGGACGGTTGACCGGTGTAGAGGCGTTGCTGCGTTGGCAACATCGCCAATACGGCATGATCCTGCCGTCCCGTTTTATCCCGGTTGCCGAAGAAACCGGCTTTATCAGCACCCTGGATACCTGGGTTATGCGCACAGCTTGCCGGCAGATGCAACGCTGGCGGAATCAGGGATTGGCCTTGCCACGCCTGTCGCTCAATCTTTCAGTCAGACAGATCGAACAGACGGATTTGACCTCCCTCGTTGCCGCCGTGTTGAGTGAAACCGGGCTTGAGCCGGCCTTTCTGGAACTGGAAATCACTGAATCACTCATCATGCGCCAAACCACACAGGCGATTCGCGCCATGAAAGGACTGCAATTGCTTGGCGTCTGGCTAGCCGTCGATGATTTCGGCACAGGCTATTCCTCGTTGAGTTACCTCAAACAGCTCCCGTTACACCGGCTGAAGATCGACCAATCCTTTGTGTGCGACATTGCCAGCGATCCCAATGATGAGGCTATCGTGCGGGCGATCATCGCCTTAGCCCATAGCCTGGGGCTGCAAGTCATCGCTGAGGGCGTTGAAACCGGAGAGCAAGCGGGTTTTCTGCAACAGCAGGGCTGCGAGGAAGCACAGGGTTATCTTTACGGG
>ERZ761602.5032-NODE-5032-length-16082-cov-3.229925_pt1 | contig 16082 bp, 11 predicted proteins | sample MGYA00512165_ERZ761602 | MGnify/ENA primary metagenome ERZ761602 (study PRJEB28899, sample SAMN02445085) | bioreactor sludge metagenome | biome: EBPR sludge; isolation source: Thorneside wastewater treatment plant | place: Australia: Brisbane, Thorneside...
GCCCAAGCTGCCACCGGTCCTGGACCCCGGCTTTCTGCCCGCAGTTCTTCACAACCGCGCGTTTCGCGAGACCGCCCGCGCGACCGGCGCGGCCGTCCCCGTGCGGCTTGCGCTCGAACAGGCCGACGGCTCGGTCTTCCATCACGAAACAGTGGTGCTCCCGGCGGGTCATCCGCTGGCGGCAACGGAAAATTTCCGGCACGTCGAACGCCTCGTGAAGTTTTTGCTGTGGGCCTGGGGGGGCTGGCGGATTCATCTCGATGGCCCCACCTCGCTTGCCGGCAAACTGGCCGCCCACTATCGCACCAGTGCCACCGGCCGTTTCGATTCGGAGATCATCGGCGAACGCATTTATGACCGGCCGATTGAAGTGGTTCATACACGCGAACTGCCGCCCGCCCGCGCCACCACCGCGCCGCTGGGCCGCCATTGGAACGGCTGTCGCATTGGATTCGACCTGGGAGGCAGTGACCGCAAGGTCGCGGCGGTCATCGACGGCCAGTGCGTGTTCAGCGAGGAGATCGTTTGGGATCCTTACTTTCAGCCGGACCCGCAGTATCACTTCGACGGCATCATGGACTCGCTGAAGAAGGCGGCGGCGCATCTGCCGCGGGTCGATGGCATCGGCGGCAGCGCGGCGGGCGTATACGTGAACAACCGCGTCAAGGTCGCCTCGCTCTTTCGCGGCGTGCCGAAAGACCTTTTCGATGCGCGCGTAAAAGATCTCTTTTTGGAACTCCGCCATGCGTGGAACGGCATTCCCTTCGAAGTCGTGAACGATGGCGAAGTGACCGCGCTCGCCGCCGCAATGTCGCTCAAGGTAAACGCCGTGCTCGGCATTGCGCTGGGCACCAGCACCGCGGCCGGCTTCGTAAATGCCGAGGGCAACATCACCTCGTGGCTGAACGAGCTGGCGTTCTCACCGGTCGATCATCGGCCGGACGGCCCGGTGGACGAGTGGTCCGGCGATCACGGGTGCGGCGTGCAGTTCTTCTCCCAACAGGCCGTTGGGCGGCTGCTCGCCCCCGCCGGCATCGAAACTCCAGCCGACCTGCCGTTGCCGGAAAAGTTGAAGCAGGTGCAGAAGCTGATGGAGCAAGGCGACCCGCGCGCCCGACAGATTTACGAGACCATCGGGGTTTGTTTCGGTTACGCGATCGCGCACTACGCCGACTTTTATCAATTCGATCACGTCCTGGTCCTCGGGCGTGTCACCAGCGGCGAAGGCGGCGCGGTGATGCTCGATCAGGCGCGTGAGGTTTTGAAAATCGAATTCCCTGAGCTGGCCGGCCGGTTGCAATTCCACATTCCCGACGAGAAAGACAAACGCCACGGCCAAGCGGTGGCGGCCGCGAGCTTGCCGGTGATTGCGTGAATCTGATGGCATCCCGCCTGTCCGCGCAAACAGAGCCTTGCCGTTATTCCCAGATCGGATTCGGCCGATAGAGCGGTGCAGCCCACGGCGTCTGTTTGCCGGCGTTCAAGCCCGCGTCGTCGGGTCGTTGGGCGGATTCCAAATAGTCGAGGATGCGTTCCCGCGTGGCTTCATTGACCGGCCGCATGCCGTTCCGTTCCTGCATCTGCGTGATCAACTCCGCCCAGCGTTCGCGATTGAGATGGTTCGCCACGATGATTGCGGTCGAGTGACACGGCAGGCAATAAGCGAGCACGAGTTCGCGACCGGGACCGGCCTTCAGGCCGAACTGTTTTTCAATCGCATCCGGATGCGACTCATTCGCAGGCTCCGCACCAGTGAGCCACCACGCGGCCAGCCAAAGGATGATGATCACCACGAAAGCCGCCCGCAGAAAGGCCCGGCCGTTGAGAAAGCGTGATTTCATAAGACCTCAATCAACTTTCACGGCGATGCGCTGCATGGCGTTGTTGCAATAGCCCTGCGGGTTCCAGCCGGGAACGACCATCGGCTGCATGTGACCGGCTTCGTCGGTCGCGCGGGCCCAGACTTCGTAATAGCCCGGCACGGGAAACTTCACGTTCGCGGTCCAGCGTTGCCAGGCGTACTTGTTAACCGGCTGCTTCAGCGCGGCCTTGAGCCAGGTTTGCCCGAAGTCGATGCTGACGTGCATTTCACGAACCTCACCGAATCCGCTCCAGGCATGACCACGCAATGCCAGCTCGTCGGCCAGCGGATGCGCGACACCGGTGCCCGGCGACGTGATCAATGACTTGACCGGCAGTTCCTCGATGATGGCCATGTCTTCCTTCGGCACGGTGGCACCGGGCGCGACCGGATAGCGTGGCAGCCGGTAAGAATGGCCGGTCATTTTCTCACCGTCGTGCTCGCGGTCGCGCACCCAGATGCGGGTCAGCCATTTGCCGGAAGTCGAGGCCGGCCAGCCGGGACAGATCAGGCGCAGGGGAAAACCGTGCAACGGCGGCAGCGGCTCGCCGTTCATTTCCCAAACGAGCAAGGTGTGTTCGTCGAGCGCCTTGGCGATGGGCACCCCGCGCGAGATCGCCTGCCGCTTTGGATCGTTGCTGAGATGCGGGTCTTCGCCGTAATAGCCGATGTAAACGGCCGTGGACTTCACGCCCGCATCCTTCAAAACATCGCGCAACCGGACGCCGCGATACTTCGCGCAGCCCACACCGCCCAACGTCCATTGATTCCCGCTGGTCGGGGGATTGAATCCCGCGCGGCCATTGCCGGCACATTCGAGCACCAACGCGCGCTCGACTGCGGGATACTTTTTCACGTCAGCGAGGCTCAGTTTCAGCGGTGTTTCCACTTCCCCGTCAATGCTGAGCGACCAACCGGTCAAGTCGCCGCTGTTCGCTCGGGCGGGCACATGGCCGTTGTTCCGCACAAAGTGCAGGTGGGTCGGCGTGATGTCATCGTCCAACAGGGTGACCGGAGTTTCGCAATTGATCGGGCGATCACTCAACACGCGCACGCCGCGCTTGCCAGGAATGACACCGAAAGCCGGTTCCGCCGCGAGGGCCACCGGCGTCAGTCCGGCGGGCAAATGGCGACCGAAAGGAACGGGCAACCCCAACGCCGCGCTGAAGGTGGCGAGTCCGGTGCCTTGTATAAAGCGACGACGTGAAGTGATTTTCATGACAATCCAATCAAGCTCCGGGGAATATGCTGAACGGGATCACTTTCCGCCAGACCGAATCAAGCCAGCGCCCAGCCGGCGATGATTTCCTCGTCGAGGTCCGTAGGCGCATCACCCGCCAGTAATTTGCGCTCGGCCAGCACGCCGATCATCGCGGCGTTGTCGGTGCTGAGTTTCGGATCGCACAGCCGCAGCTTCAAGCCGTGCCGTTCGCAGGCCGCGGCCAGCTCCCGGCGCAGCGCGGAGTTGCACGTCACGCCGCCCGAGGCCGTGACACAGCCCACGCCCAGCCGCTTCGCCGCCCGCATCGTTTTCTTCACGAGCACTTCCACGATGGCGGCCTGCACACTGGCGCACAGATCGCACACAAGTTTTCTGTCGGTCAAAATCTCCGGATGCTTGTCGAGGAAGTAGCGCACGGAGGTCTTCAGGCCGCTGAAGCTGAAGTCGTCGTTGGCCTCCTTGAGCAGCGGCCGCGGAAAATCATAGGCCGCAGGATTGCCCTCTGTGGCAAGGCGGTCCATCTGCGGCCCACCGGGATAGGGCAGGCCGATCAACTTGGCGGTTTTGTCGAAACATTCGCCGGCCGCGTCGTCGATGGTGCCGCCAAGCACGCGGTGTTTCAGCTCGGCCTCGACGTGGACAAGCATCGTGTGCCCGCCGCTGACGATGAGCGACACGTTCGGCTCGAACTCGTCGAACTGCGCACGCGGCGGATCACCGGCAATCCACGGCGAGTAGAGATGTGCCTCGTGGTGATGAATGCCGACGAAAGGCCTACCCAGGGCGAAGGCCATCCCCTGCCCTGCCTTGAGCCCGATCATCAACGCCGGCGGCAAGCCGGGTCCGCGAGTCGCGGCGAGGGCGTCCAGTTCCTTTGGCAAAACCCCGGTCACCCGCAACGCCTCACGGGCGACCGGCAGCAGGTTTTTCAAGTGCTCACGCGTGGCCAGTTCCGGTACGACGCCGCCATATTCCTCGTGCAACTTGACCTGTGACGACACAACATTGGCCAGCACCAGGCCGTCGCGCACAATCGCGACGCTGGTTTCGTCACAGGAGGTTTCAATGGCCAGAATCAACACGCGCGGAATCGTCCCCGGCCTCGCCCCCGGCCTCAAACGAATTCTGCATGACCCAACCCAAGAACGCACGGTCTTCCCTCCGTTCCCAAGAAGGCCAGCGCTGGATCCAACCATGAAGCCGGCCGCTGGGATCAGCCCACCTGGAAAACCTGCGCATTCGGGTGCTTTCGGATTGGCGTTGAGGCTGGCGGAACGATTATCGTCCGCACATGGATTCGCGAACAGCATTTCGGGTGGCGGCAGTCTTGGGCTTCCTGGCCGTGGCGCTGGGGGCTTTTGGCGCGCACGGCTTGAAGGCTTTGCTGACGAACAATGGCACAACCGAGATTTGGGAGAAGGCCGTCCTGTACCATTTTGTTCACGCAATCATGCTGTGCCTCATCGCCGGCCGGGTGCCGCTGGCGCGCGGACCCTGGATCAGTTTTCTCCTGGGCATTCTCATCTTCTCCGGCTCGCTGTACCTGCTCGCCGTCAGCAATGTGCGTTGGCTGGGCGCGGTCACGCCGTTTGGCGGACTGGCGTTTCTGACCGGTTGGGGGTGGTTGTGCGTGCGCCCGTTAACCGCGCCTCAAGCCCATTCTTGACCGGGGTTGGCTGCGGGTGTGAAGTGCGGACGAACCCGGTGAACTTTATGAATATCTCCCCGCTCTCCCGTCGTGCCTTTCTGCGCCGCAGCGTGCTCGCTACGGCGGTCGTCGCTTTTCCGTTTGTCGCCCGGCGCAATGTCTATGGCGCAAATGGCAAACTGAACCTCGCGGTCGTCGGCGTCGGCGGCAAGGGCGAGGCGGACATCCACGGCTGCTCCACGGAAAACATGGTGGCACTCTGCGATTCGGACGCCACGCGCGCGGCCAACATGTTCAAAAAGTATCCGGATGCGAAACGGTTCAAGGACTATCGCGTGATGTTCGAGGATTATGCCGACCATTTTGACGGTGTGATCATCTCCGCGCCGGACCATCATCACGCGTGGCCGGCGCTCAAGGCGATGAACCTCGGCAAACATGTCTATTGCCAGAAACCGCTCACGCACACGGTCTATGAAGCACGTTTGCTGACCCGTGTGGCCAGGGCCAAGGGGGTCATCACGCAGATGGGCAATCAAGGACATTGCCATCCTGATTCGCGGCGATTGGTGGAGATCATCCAGTCCGGCGCACTGGGTGACGTGAAGGAGGCGCATGTCTGGACCGATCGCCCGATCTGGCCGCAGGGCGTCACCCGGCCGACGGAGTTTCAGCCGGTACCCGAGACCCTCGACTGGGATCTCTGGCTCGGTCCCGCACCGCAGCGGCCTTACAGCAAAGCCTACGTGCCGTTCAACTGGCGCGGTTGGTGGGACTTCGGCACCGGGTCCATCGGCGACATGGGCTGCCACAACATGGACCTCGCGTTCTGGGCGCTGAACCTCCGCGATCCCGAAAGCGTGGAATTACTCGAACAGGATGGGCTCACCAGCGAATCCCCGGCGAAAGCCTCGGTGACGAAGTGGGTTTTCCCCCGCTTGAAGCTGGCTGATCCCGCCACCGGCAAAGGCCGGACCCGCGCAAAAGTTTCGCTCACCTGGTACGACGGTGGACGGAAGCCGGACGCGAAACTGGCGGAACAAAACGAACTGCCACCGAACGGCTGCATCCTCATCGGCTCGCAGGACACGCTCTACGTGCCGATGTACTGGGGCCGCGGCGATTTTCTGTCCGGCCGAAAAATGGAGGATTTCACGGACGTGCCGCAGTCGCTGCCGCGGTTTCCGGGCGCGGCCCAGGACAACGATTACGCGCACCACCAGGAATGGGTGCAGGCGGTGAAGGGCAACGGCCAGGCGCTGTCGAACTTCGATTACGCCGGGCCGATGACCGAAGCGGTGCTGCTGGGCAACGTCGCCCAGCGGGTCGGCAGGAAGATCCGGTGGGATCCCAAACAGATGCGCATCCGCAATGTGAAGAACTCGGACCAGTTCCTGAACAAGGAATACCGGAAGGGCTGGGAACTGCCGTTGGTGTGAGGTGCCAACTGATGCTCCCACCCGGGGATACGTGCGCAGCAACGGATGCCCTGAAAAAAGGCGACGGCCGGGAGCGATCAATCGCACCCGGCCGTGAAAGATTCAACCGTTGGTTACTTCAGCGTGTTCAGGCGGACGGACAGCCGGGACTTCTTGCGGCTCGCGGTGGCCTTGTGAACCACCCCCACCTTGACCGCCTTGTCCACAACCGAGGTGTAGGAGCGGAGCGCGGTTGCCGCGACGGTCTTGTCGCCAGCTTTCACGGCATCGAGATAGCGTTTCTCGAAGGTTTTCACCCGCGATTTGACACTCGTATTACGAACCTGTTTGCGGGCATTGCTGCGCATCCGGCGCTCGGCTGACTTGGTATTCGGCATATTTCAATTCTAGGTTGCTCTCGAAATTAGGGGGCGAAAACTAACCAAAGCGAATTGAAAGTCAACGGATTGTTCGCCCGGATCGCGGTGGGCTTGAACTTCCGCCCGCGAGGTGCTTAACGGAGTTCCGGCCGGGCGGCCCGGTGGCGGGCAAGCTCCGAGTCCAAATCGGTCCCTTCGTAGAACCACAACCAGCCCTTGAGCCGACCAGTTTCGCCGGGGGGCAGATCGGGGAACTGCGGATCGGAATGGATGCACGGCACGGGCGGGTTGGCCCACGGCCGCTGGCAGCGCTCCCAGGCGGTGATGACCCACCGCCGGCCATCCTCCGAATGCGCGGCGGCGAAGGGGGATTCAAGCCGTTTGTTCGCATTGCTTTGCGCGGCGAAGCCGGCCGCACCCTTAAGCATCACGCAGTTCTGGATGCGCAGGTCGGTGAGCTTCCCGGGCGTGCCATTGCGCAGCCAGAGTTCCAGTTCCACATGCCGTTCATGGGCGATGACCTTCGCTCCGAAGGCGATGCCGTTGGGCAACGTGCGCTCATGCGAAAGCGAACCATCCGGATGACGGGTCCATTCAAGCGGTGGCAGCCTCGTGCCCTGTTGGTCCCAAATCGTGTCGATGTGAGTGTGGGCCAGATACGTGAGGCCAAGATTCGACCAGATCGCCTCGGGCACATCGACGACGACGTAGCTGCCCGGATCCCAGGGCGTGAACACACTGACCTTGGTCTCGCGCTGAGGAGCCAGGGCACCTTCGAGGAAGCCGATCCGCGGGTGCCGGCCGCCGGGGTACGGTGTGATGTGAACCCGGCCGGCCTGCCGCGCGCGGCGGGGTAGGCGTTCGAGTTCCGCCGCCAACCGCGCCGCGTCAAAGCCCGTCACCTGGCGCATCTCGTCGCGAGTGAAGGTATGATCGAGCATGTCATTCAACCATTCGCCGATGTCGCGGGCGTCACTCGGCGGGCGGATTTGTGATCCGTCAGCCCGCCCCTCATCTGCCTTTGTCAACCAGAACGCCCGCGCCTCAAGCCACGGCTTGACCACCTCAGCGAGTTGTTCCGAATTGAGCTGCGCGTTCGTGTTCGACGTCGCCAGCCGTTCGTCGCACCACTGGACAAAGAACTCCGCCGCCTCGCTTTGCTTTGGAGATTGTTTCGCCCCTTGCAGCTCGACATAGAACGGACCGGTGCTCGCGAAGCGGAACGTATTCGTCAGCGTGCTGATGGCGCGGACCAAAAACCACCCGCTCTCGGACAGCGTCACCTTCGCCGGCAGGCTGATTTCCTCCACGCGCCCGTTGCGGACCAGCTCCACACGCGCGACCGGCTCGCGCGAGTCCAGCAACGCTTCGAGCGCCACCTCAAGCTCCGGCTCGTTTGATTTGAAGACATGACCGGGCAGTTGACCGTTTGCCTTCAATCGCAACAACGGACCGTTCGAGACGAACACCCGGCCGGCCTTCAAACCGGCCAGCCATTTTTCCATCGTCGGTTCGCCGTCTAACTGGACGTAGGCCCGGTTGTAACCGACGGGGTTCGGCAACACGCCGCTCGCCGCGCCTGCCGAGGGTGCGATGCGGATGCCGCCATTCAACAGGTGATAGTAAATGTCCTGGGTCCAGAGCCCGTTGCCGTGAGCTCCGGGATACTTTACGAGGTCACGCGCGCGGCCCCACGCCTCGTCGCCGAGCACACCGCCCCGGTGCATGTGATTGTTCGCGATGCCGATCGAGTCGCCGATGCCGTGCGCGATCCACATCGGCACGTCCCACCAGAACGGCTTCTCAATGTCGATCCACGCGCCGGCGGCCCTGGCCTGTTGCGCATAACCGAGCGAAGACGGGTGATGCTGCCGGCCGGCGGTGATATCAATGGGCCGGTCGAGTTTGAAGAACAACAGCGCGCCGCCGTCGCGTTCGTCCTCGCCGCCGAGTTGATGAACGAAGCGGTTGCCGTCGAACCGCTTGATGACCGGTGCGGGCAACGGTGCATTCGTCCAGGGATTGGCCGCATTCCACCACGAAATCACCTGGCCGAAATGCAAATCCTCGGCGCGCATCAAGAGCTCCGCCTGCTCCAGCGGCCGATGAATGTGCGTCTCGCCCGGCCACCAACCTTCGACAGGCAAATTGACCAACCGGCTCAGGGCGAAAGAAACATTGGTGGCCGTCTGACCGGGAACGATCTCCACCACGGCCGATTCGGACGACCACTCGGGACCACGCTCGACGGTGATCGAGTGCCGGCCTGGAGCCACATTGAACACCGCTCTCCCCGGCGCGGAAACGTGATCATGCCAGAACGGCACATCATTTGTGGCCCGCACCGGTCGGCCATCCGGCCCGGTGAGATGGATACGCGCGGGGATGACTTCACCCGTGTCGTGCCGAGTGGTGGCGATGGCCAACTCGGCGGCGGGAGCCGTGGTGACAAAGCCCAGCAAGGCGAGCATGGCCAGAAGGCGGGGAAGAATGCGAGGGTTCACGGTCGGGACGCTCGCAAAGAATCGTCCGCCGGTCAATTTTCACGTCTTCCGTTCCACAAACGCGGACTTGTCAGCGTGGAAAGACGGAGGGTAGTTTCCTATCATGAACCCCACCTTACTGCAGATCGTTGGCGCGATCGTGCTGTTGAGCAGTTGTTTCACCTTCGGCGGCGAACCCGCCGAAACCTTCCGGGTCGACTTCAGCGAAGTCATCCTGCGCGAAGAAGTCGTTTTCAAGGAACGGGAGTTCGCGATCGCCACGCCTTCGATCGACGCACTCAGCAATTTCAACGATCCGCCCGGAGTTGCTTCGCCCGGTGAGTCCGACGCGGTCCGGCGGATTCCCGGCGGCACGGCTGACGACCTTTATCCCGACTTTGGCGGAATGATCACCTACGCGAACAACAAGGGATCGTTCCGCACGCACCTGGCCACCGGCGTGGGCGGCAGCAGGGGAGAAAAGGTGGAGAACCGGTTGTTGTTGGTGTGGCGGGGCGACTACATCAAATCCGCCGGCGATGAACCGTTTCGGTTCACGGTGAATCCGGGACTATTGAGAATGGTGGACGGCCGGACGACGCCGGTCTTCAGCAACGAGGAACTGGAAGCGTCGTGGCGGTTGACGGCGAAGGTCGAGGGCATCACGCAGTTCGAGGTAATCAAGCGGCTTCGCGGCAAGGGCAGTTTGGCGAGCATTATCGAGGCGGTGCGCAACAACGAGTTCCGGAACAACTACGTCATGGTGGAGGATTCCGGACTCATCGAGGGTGAACTGACCGGATTCAAGGAAGACGTTTCAACGCCCGACGGAATGATCCACACCTACATCGGCGGTCAGTTCAAGACGCCGAAGTACACGGGCGTTCTCGACCTCGACGGCATCGGTCCCGGTGAAACCTTCACCGTCACCTACGAACTGGAGGCCAACGCCGTCGCGTATGGTGCGGACACCGTGGCTGAGGTCGTGTGCGGTGAGCCGTTGGACTACTCCGGCGGCGTGGGCATCGAGTACGGAGAATACGGCGACATCTTCCGCATCACCGACTTCGAAGTGGACGGGGAAGGACGAAGCCGTGTGCGTTACCCGTCCGAGGCTGATTTTTATTACGTGCTCTGCGCGGGCGAGGACGTGACGGGCATCGAGCCGCCATTGGCCGTCCGGTTGGGCGGGGCCGAAACCGGCGAACTCGTTGATGAGCGAGCGGCGCAACTTCAGCAACGCGCCTTCTACCTCGTCAAGCGCGTGCATTCCACGGCGCCGCTCGACAGCGACCGGGATGGAATTGACGACTGGTACGAACTGAACCGACCTGCCATCCTGGATCCGCTGAATCCGACCGACGCGTTGCTCGACACCGACGACGACGACCGCAGCGCCCGTCAGGAGTACCTCGAGGGAACCGACCCGGAAACCTTCGACGAAGGACCGACCAGTAACGGATTGTATCCCGCCGCCACCTTCCTGGTCGGAGAAGGCGCCGATCTCGAATCGGCCGACGTGAACAGCGACGGCATCGCCGACCTGATCTCCTTCAATGCTGCGCTCTACGTTTCACTGGGCAACGAGGACGGCACCGTCGCCCCTCCCACCACCGTCGCCATTCCGGACGGCGGATTTGGCGACGTCACATTGGGCAAACTCAACGCCGACGATTATCCGGACGTCGTGTTCGCCGACGAACTCAACGACCGCGTCGAAATCCTGTTCGGCGACGGGCTTGGCGGGTTTGTTTCCGACGACAAACACGATCTCGGAGCAACGCCGCGCCGGGCGATTCTTGCGTTGGTGAACGGCGACGCCCACCCGGACGTCATCACGATCAACAACACCGCCCGTTCATTGTCCCTGTTGATAGGCAATGGCGACGGAACATTTCAGACCCCGACGGCGATCAACGTTCAGGAACGTCCGACCGATGCACTGACCTCACTGTTGAACGACGACGAACATCCGGATCTGATCGTCACGTTGGAATCCGGCGGCAGCCACGTCGCCGTCCTGCTCAACAACGGCGACGGGACGTTTGCAACTCCAGTGCTCTATCCGACGGGTGCGTCGCCGCAGCGGGTTGCCGCAGGCGACGTGAACGGCGACGGCACTCCGGACATCGTCACCTCCAACCAAGCCGGCGATGGTGTGTCCGTGCTGATGGCCAAGAGCGACGGAACGCTTCTGCCGAAGGTGGATCATGCCACCGGTGACAATCCCCGCGGACTTTTGTTGGTCGATCTGAACGGCGACACCAATCCCGACCTGTTGGTGGCGCATGTCGGGGCGAATCATCACGCGGTGCTGTTGAACGATGGTTTGGGCGGGTTCGCCCCGGCTCAACTCGTTCCCACATCCTCCGGCAATGAAAACTGCCTGCTCGAGGACATTAATCGCGACGGACTTCCGGACATCGTCAGCCGCGTCAACCAACGCGCCATGGTGAGTCACGGACTGCCCGGCGGGGGGTTCGAGACGCGGACTCAGATCACCCTTCCGTTGGGATTTTCACCGCGTGATTTCAAGATCGCGGACGTCAACGGCGACGGCCGACGGGACATCGTTGTCAGCAACGGCGGCAACAACAACTCGGTGGACGTTTTTCTTGGCAGCGAGGAGGTCGGTTTTGAAGCCCTTCCATCACTGACCGTGGGTGAAAAGGTCGAGGGGTTGGCGGTGGCGCGTTTGAATCCCGGCCCCGTCCCCGATCTGGCAGTGGTGACGCAGCGCCCCGAATTTTTCCCCGGCGATTCGGCGAACGAACTGCACATCCTGCTCGGCGACGGTGCCGGTTCGTTCGTTTCCCAACAGGTGATTGAATTGCACGCCGCGCCCAAGGAGGTCTTCGTCGGGGATTTCGAGGGCAACGGAATCATCGCCATTCTGATCGCCTTCAACCTCACGGGTGAGTTGCAATTGTTCGTCAACAACGGCTCCGGCTTCAGCGGACAAACGCCCATCAAGCTCGCCGACGCGTTTGGCGGAGCCTCAGGGACACGGGTGGTTGGGGACTTCGACGGCGACGGCCGGACCGACATCGCCGCGGTAATGTTCAACGGCGAGGCCACGGTGGTCAGTCTGCTGGAAAGCGACGGGGCCGGGGTGCTCTCCGTCACCGACACAATTACGCCGTCGGGTGGCGGGTTTCCAGTCAAGGTGGCCGCCGGGGACGTCAACGGCGACGGGACGCCGGATCTGGTGGTGTCTGTGAACTCTCCAGGCGGTTCAAGTCTGGTGATGTATCCGGGAACAAAGGACGGCCCCCTCGGTGCGGAACAAACACTGATCGAGGGCTTCTCGGGCGACATCGCCGTCGCCGACGTCAACGGGGACGGTTTGGCCGACCTGCTGGGCGGTTCGACGATTCATCTTACCAAAGCTGGTGGTGGCTACGAGGCGCCACAACCTTACCATCTGCCCGGTGCCAACACGTCTCCGGTCGCCGTCAGTGATGTGAATGGCGACGGACGGCCCGACCTGATCACAACCGACGATCTGGGTGACGCGGTGACGATCCTGCCGCACCGGTGATGTGTTTAAGCGATGTTGCGGGATTGCTTCGCCCTTGGCTTAGCCGGACGTCAGCGCCGCGCACATCGTTCAGGGTGCCGGCTTTTTCAAGCAGTAATCGAAGTCACCGGCCCAGGGCGTGACCTTGCCGACGTTCTCGTGCAGAGCCTTCATCGCGAGGTGACGAACAAAATGTGCGTCGCGGGAGTTGAAGATGACCGTGCCTTTCTAGCCCAAAGAATCGTCGCCGGTCAATTTGACGATGCAGAACCCGGCTGACGGAAAGGCGACAGGAATGTCGCCATTCCTGCTTGCGACCGACCCCTGTGTTTCATACGGGCTTATTGGGACCGGCTTATTCATTGACCAAGGGTTGCATGACATGCACGGATCACTGGAGAAATGAGCCTCCGGACTCTGCCAACGACGCTTCTGCTTTGCACGCTGCTTACCGGTGGGTGCGTATGGCCGCACCGTCAGTGGGACATGGCGAATTTTTCCGGCAGGCTCGTCGAATCCAGCAGTGGCAAACCAATCCCTGACGTGGGCATTTCCAGCACACCATGGGGCGGCAATAGAGTGGACACCCGGACAGATGCGGCTGGTGAATTCACCCTTCTTTCGCAAAGGAACCTCCATTGGTTTCCATTTGATCGTGGGATTCACGTCGCGCTGGAGTTCAAGCACCCAGACTGCCAGCCACTTATCATGCGAATCGGTCTTGGTGGGATTTCCGACCGCTTCGACAAACAAGCCCCACCTACGAAGAATCTGGGTGATATTCCACTCGCTGCCGCGCAGCAGGATTGATGAACAGACTTCAGTGTTGCTGAATTGGATTACAGGTCACTGTCACTTGATCCACTCATCCCGATGGGCCTGCACAAACTCGTCATCCATCATCCACGGATGCTCTTTGCGGATGCGCTCGATGGCTGCGGCTTGGCCGGGTGAGAGCGTTTCGCGCGGGTCGAGGCAGCGGAGGCCGGGCAGCAGACCCTGACCGTGCAGCACGTGGTGGATGCCCGGGATGCAGCCGGCAAACCCGTTCGCGGCATCAAACAGCGCCGCGTTCGCTTCGGTGATCTGGGCGGCCTTCGTCAGGAGCGCCGCTGAACTGACTCCGCTGCCGCGCGCCTGCTGGCACTCGGCGAGCAATTCAACCGCGCACTTCGTCCAGCAGGCCCAATGACCGAGCAACCCGCCGGCAAACCGCAGCTTCACCACCCCGCCGGACGTGTTAAACGCAAACTCCGTGAGCAAGTCGCCCACGATATGGTCGTCGTTGCCGGTGTAGAGCGCGATGTCGTCGGCTCGACCGGACTCGGCAACGGCGCGAATGACATCGAGCGTCTGATACCGGTTGAACGGCGCAATCTTGATCCCGGCCACGTTGGGAATCTCCGCGAACCGTCGCCAGAATCCGGGTGAGAGCAACCGCCCGCCCGCCGCCGGTTGCAGGTAAAAGCCAAACAAAGGAAGCTCCCAAGCCACTCGTTGAGCGTGGTCGATCAACTGATCGTCGGTCGCCTCCCGCAGCGCGGCGAGCGAGAGCAACCCCAGGTCATAGCCGAGTTCACGGGCGAGTTGCGCCTCGGCCACGGCTTGAGCCGTCTGGCCGCAAACGCCGGCGATCTTGACCGTGCGCCGGCCGGTCGCCCGGTCGCAGGCGGCAATGGTTTCGGCCGCCAGTTCGAGCACCGGCTTGAACAAGCCATGCTGCGGCTCGCGAATGGCAAACTGCGTGGTGTGGACGCCAACTGCGATGCCGCCGGCGCCGGCCGCGTGGTAGTAACGCGTCAAGGCGCGCTGATGCCGCTCGTCAAACTTGCCATCCGCCGTCAGGGCGAGCGGGTGTGCGGGAATCACCAGTCCGTCGTGGAGTTGGCGGCGGACTTCGGGGGTAATCTGGGGGCCGTCCGCCATGCTCAGTACTGCCCGTCGCGCACTTCAAAGTGCGTGGGCTTGTTCAAGTTCCCGCCACCATTCTGAATCCAGTCCGCGATCCACGCCATGACCTGTTCAGGCGGCGTGGGCGGGCGGCCGAGCCGCGCACTGAGTTTATGCGGATTGGACAGCAGCGAGTCGCCCGCTTCGTGGCCGGTGAAGCGCGGTTCCTTCTGAAACAGTTCGCCGAATTGCGTCGCGACCTCGCGCACGCGCAACGGTTGCGGGTGCGTGAGATTCCACGCTTCGGCGGGCGAACTCGCAAGCGGCAGCGCGCGGAGGATCAGGTCATTCGCATCGCCCTGCCAGATCCAGTTTACGGTGCCATTGACCAGGTCGATGGGCCGCTCCTCCCACACGCGGCGGCCGATGTCCACCAGCACGCCGTAACGGAGTTAGACGGCGAAGCTGAGCCGCAACAGCGCGACGGGCGTGCCCTGTTTGGCGGAGAAGTATTCAAAGATGCGTTCGCGGGCAATGGCGGCGTTGGGGTACTCGCCGACGGGCGTGAGCGGATCAGCCTCCCGCGCGCCGCCCTCCGTCACCGGCACGAAGGGATAAACGTTGCCGGTGGACAAGGCAACGATGCGGGCCCGCGGATAACGCTCCGCGACGTGCGCCGGGGGCAGCGTGTTGACGGCCCAGGTGAGCGCGGGATTTTGCGAAGTGCCAAACTTGAGGCCGAGCAGATAAATGACGTTGTCCGCGTCTGGCAACGAGCGCATCGCCTCGCGTTCCAGCAGGTCGGCCGAGATCACTTTGACGCCTGCGGTTTCGAGCCAGCGGCGGGAAGCCGGGTCCGAGAAGCGGCTCACGGCGATGACTTCGAGCGAGTGTCCCGCCGCCTCGGCCGCGCGCCGCGCCAGCACGCAGAGCGTCGGCCCCATCTTGCCACCCGCGCCCAGCACCACCAGCGGGCTGGACACGCGCGCGATGAACTCGACCAGGGCGGATGACGGCCGGGTCAGCAGTTCGAGCAAGGCGGCTTCAGTGAGAACAGGTTCACTCATGATGGATTCGAATTGGACCCGTCAACCCACGGCGGATCACGAAAACATTTCCAGGAGGCGGTAGGCGCTCATGGCGAGCAGCGCGAGGATGGCCACGACGGCCCAAACATTTTGCCAGGGCCGGTTGCGATGTTCCCCCACCACGCGGCGATCATTGGCCAGGATCAGGATCACCACCGCCACAAGCGGTACGGTGAGGATGGTGGATTTTTGGGCGATGACAACGCCGCCGAGCGCACTGCCCGACCGCAACAGGTAAAACCCGGCCAGCAAGCCGACCAGCATCGCCAGCGCCGTCAACACGCGGGCGGGAATGCCGTTGAGCGCGGAGTCGCGGCCGAGGCCGTCCGCCAGCAACGCGCCGCCGATCATGGCGTTGACGACGGTCGAGGAAAAACCGGCCGCGAGAAAACCGGCGCTGAAGAGCACGACGGCGCCTTTCCCGAGCAGCGGTTGCAACTGGTTCGAGAGGTCGGCGGCGCTGGCGATCTCCGCTCCCCGAAGCACCGTGGCGGCCGTCCACATGATCATGAGCGAGACGCCGAAAAGCACGCTGATGCCGAGCATCGATTCGCGGACGCCCACCTGCAGGT
>ERZ761602.5035-NODE-5035-length-16071-cov-5.256306_pt1 | contig 16071 bp, 11 predicted proteins | sample MGYA00512165_ERZ761602 | MGnify/ENA primary metagenome ERZ761602 (study PRJEB28899, sample SAMN02445085) | bioreactor sludge metagenome | biome: EBPR sludge; isolation source: Thorneside wastewater treatment plant | place: Australia: Brisbane, Thorneside...
CGAGTTCGCGATAGAACGCCTGCCGGAGATACGGGGAAGCACGCATCATCTCGGCGTGCTGGAGCGCCATCCACCGCGCCCGCTCCGCGTCCCACGTCACATTCGCGAGCACGGCGTGCACGTGGAGCTGCGGATCGAGGTCGCGGCTGGCGTCGTGCACGAACATGGCGCCCGCAAAGTATCCCGTGAAGATCTTGTTAGGGTTGGAGGTCTTCGCGCGGCGGTGGAAGAGTTCGGAATCGAGCGCGGGACGCAGGAGGAGGAATTCCTCGTCGGTGGGGTCAGGGATGGCTGCGACGAGTTCGAGCGCGAGGAGCTTCAGATGGGGCCTGATCTTCGGGCTGTCGAGGACGCGGGAGAGATTGGAGAGGTAGCGGGGCGGATCGTCGTCGCGCAGGTAGACCAGGACCTGCCGGAGCTGAGCACGGCGGAAGAGGAGCTGGTCGTCGGTTTCGAGGAAGGCGGAAAATTCCACAGGGGAAGCGACGGCGCTGCGGGCGAAGCAATAGTCGAAGAAGCTCTCGTGACCGAAGCCATAAGCGCGGCCGTTCGTGGTCAGGACGCCGCTGGCGACGAGGTAGTCGACGAAGAGCTTCGCATACCGGTCGAGAAAAGCCTTCGGCACGGATACCTGCTGCCGCATGCTCATCTCGTCGGTCAGCTTCTTGATCAAATCAGCCCATTGGGCGGCGGCCTCGGGATGCATCTTCTCCGCCTCCCTTTTCTTCGCGTCCCAGTAAGCGTCGAAAAGTTGCTTCTGGGTGACGAACGAGGGCTTGTTCTCGTGGACTAGCTTCGAATCGATGAAGAGCGCGAGGTTCTGAGCGAGGGTCAGCAGCTGCAGCTGGCGGGGCTGGAGGTGGTTCGGATCCCCACCCTCACGCTTAATCACCTGCTTCACCTCGTCGGGAGTAAAGGGATCGAGTTTGATCGGCTTCTCATCTTTGGGGAGGAGCGAGCGGAAACGGTGGTCGTGTTCGTAGTCGAATTCGCGGCAGGCGAGAACGAGGTGGACCACCTGGGCGGATCGGAGGCCGTGCACCTCCTCGACCAGCGCCGCGAGAGCATCGAAGAAATCGGGGTGTCGGCCGGAGGCGGCGCTGACGAAATCCAGTTGGTCGATGAGAAGGACGACGGCTTGCCTGGGATAGGTCCGGGCGAGAACGAGGGCGGGAGATTCCGTGAGGCCCATCTGTTTACCTATCTTGAATCCGCCGAGGCGCAGCAGCGGCCGGTTGCTGACCGCTTCGCGTGGTGGCAAAAGCTCACCGACGAGGCCGACCGCCACCGCAAATACAAAGAATCGGATTGGGCCATGCCCGAGGAGGAACTGCAGCGACTGGACAAGGCTGCGTTGGCGATCAAGCCGGCTGATCCCGCGATCATCCACCAAAGGCTGTTCAACGACTACGACCATCACTTCTTCGCCAGCAAAGACTACGAAGCGGAAGGCAAGAAGGTCGCACAGATGGCCTAAGAATTCTGCAGTCGATTCTGGAGAAAGGGATTTTGCTCACGCCCGAATTGAGGCGCCTCAAAGGCTGCGAGGGGTTTCGGCCAAAATCGTTCGTTCAGAGGCGGGCATGTTTCACCGCGATACCGCGAACCCGCCTCAAGGGACACGCAAAGAAATTCGGCAAGTTTAGCCTCGAGTTTGAGGGCGCAAATCTTCGGAAGTTCGGCGCATTACCAGCGGTCTACCTTACCGGTCGCCTGCCCGGCGGGCAAATGTTGGACACCGCAGGGAGCGAACTTGCACGTCACATGCTCGGAGTTCACGACTGTCTACGCCGTCTCTGGATGATGCATGACGAGGGCAATCGACGAGAGAAGAAATTGGCTGTCGCCGTTCTGAAGAAAATCAAACCCGAGAAGAGAAAAACGGTGCAAGAGTTGCTCTTCACGATGCAGGCTTTGCTTAATCTTTACTACCCGACGGATGACGCAAGGTGGACAAAACCTTTGGGTTACTATGAGCAGCGCGAGTGGAAAATTACGCCCAACTTCGTGCACAAAAGAGTGTGGCACTACCGCTATCTGACGCGGAAAGAGAAAGCTGAGTAGCTCAAAGTTAGTCCCCGTGCGTTTGGGAAGCGACTCCTGGGGAAACCATTCGCTGGGCGTTGCCATTTCTTCGCAGATGTCGGTGGGCACAACATCATCTCGTCCGTGCGAAAAATTATCGTGCCCCATGCATCTTTGGCGCGAGCGAGACGGATCGTCGCCAGCTCAAACTATCCAAATACCCCAGTGGTCGGCGTGTGACCGGGAGACGCCAAGTTACATCTGTGCACACCAATGTTCGCTGGTGGGCTTGTTGCCACTCTCGTTGCCACTCACGCGATTTTTTGAAACAGAAAACCCGCTAACCTTTAAGGGTTAACGGGTTTTCAAAATGGCGGGATGGACGGGACTCGAACCCGCGACCTTCTGCGTGACAGGCAGACGCTCTAACCAGCTGAGCTACCACCCCAAAAATGGGAAAGGAGGCGGAACGTAGGTTTGGCCGAGGGCGAGTCAAGCGTGGTTTTCCCTTGTCGCGGCGGAGGCCAAAACGTACCCGTGCAGTGGCGATTTCGCGGTGGTAGCTCAGCTGGACAGAGCAACGGTTTTCTAAACCGTCGGTCGCGAGTTCGAGTCTCGCCCACCGCGCCAGTCTCGCGCGGAGTTTCGCCCCCGGGTGCGGGCGGGAACGTTGCGGACGTTCTCTCGACGCCTTGGGCGGACGGGGACGTCCGCGCTCCCGGGTGATCACGCGATGACCAGCCGCCCCGCGTTTGCCAGCTCCGCCCGCCAGAGTTCCGGCTCCCCGGGATGGCCGTGCACCCGGAGTCCCTGCGCGATCTCCTCCAGCGAGGGCTCGACGACCTGGTGTCGCGGATCAGCCGGCAGCTCCGGTCGCACCACGCGCACCAGCGCCCAGCATGCCCACGCCCGCCACCGCCGCTGGTCCCGCCGCGGCGCGTTCATCCGGTCGGCATAGTGCTGGAAGTGCACCCGCGGGTTGCCCAGGAAAACGCCGGGCGGCGTCTTCGCGATCAGCCAGGCCATCGCGGCGTACGGCAGCGGATGACGCTGCAGCTCCGGTTCCCCGCCCGTGAGCTCCGCCCCCAGCGCCCGGTCAAGACACAGCAACGACCGCGCCGCAAACCCCGCCTGCCAGAGCGCGTGGCCGTACTCCAGGCACGCCAGGTAGAACCCCGCGCCCCGCTCGGCCCCACGGTGCACGTGCAGGTGTCGCCAGTCGAGCCCGGGACGCGGCGCCGGCAGGTGCGGACACGGAGGAAACGTCAGGGCCATGCGCCGGGTCGTGGCCGCGAAGTCGGGAGCCGTCAAGCCGCGGGGGCCGTCCCGATACACCCGGCGGGGACGGAACTGGCGAGCGTACGGCCTGCGCAGGCCCGCTCGGCGTGAGGCCCCACCCCGCCCGCCCGAGAATCGCTGGCCGCCTGCCTCCGCGTTCCCGTTTCTCGACATCGCCACGGCGTTCCGCAATGAAGCGGCGCCTGAATTCCGCCGCTCCAGTCCCGCCGTCGCCTGCCGCCCCGGCCGCATCGCCAGGACGGGTCCATGAAGTCCACGGCTGGCGCCGGGTGGTGCTCTGGCCGCTCGGGGTCGTGATCCGCCTGTGGGGCCTGAGCCTGCGTTTCGAGCTCACGGCCGCGGACGTCGCGGCGTTCACCCACCGCGACGTGCCGGTCGCGATGGTCCTGTGGCACAACCGGCTCTTTCTCGCCGCCGAAATCGTGCGCCGCTTCCGCGCGGGGCGCCGGCCCTATGCGCTGGTCAGCGCCAGCCAGGACGGTGCCTGGCTCACGGCGTTCTTTTCCCTCGCCGGGCTGCACACGGTGCGCGGTTCCAGCAGCCGGCTCGGTCGCGAGGCGGCATCCGCCCTCGTCGAGGTGTTGCGGTCAGGCCACGACATCGGGCTTACCCCGGACGGCCCGCGCGGGCCGTGCTACGAGGTGAAACCGGGGGCGGCGATCGTCACCCGCCGGACGCGCACGCCCATGCTCCTCATCGGCGGGGAATTCGAGTCCGCCTGGCGGCTGCGGAGCTGGGACCGCTTCTACGTGCCGAAGCCCTTCTCGCGGGTGCGCATGCGCTGCGAGCTGCTCCCGGCCGAGGCGATGGCGGACCGCGACGCCGGCACCGCGCTCGTGCAGGCGCGACTGCTCGCGCTCAACCCGGACCCGGAGCCGGAGCCGACACCTGCGATCGTGTGAACCGCAGCCAACGGGCCCGTTGGCCGCCGGCTCACCGATCAATCCGGCCGGACCGAAGGGTGGAGCGGATTGTCGTCAAGCGGCTGCGGACGGGGCCGTCGAACGTCAGCCGACTGTGAACAGGCGGCTCCACCCAGGGGGCGTGGGCTCAGAACTCCGGCGTCAGCGTGACGCTCGCTCCGCTGGCCACCGCGAAGTCGGCGCCCGCGCTCCACGAGAGATCGTTGACGAGGAACTTGAAGGTGTACGCGCGCGCCGCCTCGGGCAGCACGATGCGCCACAGGTCGTCCGCCACGCAGTCCATCGCCACGCCGCGATCCCAGCTCAGCCCCGGACCCTCGCCCCGGATATACAGCGCGTTGCCGAAGCCCACGTCGATCCGGGCGGCAATCGTGGTCACGACCGGGGTCGAGGCGACCGGCTTGACCGCCGCCACCGGAGCCACCGGCGCCGGCGCGGGCTTCGTCGCAACGGCCGCCGGCTTGGCTGGCGCCACCGGGGCCGGAGCCGGCACTTCCTTTTTCACCGCCGCCTTCTTTGGCGCGGAAATCTTGGTCGCGGGGGCGGGCGACTTGGCGGGCTTGGACGTGGACTTCTTGGATGCACTCATGGTGTGATGAAGGAGGTGGAACTTACCCCGTATTCACGTCCGAACTTAGCAAATCGGAGGCCAATGCACCAGACGTGTTTCGAGGATTTCACCCGATCCTGATCTGACTGTCACACGCGCGGGCGTCCCGGCCCGCACCTTCCGGTCGACGCCGCCTCACCACCCGGATGACGGCGAGCGGGGGAAACGAAAAGGGCGCACCGGAATGGTGCGCCTGGGAGATGGTGGACCAGATCGGGATCAAACCGACGACCTCGTCGTTGCGAACGACGCGCTCTATCAACTGAGCTACTGGCCCGTGAGGGAGGTGAGGTATTGGAAAAGGAACGCGGGCAAGTAAACACCATTTTTTCCGGCCCGCCAGCGCCGGCGTCAGGCCTGGCGTTCGTCGTCGGATTCCACGCGGGCGAACACCATCTTGCCACCGGAAGTCGGCAGCACGCTCACGATCTCCACCTCCACCCGCCGGCCCAGGTGGGCGCGCCCGCCGTTGACCACGACCATCGATCCGTCCTCGAGGAAACCGACCGCCTGTCCCTCTTCCTTGCCGGCCTTCACCAGGTCGACCTCGATCCGCTCGCCCAGCATCACCTCGGGCCGGAGCGATCGCGCGAGCGAATTCAGGTTGAGCCAGGGCACGCCGTGAAATTCCGCCAGCTTTGCGAGGTTGTAGTCGGTCGTGAGCAGCTTGGCCCGCATCGCCTGGGCGAGGAACACCAGCTTGGCGTCCACATCCTCGCGCTTGGCGACGGCGCTCTCCGTGATCCGGAGGTCGATATGCTTGATCCGGCGGAGTTCGTTGAGCACCTCCAGCCCGCGGCGCCCGCGCGATTGTTTCACCGGATCGGAGGAGTCGGCCACGGCGCGCAGCTCGTTCAGCACGAAGCGGGGAATGACCAGCGCGGCGGTCAGGAACCCCGCCTCGCACACCCGCGCGATCCGGCCGTCGATCAGCACGCTCGTGTCGACGACCACCAGCGGCACGTCGACCTCGTGCGGCACGAAGCGCACGTAAGGGATCACGAGGTTGAACTCGTCCTTCCCGCGCAGCGCGATGACGATCGCGAGGTACGGGCACACCACGAAGAGCGCGAGGCGGACGAGGTACACGATCTTCGGATCGCCTTCCTGCAGGAGGGGCGAGACCCCGACCAGGTAGGCGATGAGCGTCCCGACCGCGATGCCGAAGGTGACCGCGGAAAGCCCGCGCAGCGAGAAGCCCTTGAGCAGGAGATCGACGAGCACCACCAGCACGCCGATGAGGAGCCCGACCATCAGGGCATAGAGGCGGTAGTCATCCCACTCGCGGACGGTGTAGCAGACCAGCCACCCGCCCGCTCCGCACAGCGCGACGAAGACGAGCCGGATCGGGAGCAGGGTTTTGTCCATGGGCCGGGCGTTGGTTTCCGCTAGCGAAAGGTCTGCAGGATAAAGATCACCGTCGGGACCCCGATCATGAGCGCCATCAGGACGTAGAGTAAACGCTGCACGCGCCGGGCTTTTCGCTTTTCAGCCTCCGTCGGTTCCATTTCGGTGCAACGGACCAAACCGCCCGCGGCATGACAACGCAATACTGGCTCGTGAAGTCCGAACCCGACACCTACGCCTGGACCGATTTTGTCCGCGAGGGGCGCACGTCCTGGACCGGCGTGCGCAACAACGCCGCGCGCCTCCACCTCCAGGCCATGCGGCCCGGCGACAAGGTGCTCTTCTACGAGAGCATGACGACCAAGGCCGTGGTCGGCACCGCAGAGGTGACGAAGGCGGCGTATGCCGACCCGACGGCCGACGAAGCCGGCTGGGTTGCCGTCGAGCTCAAGGCCGGCGCCGCTCTCGCCCGCCCCGTGACGCTGGCCGCGGTGAAAGCCGAGCCCGCGCTCGCCGGCATGACGCTGCTGCGCATCTCCCGCCTCTCGGTCCAGCCCGTCAAGCGGGCGGAATACGAGCGCATCCTCAAGCTGGGTCGGTAGGCCGGAGCCACACCGTTCGCGTTCGCATCACCCATGAAAACGGCCGCCCTGAAAGGTGGAGCGGCTTGTCCTCAAGCCGCTGCGGACCGGTGGGTCGCACGCCAGCCGCCTGGGGACAGGCGGCTCCACCTCCCTTGCCTCGGTCCGGGCCTAGCTTCGCCGCTCGACACGCCCCTGCCGTTTTGCGTCCCTCCGCCGTGCCTGCGATCGCGCAATTGACCATTCTCGCCCCCGGCCTGCTCGGCGGTTCCGTGGCCCGGGCCGCGCGCGCGCGCCACGCGGCGCAACGCATCGTCCTCTGGGCGCGGCGGCCCGAGGCCCGCCAGCAATTGCGTGAACAGGCCTGGTGTGACGCCGTGGCGGACACGCCCGAGGAGGCGGTCCGCGGCGCGGAGCTGGTCGTGATCGCCTCGCCCGTCGACCTGATCGTGCCGCTGGCGCGGCAGGTGGCGGCCGCGCTTCCCGCCGGCGCGATCGTGACCGACGTCGGCAGCGTCAAGGGCGAGATCTCCCGGCTCGGCGAAACGGCGCTCGCTCCCCGCGCGCATTTCGTGGGTGCGCATCCGATGGCGGGCTCGGAGAAGACCGGCTGGGAGCACGGGACCGAGACACTTTTCGAACACCGGACGTGTTTCGTGACTCCGCGCCCCGACACCGCGGTCGCCGCCGTGGAGCGGGTGGTGGAATTCTGGCGCGCGCTCGGTGCCGAGGTCGTCACGGTGGGCGCGGACCAGCACGACGAGATCGTCGCGCACATCAGTCACCTGCCGCAGGTCCTCGCCTCGACGCTCGGCGCCTTCCTGGCCGGCAAGAACCCCGCCTGGCGCAACTACGCGGGCAACGGCCTGCGCGACACCACCCGCATCGCCGGCAGTGATCCGCACCTCTGGCGCACGATCCTCGAGCAGAATCGCGACGAGGTCCTCCGCGCGCTGCGGCAGTTCGAGGAGGAACTGCACCAGTTCCAGGCCGCGCTCTCCAACCGCGATTATCCGGAGTTGGTCGCGCGCCTCGAGCGGGGCAGCACCTGGCGCCGGGCCATGCGGTGAACGGGGCCGGCGCGCGACGCGACGCACGCCGGCGGGGTCGAGGGGTGGCTCGCGTGCGCCACGGCTGCGACCGGGCGCGGCGCTCCGCCACGAGGGTGGATGACTTCCGCCGCGCGACCCTGCCTTATCCCACGCTGCGAATCTCCGCCGGTCCCAACGTGCCCTCCGAAAGGTTCTGCGCCGTATTGATCAAACCGATATGCGAAAACGCCTGCGGAAAATTGCCCACGAGGCGACGCCGGCGCGGATCGTACTCCTCGGCCAGGAGGCCGAGGGAATTGCGCATCGCCAGCAGCCGGTCGAACAACGCCCGCGCCTCCTCCTGCCGCCCCATCAGATGCAGGCAATCCGCCAGCCAGAAGCTGCACGGCAGGAAGGCGCCCTCCCCCGGCGGCAGGCCGTCGATATCCGTCGATTCCGTCGGGTGATAACGGTACACGAGGCCGCCGAACGTCAGCTCGCGCTGGATCGCCTCCACCGTGCCGCGCACCCGGGGATCGTTCGCGGGCAGGAAGCCCACCAGCGGGATCATGAGGCAGCTCGCATCGAGCTGCTCGGTCTCATAGGACTGCGTGAACGCGCCCCGCGCCGCGTTGAAGCCGCGGGCGCAGACGTCGTCGAAGATCTCCTGCCGCAGCCGACGCCAGCGCTCGACGTCGCCTTCGAGGTTGTACTCCTCGACTCCCTTCACGGCGCGGTCGACCGCGACCCAGGCCATGACTTTCGAGTGCGTGAAGTGACGCCGCGGGCCGCGGATCTCCCAGATGCCTTCGTCGGGCTCGGCCCAGTTCCTCGCCACGAAGTCGACGAGGTGCCGCTGCAGGTGCCAGGCATTCGAGCCGGTCCTGATCCCCACGCGCCGCGCCAGGTGCATCGCGTCCATGATTTCCCCGTACACATCGAGCTGGAACTGCTCCGCCGCCGCATTGCCGATCCGCACCGGCCGCGATTCCTCGTACCCGGCGAGGTGCGTCAATTCCCGCTCCGGCAGGCTGCGTTCGCCCGCGGCGCCGTACATGATCTGGAGCTGGGCGGGATCGCCCGCCACCGCGCGCAACAGCCACTCGATCCATGCCTTCGCCTCCTCGGTGTAGCCCGCCTCCATGAACGAATAGAGGGTGAAGGTCGCGTCGCGCATCCAGCAGAAACGGTAGTCCCAGTTGCGCACGCCGCCGATGTGTTCCGGGAGCGAAGTGGTCGCCGCCGCCACGATCCCGCCGGTGGGCGCGTACGTGAGCGCCTTGAGCGTGAGCAGCGAGCGCATCACCGCCTCGCGCCACTCGCCGGCGTACGCGCACCGGGCGCACCACTCCCGCCAGTACAGCTCGGTGTGGCGCAGGGCGCGCTCGGCATCTACCGCAGGCGGCGGACGCTCGTGGGACGGATGCCAGGCCAGCACGAAGTGCCTTCGCTCGCCCGCGCTCACGGTGAAGTTCGCGACCGTCGCCATCGCCTCGCCGCGAATGTCGACGTCGGTGCGCAGGTTCAGCGCCTCCGGTCCGGCGACGACATTGAGTCCCTCCGCATCGCGCCACACCCAGGGCACGGTGCGGCCGTAGTCAAAGCGGACGATGAAGTTCATCGCCATCTCGACGGCGCCGCTGACGCCCTCGACGACCCGCACCAGCTCGCGGAACTCCGCGTGCGGCGGCATGCAGTCGATCACCCGCACCACGCCCGACTCCGTCTCGAACTCGGTCTCGAGGATCAGCGTGTCGGAACGATAACGCTGACGCCCGGATCCCTCCACGCCGCGCGGCGCGATCTGCCAGCAGCCGTTCCGGCGCTCGCCCAGCAACGCCGCCAGGCACGCCGCCGAATCGAAGCGCGGCAGGCAGAGCCAGTCGATCGAACCGTTCGCGCCGACGAGGGCGCAGGTCCGCATGTTGCCGATGAAACCGTAGTGCTCGAGCTCCATTCACTCCTTCCCTGCCGGCTTCGGCTGGTCCGCGGAGTCCGGGCCGCGCGCCGCCCCGGCCCGGGCGGACGCGCCCTCCTTCGGTCGGCGCCGGCCGCGTACTTCGCGCGCCTGGTCCGCCGTGCCCGCCTGCTGCTCGAACAGCGCCAGCGAACGCGCGCTCAGCCGGTGACGGGCGCCACCCTCGCCGGTGACCTCGTTTTCCACGAAGCCCGCTTCGTCGGCGGTGTCGATCACGAGCCGCCAGCGCACCGGCGTGGCGCTGGGCAGCGCCACCTCCACGTCCTCGTGGTGCGCGTTGCAGAAGATCAGGAACGTGCCGTCGGTGATCGGTTCGCCCTTGTAGCCGAAAAGGTTCATGGCGTCGCCGCACAGCATCAGCCCGATCACCTTCGCGTAGCCCGTGGCCCAGGCATCGTCGGTCATCTCGTTCCCGTCCGCATTGATCCAGGTGAGGTCCTTCGTCCCGATGCCATGCAGATCGTGGCCCTTGAAGAAATGGGGCTGGTGAAAGATCGGGTGCTGGAGGCGGAACTTGACGAGCCGTGCGGTGAAGGCGGTGAGCCGCTGCGCGTGATCGTCACGCCGCCAGTCGAGCCAGCTGATCTCGTTGTCCTGGCAGTAGGCGTTGTTGTTGCCGCGCTGCGTCGCGCCGTATTCGTCGCCGCCGCGCAACATCGGCACCCCTTGCGAGAGGAGCAGCGTCGCGAGGAAGTTCCGCTGCATGCGGCGCCGGAGCTGCCGCACGTCGTCCGGCGCATCGAGCCCCTCGTGGCCGCAGTTCCAGGAGTGGTTGTTGTTGTCGCCGTCGCGGTTGTCCTCGCCGTTGGCCTCGTTGTGCTTGTCGTTGAACGAAACGAGATCGTGCAGCGTGAACCCGTCGTGCGACGTCACGAAATTGATGCTGGCCGTGGGTGTCTTGCCGCTCCACCCGTAAAGGTCCGAGCTGCCGCACAGCCGGTAGGCGAGATCGCCCATTTTGCCGGGGTCGCCTTTCCAGTAGCTGCGCACGGTGTCGCGGTAGCGTCCGTTCCACTCCGTCCAGAGCACGGGGAAATTGCCCACCTGGTAGCCGCCCTCGCCGACGTCCCACGGCTCCGCGATGAGTTTCACCTGGGAGAGGATCGGGTCCTGGTGGATGACGTCGAAGAACGAGGACAGCCGGCTCACCGCGTGCAGTTCGCGCGCCAGCGCGGGCGCGAGGTCGAAGCGGAAGCCGTCGACGTGCATTTCCGTCACCCAGTACCGCAGGCTGTCCATCACGAGCTGGAGCACGCGCGGATGCGGCACGTTGAGGGTGTTGCCGGTGCCGGTGAAATCCATGTAGTAGCGCGGGTCGTCGCCCACGAGCCGGTAGTAGCTCGCGTTGTCCACGCCGCGGAAGCTCAGGGTGGGTCCGAGATGGTTGCCCTCGGCGGTGTGGTTGTAGACGACGTCGAGGATCACCTCGAGGCCGGCGGCGTGCAGCGCCTTCACCATCGACTTGAATTCCACCACCTGCCCGCCGGTGTCGCCGCTGCTGCTGTAGTAGGCCTCGACGGCGAAGAACCCCATCGTGTTGTAGCCCCAGTAGTCGATCAGGCCGCGGTCGATCAGGTGCTTCGGCGTGATGAAGTGATGCACGGGCAGCAGCTCGACCGCGGTCACACCGAGGTTCTTCAGGTACTCGATCGCCGCCGGCGAACCGAGCCCGGCGTAGGTTCCGCGCAGGCCCTCGGGCACGGCATCCCAGAGCTTCGAGAAGCCCTTCACGTGCACCTCGTAGATCACCGTCTCATCGAGGGGGCGCCGGAGCGGCAGATCCATGCCCCACGAAAACGTGGGATCCACCACCACCGACTTCGGCACGCGGGTCGCGTTGTCGCGCGTGTCCATCGACAGGTCTCCCTCGGGATCGCCGATCCGGTAGCCGAACATTTCCTCCGACCAGGCCACGCGCCCCGAGATCGCGCGGGCATAGGGATCGAGCAGGACCTTGTGGGGATTGAACCGGTGACCCTGCGCGGGCTCGTACGGGCCATGCACGCGATAGCCGTAGAGCTGGCCGGGCCTCAGCTCGGGCAGGAAGCCGTGCCACACATGATTCGCGCGCTCCGTGAAACGAACCCGCGCCGTCTCGGTGGCGCCAAGCCGGTCGAACAGGCAGAGCTCCACCCCGGTGGCGTGCTCGGAGAAAAGCGCGAAATTCACGCCGTCGCCGCACCAGGTCGCCCCGAGCGGATACGCCTGGCCTTTCCAAAGGCGAGGCTGGGCACTCGGGGTCTGGACCGGGTGCGGAGCGGGTTCGGCCCGGAGCGGAGCGGCGGCGGTGGTGGCAGGTGAAGACATGGGAGGACGTGAAAACGCACCCGTCGGGGCGCAGAGAAACGGACCGGTGCCGCGAACGGCCCGCATCGGTCCCCGGCGACAGACGGGCATTTGCCGCAGGCGTTCCCTACTTTCCGCCGATCAGCACGCAGACCGGCAGGTCGGTGAAGAGATCTGAGATCGCCGCCGGTCCGGCCGGGCGTTCGCGCCCGCCTCCGACCACGACGCGATAGTCGCCCGCCGGCGTCGCCGGAAGCGTCACGGCGGTATCCTCCCACACCAGTCCGAGCGGAGGGCAACCGAGCGTCGAGGCGCACCGCGGCACCACCACGACCACGGTCCGCTGCTCGTGTCGCCGCGCAAACGCGATCACCCGCCCGGCGAAGCGTCCCGTCGCCTCGAGCGGCAGATAATCCCCCTGCTGAAACACGGCGGCGTGTTCCCGCCGGAGACGCAGGAGCGTGCGCGTGAGGCGTCGCTTGACGCCGCCCGTCCGCCACCCGCGGAGAAGTTCGGGCCACGTTCGGCCATCGAGCGCCTGCATCGCCGCCTCCTCATCCTCCCACGCGATCAGGCGGCGATTGTCGGGATCCACGAGGTGCAGGTCCCAGCCTTCGGCGCCCTGGTAGAAATCGGGCACGCCGGGGGACGTGCACTTGAGCACGACCTGCGCGAGGGAGTTGACGAGCCCGAGGTGCGCGATGCGCTCCGCCCGCGGAACAAAGTGCGCGAGGAACTCCCCGTTGCCGTCCGGCGAAAGGACCGCGTCCACGAACCGGTCGCCCGCCTCCAGCCAGGCTTCCTGGGGATGCAGCCAGTGCGTGTTCACCTTGGCCTCGTTGACCGCCTTGCGCCCATGCTCGCGCAGGCGCGCGCGCAGCGCCTCGTCCGGCTCGGTGGCGCCAGCGGGCCAGCACGCGAGCAACGTCTGATAAAAACGGTACTCCTCGTTGTCGTCCGGCGCGTGCCGCTCCCCGACGCGGGTCTTCCAGGGGCGATTGTGCTCCCGCCAGGCCGCCACCCAGGCCGCCCACTCGTCGGGCAGCTCCGACAGCGCGTAAAGCCGGGCCCGCGCGTCCTCGCCGAACTTCGTGTCGTGGGTCGCGGTGGCCAGCATCGAGTGCGGGGCCGTCTGCCGCCGGCGCGCATTGGCCGCGTGAAAGCCTGCCACGGTGCCGCCAAACGCCGCCGGCTCCCCGCCGACTTCGTTGAGCGCGACGAAGCGATTGTAGACATAGAACGCGGTGTCCTCCGCCGCCTTCGCCATGATCGCGCCCGTGTACTGCTGGAACTTGAGCACCCACCGCCACAGGCTCACGCGGCTTTCCAGCGGCGCGTCGGGAGGCGGATAGCGGCCGACAAGCAATTCGCGCAGGAACTCGAAGGCCTGCGTATCCCGCTGGGGGTTACGCCGGACGGCCTCGGCGAAGGCCCGGTCGGCCTCCCGTTCGTCCTCCGGCCGGCACTCCACGTGCATGCGCCGGTACAGGCGGTACACCCGCAGGCCCGCCATCAGCTCCCGGAGGGCGACGCCGATCTCGTGCCGGGTGAGGTCGCACCAGCGGCGGTCGCCGGCAGCCAGGTCCGCGAGCTCGTGGGCGAGGTGGGTGACCGCGTTGGCGAACATCTCCTCCAGCACGTGCCGCTTCGTGGTGTACAGCACGTCGGCGAAGGCGGCCGTCAAGCCGGTGAACTCCTGATAGGTGCGGGTGAACCGCGCCTCCGCCTCCGGCGCCACGAACACGTCCGCGAGCTGACGGATGAATTCATACCCGGTCGTGCCGTGCACCGGCCAGGCCGCCTCGAGCTCCTCTCCTTCCGCCAGGATCTTCTCGACCACCGTATAAAGCTCGCTGCCGCCGGCCGCGGCACCCGGAAGGCGTCGCAGCCGCTCGAGGTACTCGTACGGATTCCTCAGTCCGTCGACATGATCGATGCGCAGGCCTTGCGCGAGACCGTCGCGCACGAGCGTCCCGAGCAACGCATGGGTCTCCTCGAATACGCGCGGGTTCTCCATCCGCAGCCCGATCAGCGTGTCGATCGCGAAGAACCGGCGGTAGTTCACCTCGTGCACGCCGGCCTTCCAGTGCGCGAGCCGGTAATGCTGGTCCGCGATGACCGCGTCGAGGCGGTCGAGGCTGCCCGGATCGCCGTCGCAGCCATTGAGCGCCTCGAGGTGGCCGGCGAGGGCCCGGGCGACACCCGCGTCGGCCTGCACGGCCTCCGCGAGCCGCCGGCGCAGCTCCTCGCGGGGCGCGCGCGGCACGGGCGCCCCGTCCGCCGGCTGGAGTTCCTCCGCCGCCGCGGCGAGGGACTGCAGCGTGCTTCTGACGGAGGCCGCGCTGCGCGGATCCGCGGCCGCGTCGGCGAGGATCCGCGCGCACGTGCCCGGATGCACTGGAAAGGTCTGGTCTTCGTAGCGCACGCCCAGCGCGCCGGTCGCCCGGTCGAAGTGCAGACGAAGCCGGCCGGCCTCGAGCACGACGCCGTACTGCTGGTCGAGCACCGGCACCAGGACCTGCGGCCGGCCCGTGACCGGATGAGCGCGCCAGTCGATGTCGAAGAAATCCGCATAGGGCGACCCCGGTCCGCACTGCAGCACATCGCGCCACCAGCGGTTCGCGTTTCCCTCGATGCCCATATGGTTGGGCACGAAGTCCAGGATCAGCCCCAGGCCCTGCTCACGCGCGGCGCCGGCCAGCGCCTCGAAGCCTTCGCGCCCGCCGAGTTCGGGATCGACGCGGTGGTAGTCGTTGACGTCGTAGCCATGCGTGCTGCCCGGCGCCGACATCATGACCGGCGACAGATAGCAACTGCCCACGCCAAGGTCGCGAAGGTACGGCAGCAGCCGGCGCGCATCCGCCAGGCCGAATTCCTTCCGCAATTGCAGCCGGTAGGTGGAGACAGGCACTCCTCGCGGGTCGGTGATCGGCATGTGGGGGACGGAGCGATGGTAGCGCAGCGCCGCCCAAGGTTCCTCCCGGCGGGGCTATCCCGGTTCAGCCCGCGAGACCCGAGTCCGTGCACCCCAGGCGACGGCGCGAGGAGGAGAGCTTTTCGTCGTCGGTGAGGTCGAGCCGCAGGGGCGTGATCGAAACGTAGCCCTGGGCCATCGCCCAGCGATCGGTGCCCTCCGCGGTCTCCTCGATCGGCACCACCGTGTACCAGAAGTGGGGTCGGCCCATGGGATCCTTCGCCGGCACGACGCGGCCGTCGTAATGTTGCACGGCCTGGCGCGTCCAGCACAGGCCCCGGGCCGAGACGGGCACGTTGACGTTGACCAGCGGAAGCTGCTTCTCCGCGAGCAGCATGGCGAGCGACTTTCGCACCCACGGCGCCAGCAGGGCGAAATCGGGTTCGGTTTCGGTCGCCGGCGTGCTGAACGCGATCCCGCGCACGCCGAGGAGCGCCGCCTGTTTCGCCGCGGCCAGCGTGCCGGAATGCCACACGGCGCTGCCGAGATTGGTGCCGAGATTGATGCCGGAGAGCACCACTTCGATGTCCGTCCAGTGGTGCACGCCCAGCGTCACGCAGTCCGCCGGCGTGCCGTTCACCCGGTACGCTTCAAACCGCCCTTCAAAGCTCCGGATGGGGGTGCGCCGGTAACTGAGCGGCCGCGACGACGTGATCGCGTGGCTCATCGACGACTGCTCGACATCGGGCGCGACGATCCGCACGTCGCCGAAGGACGAAGCCACTTCGGCGAGCGCGGCCAGGCCGGGGCTGTAGATGCCATCGTCGTTGCAGATCAGAATCCGCATGCATCTCTCGTAAGTGGAGAACGGCATCGGTTCCCGCGGGTCTGAGGGGGCACCCGCCATGACCGACGTCCTCCTCCTCCATAATCCGAACGCCGGCAGCGGCGCCTGGTCGCGCCGCGCCCTGCTCAAGCTCCTCAAGCGCTCGGGCTTCCGTGCACGTTACTGCGAACGCGAAGACGTCGTGCGGGATCCTGCCCTGCTTGACCACGGGGAGTTCGCGGTCGTGGCGG
>ERZ761602.5038-NODE-5038-length-16066-cov-3.702892_pt1 | contig 16066 bp, 17 predicted proteins | sample MGYA00512165_ERZ761602 | MGnify/ENA primary metagenome ERZ761602 (study PRJEB28899, sample SAMN02445085) | bioreactor sludge metagenome | biome: EBPR sludge; isolation source: Thorneside wastewater treatment plant | place: Australia: Brisbane, Thorneside...
GGATTCTGGGACGAGCGTCTGTCGACCGTCGCTGCCGAGCGAGCGCTGCTGGATTTCGACACCTCGCGCGCCAAACGTGCGCAAGTGATCGACCACGTCGCCGCAGGGTTCATCTTGCAGGGATTTCTGGACAGATTGGCGGTAATGCGTCGCTGACAGACTGGAAGCCGCGGGTTTCGCGGTTATGTTGCGGCGGAATGCGGACAAGGGCTGACGATGAACGACCTTTCTTCTGACCGACTCTGGAAGCGTGATGAAATCGACAGCCCCTGCGTGAAAGTCTGCGTGATCCATCCGCAGACCGGTCTCTGCGTTGGCTGCCAGCGCTCGCTGGGCGAGATCGCAGCCTGGTCGCAAATGGCCCCCGAAGACCGTAGTCGAGTCATGGCAGAGTTGCCCGGGCGTGCAGGCCAGTTACGCCAGCGCCGGGGCGGACGCGCTGCGCGTTTGCGCGGGGACGAAGGCAAGTAGAGGTCGCCTTTCGCCTTGTCGCGCTTGGTCGCAAAGGCATTCTCGGGGCAAAGCGCGGCTGACAGGGCGCAAAACTCTTCGTTCTGTCAGCCAAGTCCAGACAAACGGTCTTCGAAAGCGGGCGTACCCGCCCTTGGCTGGGTGCGAGCCTGGGCGGGGCAGGGGTCCTCGACAGGCTCGAGAACCCTTTATCCGCGCAGCACCCCGCCCGTCGCCTTGGCGACCTTGTCGACGATCCGGGCCGAGAGCGCGGTGATCTCGTCTTCGGTCAGTGTCCTGCCCTGCGGTTGCAGTCGTACGGTGATCGCCAGCGACTTCTTGCCGACACCCATCTGCGCCTCGGCGCGCTCGCCGGTGAACTCGTCGAACACCCGCACGCTGTCGATCAGTCCCTTGTCGACGCCCTGCGCGGCATTCACCAGCGCCAGCGCCTCGACCCGCGAATCCAGCACAAAGGCGAAATCCCGTTCGACCGCCTGGAAGTCGCTCTGCACCAGCGCCGGACGTGTCGCGATTGCGCTGCGCGGCATCGGCACCGCGGCGGGGATCAGCGTGAAGGCCACCGCTGCACCCTTGATCCCGTAGGCTTTCAGGATGCGCGGATGCACCTCGCCAAAGCTGGCCAGCACGGTCTTTGGTCCCAGAGTCAGGCGCCCGGCGCGGCCCGGGTGGAACCAGCCGGCGACGTTGCGGTCCGATTGCGTCTTGGCCGGGGCGCCGATGGCGGCCAGCACCGCCTCGGCATCGGCCTTGGCGTCGAAGACATCGACCATGCGGCGGCTCCCATGCGGATCGCGCGCGGCGGCGGCGCCGACCAGATGGCCGGTCGCCTGCAGGTGCTGTTCGCCCGGCTCGCCGCCGTGGAAGACGGGGCCGACCTCGAACAGCGCCAGATCCATGAAGCCGCGCGCCTGATTGCGTGCCGCCGCCGCCAGCAGGCCGGGCAGCAGGTCCGGGCGCATATGCGTCATTTCGGTGGAAATCGGGTTTTCGATCCGCAGCGCATCCGTCCCGCCGCCGAACCGTACAGCCGAGGCCGCGTCGATGAAGCTGTAGGTCACGCATTCGTGATAACCAAGGCTGGCCAGCGTGCGCCGTGCAAGGCGCTCGCGCCGCTGGATCGGCGTCAGGATCGGCGCGGGCACCCCGGCCGAGGGACGGGGCAGGGGGCGCCCTTCCAACTGCGTCAGCGAGGCGACGCGGGCGACTTCCTCGACCAGATCGGCGTCATCTTGCACATCCGGGCGCCATGATGGCGGGGTGGCCAGATTGCCGTCGAGCGCAAAGCCCAGGGAATCCAGCGTCTTGCGCTGCGCAGCCTCGGGGATGTCCATTCCGACCAGCGACACGACCCGCGCCGGGTCAAAGGTATAGCGCCGCGTCACCGTAGGGGCAGCGCCGTCCATTGCCAGCTCGGACGCCTCGCCACCGCACAGGTCCAGGATCATCTGCGTGGCCAGATCGAGGCCCGGCAGCGTGAATTCAGGGTCCACGCCACGCTCGAACCGATAGCGCGCGTCCGAATTGATTTTCAGCGCGCGGCCTGTGGTGGCCACGGTGATCGGGTCCCAATAGGCCGATTCGAGGAACACATCCAAGGTGCTCTCGGTGCAGCCCGAATGCTCGCCGCCCATGATGCCCGCGATGCTTTCGACCCCATTCGCATCCGAAATCGCCATCATGCCGGGCGCCAGCACATAGGTCTTGCCGTCGAGGGCAAGGATCTCCTCGCCGCCCGCTGCCGGATGAATGCTCAGCACATTGCCCGTGACCTTCGCCATGTCAAAGACATGCAAGGGGCGGTTCAGGGCGAAGGTGAAAAAGTTCGTCACATCGACCAGCGTCGAAATCGGCCGCAACCCGATGGACTTGAGCCGCTGCTGCAACCAGCGCGGCGAGGGGCCGTTCTTCACCCCCCGGATCACCCGGCCCGCAAACAGCGGGCAGCCGCGCGCTTTCAAGGCGGGGTCGATTTCCACCCTCAGCGGGCTGGGGAAGGCCGCCGCAATCGCCGGAATCTCCAAGGGTTTCAACACACCCAGCCCGCGCGCAGCCAGGTCCCGCGCAATCCCGCGCACGCCCAGCGCATCGGGGCGGTTCGGCGTGATCTTGATGTGGATCATCGGGTCATTGAGGCCGCGATAGTCGATGAAGCGCGCGCCCAAGGGCGCGTCCTCGGGCAGGTCGATGATCCCGTCGTGATCGTCGCTTAGCTCCAACTCGCGTTCTGAACACATCATCCCGTTCGACGCCTGCCCCCGGATCACACCCGGTTTCAGGTCAACACCGGTGCCCGGAATATGCGTGCCGGTCGGCGCGAAAACCCCGACCAACCCGGTACGCGCGTTCGGCGCGCCGCAGACCACCTGCACCACCTCGGTGCGATCGCCGGGGCCGTCGGGCAGGGTTTCTACCTTGCACAGGCGCAGTTTGTCGGCGTCAGGATGCTTCACGGCTTCAAGAATGCGAGCGATACGAAACGCGCCCAGGGTCGCAGCGGGATCGACGACTTCCTCGACCTCGAGGCCCAGATCGGTCAACGCCTCGGTGATCGCGTCGAGGGTGGCCGTGGTTTCCAGGTGCTCCTTGAGCCAGGACAGGGTGAATTTCATCGCCGGACCTCTGCGTGCCTATCGGGTTTGCGGCCCTGTTAGCCCATCGGCGGGGCCAAGAAAAGGCCGCCACCCCGCTCGCACAGCCGTGATTGAACGCTTTCACTGCCCCGTGCGACACTGGACCAGACCCCCTGTCGGAGTTCTGTTATGTCAAACCGTCTCTTGGCTGTCGTTGCGACGCTTTTCCTTGCCGCTGGCCCCGCCCTTGCCGACAATCAGCGGGTCTTTCCTGCTGCGGCCGATGGCACGATCGGGTTTCGCATGCCTTCGGGCAATGTGGGATGTCATTTCATTCCGGCGGGTGGCACGGCGGTGTATCACACAGCCACGGGGCAGGAGGAACTGCACTGCATCCGCCTGCAGCCCCAGACGCTGGTGGTGATCCTCGAGCATCATCTGGGCGGGCAAGAGCCGATCCTCAGCACCGAAGTCCCCGAATTGCCGGACGGTCCGGTGCTGCCCTATGGTCATTTCTGGCAACAGGGCCCGTTTACATGCCTTTCTTCTCGCAACGGTTTGACCTGCACCAATTCTTCGGGTGCAGGCCTGAGAATGTCGCGTGCGGAAGTGGTCAGCTGGTAGCGCCTCAGCGGCGCTTGCCACGACCCGAATCGTCCTCGTCCTCGTCTTCGTCCTGATCCGCGTCGGGCAAGTTGAAGAAGCTTTCGGCGTCGGAATAGTCGACGGCCTTCTTTTCCTCTTGCGCGCCCATGCCGAACCCTTCGAGACCGCGAGGCATGCGCGGCTCGGGCGACATGTCCAGCGACTGCTCGGTTGAAACCAGCTTGCGCCGCTCGTCATCGGTCATCACGCTGCCTTCGGCCTCGCGCTTCTTCGCGGCCTTCTGCACTTCGGAGTCCAGTTCGGACTGCCGACACAGGCCAAGCGCAACCGGATCGATGGGGGTGATGTTCTGGATGTTCCAGTGCGTGCGCTCGCGGATCGCCAGGATCGACGGGTTGGTGGTGCCTACCAGCTTGCGGATCTGCGCATCGGCCAGTTCGGGGTGGAACTTGACCAGCCACAGGATTGCGGCCGGGCGATCCTGACGCTTGGAGAGGGGCGTGTAGCGCGGGCCGCGGCGCTTTTCCTCGCCGACCGAGGCCGGGTTGAATTTCAGCTTCAGCCGATAGCTAGGGTCCGCCTGACCCTTCTTGATCTCGACCTCGTCAAGCTGGTTGTGTGCGATCGGGTCGAACCCCTTGACACCGGTCGCCACATCGCCGTCGGCGATGCCCTGGACCTCCAGCTCGTGCAGGCCGCAGAAATCGGCAACCTGCTTGAAGCTGAGCGTGGTGTTGTCGACCAGCCAGACTGCGGTGGCCTTGGCCATCAGGGGTTTAGACATCGCATCGATCCTTTGTGCCGCCAGAGGCGCATGCCGCGGCGCACGCCGGGGGACCGGCCACGGCCGCGAGCCGTGCATCCTCGATTTCGGGGAATGCAGCGTATATAAGCGCGCGGGACGCCTTAGGAAAGAGAAAATGCAGATCCGAGCCCTCGCCCTGACCGCCCTTGTGCCGGTTTTTGCCGCCCTTGCCCCGCCAACCGCCGCCGCGCAGGACCGCGCGGGCGAGTTCGACCATTACCTGTTAGCCCTGTCCTGGATCCCAGCATGGTGCGCGGTTGACGGCGATCAACGCCGCGACCCGCGATGTGGGACGGGCAGCGCCATCGGCTGGGCGCTGCACGGCCTTTGGCCCCAGAACCGGGCGGGCGATTGGCCAGAATATTGCCGCACCTCCGAGCGCGACCCTTCGCGCATCGAAACGGCGGCACAGGCGGCAATCTTCGGCACCTCGGGTGCCGCCTGGCATCAGTGGAACAAGCACGGCCGCTGTTCGGGCTTGTCGGCACAGGCGTACTACGACCTCGCGGCGCGCGCTTTGGCCGGAGTGACCCTGCCCGAGGTGTTCGAAGCCGTCTCGCGCCCACTGAACGTGCGGCCCTCCGTAGTCGAGTCGGCCTTCATCGAGGCCAACCCCGGTCTGACCCAGGACATGATGGTCACGAGTTGCGCACGCGGCGACCTGGTGGAACTGCGGTTGTGTCTGACACGAGACCTCGAGCCGATGCCCTGTGATCCGGCGCTGATCCGGCGTGAGTGCCGGTTGGAGGCTGCGCGCCTCTTGCCGCTGCGCTGAGGGAAGGGAGGGGGCATCAGCACCCTGCGGATACTTGCGGCACAAAGATGGGATTAGCCCCCGGGTTCGAACAGGTCGCTTTGGGCGGCGGGGCGGGGAGGTGGCAAGCCGAGGTGACGCCAGCTGGCCTGTGTCAGCATGCGCCCGCGCGGGGTGCGCGCCAGCAGTCCCTGTTGCAACAGGAAGGGTTCGATCACCTCTTCGATCGCATCGCGGCTTTCGCTGAGTGCGGCGGCGATGGTTTCCACCCCCACTGGCCCGCCGCCGTCATGATCCGCCAGCAGTTGCAGATACCGCCGGTCGGCACCGTCGAGGCCGAGGTGATCGACCCCGAGCCGCGTCAGGGCATCATCGGCGAGGGTGCGGCTCAGACGGCCGTCGCCCTCGACCAACGCAAAATCGACCACGCGGCGCAGAAGTCGGCCTGCGATGCGCGGGGTTCCGCGGGCGCGGCGCGCGATCTCGTGCACGCCATCCTCGGCCGCAGGAACGCCCAGCAGCCGCGCGCCGCGCGCGACGATCTGACACAGCTCGGCTTCGGTGTAGAATTGCAGGCGCGTGGGAATGCCGAAGCGATCGCGCAGCGGCGTGGTGAGAAGGCCCAGCCGTGTGGTGGCGCCGACGAGGGTGAAGGGCTGCAACTCGATGCGTACGGTGCGTGCCGCCGGCCCCTCGCCGATCACCAGATCCAGTTGGAAATCCTCCATCGCCGGGTAAAGCACCTCTTCGACGGCGGGGCTGAGGCGGTGGATCTCGTCGATGAACAGGACGTCGCGCGGCTCGAGGTTGGTCAGGATCGCGGCGAGGTCCCCAGCCTTGGCCAGCACCGGGCCCGACGTCATGCGAAACCCGACACCAAGTTCGCGCGCCATGATCTGGGCAAGCGTCGTCTTGCCAAGGCCTGGGGGGCCATAGAACAGCGTGTGGTCCATCGCCTCGCCGCGCATCTTCGCGGACTGGATGAAAACCTTGAGATTGGCGCGTGCCTCGTGCTGGCCAATGAACTCATCGAGCATCTGCGGGCGCAAGGCGCGGTCGGCATCCTCGGGCTGTCGGTCTGGGCGCAGGGTGGGGTCGGGCTGGGTCATGGGGCGAGTTGGCGGAATTTCGGAGCGGTCGTCAACGGGCTGTTCCTGAATGGAGCTCAAGCTGATGGTGGGTAGCCTGAGTCACTCCCACTCGTTCGGGGCAGGTCAGGAAAGACGCCTCGTTCGGGCAAGGTTTCTGAGAGGCACCGGCCTGTTCGCGGCTGTGGGCCGGGGAATGCGGGATAGGTAGGAGCAGGCCCAACGCAGCCCGAGCGGTCCTGACAATCCAAAGGTTCGGGAGGGCGAGCCTTGGTTTCACCGGGCGCGAGGACGAGGAACAACGAGCACCCAACATCACCTCATGTCCTCGGCTGAAAGAGGTGGCGCGCGGCGTGGGTCTTGCGCAAGCGGTGGGCGCGGGGTGGCGAGGGCATTCACTTTGGTGCCAGCAGTTTCAGGGCGGCGCGGATCAGGGCGGGGGTTTCGGTTTCCGCTTCGGCGGCCTGGGCGACGGCCTGCGCAGCCTCGGAGGGGCCATAGCCGAGGTTGGTCAGGGCGGAAAGCGCATCTGCCTGTGCCAGTTGCGACTGGCGGCGCTGGGACGGTTTGACACGAGGCGCCGGACCAGAAGGCACGGGGGCCTCGACCGGCTCGATCACCGCATCCTCGCCCAGATCGGGGGCAGCGGCGCCCATGGCCATCACGGCGGGCGCCTTGTCCTTGAGTTCCAGCACCACGCGCTGCGCCAGTTTTGGCCCCACCCCCGGGGCCTTGCGCATGGCACCGGCATCGCCGATCGCGATGGCGCGGGCCACCCCTTCGGTGCCCAGCGTGCCCAGTATCGACATTGCCGCCTTGGCGCCGACGCCTTGCACCGACATCAGCAGCCGATGCCATTCCTTTTCCACCAGCGTCAGAAATCCGAAGAGTTGCAGCAGATCCTCGCGCACGAGAAGTTCGGTATAGAGCGCCGCCATCCCGCCCGGACCCGGCAAGGCCATCAGCGTGCGCTCCGAGACATGCACCAGATAACCGACACCCCGCACATCCAGCAGCACATGGTCTGCTGCGCGGTAGTCGATCCGACCGGAAAGTTTGCCGATCATTCCGCTGCCCTCAGTGCCGCCTGCAAGCGCCCCGCACTTTGTGAATGGAACGAGTGGCAGATCGCCACGGCAAGCGCGTCGGCGGCGTCGGGGCTGGCGATCTGTACACCGGGTAACTGCATCCGCACCATGTGATCGACCTGTACCTTGGCGGCCTTGCCCACGCCGACGACCGCCTTTTTCACCGCATTGGGCGCGTATTCGCCGACGGTGAGGCCGAATTGCGCCGGCACCAGCAGGGCTATGGCGCGCGCGTGGCCCAGTTTCAGGGTCGCCACCGCGTCCTTGTTGACGAAGGTCTGCTCGACCGCCGCGCAGTCCGGCCGGTGCTGCGCCAGAACCTGCGTCAACTGCTCGTGCAGGCTGAGAAGACGCTGCGCCAGGTCTTCGCCTTCAGAATGCAGCGTCCCGTTGGCGACATGGCTGAGCCGCGAACCGGCCACTTCAATGATCCCCCAGCCGAGGTTTCGCAATCCCGGATCGATTCCCAATACCCGCATGACCTGCCCCGCTGCTCGCTTGACGCGCCCCTTGCGGGCGTCCTTGGCGGGAAATCTGGCACGAAAAGTGAACAAAAGCCAGCGGAAAGACAAATCTTTGCCGTCGACGATCAAATTCGCGTTGCATCTGCCGATTCTGGTCGTAAAGTCGTCGCATTCGGACAGCGCCACTTAAATGTGGTCGCTTCACTGTGGTGTAAGCCATGCTTTTGATGCATGGCCGTCTTGCTTGCCAGCCCTCTTCTCGCTGCACACGCAAAGCGCTATCTGAGGCGCACAAGCACAATGCTTCACCACTTTTTTGACGACAGGAGCCTCAGATGGCCTTTTTTGCCTCCGCCCGCCCCGTCGCTGACGGCGTGTTCGGCCGCAGCCTCGGTTTCTCGTTCGCCGACATCTTCGCCCGCGTCGCGGCCTGGAACGATCAGCGCATCACCCGCCGTGAACTCGCCAATCTGTCGGATCGCGAGCTTGACGATATCGGTCTGTGCCGCGGTGACATCGAGGACGTGGTTCGCGGCCTGCGCTGACCGCGACCCGTTACCGCGCTTGATCAGACGCCGCCCTGGACAGTTCCAGGGCGGCGTTTTCGTGTCTCGTTTTGCTCAAAGGGCTGCGGAAGTGTCCTGGGAGGCACCGGAACCCAGAGCTCCCGCCAGCGTGCGCCTGACCGGATCGGCACCGACCAGCCAATAGGCGAGTTGTCTGTGCAGCCCGGCCTCGTGCCCGGGGTGGGCTGCAAATGCGCGCGCATCATGGGCCAGCCCGGCAGCCTTCAGGATTACCAGAACGGTGAGTGTCGCGCCGACAATCCCGCCCGCCCGGCGCAGCCCGGCAAATCGGGGGCGTTCCTGTTCGATCTTTGCCTCGACGCGCGCGGCAAGGACAGAGTCCATCCGCTGAAGATATGCGAGACTGGGCATGGCTCACTCCGGTTGCAGGGTCGAATAGCACCGGGATGACACAGGATAGCGGCAAAATTCGGGCGGAACTCTCAGACGCGGCGCAAGATGAGGGTGGTCCAGTCACCGATCTCCTCGCGTTCGACCTCGGCAAAGCCCGCTGCGACATAGGCGGCCAGAACCTCGGCGGCCTGGGTGTTCAGAAGGCCGGACAGGATTGCAACGGACCCTGTCGCTGTGTGGCGCGCCATGTCGGGGGCGATTTGGATCAGCGGCCCTTTCAGGATATTGGCAAAGACCAGATCATAGGGCGCGCGCGCGTGTATGTCGGCATGCTCGAACCCGACCGCCTCCAGGCAGGTGATGCGATCCTGAAGCCCATTCGCTGCCGCATTGGCCAGCGCCACATCGACCGCGACCGAGTCTATGTCGCTGGCCAGGACGGGCTCTGGCCACAGCCGCGCCGCAGCCATCGCCAGAACTGCGGTGCCGCAGCCCACGTCGATGGTGTTCTTCGCATGCCCACCCCGGTCCGCCAGCCGGTCCAAGGCCCGCAGGCACCCCAGGGTGGTGCCATGATGTCCGGTGCCAAAGGCCATTGCCGCCTCGATCAACAGGCCCATGCGTCCTTCGGGAAGCTTGTCGGCGTCATGGCTGCCATAGACGAAGAACCGTCCGGCTTCGACGGGTTTTAATTCGCGTTTCACATGGGCGACCCAGTCGATTTCGGGCAGTTCCGAGACCGCGAATTCCGCCGCGCCATAGGCAGCGGCCAGCAGCGTCAGGGCGATGTCATCGGGTGCTTCGGTGAAATAGGCGCCGACCTCCCAAAGGTTGGACCCGTCCTCCATCTCGAACACACCTACTCCCATCGGCGCGGGTTCCAGTTCCTCCAGCGCCTCGCCCAGGGCTTGCGCGTGGGCTTCATCGGGAAGGGTGGTCAAGGCAGTATAGGTGGGCATGGCGTGTCTCCGGATACCAACGCGGCCTAGCGTGTCGCTTCCCGCCTGACAAGCCCGACTGTTCCCGTCTCGCAGCCACGCCTAGGCGAATACGACCTGTTACCTCAGCCGCGCTTGCCGCAAGAGCGTCGGCGGCGGGCGATGCCCTGCCCGGCGCCGAGGACTCGATGCCCGGAGGCGCCGCCTTACCCGTCCAGTCCCTGCTCGTCCAGCAGGTGCCGTCCCGCGCGGTCCTCGACCTCGACGATCCACAGATCCGGATCACGCGCCCGCTCGCGCGCCAGAAACGCGTCAATCTCGGACTCGGGGCCTGTTGCGACGCAGATCCAGGCGCGGCGGTCCGTCATCAAGTCGAACTGGCGCTGAAAAAGCCGGGCGGTGCCGTCGAGAGGGGATTGCTTGACCAACACTGCTCCGGCAGTGGCGTCGCCACGGCGCACGACGAAACATGCAATATCTGCCAGCCTGAGACGGGTCAGATAGGCTTGCACCCAGAAGTCCGCCGTCAGGCGCGGGGGGCTCATGGTGAAAGGGGGGGCATTCCGCTGCCCTCTTGCCAGCACCCAAACACCCCTCCGAGCGCAATGAGGGCCGAATCAAGGCGCGCGGTATCAGGCATTACCGTCCTTGAAATCGAGGCCCATGTTGTCATAGCGCTCGGCTTCTTCCAGCCAGTTCTGGCGCACGCGCACGGTCAGGAACAGATGCACGGGGCGGCCCAGGAAGGTGGCGATCTCGGCTCGGGCCTGCTGACCAATCACCTTGATCGTCTCACCCTTGTGGCCCAGAACGATCCCCTTGTGGCCCTCGCGCGCGACATAGATCACCTGGTCGATGCGGGCCGATCCGTCCTCGCGCTCTTCCCAGGCCTCGGTTTCCACCGTCAACTCGTAGGGGAGTTCCTGATGCAGCCGCAGCGTGAGTTTCTCGCGGGTCATCTCGGCGGCGATCATGCGTTCCGAGGCGTCGGCTAACTGGTCCTCGGGGTAAAGCCAGGCGCCTTCGGGCAGCGACTCGCCTAGCCAGGTCTTCAGGTCCTCGCAGCCATAGCCGCGCTCGGCCGACACCATGAAGGTGCGTGCAAAGGGGAAGGATTCGTTCATCTGCGCGGACAGGGCGAGCAACGCCTCGGCCTTGATGCGGTCGATCTTGTTGATAGCCAGAGCCACGATCTGCCCTGGCACGACGCGCTCCTTGAGCGTATCCAGAATCGCCTGTACCCCGTCGGTCAGCCCGCGATGCGCCTCGATCAGCAGCACCACGATATCGGCATCCGCCGCCCCGCCCCAGGCGGCAGCGATCATAGCGCGGTCCAGCCTGCGGCGCGGGCGAAAGAGGCCCGGCGTGTCGACAAACACGATCTGTGCCTGATCCGCCATCGCGATGCCCCGGATGCGCGCGCGGGTCGTCTGAACCTTGTGGGTCACGATCGACACCTTGGCGCCCACCATCCGGTTGAGCAATGTCGATTTGCCGGCGTTCGGCTCTCCGATCAGGGCGACAAAGCCCGCGCGTGTGGTCATGGGTGTTCCTTTGGCTGTGCCTTGGGCGCTTATACCATGCCGGGCGCGGGCGCCATATGGCTCAAGTCGCGCTGACTTCACCCAGCATCGCTTGCGCCGCAGCCATTTCCGCCGCACGTTTCGATCCGGCGCTCGCCGAAAGCGTGCGACCATCGGCCATCCGCACCTCGATGGTAAAGACTGGAGCATGCGCCGGCCCCTCCCGCGCGGTTTCGACATAGGTCGGCAGGGCCTCGCCTCGCGCTTGCGCCCATTCCTGCAAGGCGGTCTTGGCATCTCGGGCGTCCGTGTCGACCGCCGCAATACGGTCCTGCCAGAGCCGCAGCACCACGCTTCGCGCCGCCTCCATCCCTCCGTCCAGATAGACAGCGGCCAGCACCGCCTCCATCGCGTCGCCGAGGAGAGCCTCCTTGCGTCTCCCGCCCGAGATCATTTCCGACCGTCCCAGCCGCAGTACCGCGCCCAGATCGATGGTCCGCGCCACATCCGCGCAGGTTTCCTTGCGCACCAGCGCATTGAATCGCGGTGCCAACTGCCCCTCGGTCGCCTGACGGTCGGCGTGAAACAGCGCCTCGGCGACGATCAGTCCCAGAACGCGGTCGCCCAGAAACTCCAGCCGCTGGTTGTGCGCGCGCGCCACGGTACCAGCCGAGGCATGGGTCAGCGCTCGGATCAACAGCTCCGGCCGCGAAAAGACGTGACCCAGCCGGGCTGCAAACCGTGTCATTTCGACCGACAGGCTGATCCCGCCCGGCGCCGCCATGCCCAGGTTACTCGCCGTGGTGCAGCGAATGGAAGAACCGATCGCTGCGCCAGGTCCAGAAAGCCAGCATCGAGGTTCCCGCGGACGAGAACATCACCCGGTCCGCGCGCCCGATCAGGTTCTCGAAGGGCACGAAACCGACCCCGCCCGCGTTCTGGGCAAACCGCGAATCGATGGAATTGTCGCGGTTGTCGCCCATGAAGAAGAAATGCCCCTCGGGCACGGTGAACACCGGTGTGTTGTCGGCAAATCCGTTGGCCTCGATGTTCAGCACGGGGTAGCTCACGCCGTTCGGCAGGGTCTCGATCTCGCGGCCTTTGCGGCATTCCCCGCCCTGACCGACCGGAGCGTTCTCGCAGCGCGGGAACTGGCCGGCCGAGCCCTGACGTGCGTAGGTCTCTGCAAAGAACCCGTCGGGCTGCCTCTCGACCGCGACATCATTGATATAGACGAGCCCTGCGCGCACTTGAATGCGGTCGCCGGGCAGGCCGATCAGGCGCTTGATCATGTCGTCGCCCGACACCGGGTGACGGAACACAACGATATCGCCGCGCTCTGGCATCGTGCCCCACAGCCGTCCCGAGATCGGGCACAGGCCAAAGGGACAGGAATGGCGCGACCAGCCATAGGCCATCTTGTTGACGAACAGAAAATCGCCGATCAGCAGCGTCTGCTTCATCGACCCCGACGGGATCCAGAACGGCTGAAAGAACACCGTGCGAAAAACGCCCGCGATCACGAGGGCCCAGAACACCGTCTTCACGGTCTCCCACAGGCCTTCTTTTTTTTCGGTTGCAGCGGCCATGTCGGCTCCTGATCTGATGTCCCGGCGTTCTGGCCCCGGGCCCGGACCGAGTCAAGCACAGCCCGCAGCTTCATCTTGCCCGAAGTACTTACAGGGCTCCCCAAGGAGGCGTGCCCCCTCGACCTCCGGTCAATTCACGATCGTCGCCTCGGTCGCGGCGCGCAACTCGGCCTCGGTCACGCCCTCGGCGCATTCGACGATCTTCAGCCCGCCCGGCACCACATCCAGAACGCCCAGATTGGTAATGATCCGGTTGACCACCCCCTTGCCCGTCAGCGGCAGCGTGCAGGCCTTCAGCACCTTCGACTCGCCATGTTTGGATGCATGGTCCATCACCACGATCACCCGCTTGACGCCCGCGACCAGATCCATCGCGCCGCCCATGCCCTTGACGAGCTTGCCCGGTATCATCCAGTTCGCGAGGTCCCCGTTCTCGGCCACTTCCATCGCGCCCAGGATCGCCATTGCGATCTTGCCACCGCGGATCATCGCGAACGATGTCGCGCTGTCGAAATAGGCCGTGTGCGGCAGCGCCGTCACCGTCTGCTTGCCGGCGTTGATCAGATCCGGGTCCACCGCATCCTCGGTCGGGAAGGGGCCGATGCCCAGCATCCCGTTTTCCGATTGCAGGGTCACGGTCATGCCTTCGGGGATATAATTCGCCACCAGCGTCGGAATCCCGATGCCCAGGTTCACATACATCCCGTCTTTCAGTTCCAAGGCCGCGCGGGCGGCCATCTGGTTACGATCCCAAGCCATGCTCTCGCCCTCCCTCAAGCCTTGCGCGTGGTGCGCTGTTCGATGCGCTTTTCGTGCTGGCCCTGAATCAGGCGGTGCACGTAGATGCCCGGCAGGTGGATGTGGTCGGGGTCCAGTGAGCCGGCGGGCACGATTTCCTCGACCTCCAGCACGCAGACCTTGCCGCATGTCGCCGCCGGCGGGTTGAAGTTGCGGGCGGTCTTGCGAAACACCGCGTTGCCCGTCGTGTCGGCTTTCCAGGCCTTGACGATCGACAGGTCCATCACCAGCCCGGTCTCCAGGATATAGGTCTCGCCGTTGAAGTCCTTGTGTTCCTTGCCCTCTGCGATCACCGTGCCGACTCCGGTCTTGGTATAGAACCCGGGGATCCCCGCACCACCCGCGCGCATACGCTCGGCCAGCGTGCCCTGCGGGTTGAATTCCAGTTCCAGTTCGCCCGACAGATACTGGCGCATGAATTCCGCGTTCTCGCCGACATAGGACGAGATCATCTTCTTCACCTGGCGGGTGTTCAGCAGCATCCCCAGACCGAACCCGTCCACACCCGCGTTGTTCGAGGCCACAGTCAGGTCCTTGACGCCTGAATCGCGAATCGCCGCGATCAACAGTTCCGGAATCCCGCACAGACCGAACCCGCCCGAAGCGATGGTCATTCCGTCGAACAGCAGGCCCTCGAGGGCCTCGGCGGCAGAGCCGTAGATTTTCTGCATGTCATCCCCCGAAATCCAGTTGCGGATGTTTCTGACGCGGCACTGCGGCGAAGTCAATCGGGGGCCCCTTGCGCCTTGCGGGACACAGACTATCCTGCGCGCCATGAACCGAGTCAGGGTCTTGTTTCAGATTGCGGCGCTGGCGCTGCTGGCGGGGTGCGCGCCTTCCGCGCGCCAGGGCATCGATCCTGAACCCCTTCAGGTTTCGCGCGGTGGGCCGCATTTGCTGACCACCCTCGTTTTGTCCCCCGGAGGTCCTGCCGAAGGGCAGCACGCGGCGAGCTTTGCTGCTGCGGGTGCCGGGCGCGTATCGGTCGGTTTCCTGCCGCAAGGTCGCGGCGCCTACGACATTCGCGCCACCTGCGATGCGCGCGCCCGGGTCCGCGATGCCCAAGGCGAGATCAGCGCACCGATGTGGCGCGAACCTGGCCAGCCGGTCGTGCTACGCGTCGAGCCGGGTGCACGGGCAGCGGTGCTGCTGGACCTCGACCCTGCCACCACTCGTTGTGAGTTGACCGTTACCCCCGGTGGCCGCAGCGCCTGGTCGCTTCGCCTTGAACGCGAGGACCGCGTCCATCCCGCCGTCACGCGACTGGATACGCCCTTGCCCGCCTGTACAGCCGCAGGGGGCGATGCCTTGGAACGCGCCTTCATGGCCGATCTCGGGCTGTCGGCCACCTGCCCGGTGCAGATCGGTCGGGTCAGTACGCTTGAACACGGGCTCGACGCGCTCAACGCCCGCATCGAGGCATTGACCGGACGGCGCCTGACGCAGGCCCAACTCGAGGCCGGCGATCCCGACATGGCGATCGATTACAGCGCTGCGCCGCAGCTCGATCTGATCTACATGACCTATCTGAACCTGAACGCCGATTTTGTCGGTTTCCTCATGGCGCGCATGCTGGCCTGGCACGCGGCGCGCGGCACGGTGGTCCGGATCCTTGTCGCCGAGATCATGCTGACCGCCACCGACCGGCGCCTGTTCGAGGGGCTGGCCGCGCGCTATCCCAATGTGCAGATCCAGTCCTTTACCCTGCCTGCTTCCGCGGCTGTTGGGCTGGACGGACAACTGGGGCGCCTTCATCGGGTAACCCATGTCAAGATGTTCGCCACTCTGGCACGCCAACCCGGCCGATCGGTGGCCATCATCGGCGGGCGCAATATCCACGAAGGCTATTTCTTTGATGCGCCGCGTAACCTGCGGGGCTATCCCGGGTTGCATCAGTACAACGTCGCCGAGACCCGCATGACCGGTGGTTTCACCGCCTACCAGGATTACGAAATCGCGATGCATGACGACGCTGCCGTCCGGCGCATCGCCGGGCACATGGCGGCGCTCTGGCACCGCGATCATGACAGCCAGGTCATGCGCGCTCCCGCTTCGGGTGGTGGTCCTGCGCGTGCGGGCGAGGGGATGATGCGGCATTTCGTTTCGATCCCCTTTGCCGATGGCCAGGCGCAGGAGGCCTATTACGTCGGGTTGTTCGATGCTGCCCGGAGTTCGATCCGCATCGCCATTCCCTATCTGAACCTGCCGCCCTTGCTGCACGCCGCGCTTGACCGCGCGAGGGCGCGCGGGGTCGAGGTCGATGTGGTGACCACGGTGCGGGTGCGCGAGGCTACGGATTTCATCGTCTCCGGCCTGAACCGCGACTTTGCGAACCAGTTTGGCGACTGGGTCGAGTTTGTGGATTTCGACCCTTATCCCTTGCTGCTGCATGCCAAGTTGATCGTCATTGACGGCCGACTGTCAGTGATCGGATCGACCAACCTTAACC
>ERZ761602.5040-NODE-5040-length-16060-cov-10.799875_pt1 | contig 16060 bp, 16 predicted proteins | sample MGYA00512165_ERZ761602 | MGnify/ENA primary metagenome ERZ761602 (study PRJEB28899, sample SAMN02445085) | bioreactor sludge metagenome | biome: EBPR sludge; isolation source: Thorneside wastewater treatment plant | place: Australia: Brisbane, Thorneside...
TTTATTACACCATCGACATTCTTTTGCTGATCTTTTCGGCGGTGCTGATCGCGATCTTTCTCCGCGGGCTTGCACTGCCGATCTCGGAAAGGCTCAAGATCGGCGAGGGCTGGGCCGTTCTGGGAGTTTCGATCCTGCTGGTGCTCGTCCTTGCCGGCTCCATAGCTCTTCTCGCACCGAGCGTTGCGGAGCAGGTACAGCTGCTTAGGGTCAAGTTGCCGGAGTCCGAGCGGCAGATCATCGATTTCGTCAGCAGGTTTAGTTGGGGGCAGTCGCTTATCAACCAAATGCCGAGCGTTGACACGGTCCTCCAGAAGATCGATACCGGCCAGGTCGTCTCGGGCGTCGGCGGAGTTTTCTCGTCAACGGTCGGGGCGGTCGGAAACTTCTTTGTCGTTATCTTGCTCGCGATATACATTGCCGCTGAACCGAGGCTTTATTCGAGCGGGCTGATAAAGCTCTTTCCAGTCGCGAGCCGCGGCAGGGCCCGAGAAGTACTTGATACGACCGGCGAGACGCTCGGCTGGTGGCTGATCGGCAAGATCGGCTCTATGGTCTTTATTGGGCTGCTGACCTGGATCGGGCTTTCGATAATCGGCGTTCCGCTGGCGCTGACGCTCGGGTTGATCGCTGGGCTATTGTCGTTCATCCCGAACTTCGGCCCCATCATTTCGGCGCTGCCGGCTCTGCTGCTTGCTTTTATCAATAGCCCGATAACGGCCGTCTATGTGCTCGGGCTTTATGTTGGCGTGCAGCTGATCGAATCGAACCTCGTTACGCCGCTTATCGAGCGTGAGACGGTTGAACTTCCGCCGGCCTTGACCATCGTCTTTCAGCTTGTCATTGGCGTGATGCTCGGCGGGCTTGGCCTGGTTCTGGCGACGCCGCTGCTTGCGATGCTTATGGTCGTCGTGCAAATGGTTTATGTCGGCGACGTGCTAGGCGACCGCGAAGAGGAACTGCACCTGTCCAAAGCTTCCGGTGGGGACAACGGCGCCGAGGAATGACAAGTTTTTTATGATCGAAAGATACACACTTCCCGAAATGGGCGCCATCTGGTCGCTCGAGAACAAGTTCCAGAAATGGCTTGATGTCGAGATCGCCGTCTGCGAGGTACACGCTGAGGACGGAACCATCCCAGCCGATGCGGTCGAAGAGATCAAGGCAAAGGCCGCGTTCACGGTCGAGCGGATCAATGAGATCGAAAAGACGACCGACCATGACGTCATCGCCTTTACGACCAATCTTGCCGAGAACATCGGGCCGGCCGCGAGGTTCGTCCATTACGGGCTGACGTCGAGCGATGTGGTCGATACGGCAAACGGCATCTTGCTTCGCGAGTCGTGCGACATTTTGCTTGCAAAGATCGACGCGATGCTGCCGGTGCTGAAGCGGCGGGCGTTCGAATTCAAAGACACGCCGCAGATCGGCCGGACGCACGGCATACACGCCGAGCCGACGTCGTTCGGGCTTTGCTGGGCACTTTGGTATGCCGAGATGGAGCGGAACCGCGAGCGGCTCGCCCGTGCGCGTGAGATCGTTTCCGTCGGGAAGATCAGCGGAGCGGTCGGGGCGTTTGCCCATTTGGCCCCGGACGTTGAGGAACGCGTTTGCGCAAGGCTTGGCCTAAAGGCCGCCGCGGTTTCAACACAGGTCATACAGCGCGACCGCTACGCCGAGTATCTGTGTACTCTGGCGATCATCGCTTCGACGCTCGAAAAGATCGCCCTCCAGGTGCGGCACTGGCAGCGGACCGAGGTCCGCGAGGCACAGGAGAAGTTCAAGGCTGGACAGAAAGGCTCCTCGGCGATGCCGCATAAACGCAATCCGATACTCTCGGAACGCATCTGCGGGATGGCGAGGACGGTCCGGGCAAACGCCATCGTCGGGCTTGAGAACGTAGCGCTTTGGCACGAGCGGGACATTTCGCATTCCTCGGCCGAGCGGATCGTGCTGCCGGATTCTTCGGCGACGCTCGATTATCTGCTCGCCAAGGCGACGTCGCTGCTCGACACGCTCGTCGTTTATCCCGAGAACATGATGAAGAACCTGGAGATAACCCGCGGGCTTGTCTTCAGCGGCCAGTTGATGCTGGCGCTCACGCAAAAGGGCGTTTCGCGTGAGGACGCTTACGTTTACACCCAGCGGAATGCGATGAAGGTCTGGGACGAGGGCGGCGAATATCGTGACCTGGTAATGAAAGACGCGGACATCTCATCGCACCTTTCGGCAGAAGAGATCGCCCGCGTCTTTGACCTGAAACACTATCTACGAAACGTAGATGTAGTTTTTAAGCGTGTGTTTGGTTAAGCCCATTTCTCGGCAAAGGAACCCACGATTGGCAGTTTTGTCATCTGACCCTGGTATGCCTTGATCGCACCATAGATAATTCCGCCTAAAAGGGCGAAGAAAAGTCCCAGGTAGACCAAGACGAAAATTCCCCATGCTACGAGTCCGAGGGTCGATGAGATCGAACTCAAGACGGCCCCGATGATCGCACCCACGATCATAATTACTATCCAGCCGACAACAACACCAACGCTCCAAAGAACCGATTGGAGTGCATGGAAGCGTACAAAGCGATTCTCTTTTTCGATAAAGATCAGAATCAGAGCAAGAATTCCAACAGGATATCCGATCAGAGCGGCGATATTTGCGTCCAGTCCGATTGCAGATTTTTGATTTTGCATTTCTTAGCGAAACTCCTTAACCAGAATAAAGTTGACCGAAACTACCGTGAGAAAAACACGTGAAACTTAACATAAGATGTTGCCAATGACAAGAATTTGCGTAACAATCTACAATTTATTTCGGAGACGAAAATGAAGGCAAAAGTATTCGTAACACTAAAACCCGGAGTTCTCGACCCGCAGGGAAAGGCCATTCACCACTCGGCGGAACTGCTCGGGTTCGGGAATATCGCCGACGTCCGGCAGGGGAAATATTTTGAGGTCGAGGTGAACGGCGGAGCTACGGCGGAAGAGGCCCGCGAGGCCGCCGAACGGCTGGCGAAGGACGTTCTTGCAAACCCCGTGATCGAGGACTACAAAGTGGAGTTGGAGGGCTGATGAAGTTCGGCGTAGTTGTTTTTCCCGGTTCTAATTGCGATCACGATGCTTATCACGTGATCTCAAAGCACGTCGGACAGCCGGTCGATTTCATCTGGCACAGGCAGACGGACCTGAGCGGTTATGACGCACTGATCATTCCCGGCGGGTTCTCTTACGGAGATTACCTGCGGGCCGGTGCCTTGGCGCGGTTTTCGCCGGTGATGCAGTCGGTCAAAAATTTTGCCGCCGAGGGCAAGTTCGTGTTCGGCATCTGCAACGGGTTTCAGATACTTTGCGAGGCGGGCCTGCTTCCGGGGGCTTTGATCCGAAATGCGGGGCTCCATTTCATCTGCCGACATGTGAACATCCGTGTCGAGAACAAAAACACGCCATATACCAGCCAGATCGACGAGGGGACCGTACTCTCGATCCCGATAGCACACGCCGAGGGCAACTACGTCTGCGACGACCCGACATTCAATGCACTTGAGGAAAATGGCCAGATCGTTTTTCGCTATTGCGAGGATGACGGCGAGATCACGGCCGAAGCGAACCCGAACGGTGCGAGGTCGAACATCGCCGGTATCTGCAGTCCCGACAGGAACGTTCTGGGGATGATGCCGCATCCCGAGCGGGCCTGCGAAGAACTGCTCGGCTCGAACGACGGGCTCGGGATATTTCGCTCACTTACGGCGGCAATTCAGGCGAACTAAGCGGTTCCAAAATTCAAGCTCGACGAAATCTTCAGCGGCCTCGGCGTTTATATGATTCAAACGCAGAGGCCGCCGAGCTTTACGCAGAGACCGCAGAGGTTGAGTTGAGCACAAGCCACGCCGGTCTGCGATCGTTTTGTTCGATCAGTACTTAGCGTCTTCAGCGGTGCTGATCTTGATGCCGCCGTTCGTTGTTTTCACGCGGATGGTCGGGCCGCCGCCGTTGATCGACGTATTGATCTGCTTGGCCCGCGAGCCGCGGCTCCAATCACCTTTGACATCTTCCGTCGTTATGTTCAGTTCCGGAATGTCGCTCTTGAACCCCCCGTTGACCGTTCCCGTTTCGATGTTTGCCGCGTAGCTCGCAGGAAGCTTGAGGCTGACGCCGCCGTTGGTCGTCAATACGTCAAGCCCGTTCCCACGCCATGCTTGGCCGTCAAGTTTGACGCTCACACCGCCGTTCGTCGTCCGGCCGCGAACGCTGCCGCCGAGATTGCTCAACGCGACACCGCCGTTGACCGTTTCAAATTCAACGTTGCTTTCGACACCGCTGATCGCGATGCCGCCGTTCTTGGCATTGAGTTCGAGGTCGGTATTGCGCGGAACGACGAGCGAGAACGAGACGGCCCAGCCCTTGCCGTCGGCCGGCCCCTCGGCAGAGATCGTCCCGGACGTGTTGACCCTGATGGACGAAAGCACGCCCTGAGCCTCGGCGGCCGATTCGCCCGACGCCGTTACGCATGCCCGAAGTTGAACTTCGCCAACATCGCCGCCCTTAACGGAGATGCCGCCGTTCTTTCCCGCATCGACCGCGACGCGGCCGGTTGCCGGCAGCTTGAACTCGCGGAGTTCCGCAACCGATTCCTTGCTGCCCCACGAATAATTCTTGCAGTCATCGCCCGCCCCAAAGGCCTCGGTTGCCGCCGAGCCAAGAACGAATGCAAACATAAATAATGAAACTGAGAAGATGGAAATGAATCTACGCATGAAAATGCCTCCCGAAATTTTAGTTAAGAAATCGCTTTCTTGAACCAAAACACCGCGAGGCGGCAGATTGTGACACTTTGTCCGCGTTACCAGGAGATCTCTATCAAATGATCGGCGGCACCGCCGCGGGTGTCGCTTATCTCGACGATCGCGGTGAAGTCATTTGAGGAATCGGGCTGCTGAACGACGGCCACGGTCCCACGGCCGTCCTTTCTTAGAGCGCTGACCTTTACGTTGTCGCGGGGAAGAGGAGCGGTGAAGCTGAAGTCGCCGGCCTCCATCGCCCGGCCCGAAATGGTCTTGGTCTCAACGGTCAGGCCCTTGATGACGAGCTGAACCTTGTCATCGACCATTCCGCGCCAGAAGACCTTGCCGGGGGCGATCTGGCCAGAGGCAGCAGCAACACAAACGAGAACGCAAACGATAATAGCGGATCGTTTCATCTTGATCTCCTAAATTGTTAAAAAGGCCGGATGGTGAACGTGCCCCGATATTAGCGCCACTCGGCCGCGGGGACAAGGGCTAGCCGGAGGTTGTGACGGTGAGCCCTGCGGTGTTCAGCCGCCATCCGAGCACCTCGACGCCCTCCATTTCCGCGATCGCCTGTTCGACGCTCCCGCGTTTTCCGTCCTCGCAGAAAAACGCGATGCAGCCGCCGCCGCCGGCTCCGCAGACCTTTGCCGCTATCGCACCGTTCGCAAGGGCGGTGTCAATGATGTCGTCCATGTGCGGCGTTGTGATGTGCGGCGAGAGCCGTTTGCGGAGCGGATGTGCGTCGCGAAGGATCTCACCGACCGCATCCCAATCGGCGGCAAGCATTGCCTCGCGGAGCCGCAAGGCACCATCGCGAATGCCTTCGAAGATGTCGAAGAGCTCGTTGTCGCCGTCGATGTGGCGTTTGGTGATCTCCCAGTTGTTCGTGCCGGAGTTCCTTGGCTCACCGGTGTAGCAGACCGCGATCCGCGATTCGAGCACTGCGGTATCGACGGCCAATGCTTCACGCTGCATCCCTTCGACACCGAAGTGAATGCAGGCCGGGCCGCCGTATTGGGCGGAATAATAGTCCTGATAACCGGTTGGAACCCGGATCACCTGGCATTCGACCGCAGCGGCGATCGGGATGAACCGTTCGGGTGCGTATCGGCCGCCGACGAGCGTGTTCAGAGCCCCGATACAGGCGATGTTGAGCGTCGAGGAACCGGCAAGGCCGGCACCGGCCGGAGCCTCGGATTTGGTCGTCATATTGAAGCCGACATCGGGCTTGAAGAAATGGACGAGCTTTGCGAGCAACTCGAGCCGCGGTTCGTGGCGGAGTTCGTGAATGCGGTCGAGAGAGGTCTCGTAGCTGAGGCCGCGGTCGATCGATTCGAGCACGATGCGGTCATCATCGCGCGTCTCGATCCGGCACTTGCCCAGCAGGCTGATCGCGAAATTTACGGTTGCGGCCCCATCGTGAAAAAGAAAGAGCGGCGGTATATCGATAGTGCCGCCGGCAAGGTCAACCCTGGTCGGGGCGGAAGATTCGATGATCACAAGTTATGTCCTCTTTGGATGGCAAGCGTACTTGCCGGGGTGAACGGGTAGTTTAGCTTATTCGGCGGAAAAAAGCGTAGCCGAGCAGGTCACTTCTTTGCGGCTTTCGTGCTTGCGGGTTCAGCCTCGCGGTTAGGCGGTTCGGACCGATGAGCGTCGCGGGTCAAATGAAGCCTTTCGGTCAGGTCGTGCAGCTTTTCCTGAGCTACTTCTTCGACATGATGCAGTTTTTCCTCAAGCTTGTGGATGGTCTCGGGGTCAGCCTCTTCGACCTTCTCCGAAAGCCAGTAGCGTTCGACCACATAAAGCACCACAACCGCGAAGAGAATGACGAAGAAAAGTGCGATACCGATCTGCTGGAAGTCGCCGATGATCGATGTGATAGCTCCGCTGAAGAAATAGCCTGTTCCGGCGAGGACCAGGACCCAAAGGAAACAGCTTATGAAATCGAGAAATAGAAACCGGGTGAAGGGCATCTTGCCAATGCCGTAGAAGATGCACATCGCCGCCCGGATGCCGTAAATGTATTTGGAGATGATGATGGCGAACGCGCCGAACTTGTCTATGAGTCGTTCGACCCGCGGCTGGGCCATTTGATAGAAGCGATAGTGCTTTGCCTTTTCGTGAAAAATGCGGCCGATGCCGTAGCCGATATGGTCGCCGGCCATTCCGCCCAGAGTTCCGAAGAATAATACTTTGAGGAAGCTGTAGTCCCCGAAAAAGCCCGAGTGTGCGAGAGCTCCGGAGATGAGAAGGGTGATGTCGCCTTCGACCATGCAGAGGGCGAAAACAGCATAAATGCCGTATTGCGCTATCAGCTTAGAAAGCTCATCCATAAACCGCAGAAAAGCAAAAAAGGAATGCTTTTGAAGGCAAAGGACAGGTTAACCCTCGAAAGGAAGTGAGTCAAACCCGGTGAGCTGCGGTCGTAGTGGTACTTCGGCGAGGGTTAGGGCAATATCTCGACCTTTACGTCAAAGGCTCCGGTGTTGTCGTCAAGGTTGCCCTCGTTCAGTCCAAGGAAAAGGGCTCCATCGCGTTGGGCGGTAAATTCACGCGATGCTCCGATGTAAATGAACTCATTGTTGTCGTCGCCAATGACGGCGATCAGGGCTCCGGTCGCAACCGCACGCATCAGCTTTTCAGAATCTTCGATGTCATCGCGGCCGGCCGGCCCGGTCGAGCGGTCGGCGCCGAGCGAAACCTGTCCGCTGCCGGTTATGCGGATCCGCTGGCCTTTTTTGACGACCCATCCGGAGTGCGTCCAGCCGTTCGCGGTATTATCGGCAAGGACCTTTACGTTGAGTTCGATCGGCTGCGCGGGCGAGACCGGCTGGTCGTTTCGAGCCGCAGTCTCGCGGGGAAGCGGCGTCGGCCGAGGCGTTGTTGGCGGCACCGGCGGCGGTTGCGAGCGGTTATTTGCGGTGGTATCCGTGGTGATGACCCGAGGATTTGACGTTCGCGTTTCACTTGCAGGCGGGGTGTTATCAACGACCCGAACGGTCGGCACGTTTCGCGAAGCAGTGTTCGCGGCGGGAAGCGTTCCCGGTGAATCGAACTCGATCGATTCGACCTCATCGGCCGAATAGTACAGCGTCCGCTGGCGGCCGCCCTCGCCGATGACGACGGTGAACCGGCCACCCGTGAAGCCGGTGATCTTGCCCTTGATGATGCTGCCGTCCTTGAGCCGAATGGTATCGGCAAAAGCAGAAACGGCGAGCACGAGCGTCAATGCAGCAACGGCGATTTTATTGAAGATCTTTGGGGTCATCGTTCGATTCTCTTGTCTTGGGCACATCCGGCCGTCCACGCGGCCAACGCCGAAAAGATGCTCTCAGATCGCGGATGGTTGCAGATGAAATCGTTGTGCCGCGACCCGCAACGATTATACAATACCCTGCAAGCCGGACGACCGGAGTTCGTTCCTTTAAGTGGCGGTCAGACGTGTGCCGAATGGCACCTGCCGCCGGATGAACCATGAACAGGGGAAAAGATATGATCAAGCAAATTATTTTCGGTGTGGCTGCGCTCTTCGCTTTTGGAGCGGTTGCGGACGTTGTTGCACAGCCGGCCTCGCTTACGGGTAAGCGCTGGTCGCTGATGGAAATGAATGGCAAAGCGGTTTCGGGCTCGCGTGCCTTTATCGAATTTGCCGAGGATGCGAAGCAGGTCAGCGGAAATGCCTCGTGCAATCGCTTTTTCGGCGGAGCCGCGGTCGGAAGCCGCACGATGAAGTTCAGCGGGATGGGCTCGACGCGGATGTTCTGCCAAGGGCTGATGGAAGCCGAGCAGGAATTCTTAGACGCAATGAAGAGCGTTACGCGGTACCGGGTTCGCGGATCGGTTCTGACGCTTTACGCCGGCAGAAAGGCCGTGCTTAAATTCGAAAGCATGAAGAACGAAGACGCTCCGGAGCCGCAGAAGTTCGGGCTTGGTGACCGCAAGTGGCTGCTCGATACGATCGGACCTAATGAGAAGGTCGCGGCAACCTACGGAGCCTTCATCAACTTTGACACGGAGGAAAAAACGGCCGGCGGCAACACGGGCTGCAACGTCTTTGGCGGAAATTATAAGGCAGAGGGCGGCAAGTTCTCGTTCATGAACACGATCGCTACGCTTCGTGCCTGCATCGAGGACGACCGCAATGACATCGAGCGGAAGATGCTCGAGGCAATGGAAAGCACAGACCGCATCGAGATCTTCGAGGACCGCCTGACGCTTTACAGCGGCAGCCGCGTAGTGCTCGTTTTCCGCGGCAGCGATAAGTAAAACTCTCGATAAGAACTAGACGGGAAAGCTCCGATCTTCGGAGCTTTTCTCGTTTTTGCCGGGGCGATGCGGTAAGATGTTCTTAAAACTGGAGTTCATATGAAAAGAGCATTATTTCTTTCGCTTCTTGTCCTTGGGATGCTTGCAACGGGCGCTCAGGCTCAGACGTCAGTCGCCGGTGACTGGGATGTGGTTTACAGCACGCCCGGCGGCCCGCGGCCTTTCAAGCTGGTGCTCGCGGTTGACGGCGAGAAACTGAGCGGCACGGCCAAACGGCCGAACGGCGACGTTCCCGTGACGGGCACGATCAAGGGCAATGACATTACTTTCAGCTACACGATCGTTTACGGCGGTAACGAGCTGACGCTTACATTCAGCGGCAAGGTCGATGGCGACGCGATGGCGGGCAATGTCTCATTCAGCGGCCGTGTTGAAGAGCCCTGGAGCGCAAAGCGGGCCGCGAAATGACGCCCGAGTTTCAGATGATGCTCCGCGACCCTGACCTTCAATCGGAACGCGGGCCGGGCGGCACGCTGATCTTCCAAGACGGCGGCCAACATTGCGTTATCGGGCCGGAGTTCGTAAGCATGGAAGAGAGCGACTGCTACGCCTTTGGCGCAACGCGTGCCGAGGCACTCGCCAACTACGCCGCAAAGATGAACGCGGACTAATTTTCAGAAAACCTAGGGGGAATCAACATGGAACGCAAGACCGCAAACGAATATCCGCAAGAGTTACTCGACCTTTTTCACGAATATCAGCACGGTGAGATCGACCGCCGGGCCTTCTTGCGCGGGGCGGCACGCTTTGCGGTCGGCGGCGTTACGGCTGCGGCGATACTTGAAAGCCTTCGGCCGAACTACGCATGGGCACAGACCGTTGACCCGAAGGACAAGGACATCAAGGTTGGCTACGAGACGGTCGCTTCGCCCGAGGGCAATGGCTCGATCAAGGGCTATCTCGCCCGGCCGGCGAAGGGCAGGAAGTTTCCGGCCGTGCTGGTGATCCACGAAAACCGCGGACTGAATCCGTACATTGAGGACGTCACTCGCCGCCTGGCGAAGGCCGGCTATGTTGCTTTTGCTCCGGACGGGCTGACCTCGGTCGGCGGCTATCCGGGCGACGAACAGAAAGGAGCCGCTGCGTTCAGAACGGTTGACGGCAAGAAAATGACCGAGGACTTCGTCGCCTCGGCGATGTGGCTTAAAAAGCGTTCCGATTTGACCGGAAAGCTCGGAGCGGTCGGGTTCTGTTTTGGCGGCGGAATGGTCAATCAGCTAGCCGTTCGGCTTGGCAAGGACCTCAACGCCGGGGTCGCGTTTTACGGCAGGCAGGCCGGAGTTGCGGACGTGCCGAAGATAACCGCACCGATCCAGTTTCACTACGCCGGGAACGACCAACGGATCAACGAGGGCATCGCCGCCTACGAGGCCGCACTTACCGAAAACAAGAAGAAGTTCGAATCCTACATGTACGCCGAGAAGCAGCACGGCTTTCACAACGACACTACGCCACGCTACGACGCCGACTCAGCCAAACTCGCGTGGGAGCGGACTCTCGCTTTCTTTAAGAAACATCTGAAATAAGCTGTAAACGGCTGAATCGTTTGTGGCTCAACGGGCCGACGACGTTTTGCGGCGTGGCACTCGGGGACGCGTGCGGTCCAGTCGTAATAAGGCCTCATTTCATTAATTCCGGAAACTCGCCAAGGCCGCCACTCCCAAACTCTGCAACTCTGAAACTGCGTAACTTCGCAACTTCGAAACTTTCGCAACTTTCCCAACTCGCTCGTGATAGTTTTCTTGATCTTCGAACGCATTCAATTGTGGCCGGTGAATGCGGCTGAAGAATTAAAGAGGGAGAAATTATGAAGAACATATTGGCATTTTTGGTTTTGGGGATCGCGTTGGCGGGCGTTTCGTTTGCCCAGGGGCCGGCGAGAGGTCAGGGAGTTAAGACGGCGGTGGTCGAGTTCACGCCCGGGCCGGGAGCTTCGGCGATGAACGACCAGGCGAAGCGGGGATTGCAGTCGATGCTTTCGGCAAGGCTAAACCATACCCGCAAGTTCAATGTTTACGACACGCGGCACACTCGGAACGCCTCAGACGCAAGTCTTGAAGCGATTAACGGCGGAAGTTCAACAGCGGCGGCTGTGAAGCTCGGGAAGCAGCTTGGCGTTGCTTACGTCGTGACCGGCCGCGTGACCGAATACAACACCGGCGGCTCGGCAACTGTCACCTATCGCTTGATCGAAGTGGCGACCGGAAAGGTCCGCCACTCGGGCGAGATCTCGCAAACGGCATCAATGAAAATGAACGGCAACGGCTCCGCCGCCGAAATGCAGGCAAAGGTGATGAGGCCGCTCATCGATAAACTGACCGAGGCACTCGCGGAAAAGCTCTAGTTCAAAAAGTTCTTGCGGAGTTCGACACCCGAACACGACATAAAAGGCCCCGGCGATATGCCGAGGCCTTTTTTTGTTTGACCGGCTTCAATAGCTCGGACGAAAAAACTGACCCTCTTTAACCGGAAGACGCAGAGCGATTCTGCAAGGCGACACCACGTGCCTGGTTAAACTATCAGGAAAACTTATTGAATTCATAGGCTATTGGCGCTATCATTCCTACACACCACCACCTATTCACTAGCCCTCGGCCAGTTAAATCGGGCCGAATTAAGGAGGACATCAATGAAACTATCGATACCCGCGTCTCTCGCAGTGCTTTTGCTCCTATCTGCACAGTTTGCCGCAGCCCAGGTAACAATTCAGCCTGGCACGTTCTACACGCTTAGCCAATCACCGGCAGATGGCGGTGCGTCGGGCGACAACGGCAATCCGCAGTTCGACATGGTCTCGTCCTTCAATGTAGCGACCCGAACCATCAGGGCACGAACGCGAACGCATCCGAACGCCTTGGCCGGCGAAGGAATCGCGTCTTCGCGGATATTCTATGAGTTTCAAGTGGGCAGCACGCCCGAAACGATCGGGCATGCGATCGAGGGGCTTGTTACTTACTCGGTAGATTGGAGCGGCCAGCAACTTATAATTACCGGCGGCCTGTCCAACGCGGACGTCGAAGCCGAGATCATAGTTCGCGACATGACGTCCAACACCAATATTTACACTCAGCGGGTTCATCAGCTCGACCTTGAAACCTACAAGGTGAGACGAGTGACGCTGGGCCTCAATTACAACGACGCGGGAAATACATCCCGGACGCTTCCGGTCGTATTTCGGCGTGGGTACACCTACCGCGTCACACTGCGTATGTCCACAACTGCTTTTCTTCTTTCACCGATCCTCTCAGGCTCGAGCGTCGTCAGCGACTACAGCGGCGAGGGCATGCGGCTGAACTCGCTAGCGGTTATGCTTGAGATCGACCAACAAGACCTGCTGCGGAGGCTCGAAGACGTTGAGAATCACCGCCATGTTTACCTGACAGGCCGCGGTGAGGGCCACAACAATACCGAGGCCGTCTCGTCATCACCGGTGATCGTCGATACAAAAAAACCGGCAAAAACAGAAGAGCCTCAAAAGCAGCCGTGATCAAGCGTCAATACTGACAACAAACCCAACAAAAGGCCCCGGGGCAATGTGCCGAGGCCTTTTTTATTTGACTTGAACTGCCTGTGAATGAGCTGTTGCCAATTCAGCTCTTAGTTTGCCCCTGAGCGATGCGGAACCGGCGTATCTGTTTCGATTCCGAATTGGGCTACGACCGCGGTTTGGGTAAAGCTTTGTTGCACCCACCAAGTACCTCCGCGGTAGATCGCAGCGTCTGCTTTTCCGTCTCCATCATAATCCGCGGGTACCGGAAGGTCATCCGCAAGGCCGAACGGAAAAGCTGTGTATCCGGCTGTTGACCGTTGAACATGCCAGACGCCCTCGCGATACACGGCCAGATCAGAGCGCCCATCGCCATCAAAGTCTCCGATCATCGGCAGGTCACCTGCGACCCCGAACCGGATCACCGAATAAACCGACCCGGAAAGCTGCAAATGCCATTCACCGTCTCGAAACACTGTGATGTCCGTCCTGCCGTCGCCGTCATAGTCTGCCGCAACGGGCCGGTCGGTCGGGAGCCCAAATGACGCTACCGAGGAAGTGCCGTTCACAAGGTCTTGAACCCACCAGACGCCATTTCGGTACACCCCAAGATCAGCGCGTCCGTCGCCTGTGTAATCCGCCGGAACCGGTACATCGGAGGGCTGCCCGAACTGGCGAGCGTTGAACTGGCCGTTCGAGCTACTAAGCCAATACCACGTACCGTCGCGAAAAACGCTTATGTCAGTCTTGCCGTCGCCGTCATAGTCCGCGGGCGTGATGACGTCTGTCGAAAGCCCAAACTGCGCGACGTAAAAACCGGAAGAGCTTCGGTTCAGATACCAATTTGCCTCTGATGGGCGAAAGACCGAGATGTCCGCCTTGCCATCGCCGTCGAAGTCGTACTGCGTTCCAGCGGGAACTGCTGCGACATCGCGATACTTCGCAAGCCCGATGTTCGCCGACCAGTTCGCGCCGTTAATGCTTCCCGCGGCGATCAACGAACCGTCGTTCTGAAGTTCCATCGCAAGAATGGAGGTCATGTTACTGGTTCCGAATCGTGTTTGAATGATCCCGTTGTTCCCAAAGCGAGTGTCGAATGAGCCATCGGCATTAAGTCGCAGTAGTGAAAACGCCTGATCATCCATCCCGCCGAGCAATATCTTCCCGTTTGTTAGGACGAGCATCGACGAGGCAGGACCACGTGTGTCATTAGAGAGGAAGCCAACAAGTCCACCCGAGCCGAAGGTTGAATCGAGCGAACCATTATTTCTCAGTCTCGCCGTAATTACTTGCGACTCGGTTCCATACCATTGGACAGCGGTTCCAGAAACAACTATCCGTTCATCTGGATAATTTGCAATGCCGAACGAGAATGCATCGTAAGCATAACTCGGAACGGGGATCCCGATCGAAACGACCCCTGACTCACCGAAGGACGTATCGACGGAGCCGTCTTGATTCAATCGGCCAATGTAGAAATAGTTATCCCAGTCCTGACTGTAACCGAAAAGAATTTTACCGTCGGGCTGAATCGCAACCTCACCGGTCTTGTCGATCACCCAAGGACCAACCCGGTAATAAGAAAAGTCATAATACCCTGCCGGAGCAAGGCCGTTTAAGCCGAATGACTGATCAATCGTTCCGTCGGGCTTTAGCTTTGCAAAGAGTGCAACATAACTTTCTGTTACCCCAGCGACCAAGATATGCCCATTGCTGAAAAGCCTGATGCGCCGCGCTTCGAAACCGCTTGCGTATGACAAGTTTGCACAGCCTTGTGTGCCGAATGACATATCAAGCATACCATCACGCGACCATCTACAGACCCGTCCGTAGTCCAAGGACGAGTAGATCGTTGCGATCGTCAGGATGTGGCCATCGACCAAGATTTCAAAATCGCGGAGACCATTCACACTCAGGCGTCCGCCTGCGGCGAACGAGGTGTCCGGAATCCCGTTCGGCAAGAACCGCTCAATAACTCCAGTGGTAGGCGTGATAATCGGGCTCACCCCACTGGTGTAAAGTACAAGGATCTTGCCATCTGGTTGGCTACGCAAACGTCGCGTGTGGTCTGCCATTGAGCCGAGCGATGTCGCGACGATCCCGTTAGAGCCAAAGCTCGGGTCGAGATCGCCAGGGCGGCCGAAAGATCGGCCCTCTGCGAGTGCAATAAGCGAAAGGGCAAGAAGCGGGAATGCGACAAAGGTGCTTCTTACTTTTCGGAACCGACATTTGAACCTGTCGGAGCTATCCATTATTTGGCTGATCGGCAGTTTGCCGGTCTGCACTTCGGCGGCGTTTCTCGTGATCTCAACAACTTCCATAGTTCCTCCGGTTAACTGCACGCGCTCGTTGCTTTCCTTTCGGCTAACGATCGCGTAGGCCCCGCGCCGATGCGTAATGACTATCGGCGATGATTTGCAATGACGGAAAGGGTACGCTTTCGGAGCCCGGATTTCTTTGGAAAAAGTTCCGAATTTTCTCGGATTTTTCTCGGTAAAGGCAGGTTGTCATTAAAATGGGTCAAAAAGGCTTGCCGAGGATGTGATTCGAAGCCTCGCGGGAAAGTTCTACCGGGGCATTCCTAACCTATGCTCACGCAGGTCGCGTATCTCAAGCGAAAGGCCCCGGCAGGTGCCGAGGCCTTTGTTGTGTTAGCGATCGAGCCGCCCGCTTACGCAGGCGGTTCTGACTCATAGAATGTCGGGGCTTTCAGGGCCACTAACAATCACGGCGTTGAATTTGGTTTGACGAGTTCTTCCATTACCTCGTCTACTGGATCGCGGTAGATCAGGTTGCTGTGAATGATTTTGACCTTGAACTCGAAACTGCACTCGGGGCATTCGCCGGTTGTAGTACAGTAAATTCCGATCTGCCCTGTACCTGTCTGCAAGAAATAGTCATTTCCCCAAACTTCGCCGGCGTCGTAATTGGCGATGTAGTCCTTCACACTTTGATGAAATACCATGTCGTAAGCTTCAAGCATCTCGCCGGGCGACCGAAGAAAACGATAGTCGGAAGGCCTTGGATCTGTGTAGTACTTGACTCGCAGCGGATACATCATCATTTCGGCGACTTCTTCGCGGCGATCAGCGGCGACGCTCGTTTGAAATTGCCGAAAGAAATCTTGGGCTTCGGCTCGTTGTCTGTCCCAGGGGAAAGTTGCCGATGCTTTTTGTGCTTCCAGTTCCCAGCATTCGGTCGCTATCTGGGCGGGCAATATCTCTTTCCAGCACGGCGGGCCTGGATCTATCCTCGGAAGCTCCGTGCCAATAATTCCGATCACGAACGCCGCCATCCCTATCAAAACTGCAACAACGGTAATGTATCGATTTCTCGGACGCATTTGCTCAATTATACACCACGTGAAAAGTAAAAAGCCCCGGCGGGTGCCGGGGCTTTTTCGTAATACTACCCGGTCGCTTGTGCTTCCGGCTTTTGGCGGGATAGAGAACCACCCCGTC
>ERZ761602.5042-NODE-5042-length-16045-cov-14.338899_pt1 | contig 16045 bp, 14 predicted proteins | sample MGYA00512165_ERZ761602 | MGnify/ENA primary metagenome ERZ761602 (study PRJEB28899, sample SAMN02445085) | bioreactor sludge metagenome | biome: EBPR sludge; isolation source: Thorneside wastewater treatment plant | place: Australia: Brisbane, Thorneside...
CCTGTCTCGTGGGCTCGGAGATGTGTATAAGAGACAGGTCCTATTAATTATTATTATTGGTTTGGTAGTGGGTTTTGTTGCTATTAACCAATTCTTAACTGCACAACAACCGGAAGATACTGGTCCAGTATATGTTGATGTTTATTATGCTGCCCAGAATATTGCTCAAGGTGCTACGATTACGGAGGATGTACTCGCTACATTAAGAGTGCCTCAAGAAAATCTTGTAGCTGTTATGTTTACACCGGATGAACTTCCGCTTCTAGTCGGGAAAGTTTCAAGATTCCCGCTTGACCAAGGTGTGGTCATTACTGAAGCGATGGTTTCAGATGCTTCATCAGCTGTACCTGTATCCGGTCCTGAATGGGCATCATTGATACCTCCCGGTATGACGGCTATGTCTATACCTACGGACCGTTTGTCTGTTTCTGGCTATGCTGTTAATGATGGTGCCCATGTAAACATCAATGCTTGTTTACTATTTGTAGATGTTGACCCCTCATTTCAAACAATTTTACCTAACCTAACTGCTATCGTAACAGGTACAGGTTTAGGTAATGTACAAAGGCAAGGTGATACTGCAACTGGTTTTACAACAGAAGGTTTACCAATTCTTTCACTCGGTGTTGCAGCTGCAGATTCAGCACAAGGCCGTTTAGAATTGGATCCATCACTTCAACAACCCTTTTATGTGATTCCTGCTGAGGCACAACGCCCTCGTATGGTATGTCAGATGTTATTACAAGATGTGGTTGTTTTGAAGCTTGGTAATTTTCCACTTGTACCTGCTGTTATAACCCCAGAACAACAACAAGACCCAAATGCTCAACCTGCTGCACCGGTAGCGCCTGATATTGTCACTTTGGTTGTATCCCCTCAAGACTCAATCACATTATCTTACTTAGTATATTCGAATGCAAAACTAATGTTGACTTTGCGTAACCCAAGTGATCAGGCAAGAGTTGCAAGTGAAGCTTCCACCTTACAATTTTTACTAAGTCAATATAATATCCCGGTACCTGCAAAATTACCTTATGCAATGCAACCTGCTCTGACAGCCTTAATTTCTCCAGTTTTACCAAATGATGCTCCTGTAGAGCCGGAACAATAAAATTCAATCTGTGGATATACCTTAAGTATGGATAAAATTCGAGTCTTGATTGTTGATGATATTGCAGAAACGCGCGAAAATGTGCGTAAGTTGCTACAATTCGAGTCTGATGTGGATGTGGTGGGTACGGCTCGCACAGGCCGGGAAGGTATACAACTTGCTGGCGAGCTTGACCCTGATGTTATTCTAATGGACATCAACATGCCAGATATTGATGGCATTACTGCTACTGAGGAAATCCGTCAGAAATCGCCACATATTCAGGTTGTCATTTTATCTGTTCAAGGTGACCCAAATTATATGCGCCGTGCTATGTTGGCTGGCGCAAGAGATTTTTTAACAAAGCCTCCTATGGGAGATGATTTAATCTCAGCCATTAAGCGAGCTGGTGAAATGGCACATAGTGAACGTTCTAAAGGTGCCAAGCAACAAATGAGTGTTTCTGGACCTGGCGGCATGATGGGAGCAATGACAGGTTTTGCGCCTGCCACAAAAGGAAAAATAATTGTTGTATATAGCCCAAAAGGTGGCACTGGTTGTACCACTGTAGCAGTTAATTTAGCAATTGCCTTAAATAATGAAGATACGAGAGCAGTGTTAGTAGATGGAAACTTACAATTTGGTGATGTGGCTATCTTTGTTAATGAGCAAGGTAAAAATACAGTTCTTGATATTGCGCCCCGTGTTGACGATTTAGATAATGAAATCGTAGATGAAATCCTAGTGAAGCATGAGGCATCTGGAATTCGTATTTTAGCGGCACCACAAAAACCAGAATATGCGGAACGTGTTTCTGCTGACCAATTTATCAGGGTTTTACAGTTTCTTCAAAATATGTACTCGTATATTGTGGTAGATACTTCAACTATTTTGACAGATGTTGTACTTTCAACAGTTGATAACAGTGATGTTGTGGTTTTAATTACAACTCAAGAAATCCCGGCAATTAAAAATGCTCGTTCTTTCTTAGATTTATTGCAAACTATGGGTATTAACAAAGAACGGGTAGTGTTTGCTATGAACCGTTACGATAAGCGCATTTCGATTTCACCGGAACGAGTTAGTGAAAATCTTAAGCATGAGATTGCGGCTACCATACCTTTTGACGAAAAAATTGCAATTACTGCTGTAAATCGAGGTGTGCCTTTTATGTTAGATAATAAATCTCAACCAATAGGAAGAGGAATTCTTTCGTTGGCTGAAGCAGTTCGGGCGCGGATTACTGCTATCGAAGCAGTAGATGGTGCGCCAATTGGTAAACGTTAAGGAGTTTTATTATGTCGTTACTTCGACGTATTGAGCAAGGTCAAGGAAATAATAATGCACAGGGAAATACTAATGCGAATCCGCCGGCGCAAGGAGCAGGTGGAGGTGGGCAAGCAGGTTCAGGCGGAGGTGGAGGCGACTCATCCCGCCTTTCATCATTACAAGCCCGAAGAGTCAGTGCACCGATAACATCCCCGCAAGCCGGGTCCTATTTTGATTTGAAGACCCGCGTCCAAAATAAGTTGTTGGCTGAAATTGACCCTTCGATGGATGTGACGCGGACGGAAGAAGTTCGCCGTACTATTCAAGGTTTGTTTGAGCAGATTCTTGCAGAAGAAAATATTGTTCTTTCACGCCCAGAGCGTGCGCGTTTGTTTGAACAAATTGCGGCTGAAATTTTAGGTTTTGGTCCTTTGCAATCTCTGTTAGAAGATGACACCATTACAGAAATTATGGTGAACGGACCGAAGAATATTTATATTGAACGTAAAGGTAAGATTCATCGTGTGCCAATTACATTTGAGAGTAATGACCATGTGATGAGAATTATTGATCGTATCGTTGCACCACTTGGACGCCGTATTGATGAATCTAGCCCATATGTAGATGCGCGTTTGCCTGATGGTTCTCGTGTGAATGCTGTCATTCCGCCTATTTCTTTGGTGGGACCTGTTTTGACCATTCGTAAATTTTCTAAAAACCCAATTACAGTTGATCAGATGGTTCAGTTTGGCTCTATTTCTGCTGAGTCGGTTCAATTCTTAAAGGCTTGTGTAGAGTCACGTTTGAATATCATTATTTCTGGTGGTACAGGTTCTGGTAAAACGACATTGTTGAATGTGCTTTCGAGTTTTATTCCATCGGATGAACGCATTTTGACAATTGAAAACGCGGCTGAATTGCAATTACGTCAAGAGCATGTTGTGACCTTAGAGTCGCGCCCGCCTAACATTGAAGGTCGTGGTGAAATTACGATTCGTGATTTGGTAATCAATGCTTTGCGTATGCGCCCTGAAAGAATTATCGTGGGTGAGTGCCGTGGTGGTGAAACCTTAGATATGTTACAAGCCATGAATACAGGTCACGATGGTTCGATGACGACAGCCCACGCCAACAGTCCGCGTGATGCATTGGCTCGTATCGAAACCATGTGTTTGATGGCTGGTATGGATTTGCCAGTGCGCGCTATTCGTGAACAAGTGGCAAGCGCAGTGGATGTGATTGTGCAACAAGAACGTATGCGTGATGGTACTCGTAAAGTGACTACCATTGCAGAAGTCAGTGGTATGGAAGGTGAAGTAATTACCATGACCGATATTTTCGTCTTTGAGCAATCTGGTACTGAAAATGGAAGAATTATCGGTCGGTTACGCCCAACTGGTTTAAGACCAAAATTTATGGACAAGATTGAAGCGGCTGGAATTCAACTTCCACCTTCTATTTTTGGTATCGGCGAAAGACGCCGCTATTAAAAAGCGATTTTAGAGAACAAAGGAACACATGGCTTGGATTATTATTATTGGTGGCATCATCTTAATCATTTTATTGATTATTGGTGTTGTTATTTCTTCAAATAGTGAGCGGGCATTAGTTGAAGAGCGTTTAAGTCAATATATAGATGATGGTAGTAACAAAGATGATGTGGATCGTGAGGCACAGAAATATGTACTCACAAATTGGGTTTCTAGAAGGGTAGAAAAAACAAACTTTGGTGATGGCATTGCAAAACAACTTGCCCGCGCAGATTTAAAATTAAAGGTGGCGGAATACCTGGTTGTCATTGTTGCTAGTATCTTTATTTTTGCGTTGTTTGCATGGTTTTTTGGGAATCGTCATCCTGTATCTGCCTTGATTGGCGCTGGTATCGGCGCAATTGCTCCACGATTTTATGTGAGGACTCAACAGCGTAAAAGGTTGCAAAAATTTAATGACCAATTACCTGATATGCTTAACTTGATGGTAAATGGTTTGCGTGCAGGTTACTCTACAATGCAAGCTATGGAGGCGATTAGCAAGGAATTGCCTTCTCCTATTAATGATGAATTTAAGCGGGTTGTTCAAGAAATGCAAATTGGTATTCCTATGGAAACAGCGCTTGATAATTTATTACGACGTATTCCAAGCGACGATCTTGACTTTGTGGTAACCGCTATTAACGTCCAGCGTGAAGTTGGTGGTAATCTCTCTGAAATTTTAGATAGTATATCTTTTACGATCCGTGAACGTATCCGCATCAAAGGTGAAGTACGTGTGCTGACTGCTCAAGTACGGACTTCCGGTACCGTCCTCTCCTTAATTCCATTTGGTCTTACAATTATTCTTTGGTTTCTTAACCCAGAATATTTATTATCTGTGACAGCTGGTGGGCCTATCTGTACATCTATTATTATTTGTGTTGTACTTGGCTTAATTTCTTCTAGTTATTTTATTATGATGAAGATAGCAGATATCGAGGTGTAATATGAATTTATTAATCGGCATCATTGTTGCTATTGTTATTATTGGTGGGGCAGTTGTACTTGTGATTGTTGGTGCAAGATTTACACGTCAGGCACAAGGTGAAGAAGGCGACCCTGTGCTTGCTCGCCTTGCAGAAGCTACTCAACGTGGAGAGAATATATCCCTTGAGGATGTTGAATTACAACAACCTTTCATGGAACGCATTGTACTTCCGCTAGTTAGACGATTAGGTGATATATCCTCTCGTTTTACTCCTGAAAAATTACTTCAAGAAACAACCCGTAAACTTGAGCTAGCAGGAAACCCTGGTCGTATTGATGCTTCCACCTTTTTAGCAACCCGCTTTGTTGGTGCAGCTATTTTTGGTGGACTTTTGTTACTGATTTCTACCTTACCCACGGTTAATTGGCCCTTTGGGCGGATTGTATTAGTTGTTGGTATATTTACAACCTTAGGATTTTTCTTTCCCCAAATGTGGTTATCAAGCCGTATTTCCCGCAGACAGAATGAAGTACGAAAAGCAATGCCCGATGCTTTAGATTTGTTAACGATTTGTGTAGAAGCAGGCTTGGGTTTTGAAGCGGCGATGTCTAAGGTGGCAGAAAAATGGGAAAATGAGCTCTCTATTTTGTTTGGGCGTTGTATTCGCGAAGTTCAATTGGGTAAAACACAACGTGAAGCTTTAAGGGATATGGAAAGCCGAGTTGGGTTAGGTGAATTGACAAGTTTTGTGGCGGCTGTGATTCAAAGCCAAGCACTTGGTGTGAGTTTAGCAAAAGTGTTGCGCATTCAGTCAGACCAGATGCGTGTGAAACGCCGTCAGCGTGCAGAAGAGCAGGCGCATCAAGCACCAGTGAAAATGATTATCCCAATGGCTTTGTTGACATTCCCTTCGATTATGATTATTTTGATGGCTCCTGCCGCATTCCAAATTGCAGGTGCATTCGGACCTTTGTTAGGTAATTAAGTTCTGTGATTTAAATAAACTGCTGGCGTTAAGTAAATAGCGAGGCAGATTTGACAAATTGGAAATACGCTTTATACCGCTCAACTTGGAGCGCACTTGATTTGCTTTTCCCACCTGTGTGTGGTGGGTGTGATAAAACGGGTTCGCGTTGGTGTGAAGAATGCCAAAGTAAAGTAAAAATTTTAGATGGAATTGTGTGTGATGTATGTGGTTTGCCACAGGAACGAGTTGGGACGTGTAAAACTTGCCTTGCTGATAAACCGCATTTTCGTATGTTAAGGGCGTGGACAGTTTTTGAAAACCCGATTCAAAAGGCGTTGCATAAATTGAAGTATCGAAAAGATATGTCTATGGGCGATGCGATTGCCTATCACATGTTGCCATTTGTCCAAAAATTAAATTGGCAAATTGATATGATTATCCCCACACCTTTGGGAAAACAAAGAATAAAACAACGTGGCTATAACCAAGTGGCGATGATTGCAAAACCTCTTTCAATAGGTTTGCAGATTGAGTATGACCCTCATGCCATAACAAGAAAAAAAGAAACGCGCACGCAAGTTGGCTTGACCAAAATTGAGCGGAAGAAAAATGTCGAAGGGGCATTTCAGGCTGAGGCAAGTGTGAAGCGGAAAAATATCGTAGTGATGGATGACGTCTCTACGACTGGGGCGACATTATCATCCATTGCTGAGGCTTTGTATCAGGCAGGTGCTGAAAATGTGTATGCTTTAACGGTAGCACGGGCTTTGCAACATCATAGCTTGCAAACCGTATAAATTAATAGATAGGAGAACATAATGACAAACAAAGTTGAAATTCAAACCGTTAATATCCGTTTGACCGAAAAAATTGAAGAGCATGTAAATAAAAAGGCGGGAAATTTAGACCATTATCTGCCAGCCATTGATGAAGCGCGTGTGCAACTTTCGCATTATAAAGCGGCACGTGATGCCAAAGATAGAAACGTGGCTGAGATTATGGTGTATGGAAAGGGATTTACGCTTCGTTCTGAGGTACGGGCTGATGAGGTGCTTTCAGCATTTGACGCCGCTTTCGACAATATGCAACGCCAAATTGAACGGCATAAAGGCAAGCATTATCGTGGGCGGGGTGATGGAAAATCTGCGGCTGAAGTTGTAGAGGAGGTATTTGATGAAGATACGGGCGAACTTTCTCCATTGTTTGCAAAGCGTAAGAAATTTACGATGTATCCGATGACTGAAGATGAAGCTTTAGTGCAAATGCGAGATTTAGGTCACGACAACTTCTTTATCTTTTACAATGCCGAGACTGGAAAAATGAATGTACTGTATCGGCGTAGAAATGGAAGTTATGGTTTGATTGAACCTGAACTTGGATGAGAAAAAATAGCCACAGAACATTCTGTGGCTATTTTTTTGTTTGGAAGTAAAATACTCCCATGCTCTTCTCAGACTCGCTTTTCATCGGCATAGACCCAACCTCTGCAAATAAATCCTTTACATACGCGGCGTTAGATAAGCATTTGAATTTAATCGCGTTATCTGATGGTGAGTTGGATGATGTCACCGCGTTTGTAGCAGGTCAACAGTCTGCTACGTTGGCGATTAATGCACCAGCCAATGTAAATAGAGGATTGGTCAGAGAAAAAATAAAAAAAGAAATGCTCACGCCACATAAAATCCGTGCGGCGGAATATAGACTCGCTGAATATGAATTAAGAGAAAGAGGCATTGCAGTTTCAGGTACGCCTGCTAGTGTAGGCGTCTGCCCGGCATGGATGCAAGTTGGTTTTTCTTTATACAGAAAACTTGAAAAGATGGGATTCAAAAAATATGCAAATGAAGATCAAACCCATCAAATGATTGAAACGCATCCACATGCTTGTTATTGTGTTCTAGCAGGGGATACTCCCTTGCCCAAGCCGACACTTGAAGGAAAATTACAACGTCAATTGTTGTTGTATGAACGCGGTGTAAAAATCAAAGACCCGATGGATTTTTTTGAAGAAATCACACGTCACAAAATGCTCAAAGGTATCTGGCCCCATGAATTGTTATATTCACCTGAGCAATTGGATGCTTTAGTTGCGGCATATACGGCGTGGCTTGTGGTCAATAAACCTGAACAAACTTTATCTATTGGTGATGCAAAAGAAGGGAAAATCTTTTTGCCTGTGAATGAATTGAAAGAAAAATATTAATTTGTAAAATTGTCCCGTAGTTTTTTTAATGTAAAACCTGCGGGACGTTATATCTTAGAGCGAATGGTAAAATAAAAAAATGACAACACAATCTCTTGAAACTCGCGCAATAAACACATTACGTTTTCTTTCGGCTGACGCTGTGCAAAAAGCAAATTCTGGTCACCCCGGCTTGCCGATGGGCGGCGCCGCAATGGCGTACACAATTTGGACTCGTCATCTTCGACATAATCCGCGAAACCCAAAATGGATAGGACGTGACCGCTTCATTCTCTCGGGCGGGCATGGTTCCATGCTTCTATATTCCCTGCTTCATTTAACAGGCTACGATTTATCTTTAGACGAAATCAAAAATTTTAGACAATGGGAAAGTCTCACTCCAGGTCACCCTGAATATGGTTTGACTCCCGGTGTTGAAGTGACAACAGGTCCACTTGGTCAAGGTTTTGCCAATGGAGTTGGCATGGCAATTGCCGCTTCACATCTCGCGGCGACATTTAACCAAAGTGGACACAATATCATTGACCCATTTATTTATGCCATCGTCACAGATGGTGACTTAATGGAAGGCGTCGCCGCAGAAGCCGCTTCAATGGCGGGGCACATGTCATTAGGTAGATTAATTTATCTTTATGATGATAACAATATTTCAATTGATGGTTCTACCGATTTAGCATTTACAGAAGATAGAGCCGTGCGATTCCGTTCTTATGGTTGGCAAGTATTAAGAGTTGAAGATGGCAATGATGTTGAAGCGATTGATAAAGCCATTAAAGAAGCCAAAGCAGACCCACGTCCTTCATTAATCATGTGTAAGACAATTATCGGATTCGGTGCACCGAATCGTCAAGGCACACAAAAGGCGCACGGCGAACCTTTAGGCGAAGATGAACTCTCTGCGGCAAAAACAAATTTAGGCTGGGATAAAGAAGCGAAGTTCTTCATCCCCGAAGATGTTTTGGCGTTTTATCATCAAGCCATTGAAAAGGGTCGTGAACTCGAAGCCGATTGGAATATGCGTTTTGAAGCGTATAAAAGAATTCATCCCGCATTGGGCAGTGAATTGCAAAGACGATTGAATGGTGAGTTGCCAAAAGGTTGGGATTGGGAAGAGGTTTTGCCGAAATTTCCTGCCGATGCAAAAGGCATGGCAACGCGTGCGGCATCTGGTAAAGTGATTAATGCATTGGCAAGTGGGTTGCCTGAATTGATTGGTGGCTCAGCAGATTTAGCGCCATCGAACAATACAAAAATTGATGGAAGCCCTGCTTTCCAAAAAGATTCTTTTGCTGGTAGAAATTTTCATTTCGGTGTGCGTGAACATGCGATGGGTTCGGTATTAAATGGAATGGCTGTGTTTGGTGGCGTCATTCCGTATGGTGGAACATTTTTAGTCTTTGCCGATTACATGCGTCCACCGATTCGTTTGGCGGCTTTGTCACATTATCCATCTATTTTTATTTTTACACATGATAGTGTTGGGCTTGGAGAAGATGGTCCGACTCATCAGCCGATTGAACATTTGATGTCGCTTCGCCTCATTCCTAACTTGATAGTTGTTCGCCCCGCGGATGCAAATGAAACCGCTGGAGCATGGAAAGTTGCTATTGAAAATAAACATGCACCGACAGTCTTAGCATTGACTCGTCAAAATGTGCCGACGTTTGAAACATCCAATTATGCTGGCGTTGAAAAAGGCGCGTATATATTGAAAGATTTCGGCGAACCACAAATGATTTTGATGGCTTCAGGTTCAGAAGTGAGTTTGATTATGGAAGCCGCTCAAAAACTTGCGGATGAAGGTAAGGGTGTGCGTGTGGTTTCATTCCCAAGTTGGGAATTGTTTGAAAAGCAAGATGAAAAATATAAAGACTCTGTCTTGCCAAAGAGTATTCAAAAAAGATTAGCAGTGGAAGCAGGTTCTGGCATGGGCTGGGAACGCTATGCAAAATCTGTGATTTCTATTGAACGCTATGGCGCATCTGCTCCGTATAAAACAATTTTTGAGCATTTAGGTTTTACAGTTGAGAATGTTGTTGCGAAGGCTAAAGAATTATAAATAACCCGATGGTCGAGTAGGCGGTGTTCGTCCGCCATATCGAGACCATCAATTACTAGAAAACAAAAAATTTTATGATGTGGTCTCGATACGCATTCGGCTATCGCCTCATGCTACTCGACCACCAGAGGTTAGTATGAAAATAGCAGTAGGTTGTGACCATGCAGGCTTTCCATTAAAACAAACAGTGATTGATTCAGTCCAAGCCCTTGGGCATGAAGTGATTGATGTTGGTACATTCAGTGCCGAACCTGTAGATTTCCCTGACTTCACAAAAAAACTTGGTGAAAAAGTTCAAAGCGGTGAAGCGGAACGTGGAATTTTAGTCTGCGGCTCAGGGATTGGTGCATGTATCGCCGCCAATAAAATGAAAGGTGTGTATGCTTCGATTGCACATGACACCTATTCTGCTGCACAAGGCGTATTACATGACAATATGAATGTTTTATGTTTAGGTGGACGTGTGATTGGACCTGAACTCACAAAAGTACTTGTCCCTGCCTTTTTGAACGCTAGATATTTAGGGAACGATGAAGGTGGGGAGAGATTAGCAAGAAGAGTTGAGAAGATTTATAAAATGGAAGAAGAGAATCGTTAAATGTTTGAAAGTTAGCAGGTTTAAAGGTTGGAAAGTTATAAAGACTTAACTTGTAAACATTCCAACTTTTCAACTTTCAAACTTATGAACGGAGGATTTGATGCCTACCATTACTCGATTTGAAGAAATTGAAGCATGGAAAACAGCCAGAGAATTAACCAAAATGATTTACTCCATAACCGATGAAGGAAAAATTTCAAAAGATTTTGGATTGAAAGACCAAATTCGTCGGGCTTCAGTTTCTATTATGAGTAATATTGCCGAAGGCTTTGAAAGCAAAACACAAGCATTGTTTATTCGTTATCTTGCAATTGCAAAAGCTTCGGCAGGCGAAGTTCGTTCTCAACTTTATGTGGCTCAAGATGTAAAATACTTAACCGAGCAACAATTTACAACTTTATTTCAAATGGCAGAAAAAGCCTCACGACAACTTTCTCGTTTTATCGCTTATCTCGAAACACACCCTGATTCTCATCGCATCAAAGAAGATTCTGCAGTATACGAAGTTTAACTTTTAAACTTTCAAACCTTTAAACTTGGAAACTAATTTATGACAACTCCTATTAAAAAATTAACATCCCTCAAACAATCCCTTTGGTACGACAACATCCAAAGAAAATTATTAATCAATGGCGAACTCAAAGCCATGATAGAACGCGGCGATATTCGTGGAGTCACATCCAACCCAACCATTTTTCAAAATGCAATTGCAAAAACAAATGATTACGACTCCGCATTGATTCCATTGGCGTGGGCAGGTTGGGATTCTGAAAAAATATTTTGGCAACTCGCCATTGAAGATATTCAAGAAGCGTGTGATTTATTTAGTCCGTTATATAATGAAACTGATGGGGGCGATGGATATGTAAGTTTAGAAGTCAGCCCTTTACTTGCAAAAGATACCGCAGGCACAATCAAACAAGCCAAAGAATTATGGGAGCGTGTTAATCGTCCCAATCTAATGGTGAAAATCCCTGCTACAAAAGAAGGCATTCCTGCTATCAAAGAATCTATTGCTTCTGGAATTAATATCAACGTCACTTTAATTTTTTCATTATCACGTTACATGGATGTAATGAATGCTTACCTTGCAGGTATTGAAGAACGTGTTGAAAAAGATTTACCCGTTCAACATGTTGCATCTGTCGCTTCGTTTTTCGTCTCGCGTGTTGATTCAAAAATTGACCCGAAACTTCCAGCAGATTCTCCTTTGCTTGGTAAAGCCGCCATCGCTAATGCAAAACTTGCCTACGAAGCCTTTGAATCTATTTTTACATCGCCGCGTTTTGCAACACTCAAAGCGCGTTTTCGTGCGCGTGTGCAACGTCCGTTGTGGGCTTCCACTGGCACGAAAAATCCAAAATATCCAGACACACTTTACGTTGATGAACTCATCGGACCCGATACCGTCAACACCGTTCCGCCTGCAACCCTCGATGCGTTTCGTGAGCATGGCAAAGCATCATTAACTATCACGCAAGGTTTGGAAGAATCACAAAATATTTTTGTGCAACTCAAAGCGCAAGGAATTTCAATGAGTGATGTCACTCAAGAATTAGAAGATGAAGGAGTCAAAGCCTTTGCGGATGCGTATGCGACCTTAATTGGCGCGATTGAAGAACGTAGACAAACCGCCGCTTCTTCTCTTAAGGGTCTAGCTGATTCTGTTTCAGAGACATTATCTCAACTTGAAATGGATTCTGTTCCCCAACGTTTATGGGCACACGACCCAACTTTATGGACGAATGATTTAGCGAGTCAAGAAGAAATCAAAATTAGACTCGGTTGGTTACATTCAATAGAAGATGCTCGACAACGATTAGAAAGTTATACATCGTTTGCCAAACAAATCCACGATGAAAAAATTGATAGAGTTTTAGTTATCGGCATGGGTGGCTCGTCATTGACTGCCGAAGTATTAAGTTCACTGATGGCAAACTTTGGAATTGAAGCAAAATTATCTTTAGCCATTTTAGATTCTACTGACCCTCAGCAAGTGAAACTTGCATCTGAACATTATCCGCCAGATAAAGCGTTATACATTATCGCTAGTAAATCAGGGGGCACTGCGGAACTCATGGCGGCGTTTGATTATTTATGGAAATTAAGTAATGAAAACGGTTCACGCTTTATCGCCATTACAGATAAAGATACATCCTTACAAAAACTTGCTGAAGAAAAGAAATTTAGAAAAGTATTTAATGCCGATTCAAATGTTGGCGGACGTTTTTCTGCACTCACTGATTTCGGTTTAGTCCCAGCCGCATTGCTTGGCATGGATATTGAACAATTGCTTGCATCTGCTGAGAAAATAAAAAACGCATCACAATCAGTTTATAGCGCGGGTTTTGCGTTGGGAAGTGTAATGGCAGAATCCGCTCGAAGTGGCAGAGACAAGTTGACCGTAGTCGCTGATGCGTCTGTATCCGCATTTGCAAATTGGATTGAACAAGTCGTAGCCGAGTCTAGTGGAAAAAATCAAAAAGGAATTTTGCCTGTTGTCTTAGAACCGATTGGCTCGCCTGATGTGTATGGCGATGACAGAATTTTTGTGTATTTGAAAAGTAATGGCGAATTAGAAAATCAAGTGAATGCGTTGAAAAATAAATTCCCAGTGATTGAGTTACCCATTACAAATTTATATGACGTTGGCGCAGAATTTTTTAAATGGGAAATTGCAATTTCTGTGGCGTGTCATTTGTTGGGAATCAATGCGTTTGACCAACCCGATGTGCAAGATAGTAAATTGCGAACGATTGCGAAGATAAAAGATTTTCAGCAAACAGGCAAGTTAGCCGAAGTTGATTTGACCGATGCCAAAGATGCTAAAAAAGTTTTGAATGATTTGTTATCGAATGCAAAAGAAAATTCTTATGTTGCTATCAATGCGTATGTGCCGCGCAATAAAGAAATGATTTCTGCGATTCAAAATTTGCGCGTGGCGATTCGTGAAAAAACAAAATGTGCAGTGACGGCGGGGTTTGGTCCACGTTTTCAACATTCGACGGGTCAATTTCACAAAGGCGGACCGAATACAGGTTTGTTTATTCAAGTGGTGTATGATGCCAAAGATGATTTTGAAATTCCAAATCAAGGTTTGAGTTTTGAAACATTAATCCGCGCCCAAGCCTTAGGCGATTACGAGGCGTTAATCGCGGCTGGTAGAAAAGCCGTAAGGATTCGTTTATCAAGTTTGGATGATTTGAAAAAAATAATGTAGTGGCACGGCGATGCCGTGCCTTATCATGGGACACAGCAACGCTGTGTCCCTACGGGATGTATATGAAGTACAACTCTCAAATTCATCATCGTCGCTCAATAAGATTGAAAGATTATGATTACACTCAGGCGGGTGCATATTTTATAACGATTTGTTCGTGTCAAAGAGAAAATATATTTGGAGAAATTGTAAATGGGGAAATGAAATTAAATTCTTGGGGTGAAGTTGCATATAACGAATGGTTTAAGACTGCTGAATTGCGTTCAAATGTTGAATTATATAAAGAGCAATTTATTGTGATGCCAAATCATATTCATGGAAATGTTTGGTTAAAAGATGTAGGGACACGGCGTCGCCGTGTCCCTACGGAGAAATTTGGCAAGCCAGTTTCTGGTTCGATACCAACAATTATTCGCGCTTATAAATCCGCTGTAACTTATTCTATTAATAAACTGGAAAACTCTCGTGGCTCTGTTATTTGGCAAAGAAATTATTACGAACATGTGATTCGAAATGAAAAAGAACTTGAATTAATTACAAAATATATTGAATATAACCCCATGAACTGGCAGTTTGACCGCGATAATGCTCAAAACGACTTACCTACATTTGAAAATGCAGAAGATTACATTAAAGATGCCGAAGCCATGATAGGATTAAAGAAATGACCGAACTTTCTTCCCTCAAATGTGTTGCATGCCGTGGTGGTGACCCGATGTTAACCGACGCCGAAATCGCGGAGTTGCATCCGCAAGTGCCTGAATGGCAAATCATTGAATTGGATGGAATCAAACGCTTACAACGAATTTTCAAAATGAAAAACTATGTGGATGCCGTGACGTTGACCAATAAAATTGCATTAATTGCCGAAAAAGAAGACCATCATCCGTTGATTGTGTTGGAATGGGGAAAAGTCACCGTGCAGTGGTGGACGCATGTGGTCAAGGGTTTGCACCAAAATGATTTCATCATGGCGGCGAAGACGGATGAGTTGATTGGGTAATATATTAGGAATAAAAAGTAGTAGGGTAAAATTATGAGGGAGTGTAATTTATGTTCAAGGAATACTATAAACTATACTGGATAACATTCCTTAATTTGTGGAAATCTGGCATTGATTGGAAGTCATATAGTGCTGAAGTTTTATCCGGAATAATTGGGGGATGGTTATTTGTACAAACGAACGGATGGGTAGCAGTAGTAGCTAATATTGGAGACTTTCTTTTATCCATTCTTGCTTTTCCGTTTACATTGGCACTTTTATATTCTGTTTATAAACTGATAATTACACCTGTAGAAATTTATCGGCATCATATATACCAACTTGAAAAGTATGATTGGAGTAGAGTTGAAATTGAACCAGTACCATTTGATATATTAGGTTTAGATGGATGGGGAGTAAAAGTAACGAATAACAAGCATATTCCATTAGAAGAAGTTTCTATTTGGCTTCATGGTGTTAGAGAAGGGCAAGATTGGCAAATATTGAACAATAAAGAGATTTTTGGTTACTTAAATGAGAGAGCAGAAATATTGTCTTTTGATGTATCAAAAGTACTTGATACATCAAAAAGCGAAACATTTGCAATAACAACTCGTGAAAGCGGGTTCCCAGTTTTTTTTGTGAGAACCGATAAAAGAAGAGAATTGACAAATTCTCATATACCTTTAGCAATTGATATTAATATAAAAGCTAAAACAGAAAATTATGAATTGCCACCGAAGTTAATAAGGTTGAATGTTTATTCTGATGGGAAAATTTCCATCAGAAAAGATTATGAAAAAGATAAGGATTAACAAAATACTAAAATATTTTTTATTAATCCTTCCACTCACCATTCCCCGTAAACCGCTCTGGGACAATGTGAGTAATAAAACCTGTTTGATTTCTGACAGACTCAGGCGGGAAATCAACATCTGCACCCAAATACACATACGCTAAGCGTTGAAGTAAATCAGCCGCGCCGCCTTCGGTCAAGTAGGCATTTCCATACACAACCAAATATTCTTGTAAGCCGATCGCATTTTTTCCATGTCCAAGCATAGATAACACCACACGCGAATCTTTTTGAATATTTTTCACTTTTTGATACGCACTCATATGTCCGCACACGAATTCGTCATTTTCAATCCCAACCCAAACCACAGTCACTTGCGGACTTCCGTCCGCGTTGAGTGT
>ERZ761602.5043-NODE-5043-length-16045-cov-7.675860_pt1 | contig 16045 bp, 13 predicted proteins | sample MGYA00512165_ERZ761602 | MGnify/ENA primary metagenome ERZ761602 (study PRJEB28899, sample SAMN02445085) | bioreactor sludge metagenome | biome: EBPR sludge; isolation source: Thorneside wastewater treatment plant | place: Australia: Brisbane, Thorneside...
TCTACCTGCACGACATCCTCTTCGAGGCGCGCATCGCGGGCAAGGGCGTGATCGGGGGCGTGGAAACGCTCATCGGGCAGTCGGCGATGCCCGAGAACTTCGTCGAGCCCGACGACGTGCGCCGCTGGCTCGACCTGCATGGCGACGAGGAGTCCCGCGTGGTCTACCGCCACGCCTGCGAGGAGGCGTCCCTGGGGCTGTCGGGCAAGCAGGTGATCCACCCGTCCCACATCCATCCCTGCAAGGTCGCCTTCACGCCCTCGCCGGCCGAGGTGAAGACCAAGATCGCGATCCTCAAGGCCGCCGTCGAGGCCGACGCGCTGCTGGGCGGTGCCATCAAGTTCCAGGGCGAGATGCTCGACCCGCCGATGTTCGGCAAGGCCCTGCAGACGCTCCTTCGGGCCCACGCGCTGCACGCCCTGTCGCCGGCGGACACGGATTTCGCGATGGACGTCCTCAAGCGGCTGCCGGTGCAGGTGGTGCGCGAGAACTGGCCCTACGGAGTCATCCTGTGACGGCCGCCTTCGCGCCCTTCCCGCCCTGGCGCTGGTCGGTGCCGGCGCGCCTGAACATCGGCGTGGCCTGCACGGACGCCCACCTCGGCACCCCCGCCGAGGATCGCGTGGCGATGATCGTCGAGGACGACGCCCGGGGCACCAGCGCCATCACTTACGGCGAGCTCGCGGCGCGCACCAGCCGCTTCGCGCAGCTGCTGCGCTCGCTCGGCGTCGAGGCCGGCGAGCGGGTGCTCATCCGCCTGCCCAATTCGCTCGACTATCCCACCGCGTTCCTGGGCGCGATGAAGCGCGGCGCGGTGAGCGTGCCCACCTCCACGCTGCTCACGGCGGAGGAGGTCGAGTACCTCGCCCACGATTCCGGCGCCCGCGCCATCGTGATCGACAAGGCCGCCTGGCAGGCCATGGGCCCGAAGCTCGCGGGCCGGGAAGCCCTCGGCTTCGCGCTGCTCTCCGGCCCGGGCGAGGTCGCGCACTTTCCGGGCGTCGCCTCGATCGACCTGGAACCCGCCCTCGCCGCGATCGACCGCTGGGACCCGCCCGCCGACACCGGGCCGGACGATCCGGCCTACCTCGTCTACACCTCGGGCACCACGGGATACCCCAAGGGCGTGCTGCACGGCCATCGCTCGCTCATCGGGCGGACGCCCGCCGCGACCTACTGGTTCAGCTTCCTCGAGGCGGGCGACCACGAGGCCGGCACCGCCGCCGGCCCCGTGGACCGCATCGTCCACTCGGGCAAGTTCAACTGGACCTACGTGCTGGGCTCGGCCCTGATGGACCCGCTCTACCACGGCAAGACGGTCATCGCCCACGAGGGCAGGAACGACGCCGAGACCTGGCCGCGCCTCATCGCCAAGCACGGGGCGACCATCTTCATCGGGGTGCCCACCATCTACCGGCAGATCCTGCAGAAGACGCGCTTCTCGAAAGCGGACGTGCCCACGCTCCGGCACTGCATGAGCGCGGGCGAGCACCTCTCCGACGAGGTCTTCGGCCTGTGGAAGGACCGCTTCGGCCTCGACATCTTCGAGGCCGTGGGCATGAGCGAATTCAGCTACTACCTCTCCCAGAGCAAGTTCCGCCCGATCCGTCCGGGCAGCGCGGGCTTCCCGCAGCCGGGGCACGACATCCGGCTGCTCGACCCGGAGACGCTCGCCGAGGCGCCCCCGGGCGAGGAAGGCATGATCTGCATCCCGGAAACGGACCCGGGCCTGTTCCTACGCTACTGGAACCTGCCGGAGGAGACCGCGAAGCTCAAGCACGACGGGTGGTTCCTCACGGGCGACTACGCGCGCTACGACGCCGACGGCTACCTGTGGTTCCTCGGCCGAAAGGACGACATCATCAAGAGCTTCGGCTACCGCGTCTCGCCCTACGAGGTCGAGCGCGTGCTCAAGAACCACCCCGCCGTCGCGGACTGCGCCTGCGTGGGCGAGGCGGCCGGCGCCGACAAGCTGCTCGTGGTGGCCTACGTGATCGCCCAGCCCGGGTCGGCCGTGGCGCCCGACGAGCTCCTCGCCTACGGGCGCGAGCACCTGGCGGCCTACAAGGCGCCCAAGGCGGTCTACCTCGCGAAGGACTTCCCCCGGACCAAGAACGGCAAGATCCTGCGGCGGGACATCACGCCCGCCATCGCCGCGTCGCGCTCGAGCGGGTAGAATCCCGCTCCCGCCCGGCCCGCCCGGGCCCGTCACCGCAAGCGAACCGACCGACCATGGCCCCCCCCGCCCGTCCCCAGCGCCACTCGTCCCTCCGGACGCTCGGCAACTTCATCTTCTGGACCCGCTGGCTCCAGGCCCCGCTCTACCTGGGCCTGATCGTCGCCCAGGCCGTCTACGTCTTCCATTTCTGGGTGGAGCTCGTGCACCTGGTCGAGGCGGCCTTCGGCAACAAGGCGGCCCTCGCGGCGCTCATCGAGAGCGTCGGCTACAGCCTGCCGGAGATCAAGGATGCCGCCGGGCAGGTGATCGGCCATGCGCCGCCCAAGTTCAACGAGACGGTGATCATGCTCGTCGTGCTTGCGCTCATCGACGTGGTGATGATCTCGAACCTGCTCATCATGGTGATCGTGGGCGGCTACGAGACCTTCGTCTCGCGCCTGGACCTGCAGGACCACCCCGACCAGCCCGAGTGGCTCTCGCACGTGAACGCCTCGGTGCTCAAGGTGAAACTCGCGACCGCCATCATCGGCATCTCGTCGATCCACCTGCTCAAGACCTTCATCAACGCGGGCAACTACACGGAAAAGGTCCTCGTCGCCCAGACGGCGATCCACATCGCCTTCCTGCTCTCGGCGATGGCCATCGCGGCCTGCGACCGCATCATGCCCCACGGGCCGAAGGCCGGACCGTCCCACTGACGGTCGGCCCTTCGTCCCACGCCCGCCGGGCGCGCGATTGACCTCGCGCAGCCCGGGCGCGGCCCGGCCATGGGATAAAATCGGATCCGCGGCGCCTCCCGCGCGGCTTTCCCGAAAGCTCCCCATGGCCACCACCATCCGCAACGAAGACTTCATCCAGTCGGTCGCCGACGCGTTCCAGTACATCTCGTACTACCACCCGGCCGACTACATCCGGAACCTCGCCCGCGCCTACGAGCGCGAGCAGTCGCCCGCCGCCCGCGACGCGATGGCGCAGATCCTCATCAATTCCCGCATGGCCGCCGAGGGCCACCGGCCGATCTGCCAGGACACCGGCATCGCCATCGCGTTCGTGCGCGCCGGCATGGCGGCGAAGTGGGAAGGCGGCATGACGCTCCAGCAGCTCGTGGACGAGGGCGTGCGGCGCGCCTATACCGACAAGGACAATCCCCTTCGCGCCTCCGTCCTCGCGGACCCGGACGGCAAGCGAAAGAGCACCGGCGACAACACGCCGGCCGTGGTGCACGTCGAGCTCGTGCCCGGCGACACGGTCGAGGTCATCGTCGCCGCGAAGGGCGGCGGCTCCGAGAACAAGAGCAAGTTCGCGATGATGCTGCCCTCCGACAGCATCGTGGACTGGGTGCTGTCCGTGGTGCCCACCATGGGCGCGGACTGGTGCCCGCCGGGCATCCTGTCGCTGGGGATCGGCGGCACGCCCGAGAAGGCGATGCTCCTCGCCAAGTGGGGCATGATGGATCCCATCGACATCCAGGACCTCGTCGCCCGCGGACCGAAGAACCGCGCCGAGGAACTGCGCCTGGAGATCTACGAGAAAGTGAACGCGCTGGGCATCGGCGCCCAGGGCCTGGGGGGCCTCACGACGGTGCTCGACGTGAAGGTGAACGACTACCCGACCCACGCCGCGTCCAAGCCCGTCGCGCTCCTGCCCAACTGCGCCGCCACCCGCCACGCGCACTTCGTGCTCGACGGCTCGGGCCCGGCCACGTTCGACCCGCCGGACCTCGCCGAGTGGCCCAGGCTCGCCCTGGACTTCAAGACGAGCCGGCGCGTGAACCTCGACACGCTCACGAAGGCCGAGATCGCCTCGTGGAAGTCGGGCGAGACGCTGCTGCTCACGGGCAAGCTGCTCACCGGCCGCGACGCCGCCCACAAGCGCATGGTGGACATGCTCGCCAAGGGCGAGAAGCTCCCCGTGGACTTCACGAACAAGTTCATCTACTACGTGGGCCCGGTGGACGCCGTGCGCGACGAGGCCGTGGGCCCCGCGGGCCCGACCACGAGCTCGCGCATGGACAAGTTCGTCGACACGATGCTCTCGCAGACCGGCCTCATCGGCATGGTCGGCAAGAGCGAGCGGGGCCCCGTGGCCACCGAGGCGATCAAGAAGCACCAGGCCGTCTACTGCATCGCCGTGGGCGGCGCCGCCTACCTCGTGTCGAAGGCCATCAAGAAGGCCCGCGTGCTCGCCTTCGCCGACCTGGGCATGGAAGCCATCCACGAGTTCGAGGTGGTGGACATGCCCGTCACCGTCGCGGTGGACTCCGGCGGCAACGCGGTGCACAAGACGGGCCCCGCCACCTGGCGCGCGAAGATCGGCAAGATCCCGGTCGTCGCCGGCTGAGCGTGCCCCCCGCATCGGCCGCGCGCGGCGCCCGTGCCGCGCGGCGGCGTCCCCATGGCTAGGCCCGCGGTCGGCCGCGTCGGCTCTTCCGACGCGTGGTGGATCGCGCGCTTCGCCCGCGAGCGACGGCCCGTCTTCGTGCTGGCGGAGAGCGCACGCGACGCCGAGCGCCTGCGCGAGGAGATCGCCTGGGTCGATCCCTCCTTCGCCGTGCACCGCCTGCCGGATTGGGAGATCCTGCCCTACGACCAGTTCTCGCCCCACCCGGACCTCGTCTCCGAACGGCTCGCGACGCTCCACGGATTCGCCGCGGGCCGCTGCGACGTGGGCATCGTGCCCGTCGCGACCGCGCTTCAGCGCCTCGCGCCGCGGGAATGGCTCGCCGGCCGGACCTTCTTCCTCAAGCGCGGCGCCCGCCTCGACCTCGCGGCCCTGAAGGCCCAGCTCGCGCTGGCCGGCTACGCCGCCGTGCAGCAGGTGATGGCCCCTGGCGAGTTCTGCGTGCGCGGGGGCCTGGTGGACCTCTTCCCCACGGGCAGCCCCGTCCCGTATCGCCTCGACCTGCTGGACGACCAGGTGGAGTCGATCCGCACCTTCGACGTCGACACGCAGCGCTCCATCTATCCGGTGCCCGAGGTGCGCCTGCTGCCGGCGCGGGAATTCCCGCTCGACGACGAGGGGCGCGCCCGCTTCCGCTCGAACTTCCGCGAGCGATTCGAGGGCGATCCGACGCGCAGCCGCGCCTACAAGGACATCTCGGCGGGCGTGGCGCCCGCCGGTGCGGAGTGCTACCTGCCGCTCTTCTTCGAGCGCACGGCGACGCTGTTCGACTACCTGCCGCCCGGCGCGGCCTGCGTGGCCCACGGCGCGGTCGCCGCCGCGGCCGAGGCCTTCTGGCGCGATCTCTCGGGGCGCTGGGAGCTGCTGCGGGGCGATCGCGACCGTCCGCTGCTGCCGCCGGCGGAGCTCTACCTTCCCGTCGAGGACTTCTTCGTCGCCCTGGGCGCCTTCGACCGCACGGACCTGCGGGAAGGCGAGGCCGGCCCGCCGCCCGCGAACGTTCCGGTCTTCGCCGCGAAGGCGCCGCCCGACGTCGGCGTGGACCGGCGCGCGCCCGAGCCGCTCAAGGCGCTGTCGGCGCACCTCGCCGCCGCCCGGGGCCGCACGCTGCTCGTGGCCGAGAGCGCCGGCCGGCTCGAGACGCTCGCGCAGTTCCTCGCCGAGCACGGCCTCAAGCCCGCGAGGCTCGACGGATGGGACGCCTTCGCCGCGTCCGATGCCGCGTTCGCCCTCGTCCACGGCCCGATCGCCGCGGGCTTCGAGGCGCCCGGCGATCGCCTCGTCGTCCTCACCGAAGCCGAGCTCTACCCCACCCAGGGCCGCGCCTCGCGCCGGCGCGACGGGCGCGGCAAGTCCTCCGCCGAAAGCATGCTGCGCGACCTGGCGGAGGTCAAGGAAGGCGACCCGGTCGTCCACAGCCAGCACGGCATCGGCCGCTACCGGGGGCTCGTCACGCTGGACCTCGGGGAAGGCCCGACGGAATTCCTGCACCTGGAGTACGACGGCGGCGACAAGCTCTACGTGCCCGTCGCGCAGCTTCATCTCATCAGCCGCTACACGGGCGCGGCGCCCGAGGACGCGCCCGTGCACCGCCTGGGCAGCGGCCAGTGGGAAAAGGCCCGGCGCAAGGCGGCCCAGCAGGTACGCGACACGGCGGCCGAGCTGCTCGACCTGTACGCCCGCCGCGCGGCCCGCCAGGGCTTCGCGTTTCCGCTCAAGCCCCAGGATTACGAAGCGTTCGCGGACACCTTCGCCTTCGAGGAGACGCCCGACCAGGCCGCCGCGATCCAGGCCGTGATCGCGGACATGACGGCGGGACGGCCGATGGACCGCCTCGTCTGCGGCGACGTGGGCTTCGGCAAGACGGAGGTGGCGCTGCGGGCGGCCTTCGTGGCCGTGGCCGCGGGCAAGCAGGTGGCGATCCTGGTGCCCACGACGCTGCTGGCCGAGCAGCACTTCGAGAACTTCAGCGATCGCTTCGCGCGCTGGCCCGTGCGCGTGGCGGAGCTCTCGCGCTTCCGCAGCGCCAGGGAGATCGCCTCGGCCGTCGCGGGACTCGCCGACGGCACCGTGGACATCGCCATCGGCACCCACAAGCTCATCCAGAAGGGCGTCGCGTTCCGGAACCTCGGCCTCGTCATCATCGACGAGGAGCATCGCTTCGGGGTGCGCCAGAAGGAGGAACTCAAGCGCCTGCGCGCCGAGGTGGACGTGCTCACGCTCACGGCGACGCCCATCCCGCGCACGCTGGCCATGTCCCTCGAGGGCCTCCGGGACTTTTCCGTGATCGCGACCGCGCCCCAGCGGCGACTCGCCATCAAGACCTTCGTGCACCGCCATTCGCCGGGCTTGGTGCGGGAGGCCGTGCTGCGGGAGCTCAAGCGCGGCGGCCAGGCCTACTACCTCTGGAACGAGGTCGAGACCATCGAGAACAAGCGCGAGGCTCTCGAGGCGCTGCTGCCGGAGGCGCGCGTGGCGGTCGCCCACGGCCAGATGCGCGAGCGCGATCTCGAGCGCGTGATGCGCGATTTCTACCACCAGCGCGCCAACGTGCTGCTGTGCTCGACCATCATCGAGACGGGCATCGACGTGCCCACGGCCAACACCATCCTCATCGACCGCGCCGACCGCTTCGGCCTCGCGCAGCTCCACCAGCTGCGCGGGCGCGTGGGCCGCTCGCATCACCAGGCCTACGCGTACCTGCTCACCCCGCCCGAGGAGGCCCTCAACGCGAACGCGAAGAAGCGCCTCGAGGCCATCCAGGCGATGGAGGACCTGGGCGCGGGCTTCTACCTCGCGATGCACGACCTCGAGATCCGCGGCGCGGGCGAGGTGCTGGGGGACTCGCAGTCCGGCGGCATCCACGACGTGGGCTTCGCGCTCTACGCGGACATGCTCGAGCACGCGGTGAAATCCCTGAAGGCGGGCAAGGAGCCGGATCTCTCCCGCCCCCTCGCGGTCGCCACCGAGGTGAACCTGCACGCGCCCGCGCTGCTGCCGGAGGACTACTGCGGCGACGTGCACGAGCGGCTCGTGCTCTACAAGCGCCTCGCCCACTGCGCCGACGCCGACTCGCTCGAGCGGCTCACCGAGGAACTCGTGGACCGCTTCGGCCCGCCGCCCGATGCCGCGCGCGTCCTGCTGGAGTGCCATCGCCTGCGCATCCTCGGCGCGCCCCTCGGGGTCGCGCGCGTGGACGCGAGCGCCGCGGGCATCCTCGTGCAGTTCCAGCCCGACGCCCCGGTGGACGGCGCGCGCGTGATCCGCCTCGTGCAATCCGGCGGCCGCTACCGCATGCCCGGGCCCGACCGCATCCGCATCGAGAAGGCCGTCGAGGACCTGCCGGCGCGCGCCGCCGAGGTCCGCCGTTTCTTCAAGGAACTCGCGCCATGAGCGCCCGCTGGAATCTCGTGCTGCAGGGCGACCCGCCCGGCCAGGACGCGCTCGATGCCCTGGCTTCGATGGCCCGCGCCACCGGCCTGGAGACGATCGGGCCCCGGGCCTGGCGCCTCGCGGGCGCGGACCCGGCCACGCGCGCCCCGGTCGCCGCCGCGGCGGATGGGGCGGGGCTCGACTGGGGCTTCGTCGAGGCGGGCCGGCGGCTCGGGGATTTCGGACTGCTCGCGATGGACATGGATTCCACGCTCATCACGATCGAGTGCATCGACGAGATCGCCGACTTCGCGGGCCGCAAGGCGGAGGTCGCGGCCGTGACCGCTTCGGCGATGCGTGGCGAGATCGACTGGCCCGAGAGCCTGCGGCGCCGCGTGGCCGCCCTCGCCGGGCTGCCGGAGGGCGTGCTCGAGACCGTCTACCGCGAGCGCCTCGCCTTCACGCCCGGCGCCGAGAGGCTGGTCGCGGCCGCGAAGCGCGCGGGGGTCGCGACGCTGCTCGTCTCGGGCGGGTTCACCGCCTTCACCGACCGGCTGCGGGCGCGGCTCGGCCTCGACGAGGCCCATGCGAACGTGCTCGCGGTGAAGGACGGCCGGCTCACGGGCGAGGTGACGGGGCCGCTCGTCGATGCCGAAGGCAAGGCCCGGCACACGGCGCGGATGCGCGACGCCCGGGGGCTAAGCCGGAAGGCGGTGCTCGCGATCGGCGACGGCGCCAACGACCTCGCGATGATGGCCGAGGCCGGCACCAGCATCGCATTCCGCGCGAAGCCCGTGGTCAGCGAGCGGGCGAGCTACGCCCTGCGCCACACGGGGCTCGAGGGCGTGCTCGCCCTCTTTCCGCCCTAGCTTCCGGCGGCCGGCTTCGGGCGCGGGAAGTACGCGTAGCTGCCCGGCGTCACGCGGGCCGCCTCGCGCTCGGCGGCGGTCTCGAGGTCCTGCGGGCGGTCCCACCAGGTGGCGCGGTTTCGCGCGCGGAGCGGCTGGAGTTCGGGATGGTTTTCCATCAGGTCCTTGAGGAACCGGGTGGCCTCGGATTCGTAGCCCATGGGGATTCGCCTCGGGGTGAGCGGCAGGTGTGCGACAGGCCGGGATTTTATCATGCGGGATCAACGGTTTGCCCGCATCCGCCCCGGGGCGGATAATCGCCGGAACCGCCCTACCCGGCCCGGACCTTGCGCCTTTCCTATCCCCGCTCCTTCCTTTCGCTGCTGCTCATCGGCTTCACGCTGGTGGCCGCGCCCCTGGTGGCCGCGCTCTTTTCCAACGCGGTCACCTTCGAGCGCCTGGCGGCCCTGTCCGAGCAGGCGGTCCTGCAGGCGGTGAAAGCCACGCAGGCGAGCCGGGGCCTCACGGGCAACCTGGCCGCCCTCGAACGCTCCGCGCGGCAGTACGCGCTCGCCGGCGAGCAGACCTTCCTCGAGGCCTACCGCACGAACCGCGCCGCCTTCCAGGCCACCCTGCGGGCCGTGGAGGAGATGCCGCTCACCGAAGGCCAGCGCGCCGAGTGGGCCGCCATCGCGCGCCAGGAGGAATCGATCCACCAGCTGCTGCAGTCGAGCGCGCCGTCGCCGGAGCTGTCCCTGCGCCTCGCGGCCGATTTCGCCGCCGCCGCGGAGCGGGCCCAGACCCTCGTGGCCCTGGGCGACGGCGTGATCGACGAGGGCATCGAGCGGCTGCGCACGCAGGCGGTGAAATCCCGCAGCGCCGTCTTCTGGCTGATGGTGGCCATGGTGCCCACGGCGGTGCTGCTCATCGCGAGCTTCACCTTCCTCATCGCCCGTCCCATCCGACAGGTGGGCGCGGGCATCCAGCGCCTGGGCGACGGCGACTTCGGCCGCCCCATCGCGATCGAGGGCCCGGGCGACATGGTTCGCCTGGGCGAGCAGCTCGATTGGCTGCGCGAGCGACTCGTCACGCTCGAGGCCCAGAAGACGCGCTTCCTGCAACACGTCTCCCACGAGCTCAAGACGCCCCTCACGGCGCTGCGCGAGGGGTCGGACCTGCTGTCCTCCGGCGTCGTGGGCAACCTGAACGCCGAGCAGCGCGAGATCGCCCAGATCCTGCAGGAGAACTCGATCGAGTTGAGGAAGCTCATCGAGGGCCTGCTCAACTACAGCGCCGTGCACGCCCAGGCCTCCTACCTCGACGCGAAGATCGTGCAGCTGCGCGACGTGGTGCGCCGCGCGGTCAACGACCGCAAGCTCGCGATGGTGGCCAAGGGCATCCGCGTGGAGATCAACTGCGAGACGGTGTCCGCCTACTGCGACGAGGAGAAGATCCGCGTGACGCTCGACAACCTGCTGTCCAACGCCGTGAAGTACTCGCCCGAGCGGGGACTGGTGAGCGTGAAGCTCTACAAGGCCGGCGGCGAGGCCGTCTTCGAGGTGGCCGACGAGGGCCCGGGCATCCCGGCGCCGGAACGCGACAAGGTCTTCGAGGCCTTCTACAAGGGCGCCGACGCGCCGGTCGCCGCGGTGAAGGGCAGCGGCCTGGGCCTGTCGATCGTCAAGGAGTACGTGACGCTCCACAAGGGATCGATCGAGATCCTGGACGGGCCGGGTGCCCGCTTCCGCATCCGCATTCCCCGCCGGCGCGACGAGGCGAAGGCGGCATGAGGCGCCTCCTTCCCGCCCTCGCGCTCGCCTCGACGCTCGCGGCCTGCGGTGTCGCGCCGGTGTCCCCGCCGCGGCCCGTTCCCGCCCCGGCACCCGCCCCGTCGGCAGCCGATCGGCTGCTCGCCCACCTCGCCCGCCTGCGCACGCTGGACGAGGTCGCCCTCGCCGCGGAGATCGCGCGGGCGCGCGCCGAGGCCGACCGGGTGCAGACGGATACGGCCCGCCTGGAAGCCGCCCTCGCCCTTTCGGTCGCGCCCGGCGGCGACGAGGACGCGATCCTCGCGCTCGTGGCGCCGGTGCTTCGCCTCGCGCCCCCCGCGTCGCCGGAGCACGTCGCGATGGCAGGCTTCTTGCAAGGCATGGCGCTCGAACGCCGGAAGCTCCGCGAGGGCGCCGCGTCGGCCGGCACCCGCGTGCAGGCCGAGCGCAAGGAGGCCCTCGCCTGGAAGCAGCGCGCCGACGCCCAGCAGGAAAGGGCCGACCGCCTGCAGAAGAAGCTCGAGGCGCTGACCAACCTGGAAAAGAGCCTCGCCAACCGCAAGCATGCTGACGATCCCCGAAGCCGCCCTCGCTAAGATCCCGCCCCCCATGCTGCCGGAAGGCCGAGCGAACCTGTTGCTGGTCGACGACGACCCGGACCTGCTGCGCCTGCTCACGATCCGCCTGAAGGCGAACGGGTACGGCGTCACGGCCGTCGACAGCGGCCCCCGGGCCCTCGCCGCCATCGGCGCCTCCCGTCCCGACCTCGTCCTCACGGACCTGCGCATGGACGGCATGGACGGCATGGCGCTCTTCCAGGAGATCCAGGCGTCCTACCCGGGGCTGCCGGTGATCATCCTCACCGCCCACGGCACCATCCCGGACGCGGTGGCCGCCGTGAAGCGCGGCGTGTTCGGTTATCTCACCAAGCCCTACGACGCCGAGGACCTGCTCGCGCAGATCGCGCGCGCGCTCAAGCTCCACGGCGGCAAGAGCCGGGGCGGCGGCGGCCAGGCCTGGCGCGAGGAGATCGTGACGCGCTCCTCCCTCATGGAGGACCTGCTCGCGCGCGTGCAGCGCGTCGCCGCGAGCGACGCGAGCGTGCTGATCCAGGGCGAGAGCGGCACGGGCAAGGAACTGCTCGCCCGCGCGATCCACCGGGCGAGCCCCCGCGCGGCCGCGCCCTTCGTCGCCATCAACTGCGGCGCCATTCCCGAGACGCTGCTCGAGAGCGAGCTCTTCGGCCACACCAAGGGCTCGTTCACCGGCGCCATCGCGGACCACCGGGGCCTGTTCGTCGCCGCCGACAAGGGCACGCTCTTCCTCGACGAGATCGGCGACATGCCCCTTGCGCTGCAAGTGAAGCTGTTGCGGGTGATCGAGACGCGGGAAGTGCGGCCCATCGGCGCCACGCGCTCGATCCCGTTCGACGTGCGCATCATCTCGGCGACCCATCGCGACCTCGCCCGTGAAAAGGACGCGGGGGGATTTCGCGAGGATCTCTACTACCGCCTCAACGTGGTGGGCCTGCGCCTGCCGTCCCTCGGCGAGCGGCCCGAGGACATCCCGCTGCTCGCGCGCCACTTCCTCGCGAGCCTCGCCCCGCGCTACGGGCGCGAGAACCCGGCCTTCGCGCCCGACGCGCAGGAACTGCTCGCCAAGGCACGCTGGCCCGGCAACGTGCGCCAGCTCTACAACGTCGTCGAGCAATCGATCGCCCTGTGCCCGACGGAGATCATTCCCGTCGCGTTCGTCGAGCAGGCCATCCAGGTGGAGATGCACGAGATGACCTCGTTCGAGGACGCGAGGAAGCGCTTCGAGCGCGACTACCTCACGCGCCTCATGAAGCTCACGCGGGGCAGCGTCACGCAGGCGGCGCGGCTCGCGCGGCGCAACCGCACGGAGTTCTACAAGCTCCTGCAGCGCCACGGGCTCGAGGCGGCCCTCTTCAAGGAAGACGGCAAATAGGGGCCTTGGCCTGTCTCCGCCCAGAGACAGGCGGCAGGCTCGACGAATCAAGGAGTTGCGACGAAAATCGAAAAGTCTGTCGCCGTGCAGCGACATTCCGGGACCCTCGGCAGAAGGGCGATTTCGAGGGGTTTCGCCTAAGGTGTTGTTTTTGAATGACAAGGTCAGGCTGGCATCGACCTTGCTCATATCCCGTCAAGTCGTCACGCCCGCCCGCTTTCCCTGGCCGGCGATCGGGAGGCGCGGGACGACACGGAGTGCGCCTTGTGGGGCAGGTTTCCTGCCCCTTTTTTTTTGCCGAATTCGGGGTCCGAATTCGGGGTCAGGTGAAATGTTCCTTGCGGCGGAATATTTCACCTGACCCCGAATTCTTTCCGGGTTACGCGGACTCCTCGATCCAGAGCATCTGGATGGCCTCGAGGATCTTCTCTCCCGAGCGGGCCGGGTCGTCGTCGAAGCCGTCGAGGGCCAGCACCCGGTCGCGCAGGTCGGTGAAGCGTACGGTGCGCGGGTCGGCATCGGGGTACTTCTCGCAAAGCGCGATCGCGATCTCGCGCGAATCGGTCCATTTCACGGCGCGGCCTCCTCGCCCCGTCAGCGTTTGCCTTCGGTGGCGTGGTTGATGGTGTAGCGGGGAATCTCGACCGCGAGGGGCTCCGTGCCCACCCGGGCCTGGCAGGCGAGGCGCGAGGTGAGCTCCAGGCCCCAGGCCTTGTCGAGCAGGTCGTCCTCCTTCTCGGTCGCGGGCGCGAGCGAGCCGAAGCCCTCCCGCACGATCACGTGGCACGTGGTGCAGGCGCAGGATTTCTCGCACGCGTGCTCGATCGCGATGCCGCCTTCGAGCAGGGCGTCGCACACGGAAGTGCCGGGTTCGACCTCGAGGGTGGCGCCGGCGGGGCACAGCACATCGTGGGGCAGGACGGTGATCCGGGTCATCGGGCGACGTCGTCGATGCGGCGCCCGGCGAGGGCGCGGTGGATGGTGCGGTCCATGCGCCGCGCGGCGAAGGCTTCGCTCGCGCGGTTCAGGTCCTCGATCGCCGCCTTGAGGGCGCGGTGATCCGTGCCCTTCGCGAGCGCCGCCGTCGCGGCCACGCGGGCCTCGAGATCCGCCCGTTCGCCGGCTTCGAGCAGGTCGCCGTCCGCCGCGAGCGCCGCGCCGATGGCGGCGACGATCCCTTCGGCATCGACTCGCTGCTCCGCGAGCGCCCGGGCGTCGCGATCCTCGCCGGCGTGGTCGAAGCCCTCGCGCAGCATGCGGGCCACCTCGTCGTCCGTGAGCCCGTAGGAGGGCTTCACCACGACGGACGCGGCGACCCCGGTCGTGGTCTCGCGCGCCGACACCGAGAGCAGGCCGTCGGCGTCCACCTGGAACGTGACGGCGATCCTCGCGGCGCCCGCGACCATCGGCGGGATGCCCCGCAGCTCGAAGCGCGCGAGGGAGCGGCAATCGGAGACGAGCTCCCGCTCGCCCTGGACGACGTGGATCGCCATCGCGGACTGGCCGTCCTTGAAGGTCGTGAACTCCTGCGCCCTCGCGACGGGAATGGTCGAGTTGCGCGGGATCACCTTCTCGACGAGGCCGCCCATGGTCTCCAGGCCCAGCGACAGCGGCGTCACGTCGAGCAGCAGCCAGTCCTCGCCCGCCTCGCGGTTGCCCACGAGCGCGTTGGCCTGGATGGCGGCGCCCAGCGCGACCACCTGGTCCGGGTCGAGGTCCTTGAGGGGCGGACGGCCGAAGAAGTCTTCCACGGCACGCTGCAGGTGCGGCATGCGCGTGGCGCCCCCCACCAGCACCACGCCGTCGACGTCGGCGGGCTTCAGGCCCGCGTCGCGCAGGGCCTTGCGCGTCGGTCCCAGCGTGCGCTGCACGAGCGCGGCCGTGATCTCCTCGAATTCCGCGCGCGTGAGGCGAAGGTGCACCTGCTGGCCCAGGCTCAGGGTCACGGCCTCTTCGGCCGCGTCCTCGGTGGATAGCCGCTCCTTCACGCGGCGCGCCGTGACCAGCAGCCGGCGCGTGTCCCGGCCCGAGGCGTCCGCGAGGCCCAGGTGCGCCCGCCAGTGGGACGCGATGGCCTGGTCGAAGTCGTCGCCACCCAGGGCCGAGTCGCCGCTGGTCGAGAGCACCTCGAACACGCCGCGAGTGAGCGCGAGGATCGACAGGTCGAAGGTGCCGCCGCCCAGGTCGAAGATGGCGTAGGTGCCCTCCGACCCGTGGTCCAGGCCGTAGGCGATCGCGGCGGCCGTGGGCTCGTTGAGCAGGCGCAGCACCGGCAGGCCCGCGAGCTTCGCCGCGTCCTTGGTGGCCTGGCGCTGGGAATCGTCGAAGTAGGCCGGCACCGTGACCACGGCCCCGGCGAGCTGTCCCCCCAGGCTCGCCTCGGCCCGCTCGCGAAGCGCCGCGAGGATGTCCGCGGACACCTGCACCGGCGAGCGCAATCCCGCCGCGGTCTCGATCGCCACCATGCCGGGCGCGTCGACGAAGCGGTACGGCAGCGCGCCGTACTTCGCGACGTCCGCGACGCCGCGGCCCATGAAGCGCTTGACCGACACCAGGGTGTTGGCCGGATCGTCGGCGGCCCGCTCGCGCGCGGCCTCGCCCACGGCGAGCACGCCGCCCGGGCCATAGCGCACCACCGAAGGCAGCAGCACGCGACCCTCGGCGTCGGCGAGCGACTCGGCGGCGCCGCTTCGCACCGTGGCCACGAGCGAGTGGGTGGTCCCCAGGTCGATGCCGACCGCGAGCTTCCTCTGGTGGGGGGCCGGCGACTCGCCGGGCTCGGAAATCTGGAGCAGTGCCATGGTTCAGTCGCCTTGCCGTTCGCTCACGGGCCGTCCCCGAGCGCCTCGAGGCCGTCGTCGATGTCCGCCTCGAGCCGGTCGAGGAAGCGGAGCTTTCGCACCAGCGAGCAGCCGGCATCGTAGTTGCGGTCGTCGCCCAGGGCGCGGGCGAGCTGCGATTGCATCTCGTGGCGTTCGCGGCCGAGGTCGCCCTTGAGCGCCTCGAGGGCCTCGCGGTCGCGCGAGCCCCGGGCGTCGGCCACCGCCTCGCGCCATTCCATCTGCTGCATGAGGAAGTCCGGCGGCATGGCCGTGTTGGAATCCTCGCCCGTGTCGAAGCCCTTGAGGCCCAGCAGGTAGCGGGCGCGGCCGAGGGGATGGCGCAGCGTGCGGTAGGCCTCGTTCGCGCGGGCCGCCCACTGCATCGCGACGCGCCGCTCCGCCTCGCCCGCGGCGGCGAAACGGTCCGGATGGACGCGCGATTGCAGGTCGCGGAAGGCGCGTTCGAGCGCCTGGGCGTCGATCGCGTACGCGACGGGCAGCCCGAGCAGGTCGAAGTGGTTGCGGGTGAAGTCGGCGGTCATGGTGCGGTCGGGGCGTCCCCCGGCGGTCGGCGTCGGCCCCGGGGGCTCAGACGTTGAACGACTCCCCGCACCCGCAACGGTCCTTCTCGTTGGGGTTCAAGAACTTGAAGCCCTCGTTCAGGCCCTCGCGCACGAAGTCGAGCTC
>ERZ761602.5044-NODE-5044-length-16041-cov-8.949706_pt1 | contig 16041 bp, 14 predicted proteins | sample MGYA00512165_ERZ761602 | MGnify/ENA primary metagenome ERZ761602 (study PRJEB28899, sample SAMN02445085) | bioreactor sludge metagenome | biome: EBPR sludge; isolation source: Thorneside wastewater treatment plant | place: Australia: Brisbane, Thorneside...
TCTGCGAGTTCCAGGGCCTGCAGTGGAAGATCGCCGACATGGCGGTGCAGATCCACGCCGCGCGGCTGATGATCTACCGCGCCGCCACCAACCTGGTGGACGGCTTCCCCGACCCGCTGGAAGCGGCGATGGCCAAGCTCTACGCCAACGAGATGGTGCAGCGCGTGACGAACGAGGCGCTGCAGATCCACGGCCACGCCGGCTTCACCCGCGCGCTGCCGCTGGAGCGCATGGTGCGCGACTCGCGCGGTTTCGCGCTCGGCGGCGGCACCACCGAGATCCTGCGCAACACCATCGCGTCGATGGTGTACGGGCGCGCGTTCGACCAGCGGCACGGCTGAAGAAGCAGACCGTCGCCGCCCTCCGAGTTTCATCAGCGACAGGAGACGAGACCATGGTGACAGAGCTTGAGATGAACCTGCTGCAACGGCAGAACCTGGGCGACAGTCTGCGGCGTTCTGCCCGCGCCGTCGGCGACAAGACCGCGATCCACTTCTACACCGCGCAAGGCGAGCACAGCGAGGTCAGCTACGCCTCGCTGGACCGCATGGCCAACGTGGTGGCCAACAACCTGATGCGGCGCGGCGTCGCCAAGGGCGACAAGCTCGCTGCGATGTCCCGCAACAGCGTGGAGTTCCTGGTGCTGGGCTACGCGGCAAACCGCATCGGTGCGTGGTTCGTGCCGATCAACTTCATGCTGCAGCCGGCCGATGTGCGCCACCTGGTCGAGTTCTCCGAGGCGAAGTGGTTCTTCGTCGAAGACGCGCTGCTGGGCAACCTCGCCTCGGTGGTCGACCGGATGACGGGCGTTCGGCAGTTCGTGCAGTTCGGCAAGACGGCGCCGGCCGGCTTCATGGCCTTTGCCGAACTGCTGCAGGGGCCCGACGACGAGCCGCAGGTGCTGATCGAGAGCGACGACGTGGCCACGATGCTGTTCACGAGCGGCACCGAGTCCGCGCCCAAGGGCGTGCTGACGACGCATGCCAATTACCACGCGGCGCACCTGAGCTGGATGCTGAATGCGGGCTTCGACCGCAGCGAGGTCTTCCTGCTCAGCATCCCGTTGATCCACACTGCGGCCTTCCTGCTCTCCACGCTGTGCCTGACGAACCAGATGACGATCGTCATGACGCAGACACCCCAGCCGCCGCAGATGATCGATCTCATCGAGCGACACCAGATCACGAGCACGGCGTTGCCGCCCACGCTGTACGTGGCGATGGTGGCCTGCCCGAACTTCCGCACCCGCCGCCTGGACAGCATGCGCAAGCTGATGAGCTGGGCCTCGACCATCCCCAAGGCCATGGTCGACGGCTGGATGGAGGCGGCGCCGCACGCCCGGCTGCACTCGGTGCAGGGCATGACCGAATCGACCGCGGCGGCCTACACCACGGGCAGCGTGCGCAGCTGGGCCGAGATGCCCAACGGCGACGGGCGCTGGGTCGGCACCCTCACTGCCTTCGGTGCCGACGTGCGCCTGGTCGACGAGGACGATCGCGACGTGCCGCCCGGCGTGGCCGGCGAACAGATCGTGCGCGGGCCGATCGTCATGAAGGGCTACTACAAGAACGACGAAGCCAACGCGCGCGCGCTGCGCGGCGGCTGGTTCCGCACCGGCGACGTGCTGTTCCGCGACGAGGCGGGCAACTACTACTTCGCCGATCGCAAGAAGGACATGATCAAGAGCGGCGGCGAAAACGTCTACTGCCAGGAGGTGGAGAGCGTGCTCGGCACCCACCCGGCGGTGCTGCAGTGCGCGGTGTTCGGGCTGCCCGACGAGCGCTGGGGCGAATCGGTCACGGCCGCGGTCATTCTGCGTCCGGGGGTGCAGGTGGAAGAGGCCGAACTTGTCGCCCACTGCCGCGACAAGCTCGCCGGCTTCAAGACGCCCAAGCGGGTGTTCTTCCGCACCTCGATGCCGATCAGCGCGGCCAACAAGCTGCTCAAGCGCGAGCTGAAGGCGGAGTACGCCAAGGCGAACACGACCGCTTCATGAACCGTTGACCGACCTGCGGTCGTTCGGGGGGCGCCGCACAACCCACTTCGACTTCCACCCACGAGACCATGAGCACATCCTCCTCTGCCCCACCCACTGCCAACGCCAGACCGACGCTTGTCTACCCCTTCGAGTCGCCGCCCGCGCCCGGCGTTGCGCTGTCGGTGGCCCCCGGCGTGATGTGGCTCCGCATGCCCATGCCGATGCAGCTGAACCACATCAACCTGTGGGCGATCGAGGATGGCGACAGCTGGACGGTGGTGGACACCGGCATGCGCACCGACGAGACGCTGGCCGCCTGGCGGCAGCTGCTGGCCGCGGGCGACGATGGCCGGCGCATCGGCCGCGTCTTCGTCACCCACATGCACCCCGATCACGTGGGCATGGCCGGTTGGCTGACGCGCAAGTTCGACTGCCCGCTGTGGATGACCAAGCTGGAGTACCTGAACTGCCGCGTGCTGGCGGCCGACACCGGCCGCGAGGCCCCGACCGACGCGATCCGCTTCTACCGCCGCGCCGGCTGGGGCGAAGCCGCGATCGAGGACTATCGCGCCCGCTTCGGCAAGTTCGGCCAGTTCATCCACGCGCTGCCCGACAGCTACCGCCGCATCCGCGACGGCGAGACGCTGCGCATCGGCGAGCATGACTGGCGCGTCGTCGTCGGCAACGGCCACTCGCCCGAGCACGCCTGCCTGCATTGCCCTGAGTTGAAGCTGCTGATCAGCGGCGACCAGGTGCTGCCGCGCATCTCGTCGAACGTGTCGGTGCATCCCACCGAGCCCGAGGCCGATCCGATGTCCGACTGGCTGGCGTCGATCGCCAAGATCAAGGCCGAAGTGCCGGACGACGTGCTGGTGCTGCCGGCGCACAACGAGCCCTTCCGCGGCCTGCATGCGCGGCTGGATTACCTGGCCCAGGGGCACCACCGCTCGCTGGCGCGGCTGCTGAAGACGCTGGACCAGCCCAGGCGCGTGATCGACGTGTTCGGTGCGCTGTTCGCGCGCGCCATCGACCCCGCCGAGGGCAGCATGCAGCTCGGCCTGGCCAGCGGCGAGAGCATCGCCAGTCTGAACTACCTGCTCAACCGCGGCGAGCTGCGGCGCGAGTTCGACGCCGACGGCGTGGCCTGGTACCGCCGCTGAGGCCGTCGGTCGAGTGTGTGCGCCGGCGCTACGCCGGCGGGGGGGCCACGGTGCCCTCGCGGTAGAGCGTCTCGCGTTCGGCCGTGCTCAGGCCCAGTTCGCCGAGGATGCCGTCGGCGTGCTCGCTCAGCCGCGGCGGCAGGCTCGCCACGCGGCCGGGCGTCGCGCTCAGCTTGACCGGCACGCCGATGTGGCGGTGCCCGTCGGCCTGCACCACCATCTCGCGGTGCAGGGCGTGCGGGTGTGTCAGCGCCTGCTCGACGTTGTTCACCACGCTGGCCGGCACGCCGCGGCGCATCAGCGTGTCGCACAGCTCGGCGGCGGGGTGGCGGGCCAGCGTGCGTTCGAGCTCGGCGCGCAGCACGTCGCGATGCTCGCGGCGTCTGACGGGGTCCGCGAAGCGCGGGTCGGACGCGAGATCGGGGCGCTGCACGCACTCGCACAGGCGGGTGAACTGGCCGTTGTTGACGACGCCCAGGAAGATCTGTCCGTCCGCCGCCGCATAGCAGTCATAGGGCACGATGTTCGGATGCGAGCTGCCCATGCGCTGCGGGATGCGCCCGGAGTAGAACCAGTTCGAGGCATGCGGCGCCAGCAGCAGCGCCAGGCCGGTGTCGAAGAGCGTGGCTTCCACCCGCTGGCCGGTGCCCGTTTGCGCGCGTGCGGCCAGGGCCAGCAGCACGCCGACCATCGCGTTGTAGCCGGTGAGGTAGTCCACCACCGGCACGCCCAGCCGCACCGGGCCCGACTCGGGGGTGCCGTTGATGCTCATCAGCCCGGTGATCGCCTGCGCGACGGCGTCGTAGCCCGGCAGGCCGCCCAGCGGCCCGTCGGCGCCGAAGCCGCTGACGTTGCAGTAGATGAGCCGCGGGTGGCGGGCTGCGAGCGTGGTCTCGTAGCCCAGTCCCCACTTCTCCATCGTGCCGGGCAGGAAGTTCTCGATCAGCACGTCGGTGTCTTGGAGCAGCCGCTCGAGCACGGCGCGGCCAGCCGGGCGCGAGAGGTCGAGCGCGATCGACCGCTTGCCTCGGTTGAGCGCCGCAAAGTAGGCGCACTCGCCGCGCTCGTCCAGCGGCGGGCCGATGCGGCGTGCCTCGTCGCCTTCGGGCGGCTCGACCTTGATCACCGCGGCGCCGTGGTCGGCCAGCATCTGCGCGCACAGCGGGCCGGCGAGCACGCGCGAGAGATCCAGCACACGCAGGCCAGCCAGTGCGCGCGGCGGCGGTGCGCCGGGTGGGGTGCGGGTGGGCGAGGTGGGTTCAGGCATGGACGATGAGGCGTTCGACCGCGGCGCGGACGGCCGCCGGCATCGGCACCGACTTGCGCTGCTTCAGGTCGAAGAACAGGGCGGCGACGATGATCGTCGTGTACAAGCCGCCGTCGTTCGCATCGAGCACGTGGTGGACGATGTAGTACAGCTTCTCGCCGGCTGCGAGCACGCCGCTGCGTACCTCGATCGCAGTGCCGGCGCGCAGCGCGCGGTGGTAGGTGATGCCGTAGTCGAGCGCCGCCGAGCCGGTGCCGGCGGCCAGCAGCGCCTTGCGATCCAGCTGCATCGCGCGGAACAGGTGCGTGATGGCGTCGTTGAAGCGGGCGATGTGCGCGCGCGGCGGCGCCACGCCGTCGGCGTCGCAATCCCAGGGTTCGACGGAGCCGCGGTAGGTGAGCAGCAGTCGCTCCAGCGGCGGCGGGCCAGGCGGGAGCACTGCGGCCATTGGGGGCGGTGCGGGCATCTCCGGCAGCTCGCCGGACAGCGCGCGCGCGGCGGCCAGCACGTCGGTGGGCCAGGGCTGTGCGCCGTCGTCGGCGCCCACCAGGCAAAGCCGCGTCTCGAAGGCCGCCGACTCGACGCCGCTGCCCAGGTTCGTCATGCGGCTCGCGATGTCGAGGGTGCCGTCATCGTGCACGGCGCGGATGCCCGAGCGGATGGCATGGATGTCGCCGCCGCGCAGCTCGCGCTTGAAGAGCGTGCGGTCGGCGAGCGGCCGCAAGGCCAGTTGCTCGCGGGCCAGACGCCGCGGCCCAAGCCCCAGGCGCGCCGCGAGGTGGGCCTGCGCGTCGCTGGCGCGCGCCAGGTAGAACTGCACGTTCATGTGGCCCCACTGGTCGCAGTCGGCCATGTTTACCGCGCCGCGGCCGGTGACGAGGACACGCTTTGTTCCCGGTTCATTCACCGCAGTCATGCGTCGCTCCCCGCGGGCAGCAGCCGTTCGCGCGCCTGCGCCAGCACCTCGGCATCGATGGCGGTGGAACGGCGCGCGTCAAGGTCCATCATCACCGTGTAGACCTTGCTCTTCATCGCCAACTGGCCGGTCTCGACGTTGAACAAGCGATGGAAGAAGGTGATCTTGCGCTCGCTCACTTCGAGCACGCCGCTTTCCATGCGCACCAGGTCGCCGGCCAGCAGTTCCTTCAGGTACAGCACCTCCTGCTTCACCGCCGCAGGCGCGCGGCGCCGCTCGCGGATGTAGGCCGGCGTGAGGCCGATGGAGGCCATCACGTGCCAGGCCGCGTCGGAGACCTTGGCGACGTAGAACTGCACGTTCATGTGGCCGAGCTGGTCGCACTCCAGCGGCGACACGCGACCGAGGTGGGTTTCGATGAACAAGGGCAGGCTCCGTGGCGCAGGCGGACGCTTCAGTCCTCGGCCTTGTAGTTGGCTTCCTTCACCACGCGCTTCCACTTGGCGATCTCGGCATCGATGGTGCGGCCCAGCTCGGCCGGCGTGCTGCCGACGGGGTCGTAGTTGAGGGCCGCCAGGCGCTCGCGCACGTCGGGCAGCGCGACGATGCGCGCGATCTCCGTCGACAGCCTGCCCACGATCTCCGGCGGCGTGCCCGCCGGCGCCAGCACCGCGGCCCAGGAATCCAGCGCGATGCCCTTGATGCCGGTTTCTTCGAGCGTGGGCACGTCGGGCAGCAGCGGCGAGCGCTTGTTCATCAGCACGGCCAGCGGGCGCACCTTGCCCGACTTGACGTGGGCCATGCCGACGAAGGGGTCGACCACCGCATCCACCTCGCCGCCCACCACCGCCGCCATCTGCGGACCGGTGCCCTTGTACGGCACCATCGTGATGTCGGCGCCGGTGGCCTGCTTCAGCTGCTCGCCGATCAGGCGCAGCAGGCTCGTGCCGGCGCCGTAGCTGAAGCGCCCCGGGCGCGTGCGCGCTTGGGCGACAAACTCCTGCATCGTGCGCGCCTGCACGTTGGCATTGACGAGCAACACGCCGCCCAGGTTGGCCACCAGCGAGACCGGGGCGAAGTCCTTCACCGGATCGAAGGGCAGCTTGTACAGCGCCGGGGTCAGCGTCTGCGCGCTGGCCACGGTGAGCAGCAGCGTGTAGCCATCGGGTGCGGCCTTGGCCACGATGTCCGTGCCGATGATGCCGTTGGCGCCGGGCTTGGGGTCGACGTTGACGGTCTGCTTCAGCGATTCCGAGAGCTTGGCGCTGAGCAGCCGCGCCACCACGTCGCTGGTGCCGCCGGCGCCGAAGGGGACGACGACGCGGATCGGCCGCGACGGGTAGGGCTCGACGGCGCCGGCCAACAGCGGCAGCAGCAGGGCCGCGGCGAGCAGCAGGCGACGCGGCAGGCGAGGGATGCGCTTCATCGGGGATTCTCTCCGGGGACGGGTTGCAGGGGCGTGGCCATCATGCGGCCATTACTCGGCCATTGCTCGGCCATTACTCGGCCTTGATGCCGGCGGCCTTCACCGTGGCCGCAATGGACTTGATCTCGGCGCGGAGGAGCTCAGCCAGCGCCTCGGCGTCGCCGGGCCGGGGCTCCCACGAGATGGCGCGCATCTTGTCCTGCACCGCTGGGTCCCTGAGGATCGCCATGAGCTCGCGGTTGAGCCGGGCGCTGATGTCGCGGGGCACGCCGCCCGGTGCGAAGAAGCCGACCCAGGCCGAGTACACCATGCCCTTGACGCCGGCCTCGCCGACGGTTTCGAGCTCCGGCGCCAGCGAACTGCGTTGCGTGCCCGTGCCGGCCAGGATGCGCAGCCTGCCGGCCTTGGCGTTGGGCGCGCTGCTCGACAAGGGTTCGCAGACCACGTCGAGCTGGCCGCCGATCAGGTCGGTGAGCGCCTGTGCCGAAGCCTTGTACGGCACCTTCGCGATGTCGATGCCGGCAGCACTCTTGAGCAGTTCCATGCACAGCAGGCCGGAACTGGTACCGAAGCCGTAGTTGAGCTTGCCGGGCGACGCCTTGGCCGTGGCGACCAGCTCGCGCAGCGACTTGTTCGGCGAGGACCCGGGAACGACGATGACGAAGGGCGCGTCGGCCGCCAGCGCCAGCGGCACCAGGTCCTTCAGCGGATCGATGGGGAAGCTGGCATACAGGAAGGCGTTGGCCGCCACCGTGGTGCTCGAGCCGAAGAGCAGCGTGTAGCCGTCGGCGGGCGCCTTGGCCAGCGTGCTGACGCCGAGCACGCCGCCGGCGCCAGCGCGGTTGTCGATGACCACGGTCTGCCCCAGACGCTCGCCCAGCAGCGGGGCCAACAGCCGCGCCAGGGCGTCGGTGCTGCCGCCCGCGCCTTGCGGCACGATCAGCTGCACCGGTTTCGACGGCCAGGCCTGTGCCGCTGCCGGCATGGAGACGATGGAGCCGGCGGTCGCCAGCAGGCCCAGGAGAATTCTGTACAACACGTTCATGGCCCCTCCTACAGGTTGGAAGTCATCACCGTTCGTTCATCGCGATCACCCGGCGCGCCTACACTGCGCTGAGCAGCAGACCCAGCCACCGAAGGAGAACGAATGACCGAAGCCGCCGTCCTCGTCGCCCGCCGCGACGCCATCTGCGAGATCACGCTGAACCGGCCCGATCAACGCAACGCCATGGCGCCCGAACTGCTGCAGGGGTTCCAGCAGGTGATCGACCAGGTGAAAGCGGATCGCGACATCCGCTGTGTCGTCATCACCGGCAGCGGCACCAACTTCTGCTCGGGCGCGGACTTCCGCAGCACCATCCTCGATCGTGGCAACGAGTTGCCGCACGAGGCGTCCTACGCGATCTACCGGCCGTTCCTCACCATCCTCGACGTTCAGGTGCCGGTGATCGCGGCGATGAACGGGCATGCCATCGGCGGCGGCTTCGGCCTGGGCCTGGTGTGCGACCTGCGCGTGGCCAACCGCGAGGCGCGCTACGGCGCCAATTTCGCGCGCCTGGGGCTGCATTCGGGCATGGCCATCAGCTACCTGCTGCCGCGGGTGTGCGGCGTGCCGCGCGCAGCCGAACTGCTGTTCACCGGGCGCGTGTTCTCGGGTGCCGAAGCCGCCGAGATGGGCATCGCCAACCACGCGGTCGAGCCGGCGCGGGTGCTGGCGCGCGCGCGCGAGCTGGCTGCCGAGATCGCTGCCAATGCACCGGTGGCGGTGCGCATGATGAAGCGATCGCTGTACCGCGGGCTGGACTGGGATCCGAAGTCGGCCGGCGAGATCGAGGCGCTGCTGCAGTCGCGCACGCTCGACATGGCCGATGCCAAGGAAGGCGTGGCGGCATTGCTGGAGAAGCGCACGCCGCAGTTTCGCGGCGCGTAGCCAGGTGCGCCGCGGCGGCTCGAAGGGGTCCTGGCGCGCCATCAGCCGCCCCCGTGGCTTGGCGCAAGCGTGACGCCCGCAGCCACCAGTTCGGCGATCTCCGCGCCCGAGTAGCCCGCTTCAGCCAGCAGCTCGCTGCTGTGCTCGCCCAGCCGGGGCGGCGCGCGGCGGACTTCCGGCGGCGTGCGCGACCAGCGCGAGGGCGGTCGAAGGGTCACCAGCGTGCCTTCGGTGGGATGCTCCAGGCGCTGGAAGAAGCCCACGGCCTTCAGGTGCGTGTCCTCGAGCAGGGACTCCAGCGTGTGCAGCGGGCCGGCCGGCACGTCGGCCTCGCCCAGCAGCGCGAGCCACTGCTCGGTGGTGCGCGTGCGGAAGGTGGCGTCGAGCCAAGCGTAGACCTCGCGCGAGTGCTCGGTGCGCGCCTGCAGCGTGGCGAAGCGCGGGTCCTGCAGCAACTCGGGCTGGCCCAGGCGTTCGAGCACCGCGCGCCACTGGCCGTCGCTGATGAGAAAGGCGCACAGCCAGCCGTCGAGGGTGCGGAACGGCCGCCGGTCGGGGCTCAGGTGGCGCGGATAGCCCGGCGGGCCCAGCGGCGGGTCGAAGGAGTGGCCCATCAGGTGGTCGCCGAGCACGCCCTGGACCAGCGACTCGAACATCGGCACTTCCAGAGCCTGGCCCTGGCCTGTGCGCAGCTTGTGCACCAGGGCGCCGAGGATGGCATTGACGAGCACGGTGCCGGTGTAGCGGTCGGCCATCGCCAGGGGGATGTAGCGCGGCTCGCCGCCGCTGGCCCGCGCGTACAGGCCAGCGATGCCCGACATGCCCTGCATCAGGTCGTCGAGCGCCGGCCGCGCGGCGTAGGGGCCGTCCTGCCCGAAGCCGACCGCGCCGACGTAGACGATGCCCGGGTTCACGGCGGCCAGCGCCTCGTACGACAGCCCCAGCCGGGCCATCGCCGCGGGGCGCACGTTGTAGACGAACACGTCGGCCGTGGCGGCCAGCCGCAGCAGCGCGTCGCGGCCGGCCGGCTGCTTGAGGTCGAGCACGACGCTGCGCTTGTTGCGGTTGTTCTGCTGGAAGATGCCACCCATGCCCGGCGAGCGGGTGGGCCCGATGCCGCGCACGATGTCGCCTTCGTGCGACTCGACCTTGATGATGTCGGCGCCCATGTCGCCGAGGATCTGCGTGGCGAAGGGCCCCAGCAGGTACGCGGTGAGATCGAGCACGCGGATGCCGTTCAGCGCGCTCATCGTTGGGGCCCCGTCAGCGAGCGGTGCAGGCCACCACGGCCTGCCACGCTGAACGCTCGCCACCCTGCCGGATGGCCTGCACCAGGGCGCGGGCCCAGAAGGTCTCGCTGCCGTGCTCGTCGCGCCACTCGCGCAGCCTGCGTGAGTACAGGTGCAGCGTGTGCTCGGCAGTGATGCCGATGGCGCCATGCAGCTGGTGCGCGATGCGCGTGCCCAGTCCCGCGGCCTCGCCCGCGCGCACCTTCGCCGCGGCTGCCGCGGCGACGAACCAGCGCGGGTCTTCGGTGGCCGCGGCCGCCTGCACCGCCACGCGCGCCGCGGCGGCCTCCTCGGCCAGCTGCGCCAGCTGGTGCTGCACGGCCTGGAACTGGCCGATCGACCGCCCGAACTGCACACGCTCGCTGGTGTAGGTGACGGTCATCTCGAGCAACTGCCCCAGCGCCCCGGCGATCTGCGCAGCGCTGAGCAACGCGGCGCGCGCTCTCACCTCGGCAAGGCTAAGGCCCGGCAACGCGATGCACCAGGCCTGGGTCGGGCTCGCGCCCGCCGCCTCGTGCAGCGGGATGTCAGTGCTGCCGACGCGCGCCGCAGGCCAGGTGCCGCCCGCGACCGCAAGCACGTGGACGCACGCTCGCGGCAGCCACAGCAGCTGGGCCGTGCCGGCGTCGTCGGCGCCGAGCAGGGCGACATGGCTGGCCTGTTCTGCCCAGGGCACGACCGGGCCGTCGGCTTCGGTCAGGTCGGCACGGCCGGCCGTGCGCAGCGCGTCCAGCGGCGCCGTGGTGAAGGCCACGGCGGCCGGCCCGGCAGCGGGCGCGAGCCCGACGCGCGAGCGCAGCCAGCCGGCCAGCAGCGTCTGCGCGATCGGCAGCGGTGCGCAGCGCGCCGCCGCGCGTTCGAGCAGGGCGCAGGCGTCGACCCAGTCGCCGCCGGCACCGCCTTCGGCTTCCGGGGCGAGCAGCTGGCCCGGACCGAGTTCCTCGACCGCCTGCCACAGCGCCTGCGGCCATTGGCCGGCGTCGGCCGCGGACACGAGGCGGCTGTCGCAGCGCTGCGACAGCAGACGATCGGCCGCTTCGGCCAGGGGCAGCGAGAGTTCGCTCATCGTGCCTGCAGTTGCTTGGCGATCATGTTGCGCAAGACCTCATTGGTGCCGCCGCGCAGGTTGTAGGTGGGCGCCAGCGGCCAGGCGCTGGCCAGCAAGCCGGCCAGCACGGAATCGCCTGCGACGCGCTCGTCGGCGTCCATCGCCTCGCGCACGATCTCGAGCGTGTCGCGCTCGAAGTCCGTGCCCAGGTCCTTCACCATAGCCGCCTCGATGGCCGGCGAGCGCCCGGCTTCGAGCGCGGCCCAGATCGCCAGGCTCATGTTGCGCAGCGTGATCAAGCGCGCGAGCAGGCGTCCGGCCGGCGCATCGGCCGCGGCAGCGGGCGCCTCCAGCACGAGGCGCAGGCAGCGCTCGACGATCGGCATCGTGCTCAGGAATCGCTCGGGGCCGCTGCGCTCGTAGGCGAGCTCGCTCGTCACCTGCTTCCAGCCGTCGCCGGCCTGGCCGACCAGGCACTCGGCCGGCAGCTCGACGCCGTCGAACGTCACCTCGTTGAAGTGGTGGCTGCCATCGAGCATGAGGATCGGGCGGATCGTCACGCCCGGGGCCTTCAGATCGACGATGAACTGGCTCAGCCCGGCGTGGCGCGCCTTGGGGTCGGCGGGGGCGGTGCGGCACAGCACGATCGCGTAGTGCGCGATGTGAGCGCCGCTGGTCCAGACCTTGCGGCCGTCGAGCCGCCAGCGCGCGCCTGACGGCTCGGCCCGCGTGCGCACGGACGCGAGGTCGGAGCCCACGTCGGGCTCGCTCATGCCGATGGCGAAGTAGGTGTCGCCGGCGGCGATGCGCGGCAGGAACGCCTGCCGCTGCGCCTCGCTGCCGAAGCGCATCAGCAGCGGCGCGCTCTGGCGCGCGGCGATCCAGTGCGCGGCCACGGGGGCGCCGGCGGCAAGCAGTTCCTCGTTGATCGTCAGCGTGTCGAAGGCGCTGCCGCCGCGCCCGCCGTAGGCCACCGGCCAGTGGTAGCCGATCCAGCCGCGCGCGCCGAGCCGGCGGCTGAACGCACCGCCCAGGCCCTCGGTCCACGAGTTGCACTGCGGCTCGAAGCCGCCGCTGGCCAACTCGTCGGCGATGAACCGCCGCACCTGCGCGCGCAGCGTCGCCGTGCGTTCGCCAACGGCGGGCAGCGGGAGTGCGGGCTCGAAGAACAGCATGGGGACGGGTCCGGTTGGTCAGCACCTTCGGGCTGCAGTATTCTACCAACCGTTAGTTCGTTGCCTCGGGCCGAACCCGAACCAAGCACCCAGGAGATGCCATGTCCAACCGCTCGCTCGACGACCTCAACCCCGGCGACGTGTTCCGCAGCTACGGCCGCACCGTCACCGAGACCGACATCGTGCTCTTCACGAGCCTGGCCGGGCTGAAGCTGCCGATCTTCATCAACGAGGAGTTCGCGAAGAAGCACACCGACTTCGGTGGCCGCATCTGCCCCGGCCTGCTGACGGCGGCGCTGGCCGCCGGGATGATGGAGGAGATCCTGGGCCCGGCGACGATCGCGGCGCTCGAGCTCACCGACTTCCGGTTCACCGTGCCGGTGCGCCCGGGCGACACCCTGCGCGCCGAGATCACCGTCGAGGGCAAGAAGAACCTCTCCGACGGCAAGCGCGGCGTCATGCAGGGGCGGGTGAGGGTGTTCAACCAGCGCGACCAGCAGGTGTTCGAGTTCAGTGAGAAGCTGATGATGCGGCGCGGGCGTGTGGACGACCTGGTCTGAGCGGGGCCGGCGCGCCGCCGCCCCGGCGTACTCTGGAGCGCCATTTCCCGCTGCAGGCGTCCTTGTGCGCGAGGCACGGCGTCAGGGCGTGCGCGCCGCCCGTGCAGGCGCCTGCTTTCTCCGCGCCACCGGAGGTTCCTGGGCTTGCTCATTGGCGCCGCGCGCACCCGCCAACCACCTGCTCGAGACCGCCTCGAGCGCGTCGAAGACGCCCCCGAGTTCCTTGCCCTGTTCCGTCAGGCCGTACGACACCGCGGGCGGTATCGATGGCACATGGTCGCGGAACACGATGCCGCGCTCCTCGAGCAGGCGAAGCCGCTGCGTCAGCACTTTGGCCGACAGCCCGGGCACGGCGCGCAGCAGCGCGCCGAAGCGCATCGGTCCGTCGCGCCGCAGGTGCCACAGGATGTAGCTGGTCCACGAGCCCATCAGCAGGCGCAGCAAGGCGTCGACGGGGCACACGGGCGGTGGTGCTTGGCGTGGCATCGGTGGTTACTTCAAGGTACCTACTTGCTGATGGTAACCGGCGATCCGAGAATCGCTGGTACCGGAAGGCGACAGGTGCCGGCCGGTGGTGCGGCAGCGCGTGTCGCGAAGCCATCGAAGGGGCATGAAGGATGATTCTGGTCGTCGGAGGAACGGGAACGATCGGCAGCGAGGTGGTGCGGCTGCTGCAGGAGGCGAAGCTGCCGTTCAAGGCGCTGGTGCGCGATGCCGCCAAGGCGCGCGAGCTGAACGCGCGCGGCGTGCAGACGGCCGCCGGCGACCTGCGCGAGCCGCGGACGCTGCCCGCCGCGCTGGGCGGCGTCGACAAGGTCTTCGTGGTCACGCCGCTGGTGCCTGATCAGGTGCAGATGCGCGCCGCGCTCATCACTGCGGCAAAGACTGCGGGCGTCAAGCACTTCGTCATGTCCACCGGCATCGGCGCGGCCCGGGATTCGCCGGTGCAGATCGGCCGCTGGCACGGCGAGAACCAGAAGCAGGTGCAGGAGTCGGGCATGGCCTGGACCTTCGTGCAGCCCGGCTTCTTCATGCAGAACCTGCTGATGTACGCACAGGCCATCCGCGAGAAGGGCGAGTTCTACATGCCGCTCGGCGAGGGCAAGGTCGGCTGGATCGACGCGCGCGACATCGCCGCCGTGGCCGTGCAGGCGCTGACCACGCCCGGGCACGAGAACCAGGCCTACCCGTTGACGGGGCCGCAGGCCTTGAGCGGTGCGGAGGTGGCTGCCGCCCTCAGCGCGGCGGCGGGGCGCCCGGTGCGCTACGTGGCGATCACACTGGAACAGGCGAAGCAGGCAATGACCGGCATGGGCATGCCCGAATCGCTGGCCGATGCGATGAACGAGCTGTATGCCCTCGCGCCGCCGGGCTACCTGGCCGGCGTGCTCGACACGGTGCCGAAGGTCACAGGCCGACCGGCGCGCACGTTCGCGGAGTTCGCCAAGGCCCACGCGGCAGCGTTCGGCGCCGCCTGACTTTGTGCGCGTGCGGCCGGTTCGTCGGGCCCGGCCGCACACGCCGCTGTCCGGCGCCATGGCGGGCCGCGTCCAGGCAGCGGCCTCGAGGTGCCGCGCAGCGGGCCCACCCACCAGACAAACGTTGAAGCGCCAGCCGTTTCCGGTTGGCCGGGGTGCTCAGGCGGCGCCCGTCGTGGGCACGATCAGGGCATCGAGCGCCTGCACGCCGCGGCCGCGAGGCAGCACCAGCAGCGGGTTGATGTCGATGCTCTCGATGGCATCGGCGTGCCGCGCCGCGTAGACCGACAGCGCCGCCAGCGCCGCGGCCAGTGCATCTTCGTCGGCCGGCGGCTGCCCGCGCACGCCGCGCAGCAGCACACGGCCCTTGACCTCGCCGATCATCGCGCGCGCCTCGTCGACGCCGAACGGCGCGACGCGGAAGGCCACGTCCTGGAAGGCCTCGACGAAGACGCCGCCCAACCCGAACATCACCACGGCCCCGAACACCGGATCGCGCACGACGCCGAGGATGGTCTCGACGCCACGCTCCGCCATGCGCGCCACGACCACGCCGTCAACGCGCGCCTGCGGGGCGTGCGTGGCCGCGCGCTGAATCAAGGTGCGGAACGCCTTGCGCAGCTGCGCCTCGTCGGCCAGGCCCACGATCACGCCGCCGATCTCGCTCTTGTGCGCGATGTCGGCCGAGGCGATCTTCAGCACCACGGGGTAGCCCAGTGCCATGGCCTCTCGCACCGCCGACTCCTCGTCCGCTGCGATCCGCTCGGCCACGGCCGCGACGCCGGCGCTGGCGAGGATGGCCTTGGCCTGCACCTCGTTGACGGCCCGCGCCGGCGGCGGCAGTGCGCCCGCGGGCAGGGCCGGAGGTGCCTCCGCAAGCGCCGCGCGCCGCGACTGCTCCGCGAAGTACACCAGCGCCGCGGCGGCGCGCACGGCACGCGTGGGCTCGTCGAAGAGAAGCACGCCGGCGGCCTCGTACATCCTGCGCACCTCGGGCGAGGCCAGCGACGAGAAGACCACGGCCCGATCCGGGAAACGCCGCAGCACGGCCTGCAGCTGCTCGAGCAGCGAGCGGCTTAGCTCCATCACCTGGCCGACGCTGGACAGGAACGCCACCACCACGTCGTAGCCGCCTTCCTCCAGCATGATCTGGAAGTTGCGGCCGAACAGCGTGAGATCGTTGACGAGCTGTGCCGTCATGTCCACCGGGTTGCGCGGACCGCAGAACGGCACCAGTTCCTTCAGCCGGCGCTGCGCGTCCTCGGGCATCGGCGCCACGTCGAGCGCGCAGTCGCTGGCCACGTCGGCCATCAGTGCGCCGACGCCGCCCGACACGGTGAGCAGGCCCAGGCGCCGCCCGAGCGGCGCCGGCGCGTTCACCGAGCAGGCATAGGCCACGTCGAACAACTCGTCGATGCTGCGCGCGCGCCATACGCCGTACTGGCGGAACAGGCCTTCGTAGACTTGGTCCGAGCCGGCCAGCGACGCAGTGTGCGATGCCGCCGCCTGCGCGCCCGCCTCCGAGCGGCCCACCTTCATGACGACGACGCGCTTGCCGCGCTCGCGCGCCAGCGCCAGCGCGGCGACCAGGCGGTCCTTGTCGGTGGCGGCCTCGAGGTAGGCCACGATGACCTGCGTGCCGTCGTCGCGTGCGAAGTGGTCGATGCAGTCGGCGACATCCACGTCGCACTGGTTGCCGGTGGTGATCCACAGGTTCAGCCCCAGGCCGCGCTGGCGGATCAGCGACAGGCAGTAGCCACCGAAGGCGCCGCTCTGGCTGACCAGGCTGATGCGGCCGGGCACCAGGCCGAAGC
>ERZ761602.5047-NODE-5047-length-16033-cov-4.349606_pt1 | contig 16033 bp, 12 predicted proteins | sample MGYA00512165_ERZ761602 | MGnify/ENA primary metagenome ERZ761602 (study PRJEB28899, sample SAMN02445085) | bioreactor sludge metagenome | biome: EBPR sludge; isolation source: Thorneside wastewater treatment plant | place: Australia: Brisbane, Thorneside...
TGGTGCAGATGGAGCTCGGCGAGAGCATGCTCGGCGCGCTCAGCATGAACACGCCTATCGGCAAATGCGGACGCAACCACAACGCCCCGTCCGGCACGCTGAGTTGAAATCCTTCAAGCGCAAAGAGCGCGTGCCATGCCGACATCGAGCCCATGTGCCGATCCTGGCCCCAGCCGCAGGCATTGTTATTCTCCAGGTTCCACATCATCGGCTGGTTGAACACGCGCCCGCGCCGCGAATGAATGTTCTTACAATTTTTCTGGATGGAGAATAGCCCCCGATCGGGATAACCATGCGCGATCATCAGGCTCGCGTAATGCCCCGTATCGAAAGCCGGCCAGGCGTTCTCCGCACCCGTCGCGAACGGCACCGAAGGCGGATTTTCGCACGCTGTTCCATCCGGCATGACGCCGAGGGCAACGCCATTGCGCTGATCGTTCAACTTGCAGATCGCGCCCAGCGCCTTCTTCACTTTCTCCGGAGGAAACAACTGCCCAAGACACAAGAAGTCCGCATACCATTGCCCCGCGAGTTGCGCCGCATCACACGCTTCATCCAGTTCCTTTTCCGCGCCCTCAAGGCCAACAGCCGAATACAGCCGATAGTATCCGCCCTCTTCGTTCCATAGTTTACGGTCAAAACTTTCCAGCGCGCGCGGCAACAGCTCTTCATACTTGAGCGCCTCGGCCTTGTCGCCCAGTCGGCGCGCCAACCGGGCATATGCCCGCAGCGCGGCGATCCACAAACTGCTCGTATAGCTGTTGACACCGTACACCGCCCACGTTTCCCGCATCGTGGTGCAGCCAAACTGCTCGGGCAGCCCATCGCCATCGGTGTCGTGTTCAAGGACGTAGGCCATCGCGTCCCGCACGCGCCCGATAAGATGGTCGAGAATAAATCGCTTCCCGGTCATCATGAAGTTGCGGTACGCCATCAAAACGAACGCGATACTGGTATCAAGCTTGGGATCGGGCCCGTCTCCGTGCGACGGCTCGTGCATGCAACCGACGCCGATATTGCGAAAGATGCGGCCCGGATGCGTCTCATCGCGCGCGCGCGCATTGCACGTCAATTCGCCTTCTTCAAAGTTTGGAAAAAACAACAGCGGTCCGATCGAACTATACAGCCGGCGATCCACGGTCGAAGTGCGCGGATCCGCGGGTGTCTCGAACATCGCGAAATCGTTGCCCTTGCTGAAGAAGGTATTCGTGGAAAGCACATAGTTGTTGTTGATCAACATCTTGCTGAACCACTGCGGCAAGGTCGAGGTCATGATGCGCCGCTGCCAGTCTTCTACGGCCTTGAAATAATACTGCTGATACATCAGGCCTTGTGAAGCCACTTCGATTGCATTGCGGAATGGGTTCGTATATCCATTGCCGAGATCGAAACCGTTTGTGACATAGCGCGGGCAGTACCACGCAAGCGCATAGACAATCGTGCGCGACTCTTGCGGTCCCAAATCGAACGACGCGCACAACGCGCCGGAATGACTCGAGTCGCTCCGCGAAAGTTTGTTGCCGAGGCGTCCGCTGTCGTGAAACTGGTTCCAGAATACTTCCAGCTCGCGCGGGTCGCGTTCGTTCCACCCCATCATGCTGACTTGCACGTCGCGCTGTTGCCCGACCAGCAATGCATAATTCCCTTCCGCGTTCGTGCGGAACTCGTCGCGAAACCCGAACTCCAATCCGGCGATCAACCGCTGACTCGGATCCAGAGGCTGGGTCACCTGCTGTCGCTTATCCTGCTCCGTATTGACGAGCACCGGCCGAATCGGCCCGCGACGTTCGGGAAAATTACCGTTGGTGCACCCGCAGAGGTTTTCCCAATTGAAGACAAGCGAGACATCGAAAGACGTATCTGTCGGGTTGTTCACGTGGAATGACATGAATATCAGCGGAAGCGTGCTCGCTTCATGGTCGTAGGGAATGATGGGCGTCAACGCCGTCCACGTAATGTCGAGCGGATACTGCGGATCGTCCAGCTTGTAGTGTGAACAAGGGTAAACGCCGCGCCACGCCAGACGCTGCGAGGCCGTGTACGGCGCAACGATACCCGCCTCGTCAAACGGCAACATGCTGTCAGTTTGAAGCAAACGCAGCGCCACTTTGCCGCGCCGCGCCGCGCGCACGCCGATAAGCGTGCCACCCGCCAGCTCGATGCGCTCCTCCGCCGTGCGGTTATTGTTGATGGTGATGTTTCGAAATCGGCCATCGCGCCCGAGTTCACAGCATCCCGCGCCGACGCCGCCCAAAGGCACGCCTGTCGTCTGCTGATTGGATTCGGCCGCTTCCGCTGCGTCGCTAAAATAATTCGGAGACCCTTGGGACACCGTTGTTCCTCATCCACCCAAGTGCTTGGTCATGATTAGCGCATCTTCGTTCGTGCTCGGGTAATACCTGCGCCGCCGTCCCGTCACCGCGAAACCGAGGCTCTCGTAAAGGTTCCGCGCACGAATGTTCGACTCCCGCACTTCGAGCGTGGCGGATAATATGCCATTGCGCATCGCGGTATCGAGAATGTGTTGCAGCAAACGACGCCCCAGACCTTGCCGCCGGTACGAGTCGCGTATCGTGACACTCGTGATATGCGCCTCGTCGATAAGCGGCCAATATCCTCCATATCCGACAAGCTCTTCGCCAAACTTCAGCACGACAAACTCGGAACGTGAATGATCGATCTCCTCCTGGAACATTCCTTCCGTCCAGGGTTCCGGATAGGCCTCCTGCTCGATCTCGAGTATTTCCTTGAGATGCGCTTCGGCAATGCGTTCAAAGCGGAGATCCGCCGCGTTGGACACACTCATGGTGCTGCCTGCGCCCGGATGACTTCCGGCTGCGACATGCGCAGGTAAACCGGAACGATCTGTGCCGCATCGGTCTTGCATCCGCTCGCGAGCAGCGCCAGCGCCTCCGCGCAAACTGCCCCCGCGCGCGGCGCGCGAAACGCCGGACCCAGCACACAGGCCGCCGGCATCCGCGTGGCGATGCGCTCCCGATACAGCTCAGCCCCGTCACCCAGAAATATGGTGTCCTCCGGAAGGCCATCCAAAAACGATTCGACAGCCGCCACCCGGTCCACGCCCAGCTTCGTGCGGGCGCCGCCCTCAAACCGGTATACGGCCCCGAACACTTCCTTCATTTTGGCGTCTAACAGAACAACGACGGTCGCATCCCGAAACGCGCCCAACCGGGTCATGGCGTCCAGGGTGGGAACGGCAACCATAGGCTTGCCCGTGGCAAGCGCCAGCCCTTTCCACGCCGCAACACCGATGCGCAGACCCGTGAAAGAACCCGGTCCCGCCGATACCGCAAGGAGGTCAAGGTCATGCAAGTCCATACCGGCTTCGCGAAGCACCCAATCGACGGTGCTCATCAGCCGTTCCGCGTGGGCGCGGCCACAGTCCACCACCGCCTCGGCAACGATGCGCTCTCCATTACAGATAGCCACCGTATTGACGGGCGTGCTTGTATCGGCGGCAAGTGTTTTCATACCAATCCTGGGCTTGTCACAAGGCAGCGCGTAATACCGCCAACCTTCGGGAGTAAAACGGACTATACCGATCATATCCGCCAAATGCCGATCGGTCAATTCCCGTGAACGTCCTCTTGCAGCGAAGTAAGACGGGTTGGAAAAAAGCGGCTCTAGTGCTACAATCGCCGGGTGATACGTCATCATCTCGTTGCGGGTTAACGGTGTAACAGAACATTGGAGGACATTTCGATGAAACGGTATTTGGCTACGGTAGCGCTCGGTCTTTTTTCGGTATTGCTCGTGCCGTCCTGCGGTCCGAAGGATACATCGCAGGCAAACGTTCCCCCGAGCGTGGCATCGGCGCGCGAACTGCGCCAGATGAAAGAACAGCCGCAAGATTACGATCCGAAGGCCCTGGAAGCTGCCGGGCTTGATCCCTCGCTCGGCACGCCGGGCGGCCTTACGACGGGCGGTGAACCGGCAGCAGGCGCAGAAGCCGCGCCTGCCGAGTAGGCCTTACAAGTTACGCCAAGCACTGACGCTGCAATCAGTGCATGGAAGTTTCTAAATCCAACCCCGCGGAAACTGGCGTTCCGCGGGGTTGGTACTTTCCGCCCATATACGATGCAGTAGCAACCACTACCGCTTTGGTGCTCGAGATCGCCATGCCCGAACGCCAATAGTCGTTGTCGCTACAGTGCAAGCGGCCTCGCGCGGATTCATGAGGACTTCTCCTGAGTGTTGAAGGGATGCAGGGGGACATACTCTGTCGCGCACGCTGTAATCAACGGTCGGAGCGAACATATGCTCTCCTGCCTCTCCCAAAGGTTGGCATGCTGCAACCCAACCGATGGTGAGTTGTGGTACGCGGGTGACTTGCACGGCACGTCAAACGCAAAATCGTCGCGTGTGAACGCCCGTCGTTTCTAGAGACGCCGGCCCAACCCAAAGCGAAACCAAACGAATGCGATGAACGATACCCGCTGGAGTTAGGTGGATGCCGCCCCGTTGGGGCGGAATCTGGAGGGGTGATCCTGACCTGGGGTGCGCGTTCCTCGCGCGCACCCCAGGCTACACATATCCCGGCCCCTTGGGCCGAAAAAGGCGTGGCCCGAGTCCCTAGGGTTCCGAGGCACACAGATAGGCGTCCAACACACCCATTGTTCGGTTCCTAGGCCTGAAAGACCCGGATGGCGCGGCCCGAATCCCTAGAGTTCGGAAGCGCGGGATGGGCGTCGACCACACCTACAATTCAGCGCTTGGGCCTGAAGGGCCCGGATATGTGTAGCCAGGGGTCACCCGCGAATAGCGGGTGACCCCTGGACATCGTCCCCAACAAACACCTTCCCCCAACGGGGGAACATCACCACCACCACTTGGTGATTCAAAACCCACACAAAAAAAGTGAGCCCGGACCTTTCGGTCCGGGCTCCAGCACTTCACGCCGGGTCTGGCGTGGATAACTCAGGGTTTAGAAATAGGCGCGGTTCACGCTGTCTTCGGTGAAGGGCCAGTGCTTCGAACCCGGTTCCGCGAAGAAGCGGACGAATTCAACGTGGCCGTCCATGAAGAGAACGTTCGAACCACCAGGAATGTGGTTCATTTCGTCGATGTACTGGCTCTGGTCCGGCGTAAAGATGCTACCGGGTGCCGTACCCGTCGCGCTTGCACCGCGTGCGCAATCCCAATATACCGGCACTTCAGATTCCGCCTTCGCAGAGGAAGCCGGGTTCGTGATGTCGGTGATAAGGAAGCGCGCGATACCTTCACGCATGTGCGGCGCACGAACTCGCTCACCGCCGTTGAAGTTCTCCAGCTGAATACGGATGTCGCTGTTGATACGGTTCCAACCGCAGGCACCCTGATTCTGGGCATTGATGGACTGGGCAGTTGCATCGTTGCTGTCAAGGCACACAGAGATTATCTGCAGATCTTCGATCGTCGTCGTCCAAGCCGGATTGATCAGCTTCGGACGGTACGAGTACGAGATGTTCGTCGTGCGCAGCCAGTAACCAGCGGAAGCGTCCGCGATACGGGCCTGGGCCGCCGCCTTCATCGAGGATGGCGTCTTGATGTCGTTGATCGCGGGAGCTACACCCCACGACGTGTTGATCCGGCGGAAGAAGCTACCGCCACCTGCGGCGATTTCTGCATCCTTGTTGATCTTACCGGTCGTGCGGCTCGCTTCCGACGGGCAAAGGATCAGGTTTGCATCGGTCATGTATTCGGGGAACAACTGTCCACCGTCGATGTCCGACCAAACGCTGAGCGTATTCGCCGTTGCACGCGTGTAGTCTTCGTCATAACGAACCATGTTGTACGGGTAGAGGTCGTTGTTCTCACCAGTCCACATCTTGATGATGATACCCATCTGCTTCAAGTTGTTCTGGCAGCTCGAACGACGTGCCGCTTCGCGGGCACGAGCAAGTGCCGGGAGGAGAATCGCCGCCAAAATGGCGATGATGGCGATTACCACCAGCAGCTCGATGAGCGTAAAGCCTTTCTTCTTCATTCAGGGACTCCTTTGGTCGATTGTCCCGGTTTCTACCTCTCGGCAGTTACCGATACCTCGATCCTCAGTTCAATTGTTATTAGTTATGAATTACTGCAAGGAACATTGATTCAAGAGCCCAAACAAACACACTAGACTCGATACTACAAGATACGAGTGAATTTGCCCCTCCCTAAGTTTTGCATGTCGACGAGCGATCACGCAGCCACGTTTCAACCCGTTTGGAGTGCCTTACGTCCTAAATATACAAGACAACTCCAATTTTTGACAAGCACTTTTTTCTGGAACCTCGTCCCTTCGGTCGATTCCCGCCGACCCCAGTCTCCCCGCTCATTTTTCCGCGCCGGGCCTCCCTGCTATACTTCCCACTTGTCGGAAATCCACCCTCAACACTAACATATTGCAATTAAATGAGTTATATACGATTTGAAAACGTCGAAAAGCGCTTCGCGGGGGTTTCCGTCGTCCGGGACATCAATCTCCGCGTCGAGGAAAAGGATAAAGTCGGCCTGATCGGCCGCAATGGCGCAGGCAAGAGCACGCTTTTTCGCCTCATGATGGGCGACTTCGAACCCGATGAAGGCACCATCGAGCGCATGCGCCGGATGCGGGTGGCCTGCCTGGCCCAGTTGCCGGAGCTCGATCCCAATGACACAGTCTTCGACGTCGTGCTTCGCTCGTTTGCCGATATCCTCGCGCTGGAACAGCGCCTCCGTACGCTCGAAGAACAACTCGGCACCGGCGATGAATCCGTCCTAACCGTCTACAGCGCTGCGCAGGAAGAGTTTCAACAGCGCGGCGGCTACGAGTTTCGCACGCAGATTAAACAGGTGCTGCACGGGCTCGGCTTCACCATCAACGATTTCGATTTGCACGCCAGCGCGCTAAGCGGCGGCCAGCGCACGCGCCTCATGCTCGCCCTGGTGCTCTTGCAGGATGCAGACCTGCTGCTGCTGGACGAACCGGAAAACCATCTCGATCTCGAGGCGCGCGAGTGGCTCGAAAGTTTCCTCCAGGGTTGGCCAAGGGCCTTCGTGATCATCTCCCACGATCGCCGCACGCTAACCGCGGTCACAAATCGCATCATCGAAGTAGAGCGCGGCACCGCGCGCGCCTACACCGGCAACTACGAATCTTTTCTCGCGCAAAAAGCACTCGCCGCCGAACAGCAACTAAAAACCTACACGCGCCAACAGGAACAAATCGCGAAAGAGGAAGCATGGATCAACCGCTTCCGCGCAAAGGCGACGAAGGCGTCGCAGGTCCAAAGCCGTATCAAACGCCTGGATAAACTCGAGCGGGTCGACGCCCCCGTGCGCGACGCCGCGAACGCGCGCTTTTCGCTGGGCGGCGTTGAGCGCAGCGGCGCACTGGCGCTGGAAGTGAAGAATGTGTCAATGGCGTACGGCAATCTCACGCTCTATGAGAAACTAAGCTTTACCGTCGAGCGCGGCGAACGCGTTGGCATCATCGGTCCGAACGGCGCGGGAAAAACCACGCTCTTGCGCCACGTTGCCGGCCGCCTCGAAGGCGGCTCGGGAGAAATAAAACTTGGCCACAAGGTCTCGCTGGGCTTCTATGATCAGCACCACGAAGGCATGAACCGCGCAGGCGATGTCCTCCGTGAAATCGGACGTGTTCGCCCGGACATGACGCCCGAGCAAGTGCGCACCTTCATGGGTCGCTTCCTCTTCACTGGCGAAGATATTTTCAAGGCAGTATCGTCATTGAGCGGCGGCGAACTGAGCCGCGTGGCGCTGGCCAAGCTCATACTCACCGGCGCAAACCTGATCCTGCTCGACGAACCGACCAACCATCTTGATATTGCCTCGCGCGAAGCGCTGGAAGCCGCGTTGGCCGATTATTCCGGCAGCATTCTCATGGTTTCGCATGATCGCACGCTCATCGACAAGCTGGTCGATAAACTCGTCATCATCGAACACGGCCACTCCGAAGTGCATCTCGGAAACTATACGCACTATCGATGGAAACGCGCCGACCAGGCCCAGGAGTCTGCCCCGCGCTCCACCGAAGACGTGCTAAAGATTCGCCGCGACAAGAAGAAGTCGCAGCGCGACAAGGATTCGCAAAAGGATCAACGCAAACGCCGAAACTCGCTCGAAGATCTCGAACGCGACATTGCGGAAATGGAAGAATTAATCGCCGCGTCGGAGGCGCGGTTCAGCGCGCTCGATCCAGCCGACTACGAAAAAACGCGCCAGGCATCAGAGGAATACGAAGGCCTCAAGCGCGATCTCGCCGAAATGTACAAAGACTGGGAGCGCCAAGCCGACGAACTTAGCAATACCTAGCCCGCATTGCTCGCCGCATCAAACTTTTATGCGCCAGTTTGATGAGCATTAAGCGGTGAGAAATCCGGGCTTGCGCCTGCCGCGTAACCTTGTGGTTACTTACCCGTTTCTTTCGTGATGCGCGCGATGATGCTCGTCGTCGAGCGGCCTTCCACCACCGGAAGTATCGCTATCTTTCCGCCGTACGCCTCCACCGCCTTGCGCTCGGGCTGCACGATGGTGTCGATGGTGTAATCGCCGCCTTTGGCATACACGTCGGGCTTCAACGTTTTGAGAATCTCCAGCGGTGAGTCTTCGTCAAATACGGTCACCAATCCAACGCACTCAAGTGCGGACAATACGAACGCCCGATCCATCTCATTAATGATGGGCCGTTCGGGGCCTTTCACTTTCCGCACCGAAGCGTCACTGTTGAGCCCAACCACCAGCACGTCGCCCAATGCCGCCGCGCGCTGCAGGTAGGTGATGTGTCCGAGATGCAAAATGTCGAAACATCCATTGGTCCAAACCACGCGCTTGCCTTCGGCGCGCAGCCGCTCGAGTTCCCCCTTCAACTCGCCAAGCCCTTTCAACTTCGCCGGGCCAGATGCGCTGAACAGTGCCCGCTCGAGTTGCGCGATAGGCACCGTAACAACCCCGCGTTGTGCTACCGCTACGCCCGCGGCAAAATTGCCGATCTGAGCGGCATCTTTCAGATCGCCCCCGGCAACCAGCGTAACCGTCACGGCGGCAGTCACGGTGTCGCCCGCGCCCGTAACGTCCACCACCGATCCCGGATCCACCGTTGTCGGAAAATCGTCAACCGCGCCGTCCGATGCAAATACACGAATGCCGTGCTGTCCGCGGGTCACCAGCGCGTTCTTGCACACCTTCAACAACGCCGCGCCCGCTGCGTTAAGCGTCGCTTCATCTTGCACGTCAATGCCGGTCCCAATGCCCGCTTCGCGATCGTTCGGTACCATGACGTCGAACCCGTGAAATTCCCCTGCGCGTCCGCGGGAATCGCCCACGGTTATAAGTTTGTACTTCTCCGCGCACTTCACCACCGCGTCCAGCACGCGGCGCGTCGCGACCGATGTCACCTGATCCGTCACGATGATCGCGTCCACCTCCGGCGCGCGTTCCCAGATATTGGCGATGATCTGCTCTTCCACATCGCCATCTACAAGAACCGGCGTCGGCGTGTCCGTGCGGAGGATCTCCTGAGTAGGAATGTTGAAGCCGCCCGCGCGCAACTTCCCATAGGTGTTGGTTGCGCGAGTCGGATGCACCACCACGCCGGACGTGTCCACTTTGCGCAGCGCAAATTCCTTGCGCACAATGTCGGCGTTTACGTCATTGCCCACGTAACCGATCATGTAGGTCTTCGCGCCCAGCGCCGCAACGTTGCACGCCGCATTGCCCGCCGCCCCGGGATTATGCTTGCGCTCGTGTACTTCGTAAATCGGAATCGGCGCCTCGAGGCTGATCCCGGTGACTACGCCATAGACATTCTCATCGAGATAGATGTCGCCGACCACCAGAACGCGCGCTTCCGAAAAGCGCGCCAACAAATCGCGAAAATGCGCCGTATCCATATGTTGCCAAGAACTCCGAAGTACGTGAAAAAGTGCACAGAATGGGGGAGAGTGTACCGCGCAATCGCCAGCCATGTCCACGCACCCGCCAAAACTCGTAGGCGTGCGCACCGCTATGGCACCCTTACCAAATGCACCTCACGGAACGTCGCATAACCGAGCTCGACGGCATTCGCGGTTTGGCGGCCTTGGGCGTTGTTGTTTACCACTACCACAAGCATCTCGAAGCTGCGCCGCTCGACAGCATCCTGTTCCCTGTCTATCGCGGTGGGTTGCTCTTTGTCGATCTCTTCTTTGTCTTGTCCGGCTTTATTCTCGCTCAGGTGTACTCCCGCGAAGCCCGCTACCCGACCGTGCGCTCTGCGCTCGTTTCGCGCGTGGCACGGCTCTACCCGTTACATCTACTCACGCTCGTATTAGTCGGCGCATTGCAGAAGCTGCACGTCATCCTGACCGATCACTGCTTCATCTACGTCTACAACGACTGGTACCACCTCGCGCTGAATGTCTTCATGCTCAATGAGTCCGGCCTGCAGCGCGGCTTCTCGTTCAATGGCCCTTCCTGGTCAATCTCCACGGAATTCATTGTAAATGTCCTGTTTCTACTCGTAGCCTTGCGCAGCCCGAGACGTGCCCTCTTTCTCGGAGCAACGCTCGTTATCGGAATGCTGGCGCTGGATGCCGCACTCGGGTGGACCGAGCCCCCGCGCTACCTTGAACCGTTCAACCGGTTGTTCCGCTGCTTCATGAGTTTCGGCGTTGGCCTCGTCCTATGCGAGTTCCATGAGCGCACACGATCACGGCGGGTACCGGCGTGGTTCGCGGAGACCGCCTTCATCGCCGCGATCGTGTCAATGCTGTACCTCATGGCTCAGCCAGACCGACCCGCCGTTTTCTACGCACTCAGCCTCGCGATATTCCCGGCCATCATTCTCTTGTCGCTGCGGTCCAAGGCCGTTGCATCCGTATTGCGGGCGCGCCCCGTCATTCACCTGGGCCATATCTCGTTCTCGGTCTACCTCCTCCACTATCCCCTAGAACTTCTGTATCGCGATGCAATGGCCTTGACCGGAATTCGCCCCGATTTCGACAATCCCATTGTCCTTGCCCTCGTAGTGGCGACTTGTCTGGGCGCCTCCCACTACACATGGAAGTATTTCGAAGTACCCGCGCGGCGGTGGGTTCGGAAGCGGCTGGGATGACTGAGCGGAAGCGTTGAAACCGCCCGCTCCCGCGGCAAGAAGCCTTTCCACACCCGCGTTGCCAGGAGCCGCCCGTACCCCACACCACAGGTAAAACGTTGACAAGCCCCCAACCCTGTGCTAGACTCCGAATGGTACGAAATGCCGCTTTTGCGGCACACCTACAGCTACGACTAGGGAGGGGCTTCCCGTGCGGATTTCGAGCAAACCTTGGGTCAAAGTGCTTGCGTTGCTTGTCGTTGCCGGCGTGATGATGCCGTCATTCAGCGCGCTCGCCGAAAGCTATGACCCGGATCAAATGATAACGCCTCCGACCGGCTTCGAGAAGCGGTTGACAAAACTCGGCCGTGGCGTCTCGAACATCCTCTTCGGATGGGCGGAATTGCCGGTCACCTTCGACGAAAAACTCAAGGAAGGCAAGCCCTTGGCGTACCTTCTGGGCGTTGTGCCGGTTCTGGGCACGACCCGCGCCGTCCTGCGCACCGGAACCGGTGTTTTCGAGATCTTTACCTTCCCGGTCTCCGACCTCGAAGTGAATTTCGAGCCGATTCTCGAACCAGAATATATTTTCTAACGTACTTGACCAATTCCCGCGGGCATCAAGTGAGCATTTGCACTTGATGCCCTCGTTTTTTGCTCCAATGCTTGTGTAGCATGTCACAGGGGGATCGAAAGCGGTCATGTTGGAATGGACCAAACAGGGAGTGGCGGCTGTCGCGTCAGTCGAGCTGACGAACGGCCAAAGGGGGCGCTGTGTGCTGCTCGGCCCCCGGGAAAACCCCAAGGGCGCGGTGATTGTCCTGGCGGGTACAGGTAGCGCCGCGGAAACAAAACCCGTGCAATCCTGCGTTGATGACCTCGGGCCTGCTTTGCTCGTAGAAATTCTGTGCATGCAGGAGCGCATGTTCGGCGCTTCCGGCCTACCCGCTCCGGAGTTCGCATGAGCGCGCAATTCAACATCGATTCTCTCCTGGAAGAAGTGGTGACACTTCCCAGCCTTCCGTCTTCGGTCAGCCGCATCACGGAACTGCTCAATGACCCGTCGTCAAATCTTTCGGATGTCGCCTACGTTATCCAGACCGATCCCGCACTCGCCCTGAAAACCCTTCGCCTCGTGAACTCCGCCTATTACGGCGTAGGGCAGCGCGTGAACACCGTTGAGCACGCGGTCACCATGCTGGGCATTAAAGTAATCCGCAATCTGGCATACACCGCCGCCGTATTCGAAACGTTTGAAAGAGGCTCCGGCGAACTGCTCCACCACAGCGTCATGGCGGGAATCGCCATGCGCGCAGTCCTTGAACATTCCGCATGCCGCGGCATGATCGATCCCGATGAGGCCTTTGTGTACGGCCTGCTGCATGATGTCGGCAAGATTCTCTTTTACGAGTTCCTTCCAAAGGAATCGGAAAGCGCCACCCTCATGAGCCATACCCGCAAGCTCCCAACCTATCTGGCCGAGCGGGAAGTGATTGGCGTCGACCACGCCGAGTTGGGTTGCCGCCTCATTCAGAAATGGGGCCTGTCCGATCAGTTGGCGTGGGCGGTCGCCGGGCATCACCAGCTTGACGCCGTGGAAGACGTAAACCTCCGGCCGCTGGCCGCGGCGCTTGGCATCGCCGACTATATCTGCGGCGCATCCGGTGTGCCCGCAACGCCGCGGGCAATTGTCCAAATCGACTCCCGGCATTGGACGGCCGCCGGCATTTCCTCAAAGCAAATTCCCGCGGTGTTGGATCGGTTCTTTGCGTCGATCGGGTTCGTTGACGAACTGATGCGGCTGGCCGTGTAGGCGGCATCACGCCGGGCGGCACGATACGATGCACTTGCTCGAACTATCGTGCGACCGGTTCCGCTGCCTGACGGGTCTCCGCTTTACTCCCTGCCCGGGACTAAACGTGATCCGAGGCGAGAACGCGCAAGGAAAAACGTCAATCCTCGAGGCCTTGCTTTACGCGGCGACAACGAAAAGTCACAGGACCGCCACCGAATCCGATCTCGTTCAGCGCGGCGAGAATAACTTTCGCATCGCCGCGCATGTGCAACGCGCGGCGCGCGATATCCAGGTGGATGTATCCTGGGCCTCCGGCGCGAAGCGCATAAAAGTCAACGGCATAGCGCAGACGCGCGTTAGCGATGTGCTTGGCAAAATCAACGTCGTCATTTTCTCGCCGGAAGACGGTGAACTGGTGCGCGGCTCCGCATCACATCGTCGAACCTTTGTCGATGTCGAAATCTCGCAACTGAATGCGCCCTACCTGCACGCCCTGCAGCGATATCGTCAGGCCATGCGCCAGCGCAATGAAATTCTCCGCAACCAGAAAACAGACGAAGCGCTGCTGGATGTGTACGACGTCCAACTCATCGAACACGGCACCATCCTGATCGACGAGCGCCGCGCATTTATCGATCAGCTTGCCCCGCTTGCGGCCGATGCCTATCGCGCCATCGCCGGACAGGAAGAAATGCGCGTGGCCTACAAGCCCGATATTCGTGAAACCGCCGCGTTCGCTGAGTCCCTCGCCGCGGCGCGCAAGACGGACTTGCGGCAGTGCATTACGTCTCGCGGACCCCATCGCGACGATCTCGATTTCGTCATCGACGACAAGCCCGCGAGGCAGTTCGCCTCACAGGGACAACAAAAAACGGCCGGGCTCTCGGTGAAGCTCGCCGAACTCGAACTCATGCGGCAGCGCACCGGAGAATACCCCATCTTGTTGCTCGACGATGTCTTTGCCGAACTGGACACCAATCGCGCGCGACACGTTCTCTCCACGATTTCACCCGAAGTGCAGTGCCTGATCTCCACAACGGAATTCACGCTCACGGAGGAGTTGGAAAAACGAAACCCGCGTATCTTCACGATCCAGAAGGGCGTTCTCGCCGCCCAGTAAACCTGTCGCGTACATGATTCTTCCTGCTGCCGTTTTTCTTGGCGCAGTACAGATAACCCGTGCGATTGGTTTTTGGCTATACTGCATGTAATCGGAATAGCACAGAGGAGGCGGGGCGAATGGCGCGATACGGAAGCGAATACACCGAAACGTTCACCGTCGATGTTCCCATCGACGACGCAAAAGCGCATTTCAGCAACCTGGACGCAATCGCCAAGTGCTACGGCGACGTAAAATCGGCCAAGAAACTCGCCAAACCCGGCACTATGAAATTGACCCTGAAGCCAAAAACCGAAATTGGCGTCACCTTTAATGGCGAGCACACGTGCACATGGTCGTTCAAAGACGCCAAGACGCTGGTCTGGGAATCGGATGGCAAGGGCAACATCATTTCAAAAGGTTCGGCAAAGTTCACCGCGGTTGGCAAGAAGAAAACGAAGATCACCTACACCGAGCACATGGAACTCGACATGGAAGTCGCGTTCTTGTTGAAGGCGCTAATCGGCCCAGTGGTTACGAAACAAATCCGCGACGGGGTTCACGATTATCTCGAGCGCATGCGGGACATGCTTGAATGATCCAGGTCTGACGAACGAGAGCATTCCAAACAAAAGCGCTCCATCGAGGATTGTTATTTCATGACCTCTATTCATGACGGACCTCCGTCTCGCGCATTCACTCCAAGGCCTTTGCACGGAAACGTGTCGTTTGTCTCGATTCGGAAGCAAAGCGTTTCCATGGCAATGAGTGCGTCGGTTTCGCAAGCGCCGCACGGCAATTGCACGTGCTGGGGTATCCCGTTTGAAATTGATCGACCGATCCTTGCCAAGCACAAGTCGGTGCGTGTGCCTCTCGACGCCTTCCGATCACCGTGGCTGGTTTTTATGCACACCAGCGATGTCGAACGGCTGCCATACAACAAAGACGGATTCATTTCGCCGATGCGCGGAAACGGCCGTCTTGGCGAACTCGTCGCAACCTATGTGTTGCACTACGCCGATGGCACCGATGCGCGACACGCCATTCGCCGCCGCCGCCAGATCGGCATGGTGCAGCGAATGTCCTGGGGCGAGAATTGCACGGAGTGCGTTGTCCATCGCAAGCCTTGTCCCATTCCCTTGGTCAGCGAACAGGCATACGACGCGCCGACGGGCAATCGCGGCTCTTTCTACGGCGTCAGCACCACGCGTGTGCAACAACCGGATTTTCCATCATGGGCCAATTATCTCTGGGCATGGGAAAACCCGCATCCCGATAAGAAAATCGTTGGCTTAACGGTCGAACCCTGTGGGTTCACCGTTATTCTATCTGGTGTTTCGTCGGGGTCGGTTGCGTCGAACCCGCTGCGCTGGAATGCGCGACAGAAATGCGTGTTGCGGTTGCCGCGCGGCGAAAAATTCGATCCAACGCTCGATGTCTACGGGCAACTCAAACAGATTCAACTCGATCTCGGCCAGATCATTTCCGCCCAGCCGCGTTACATCTACCCGAACAAGACTTGGCCGAAATCGTATGACAATCAACTCCCCGACGTATCGAATCGCGAAGTGCTCGTCGAATACACCGCGCACCCAGACGCGCGCTTTCATCTACTCGGCAAGTCGATTGCCGCGAAAGTCATTGCTTCGTCCAAGACAACTGCAGTCTTGGCGCCGGTTGCACCCGCAACGCAGCGCGTGACGCTTCGCGTGGTCGAGCGTGGCAGCAAGAAACCTGTGCCGGTAAAGTTGCACGTCCACGGTGAAGCGGGGGAATACCTTGCCCCGCTTGATCGCCATCGCACTCCCAACACCGGTTGGATTGAAGACTACAGCCCGGACTTCGTTCATCAGAATCTGCATCGGTGCGCGTACATCAACGGGGAAACGGTTATCGATCTGCCAATTGGCAGGGTCTACGTCGAAATTAGCAAAGGTTTCGAGATCGCGCCGGTTCGCAGAGTTCTGTCCGTCTCGCCCTCGACAACATCACTCTCAATCGAAATCGAGAGGGTGCTTGATTGGCGCGAGCGCGGTTGGGTCACCGCGGACACCCACGTGCATTTTCTTTCCCCGACCACCGC
>ERZ761602.5049-NODE-5049-length-16030-cov-7.235869_pt1 | contig 16030 bp, 17 predicted proteins | sample MGYA00512165_ERZ761602 | MGnify/ENA primary metagenome ERZ761602 (study PRJEB28899, sample SAMN02445085) | bioreactor sludge metagenome | biome: EBPR sludge; isolation source: Thorneside wastewater treatment plant | place: Australia: Brisbane, Thorneside...
CGCCGCGGCGGCCTCCGCCCGAATGCTATAATCCTCTGCAGATTTAAGGAGACGGAATGCTCGGCCTCGACGCCCCTACGATTATCGCGCGCGTGATCACGCTGTTGATCGCGTTCACTATCCACGAGCTCGCCCACGCCTACGTCGCCGACCAGCTCGGCGACAACACGCCGCGCCGCATGGGCCGGCTGACGCTCAACCCGCTCGCCCACCTGGACCCCATCGGCGCGCTGCTGCTGGTCTTCGCCGGCTTCGGCTGGGCCAAGCCCGTCATGACCAACCCCTACAACTTCCGCAACGGGCCGCGCCTGGGGATGGCCATCGTCGCCGCCGCCGGCCCGTTCTCCAACCTGGTGATGGCGATCCTGGCCGCCATCCCGTTCCGCCTGGGCCTGCTCAGCCTGGGCGACCGCTTCGACGCCATCGGCGGGATGCTGCCCACGCCGGCTTTCTTATTGTTTGACTTCGTCGTCCTGAACATCTTCCTGATGCTGTTCAACCTGCTGCCCATCGGCCCGCTGGACGGCATGAAGGTGCTGCGCGGTTTCGCGCCGCGCGATTGGGACAGCGCCCTCAACCTGCTCGAGCAGTGGGGCATGTTCCTGCTCCTGGCGCTGGTCTTCCTGGGTCAGGGCCTGCTCGGGCTGCTCATCGGCGGGCCGGCCGGCCTGCTGATCAACCTGATCCTGGGCCGATGAGCCAGCGGACCCCCGCCCCCGCCGTCAAGATCGCGCTGATCGGCCTGGACCGCGTCGGCGCCTCCTTGGGCCTAACGCTCAAGGACCGCCCCGGCCTGCGCCTGACCGGGTTCGACCGCGATAATGGCCAGGCGCGCCTGGCCCAGAAACGCGGCCTCGTCCACGAGGCCAAGCTCAACCTGCTGGACGCCGCCGCCGGCGCCGATCTGGTGGTGCTGAGCGGCACGCCGGCCGAACAGCCGGAGTGGCTGCAGGCGCTCGGGCCGGACCTGCGCGCGGAAGCCGTCGTCGCCTGTCTGGGGCCGCTGCTGGCGCCGCCGCTGGCGTGGGCGCAAAAACGCCTGCCGGCCGGGCGCCATCTGGTGGCCGTCCACCCCAGCCTCAACCCGGCGCTGCTGCATGACGGCGCGCTCGGCCTGGAGGCGGCCCGGGCCGACTTGTTCCAGAAGGGCCTGTGGGCTCTCGCCGCTTCGCCGGAGTGCGCGCCGCCGGCCCTGAAGTTGGTGGCCGACCTGGCCAGCCTGGCGGGCGCGCGCCCCTATTACATGGACCCGGCCGAGCACGACGGCCTGGCCGCCGGCGCCAGCGCCGTGCCCGCGCTGGCCGCCTTCGCGCTGCTGCGGGCCGCCCACGCCTCGCCCGGCTGGGCTGAACTGCGCAAGGTGGCCGACCGTGATTTCGCCACGGCGACGTTCGCGCTCACGGGCGTGGAGGCGGCCGCGCTGGCCGCCAACCGCGACGCGGTGCTGTACTATCTGGACGCCCTGCTGGCCGAACTGCAGGCCGTCCGCGCCCGCGTCCAGGGCAACGACTGGGACGCGCTCGCGCACAGCCTGGCCGAAGCCGCCGAGCAACGCGCCGTCTGGGTGGCCGAGCGCGCGGCCGCCGATTGGGACGCGGACGACCTCAACCGCCCGGAGCTGCCCACCTTCGGCGACCTGCTGGGCCGCTCGCTCGGCGGCGGCCTGTTCAAGCGCGACCGGAAGTAACGCCGCCCCAGCTATGCCGTTCGTGTACATCGTGCGCTGCGCCGACGGGTCGCTCTACACGGGCTGGGCTGTGGATGTGGACGCGCGCTTACGCGTCCACAACGCCGGGCGCGGCGCCCGCTACACGCGCGCGCGCCGCCCGGTGACGCTGCTCTACAGCGAGCCGGCGCCCGACCGGGCCGCGGCCATGCGCCGCGAGCGCGCCGTCAAGCGGCTCTCGCGGGCCCAGAAGCTGGCCCTGTGCGCGGCCGGCCCCGCCGCCCCGCGCCGACGCGCGCGCTGAGGCCGGTCCATGGCCCCGCCTTCGGCTTACTCCTTCATCCGTTACCTGTCAGCCAAGAAAACGGTCGACGACCGGGCGCTGAACGCGCACGTCTGGGAGACGCTGCGCGGCGCGGTGTGCGCGGACGAAGCCGCCCTCGGCGGGCGGCCGCTGCGCGTGCTGGAGGTCGGCGCCGGCATCGGCACGATGGTGGAGCGCGTCGTGGAGCGCGGCCTGCTGGGCGCGGCCGATTACACCGTCTTGGACGAGCAGCCGGACAACCTGGCGGCCGCGCGCGCGCGCCTGACGCCCAAGACCCAGCCGGACGGCGAGCAGCGGCTGCGGCTGGCGTTCCTGGCCGGCGACTTGTTGGAGTACACGGCCCGCCCCGAACAGGCCGGCGCCTGGGACCTGCTCATCGCCCACGCCGTGCTGGATCTGCTGCCCTTGTCCGAGGCGCTGCCGCAGTTGCTGCGCGTGCTCCGGCCCGGCGGCCTCTTCTACTTCACCATCAACTTCGATGGCGCCACGCTCTTCCAGCCCGAGCTTGACCCGGCCCTGGACGCCCAGATCGAGGCGCTCTACCACCGCAGCATGGACGAGCGGATCACCCACGGCCGGCCGTCGGGCGACAGCCGCACCGGGCGCCACCTGTTCGGGCACTTGCGCGCGGCCGGGGCCAGCCTGCTCGCCGCCGGAGGCTCAGACTGGGCCGTCTTCGCCGGGCCGGACGGCTATCCCGCCGACGAAGCCTACTTCCTGCATTTCATCATCCACACGTTGGCGGGGGCGCTGCGCGGCCACCCGGAGCTGGAGGCCGCCCGCTTCGCGGACTGGATCGCGCGCCGGCATGACCAGATCGAGCGCGGCGAGCTGGTCTACCTCGCGCACCAGATCGATTTCGTCGGGCGCGCGCCCTGAGAGCGGTCAGCGCCGGCCGCGCGCCACCGTCTGCCACTCGGCCGGCGGCTGCTCAATCAGGCGGCGCGCTTCGGCCACGATGGCGCGCTTCTGGTCCGCCGGCTCCCGGTGCGCGTCCAGGAAAGCGCGTCCCGGCATCGGCCGGCTGAAGGCGACGCGCGTCACCACCGCCCGATAAGCCGGCACCATGATCTGCAGCATCGCGGCCAGGCGCTCGCGCCCGGCCTGGGTGCGACGCAGGCGCGTCAGCGGGTTGCGCTGCGCGCCCGCCGACAGCACGCCGCTGACCATCGCCACCACGATCTGGGCCTCCGGCGCCAGCCGCACAAACAGGCTCAGGCTCTCCGACCAGTTCTCCAGCGCCGCCGCTGCGCCCGGCAGGACGGCCGGGTCTGGCTCGATCTCGCCGGCCGGAAAAGTCAACACCGCCTGGCCGGCGCGCAGCGCCGCCGCCACGCGGCGCACCACGCCAACGCGCTGCTCGGCGGCCTCCGGGACGTAGATCAATTGCCGGCTGGTGTGGGACAGCGCCTTCAGAAAGGGACGCTCCAGCGCCACCACGCGCAGGTCAGGCCGGCCGAGGCCCACGAACAGGGCCACGGTGTCCACCATGCCCGGATGGTTGGCGAGCACCAGCAGCGGCCCCTGGGCGGGCACGGCGGCCTGGCCGGCCACCTGGAGTTCACGCAGGAAGTGGCGCAGGATCCACTCCGCGCCATGCGGCAGGCCGTGCTCACCGACCAGGGCGTCGTAGGTGGCCACCTGGCGCGCGAAGCCGCGCGCGGCCGGCCAGAAGAGCGCGCTCAACACAGAGCGGGCCGCCGTGGTCGGGGCCAGCCCGAACGCGGCGAAAATATCGTCCAGGTTGATGCGCGTCAGCGCGTCGAGTTGGGCGGAATCCAGGCGCAGGGAGGGAGCCATCGCCCCGAATTGTACCGTCGCCGGCGCCGGGCGCGGGCGTCAGCGCGCGGCCTGGACCGGGGCGCCGCAGCCCAGGCAGGCGCGGGCGGAGGCGGCGTTATCGCGGCCGCAGTAGCGGCACTCGCGGCGCTGGGCGCTCTCGCCGCAATGGGGGCAGAACTGGAAAGCGGCCTCGTAGGTCTTCTGGCAGTTGCCGCAGCGCAGGACCATCACGGTCTGCGGCGGCGGAGGCGGCGCGGCCTGGGCCGGTGCCGGGGCGCGGCGCTTGTCCGAGTCGAACAGCCGGCCGATGATCACGGCCGGCAGCAGCCAGCCCAACCCGCCATCACCGTCAAAGTCGAAGTCAAAATCAAAATCGAAGTCCATCGTCGGTTGCTCGCGCGCTCAGGCGGCCGTGGCCGGCGCGCCGCAGCCCAAGCACTGGCGCGTCTCGGCCTTCAGCTCACGGCCGCAATACCGGCATTCACGCCGGCGGCTGCTGTGTCCACAGTGCGGGCAGAACTCGTAGCCGGCCGCCACGCTCTGGCCGCAGTTGGCACACTTGGCCTGCCCGGCCGCCGACTTGGCGCCGGAGGGCTCAGACCAGGCGGTGGTGGCCGCCGCCGCCGCCGCGGGTTGAGAAGCCGAAGCGGCCGGAGGCGGAGGCGGCGGAGCGGGCTGAGCCGGCCAGCCGCCCTGGCCGCGGTTATGCTGATTCATCGCTTCCTGCACCAGGCGCCCCAGGATCATGGCCGGGAAGATCCAGCCGCCGCCCGGTATCAAGCCGCCCCCGCCGCCCCAGCGGCGATGGCCCCGCCGTCCCCAGCCAGGTTTGCCGAACATCCCGTGCATACGCGCGCTCCTTTCCCCTGACTCTACGTCTCGGATGGCGCGCGGCTTGATAACAACCTGTCAGCTGCCTGACGTCGCCGGACGCCGGGCCTGCGCGTTACGTCCAGGCCCGGCGGGCGCGCCTGTCCGCGTTGGTTACGCCGTGGCGGCGGGCGTCCGGACGGCCTCGCCGCGCCGCACGCCCCACATCATCAGCAGCGCCAGGCCCATGAAGACCGGCGCCACGATCATCACGGCGTTGTAGTTGTTGCCGGTCAATTGGATGATCCAGCCGTTGGCGTTCGGCCCGACGATGGCCGAGAGCGTGGAGAACAGGTAATACAGGCCCGTGTAGGTGCCGATGCGGGTCGGCTCGGTCATGTCCACCACCATCGGCAGGCTGTTGATGTTGATCAGGGCCCAGGCCGCGCCCGCCGCCATCAACAGCGCGCCGATCACGAGCAGCAGGCTCGGCCCGTCTTCGGTGAGCTTGGCGCCCACCGCCGGCAGCGGGGCCAGCGGCGTGATCAGAGTCGCGGCCGGCAGGAAGAAGATCGCCAGCATCACCAGGCTCATCAGCGTGATCCCCAGCACGATGGTGATGCGGCGGCCCAGCGCCGCGCCGATGTAACCGGCCGGCAGGGCGAAGATCACGAAGATCAGCGAGAGCTGCCCGAGCAGGCGGGCGCCGTTGGCCTCCGAGAGGCCGAGGTGGTTGATGGCGTACAGGTTGAAGAAGGCCTCGATGGCGCTGTAGCCCAGGAACCAGAAGAAGATCGCCAGCAGCACGCGCAGGGCGCTGCGGTCAGAGTCGGCCAGCACCTCGCGCAGGCTGGCCAGCATCCCGGGCTGGGCCTCGGCCGCCGCGTACTCGGTGGGCTCCTTGATCAGGAAAAACACCAGCAGGGCGGAGGCGATCACCAGCGCCGAACCCATCCAGAAGGGATAGGCCGGGTTGGCCTCATACAGGCTGGCGCCCACCAGGAAGGAGATGATGGCGCCCAGCCCGCCCATGAAGTTGATGATGCCGTTGGCCTGCGACCGGAACTGCGACGGCGTGATATCGGGCATCAGGGCCACCACGGGCGTGCGCCAGAGGGCCATGCTCAACAGCAGCGTGGACGTGCAGGCCACGAAGAGCGGCAGGACGGCGGCCAGCGGGATGAGCCCGAAGACCAGCGCCCCCAGCGGCGCGCCCACCAAAATGAAGGGCATCCGCCGCCCGATCGGCGTGCGCAGCCGATCCGAGAAGGCGCCGATCGGCGGCTGGATGAGGAGCGCCGCGATGTTGTCCAGCGTCATGAAGAAGCCGATCACGGCCGGCGCCAGACCGAATTTCTGCGCCAGAAAGACCGGCACGAAGGCGTTGTACACGCCCCAGATGACGCTGACACCGAAAAAGCCAAAGCCCAGCAGGAAGGTTTTGCCGTAGTTCAAACGCATGGGTGACTCCGCGGAACGGGGGATGATGCGGGGCAGTATAAGCCCTTCCGCGCGGAGCGCCAATCGCGCCGAAAGCGGCGCGGAGGAGGTCAGAGCTGGTTTGGAGATGAACGGGGGCGGGACTTAAACGTGAGAAAAGCTCCGCGAGATGGGGAGAACCGGCCGGCCTGCAAAACCAATGACCCGCACCGCCTGGCGGGCAACTGCTGCCTGAGGGTCAGAGCGCGCTTCCCAGCCAACGTGTTAGGTCATCTATTCCCGACCGTCGCTCCAAAGGAGTGCGCGGGTGCGTGTGCCGGGTGTGCGCTCTGGTCAGGCCGCGTTGTCGCCTGAGTGCCAGCCGCAACTCTCGCGAAGCTTTTCTTTGGTGCACCGACTCTACGACTCACTCTGGGGAGAGTCAATCAACGCGAGTCTTAAAGAAAGTACTCATTGTTCGCGCCGGCACTAAACGGTTCATCCGGCAAGCCCGACCGCTGTTCGTCAGGCCGGCCCCGGCCCCCCACTTCGCTTCGCTGCGAGGGCCATGGTTCGCGGGGACGACAGCAACCCATTGGGCCGCTGAACCACGCAGGGGCGCCTGCGCCAGTCTTCAGGCTTTTCGCCCTACCGGCCTCCGGCCCAACCGGGCAAGGCCTGGGTCCTGGCTCACTGCGCGGCCGAGACAAAACCTTACGATCTGGTGGGGGCCACTAAGGCGCGGCCAGGTCATCCCAGATAGGCTGCAGGACGGTCATGGCCTGGGCCAGCCGCCGCGCCACCCGGTCCAGTACCGCAGTGCTGAACGGCTCGTACGGCACGGTCTCGTAGACCTTGGTCCAGCCGCGGTCCCAGGCCTCGGCCTCCCACTGCGGGCCGAGCCCGGCCTTGACCGCCACCATGCGCTGCGAGAAGCCGCGCAGCAGGGCCGCGTTCTCAGCCGGGTCGCGGCTCTCAAAGTGCAGGCCGATCTCCAGCCGGCCGCGCCGCTCGCCCAGGTTCCAGACCTCGTAGTGCAGGCGCGGGTCGGCGTAGTAGAGCTGACACAGCCAACTGCGGTGGGCGCTGCGGAAATCGCGCAGGGCGCGCGGCAGCTGGGTGCGCGTGGCGGCGGGCAGCTGCGTCATGAATTCCGACGAGGTCAGGCGCGGCATGGAGGCGGGCGGGCCGGCCGGCGTCAGCGGCGCAGCGTGGCGACCAGGCGCGTCGGGAACTCAAGCAGGTTCAGGGCACCGAAGATATCGGCCATGACGATGTCGGCGCTCAGCAGGGCCTCCACGGCCAGGCCCTCGTCGCTCAGCACGGCGATGCCCAGCGCCGCCGCCTTCAACATCTCGGCGTCGTTGGCGCCCTGGCCGATAGCGACCACCCGGTCGGCGCCCAGGCGGCGCACAAAATCGCCCTTCTGGCGCGGCTCGTCGCCGGGCTGCAGCCGGACGGCCTGGGTGTTGAGCATCAGGTCGATGGCCGTTTGCCGGCCATAGGTGTCGGCGGTGAGCAAGTGCAGCGTCAGCCGGTCGCGCAGGGCCGTCAGAGGCTTGACGATCTTATCCAGCAGGTGGCCGTCCTTGGCCAGCGTGCCGTTTACGTCCAGGACCAGGTGTTCCAGTTGCAGGGTGCCGCGGCCAGGGATGTTCAGTTCGATCATAAGCGCTCGTCGCTGTGGCCGGCCGCCGTGAATCAGCGCGCCTCCACCACCATCGCCGTGATATCTTCGGGCAGGCCGGCCGGGCCGGCCAGCTCGTCCAGGTGGGCCAGGAGTGCGGCCACCAGTTTCTCGGCGTTGAAGTAATCGCGCAGATGCAGGAAGCGGGCGAGGGCCGGGCTGTCCGCGACGACGGCCGCCCCTGGCGAGAGCGCGATGTAGGTGTCGCCGGGCGCCAGCGCCAGCATCTCGTCTTCGCCGGTGCCGCGCTCCGAGACCAGGCGATGGCCGGCGGGCGCGTACTCGGGGGCCAGCGGGATCAGCGTGGCATCGGCCAGGCGGAAGTACTGCAGCACGCCGGGCGTGGCCGTGGAGTGCAGGCTCATCCGGAACGGGTCCACCACCACGCGCAGGGCGATGTCGAAGCCGACCGCGCTCAACTGCTCCTCAATGGAGCCCGGCGAGCGCGGCAGGGGCAGCGGGATGCCCAGTTGGTCCAGGCTCTCCGGCTGGCGGACCAGCGCCAACAGCCGGATGGCATCCGGGTGATAGGACAGGCGCCCGTCCACCACAGCCTCATGGCGCGCGGCCCGGCCGGGTTGAGTGGCATAGGCGATTTGGAACTCGGGCATGGCCTAATCCTATCACGGCTCCTTGACCCGCGCCCGCCCAAAACAGGCCTTCTCTTGCTATAATTGTCCTTCGCAACCCCTAGTCGCCCATCTGTTCGAGAGCCCGTTTCCGCCGTTGGCCGCCTCGGCCGAGCCCGCGCGGAGGCCGAGCCGTGGGAGCAGTGAACATGCCTCGTGACAAGATCGTCGTCGTCGGCGCCCGTGAGCACAACCTCAAGAACATCACGGTCGAAATCCCGCGCGACCAGTTTGTGGTCATCACCGGCCTGTCCGGTTCCGGCAAGTCGTCGCTGGCGTTCGACACCATCTTCGCCGAGGGCCAGCGGCGCTACGTCGAGAGCCTGTCGGCCTATGCCCGCCAGTTCCTGGGCCAGATGGAGAAGCCGGACGTCGACCGCATCGACGGCCTGAGCCCGGCCGTGTCCATCGACCAGAAGGGCGTCAGCCGCAACCCGCGCTCCACGGTCGGCACTGTCACCGAGATCTATGACTACCTGCGTCTGCTGTTCGCGCGCATTGGGACCCCGCACTGCCCCAAGTGCGGGCGCGAGGTCCGCAGCCAGAGCGCCGAGGAGATCGTGGAAGCCGTGCTGGCCTACCCGGCCGGCAGCAAGATCCAGGTGCTGGCGCCGGTGATCAAGGAGCGCAAAGGCCACCACCAGCCTGTCTTCGAGGACCTGCGCAAGAGCGGCTTCACCCGCGCCCGCGTGGACGGCGAGGTGCGCGACCTGGCCGACGAGATCGAGCTGGAGCGCTACAAGCAGCACACCCTCGAGGCCGTGGTGGACCGACTGGTGGTGCGCGGCGCCGACGCCAACGCCGCGGAGCTGCAGGAGTTCCGCTCGCGCCTGACGGATTCCATCGAGACGGCGCTCAAGCTGGGCGGCGGCACCCTGGTGATCAACGACCTGACCGCCAAGGAGGACCGCCTGTTCTCCGAGAACTTCGCCTGCCCGTTCGACGGGATCAGCCTGCCCGAGATCGAGCCGCGCACGTTCTCGTTCAACACCCCGCACGGCGCCTGCCCGGGCTGCCAGGGGCTGGGCGTCAAGCTGGAGATCGACCCCGAGCTGATCATCCCCAACCGCGACCTGTCGATCGAAGACGGCGCGCTGGCCGTGCTGGAATGGCGCAACCAGGAAGAGGGCCGGAGCGGCTACTACTGGCAGACACTGGAGGCCGCCGCGCGCCACTACAACGTCCCGCTGGGCGTGCCGGTGAAGAAGCTGCGCGCCGAGCAGCTCGACCTCATCCTGTACGGGTCCAAGGGCGAGAAGGTGCCGGTGCGCTACACCTCGCGCGACGGCCGCCAGGCCACCTGGGAGACCGCCTACGAGGGCATCATCCCCAACCTCAAGCGCCGCTACGACGAGACCACGTCCGAGTATATCCGCGAGAAGATCCAAGGCTTCATGTCTGACCGGCCGTGCGAGGAGTGCGGCGGGCGGCGCCTGCGCCAGGAGGCCTTGGCCGTCACCCTGCCGGCCGCCGACGGCGAGCACAACATCATCGCCATCACCAGCTGGCCCGTGCTCCGCACGCTGGAGTGGGCGCGGTCGCTGAAGGGCACGCTCAGCCCGCGCGACCAGAAGATCGCGGCCCAGATCCTCAAGGAGATCATGGCCCGCCTGCAGTTCCTGGTGGACGTCGGCCTGGACTACCTGACGCTCAACCGCGCCGCCGCCACGCTTTCCGGCGGCGAGGCCCAGCGCATCCGGCTGGCCACGCAGATCGGCTCGCAGCTGATGGGCGTGCTGTACGTGCTGGACGAGCCCAGCATCGGCCTGCACCAGCGCGACAACGCCCGCCTGATCCGGACGCTCCAGAACATGCGCGACCTCGGCAACACCCTGCTGGTGGTGGAGCACGACGACGAGACCATCCTGGCGGCCGACTGGGTGGTGGACCTGGGGCCGGGGGCCGGCGAGCACGGCGGCAAGCTGATCTTTGAGGGCACGGTGCCGGAGCTGCTCAAGGACAAGAAGTCGCTCACCGGCGCCTATCTCTCCGGCCGGCTGAAGATCGAGATGCCGGCCGAGCGCCGGCCCGGCAACGGCCAGCACCTGCTGGTGCGGGGCGCGCGCGAGAACAACCTCAAGAACATCGACGTGGACATCCCGCTGGGCAAGTTCGTGTGCCTGACCGGCGTCTCCGGCTCGGGCAAGAGCTCGCTGCTGGTGGAGGTCGTTTACAAGCGTCTGGCGCAGCTCCTGCACGGCGCGCACGAGCACCCCGGCACGCACGTCGAGATCGAGGGTTGGGACCAGATCGACAAGATCATCAACATCGACCAGAGCCCGATCGGGCGCACGCCGCGCAGCAACCCGGCCACCTACGTGGGCCTGTTCGACGAGATCCGCAACCTGTTCGCCGAGCTGCCGGAAGCCAAGGTGCGCGGCTACAAGTCCGGGCGCTTCTCGTTCAACGTCAAGGGCGGGCGCTGCGAGGCCTGCCAGGGCCAGGGGCAGGTGCAGATCGAGATGCAGTTCCTGCCCGATATCTTCGTGCCGTGCGAGGTCTGCCACGGGGCGCGCTACAACCGCGAGACCCTGCAGGTGCGCTTCAAGGGCAAGCAGATCGCCGAGGTGCTGGACCTGACCGTGGACGAGGCGCTCGAGTTCTTTGACGCGCAGCCGGCCCTCAAGCGCAAGCTGACCACGCTCAGCGAGGTCGGCCTGGGCTATGTCCATCTCGGCCAGCCGGCCACCACGCTCTCGGGCGGCGAGGCGCAGCGCACCAAGCTGGCCAAGGAGCTTTCGCGCCGCTCGACCGGCAAGACGCTCTATGTCCTGGATGAGCCGTCGGTGGGCCTGCACGCCGCCGACGTCCACAAGCTGGTGGAGGTGCTGCAGCGTTTTGTGGACGAGGGCAACACGGTGCTGATCATCGAGCACCACATGGACATCATCAAAGTCGCGGATTGGATCATCGACCTGGGGCCGGAGGGCGGCGACCGCGGCGGCTACCTGGTGGCCGAGGGCACGCCCGAGCAGCTCGCGCGCGTGAAGGACAGCTACACTGGTCAGTTCCTGAAGAAGTACCTGGCGCAAAATGGCAACGGCAAGAGGAAGTAGACCCGGCCGAAGTAGCCCAAAGTCTTTCTGGCGCTCACCGGCTTAGCCCGACGCGAGTTCGACGAGCTCCTGCCGGCGGTCGAGCAGAGCTGGCCCAAGCCGAAGGAGCGTCGTCGGCGACGGCCGTGGGCCTCTGGTGTGGTGTCCAGCGCTGGCAGCTTAGTACCCCGTCCACTTGAACACGATGGAACGGTGCCGCCTGAGCGCCACATGGACCCGCCTACCCGGTCCACCTCTCTCACGTGGACGGGGCACTAGCGTGTCAGCGTGATGATCCCTCTCTCCAGGGCTGTGGTCACGGCCGCGGTCCGGTCATCCACGCCGAGTTTGCCGTATATATGAATGAGGTGGGTTTTGACCGTTGCCGTGCTCATGTGCAGACTCTTGCCGATTTCCTTGTTGCTTACCCCTTTGGCCACCAATTGCAGCACTTCAATCTCGCGGGCGCTCAAGTTGCCTTCGGCGGGGGCATTGATCCGGGTCATGAGGCGAGCGGCGACGGCCGGGGCCAGAACGGAGTCTCCCCGGGCGGCGGCGCGTATGGCGCGGAACAATTCTTCACGGGGGGCATCTTTCAGCAAATAGCCAGTGGCCCCGGCTTCGATAGCGCGCAGGATATCGGCGTCAGAATCGTAGGTGGTCAGGACGATGATCCGGGACGACGGCTGCTGGGCGTTGATCGCTTTTATTGCCCCCACTCCATCCAGGCCGGGCATTCGCAGATCCATCAGGGTGACGTCCGGGGCGAGGGAACCGTGCAGCTTGACCGCCGTGTCGCCATCCGCGGCCAAGCCGATGACCTCAAAACCGGGCTGGCCGGCTAACATCCCGGCCAGCCCTTCTCGGACAACCGGGTGATCATCTGCGATCAAAATGCGGATCTTATCCATAAGCGACCTGCAATTCCGCCAACTCTTGAGTCATCGACAGCTCTTCTTTTAGTTGTAGATCGGGATAGAGACGACCACCGTCGTCCCCTCGCCAGGCTCACTTTCCAGGGTCACCGAGCCTCCACATTGTTCGGCCCGTTCGCGCATCGCCTGCAAGCCGTAGCCGCCGGACAGGGGCGAGGCCGCTGCCCCGGCGAAAGCTACGCCATTATCCTGAACATCCAGAACAACCACGTCCTCCATATACGAGAGGGTGAGCTGCACGGCCGTGGCCTGGGCATGCTTGCGAATATTCGCCAGCGCTTCCTGGGTCGCTCGCAGCAGCGTCACTTCGATATCGGGATGCAGGGGGACAGGGTCGCCGGTGATAGTCGTGGTCAGAGGAATGCCGGTTTCTTCCTGCCAACGGACGGCCGTCCGTTCGATCGCGTCCGGCAGTGAGCGCTGATCCAGCAATTGCGGTCGCAAAGCGTGTACCACCCGGCGCGCCTGTTCCAGGCTGGTCCGAGCTGTCTCCCGGGCCCGGTCGAGATGCTTTTGCAGGGTGTCCAGATCATCCGGCAGGGCCTGATCCGCCGCCTCCAGGTGCATCACGATGCTGATGAACCCCTGGGCCAGGGTGTCGTGGATATCGCGCGCCAGCCGCTGGCGTTCTTCCAGAATCCCGGCGCGCCGCTCCGCCGCCGCCAACTCCGCTCGGGTTGCTTCCAACTGCTCAACCAGCTGCCGCCGCCGCGTGCTCTGCCCGATAATGGCCGTTATCCACACGCCGAGGATGACGGCCCCCAGCGCCGTAAACAGGAACACCCAGAGGGTGGGGTTGGTCAACGAGGACGTCGCGCCGGCATCGGCCAACTGCTGGTAAATGATAGATCCCGTCAGAAGGAGGACGGCCATCACGCCATGGCGGAGAGTTAGATGGCGAAAAAACTGGCCGAACAGCCCGAAGAGGGTGAAGTAATAGGCCGGTGAGATATTGACCAACACAGACCAAAGAACGATGACGCCGATGAAAACGATGAAACGGAAGGTGGCGTGTTTGTCCAAAGCCTCCGACTGTCTGTAGGCCAGCTTCAATCCCCCCCAATGCCAGAGCAGCAGGATCCCCGTCAGCAACAGCACCGCCCAGGCCGGGGCTTTCCGGTCATCGTCCAGCAGCATTCGCCACGCGGATACGCTGACGGCGGCGTAGAAGAGCGCCTTCCACAGCCAGTCCCACTTCACCCAGGCGTCTGTCTGCCCTGCCTGCTCAGCGTTCATGGCCTATCCAATGAAAGTCACCAGCTTTTTCGGACATCGGTCGAGAACGATCTGCGAGCCTGGAAAGCTGGTGACATCTTGTCTCAATGCCGGTCAGTGTAACATTACTCCCAGCGGAAGGTGAAACGGGACAGCAGCAGGCCCAGGATGAGCACTACCACGACCACCGCCACTGAGGTGAGGTTCCAGGTTCCCTTCAACCAGAGGTCCTCGACCAGGATGACGACGTGCGTCAGCGGCAGCCAGCCGGCGATCTGTTGCACGCTGTCGGGCATGATGTGGCGGGGCATGGCCGCGCCGGACAGGAAGAGCATCGGGTAGAAAACAGCCATCCCAACCGCCTGGGCTGTTCGGGCGGAGGGCATGACGCCGGCCAGGACGAAGCCCACGGCGAAGAAGCTAAAGGCGCTCAGCAGAATGGCCGGAACGATCGCCAGATTGCCGTCGGGAATGCGCAGGCCGAAGATGGTCAGGCCGGCGATGAAGAGCAAGCTGATGCCGACGGAGGTCATCAAGACCTGGGCTGCCACCTGCGACCACAACACGGGACTGGAACCCAGGGGTGTTGCGCGCAGCCGCCGCAGGATGCCCAGGTCACGATAATTGGCCAGCGTGGTGGGAATCCCCAGCAGGCCAATGGTGCCGACAATCATGCCGATGTAACCGGGCACGGACAGATCCACCCGGCCGTAGCCGCCGAGCAACTCGTCGGCTTCGTTGCCGAAGATGAAGCCAAACAGCACCATGACCATCACCGGAAAGGCGAGGGTGAAGAAGAGCGCCACCGGCTCGCGGAGCTGTAGTTTCAATTCCATGTAGGTGAGCTTGAGAAAGGTCTTCATGCTTAACTCCTTTTGGTCATAAGTGGTTAACCGGGTCAGCCCAGGGCTTCACCTGCGCTCAGTTCCGGATCGTTCGTCCGGTCAAGGCCAGAAAGACATCTTCCAGATTGGCCTGCTGCACGCGCAGGTCGGCCGGGGCGATGTTGTGTTGGGCCAGCGCAGCGGCCACATTGGCCAGCAAGGGGCCCTTGCCGCTGAGGGTGATGTGGTGGTTGTGTTGGTGCACGGCGGTGACGCCGCTCACGGTCTCCAGCCGTTTCGCCTGAAAGCCGTTGGGAACCGAGAAGAGCACCTTGGTCTCCCCATTCAGGCTGGCGATCAGGTTGTCCGGGGTGTCCAGGGCGATGACCCGACCATGATCGATTACGGCCACCCGGTCTGCCAACGCCTCAACCTCGTCCATGAAATGGGTGATGACAACCACGGTCTTGCCCTGCTCGCGGATGGCGCGGATCAGGTCCCAGGTCGCCCGGCGAGCCTGCGGGTCCAGCCCGGTCGTCAGCTCGTCCAGGAAGACGATTTCGGGATCGTTCAACAGGGCCAGCGCAATGAACAGGCGCTGCTTCTGCCCGCCGGAAAGACCCCCAAACTGAGTGTTTCGCTTCTCGGCCAGGCCCCATTGCTCTACCAGCGGCTCCCAAGGCACGGTCTTTTCATAGAAGGAAGCGTACAAATCAAGCGCTTCCCACACTTTCATCCGCTCCGGCAGCGCCGCTTCTTGGAGCTGGGTGCCGATGCGGTTGCCCAGTTTGCGCGCCGCGGTTTGCGGATCCAGACCGAGCACCGAGACGCTGCCGCCGTCGGGTTTGCGCAACCCAATCACGGACTCGATCGTCGTCGTCTTGCCGGACCCATTTGGCCCGATGATGCCAAAGATCTCGCCTGCCTCGACGGTGAAGGAAACATCCTCCACGGCTGTAACCCCGGCGTAAGCCTTGTGCAGATTGCGTACTTCAATAACCCGTGTCATCGTATACTCTCCATTCCAGTTCTAGCACCCCGTCCATGGGATTAGGATGGACGGGGCACTAGCTCTCTTAGCGACCGCGAAACAAGAGGATTGATACGCCAACGGCCAGGATGCCGAGAGGCCACAGGCCCGAGACGCTGTAGCCCAATGCCATCGCGGCCATGTAGGCGAAGGGCAGCACGGCGAAGACGGCGATGCCGAAGACACGGCGGGTGAGGCGGCCGTCTTCTTTGTAGCGCCGATAGGCCGACCCGCCGATCCAGAACATGGGCACCAAGCCGATCAGCAGCGAGGGGCTGTGTCCCGCGATGGTGATCCCGGACGTCCCCAGCAAGAAGAGGGCACCCATGAAGACCATCACCACCCCCATCCACTTTCCAGCTTCGTGTTCTTCTTTGCTCTGTTCTGAGTTGACAACTTTTTCCTGTTTCATGACAGCCTCCCGTCTGACTCTGACTGTTAGGTTGGTGTTCAATGGCAACAGAATAGCAACCGGCCCGGAGAAAGTGACCGGTCGAGAGATTGAATTGGGGCTATCGAGGGATGGATTACGCAGTCAGTCGACCAGGGGAGACCGCATCAACCGATCGGTTGATACGGTGTCTGGCCTTTCGGAACCAATGGGGCGACAACCTGCGTCTAGCTGTCAGGGCTCAAGACATCGTGAATGATCTTTAACATTCAGAATAGGTCG
>ERZ761602.5051-NODE-5051-length-16026-cov-5.558763_pt1 | contig 16026 bp, 16 predicted proteins | sample MGYA00512165_ERZ761602 | MGnify/ENA primary metagenome ERZ761602 (study PRJEB28899, sample SAMN02445085) | bioreactor sludge metagenome | biome: EBPR sludge; isolation source: Thorneside wastewater treatment plant | place: Australia: Brisbane, Thorneside...
GAGGCGCCCCTCTGGGCCCGCGGGCGCGGCGCCATCGAGCACACGGCGAGGCTCGAGCCGCGCCCAGTCGATCTGCTCGAGCGCCCGAGCGACATCCTCGATCGTCTCTGTCGAGAGGCCGGGGAGCGGCGTCGCCTCACCTGCCCCTCGCGCGCCGCTCGCGTCTTCGAGCAGCAAGAGGAGCCCGTCGCGCCGCTCCCACACGCGGCGAGACCCGAGCACGCGGGACGGGTCGACGCCGCCACCCCAGGAGATCAGCCGAACACGGAGGACCATGCGATCCCCGAGGAGAACACGGCGGCGAACGCGAGGAGCACCTTTGCTTGCCGTCCGAGGAGGGGGTTCAGCTTTTCTCCGTCGTCGGTCGTGGCCAGCGTCTTCGTCACGCGCAGGCCGAGCCACAGGACCGGCAGGGCCATGAGGCTCGTGGCAGGGAGCCAGCCGACGGCCACCCCCACGAGGGGCGCGACGGCCGAGACGACGTGGAGCGCCGCGTGCAGCGCGACGCCGAAGGCTCGGCCGAAGCGAACGACGACGGTGCGCTTGCCCGAGCGCGCGTCGCCCGCGCGGTCGCGGACGTTGTTGATGACGAGCACCGCCGTCGCGAGCGCGCCGATCGGGACCGACGCGGGCAGCGCCCCGGCCGGCAGCTGGCCGGCCGCGACCCAGGCCGTGCCCATCACCGCCACGGGCCCGAAGAAAACGAACACGAACACGTCGCCCAGGCCGTGGTAGCCGAGCGGGTACGGCCCGCCGGTGTAGGCGATGCCGCTCAGGATCGAGGCGACGCCGATGACGAGGATGGGCCAGCCCGCGACCGCGATGAGGTAGACGCCTGCGAGCGCGGCCGCGAGGAAGGAGACGGCCATGCCGATGCGCACCGCGCGCGGCGTGAGCAGCCCACGCTGCACCGCGCGCGGAGGACCCAGCCTGCGCTCGTCGTCGGCGCCCTTCTCGAAGTCGAAGACGTCGTTGGCGAAGTTGGTGCCCACCTGCAGCATGAGCGCGCCGAAGAGCGCCGCACCCACGGCCAACCAGTTCGGTGCGCCGGAGGCGTAGGCCACCGAGGCGCCCACGGCCACCGGCGCAACCGCGACGGGGAGCGTCTGCGGGCGCGCGGCCAGCACCCAGGCCCCCAAGGAGCTCGGCTCGGGCAGGCGCGCCGCGGCGGCCTCGTTCATCGCCCGGCCCCGTCCATCACACCCGGCTCGCTCTTGCGCGCCTCGGAGACCCAGCTGCGAAAGCGCGCCGAGGCGATCTTCGCGAGCTCCTCGGGGGCCTCGAGGGTGAGGTTGTGGCCGACGCGCTCGACGACCACGGCCTCGATCCTCGGCGACAGCGCCGCCGCTTCGAGGCCCATGGCGACGTAGCGAGGATCGAGCGAGCCCGCGACGTGGGTGAGCGGCAGCGCGAGCTCGCGCAGTCGGGGCCGGAGATCGGGCATGCGCCCCGTGCCGAGGCGCTCGAAGACCTCGGCGATCGCGGCCGGCTGGTGGCCGAGCCGCACGCGCCGCTGCGCCGCGACGAGCTCGGGGGCGAGCGCGCGCTGCGTCTCGAAGACCTCGAGCCTCTCCCAGCGGTCGACGAAGGACGCGAGATCCCCCGAGCGCAGGTGCTGGGCCATCTCGTCTTCCCAGGCGACTCGCAGAGCGCGCTCGGTGTCGCTCAGGAAGCCGAGGTGCGCGCCGACCACGAGCGCTCCGCGGATCGCGCTCGAGGGGCGCGCTGCGAGCGCGATCGCGAGCCTGCCGCCGAAGGAGTAGCCGAGCAGGAGCGCGCCCCTCGGGATGGAGAGCGCGAGCTCCTCGACCGCGGCGTCGAAGCTCGCCGGCACGGGGCCCGGCGAGAGGCCGTGCCCTGGCAAGACCGGCGCGAGCACACCTCCCGGCCAGGCGAGCGCCTCGGCGAGCGGGCCCATGCTGGCCGGCGCGCCGAGCAGGCCGTGCAGGGCCACGACGGGTGGGAAGGACGAGGCTCGCGGCGGAACGAGCACGGCGGACCTAGCGGGCATGGGCTGTCTCCTCGAAGATCGCGTCGACGCGCACGGCGAGCGAGCGGCGCGCGCGGGCGCTGGCGCCGTGATCGCAAGCCGCGTGCACGATCGAGGCGCCCTCGCGCGCGAGCGCCCGATCGAGCGCCGAGCCCAAAGCCGGGCTCGACGACACGCTGGCGTAGTCGAGCCCCGCGGCCTCGGCCAGCGCTCGGAGCGGCGCATGGGGCTGAGGCGTGTAGAAGAGCCGCTCGAGCTCGGGCTCGAGCCCGGCGAGCTTCGCCACGGGCAGCTCGCCGAAGATGCGCCCACCCCCGTTGTCGACGACGACGATGACGAGCGGCGCGCGGACCTCGGCGAGCAGCGCGATCGAGGCGAGATCGTGCGCGGCGCTCACGTCGCCGACGAGCAGCACGACCGGGTGCTCGGGCGAGACGACGCGACGCAGACCGAGCGCGCCCGCGACGAGCCCGTCGATCCCGGCGGCGCCGCGCTGGTGCAGGACGGTGACGCCGCAGCGTAGCCCGGCGCCGCAGGCGTCGGCGTCGCGCACGACGAGGCTGTTCCCGAGCATGAGCGCCGCGCCGCTCGGCAGGCGCCCGAAGAGCGCGCGCGACAGCTCGAGCTCGAGCGCGCCCTGCTCGGAGAGCAGCTCCGCGACGGCGGCGTCGACACGCTCGGCCCCGCTCCGTAGCGGCGCGCTCCAGCCGGCGTCGGTCGAGGGCGCGGCGCAGAGCTCGGCGGCGCGCTCGAGCAGGCTCGCCGCGTCGCCGATGAACACGTCGCGGGCGCCGCACAGCGGGTCGGGCAAACCCCAGGGGGCGAGCAGCACACGTCGCGCCCACGGGTGCTCGGCGACGAGCGTCGCGTGCCCGGGCGCGACGAGCGGCATGCCCAGCTCGACGACGAGGTCGGTGGCCAGCGCCGCGCGGAACTCGGCCGATCCGAGCAAGAGCGAGGCCGGCCCGATGCTCGGACCTCCATGCGTCACGAGGCCGCTCGAGATCTCGGCCACGACGAGGAAGCCCGTCGCTCTGGCGAAGGCGCTGAGCGCGCGCTCGAGGCGCGCCTGAGCCGCCAGCGCGCCCTCTCCCGCCGCTGCCCAGCTCGGACCGGCCAGCACCACACCTCGCCGCGCCGCGCGAGCGAGCTCGGCGAGCGCCTGGGCGCAGGCCTCGTCGGCCCTCGGCGCGGGCAGGTGCACGCGCGGCGCGCCACGCTCGAGCAGCGCCTCGTAGACCGGTCGCCAGGGCTCGCTGCCGCCGGGCTGCGGCTCGAGCGGCTTGCGGAAGCGCGCGTTGACGTGGACCGGCCCCGGCACGGGGTGCAGGGTGGCGGCCACGGCCTGCGCCGCGAGCCGTGGCACCGCAGGCAGCGCGGAAGGCTCCGGCAAGCCGAGCTCGAGCGAGGCGCGCACGTGCGCGCCGTACATGCGCGTCTGGTCGATGGTCTGGGAGGCCTGCGCGTGCACGAGCTCCCAGGGGCGGTCGGCCGTGATCACGAGCAGCGGCACCCCTGCCCGCTCGGCCTCCACGATCGCGGGGTGGTAGTGCGCGGCCGCGGAGCCGCTCGTGCAGAGCACCGCGGCCGGGCGGCCTTCGGCGCGGGCCATGCCGAGCGCGACGAAGCCCGCCGCGCGCTCGTCGACCACCACCTCGAGCTCGATGCCCGGCTCGCGCGCGAAGGCGAGCGCGAGCGGCGTGGAGCGCGAGCCCGGGCTCAGCACCACGCGCCCGAGGCCCGCGCTCGCGAGCGAGCGCGCGTAGAGCGAGGACCACGCGGAGTGCAGATCGCCGCTCACGCCCCGAGCTCCAGCGCCGCGCGCATGGCGGCGAGCTTCGCATCCGTCTCGGCGAGCTCGGCGTCGATCGACGAGCCGCGCACGATCCCGGTGCCCGCGCGGAGCACGACGTGCTCGGCGCCGATCTCCGCGCCGCGGATCCCGACCACGAAGACGCCGTCGCCGCGCGCGTCGACCCAGCCGAAGGGCGCCGCGTAGGGGCCACGCGGCCTGGCCTCGTGCTCGGCGATGAACGCGAGCGCCTCGTCGCGAGGCACGCCGCCCATCGCAGGTGTCGGGTGCAGCCTTCCGGCGAGCTCGAGCGCGCTCGGCGCTCGAGGAGAGCTCGCGTCGATGCCCGTGCGCAGGTGATGCACCGAGCGCAGGCTGCGCAGCTCGATCTCGCCGCGCCGAGGCTCGAGCCCCACCTCGCGGAACGCAGCCTCGATGCCGAGCGCCACGAGCTCGTGCTCCCGGCGCTCCTTGTCGCTCGCGAGGAGGGCGGCGCGCTCGGCGCTGTCGTCTCCGGAGCGCGGGCACGAGCCCGCGAGCGCCTCGCTGCGCACCCGTTCGCCGGCCCGCTCCGCGAGCAGCTCGGGCGTCGCCGCGACCCAGTCGCTCGGACCGAAGCCGGCCCGGCCGATGCGCACCGTGGCCTCGAGCCCGGCGAGGCGCGCCACGAGCACGGCAGCGCTCGTGCGCGCGGCGACCACGAGCGAGCGTGCGACCACGACCTTCTCCAGCCTGCCCGCTTCGATCGCCGCGAGGGCTGCCGCCACTGCGCTCCTGAAGGCCGCCGCGCCATCGTCGACGAGACCTGCGCCGCTCGGCGAGGCGCTCGGCGCGGAGCGCGGCTCGAGGCGTGCCGCGAGCTCGGCCAGCAGCGCGTCCGGGCGCTCGAGCTCCTCGGCGCGGAGGACCATGATCACGGAGCGCGCATCTCCTTCGTCGGCGATGAGGATCCTCGGCAGACTCAGCTCGACGGCGCTCCCGAGCTCGAAGCCCGCGCCCCCCACGAGGCGCGCAGAGAGCGGGCCGAAGCTCGCGATCGCGTCGAAGAGCGCCGCGCTCTCCGCCGCGATCGACGCCACGCGGCCCGCGCCTTCGGCGCGCACGGAGGCCATCTCGCCGATCGCCAGCAGCGCGGCCGGTGCGAGCGAGCTCGCGAGGCGGGCGTCGAAGAGCTGCCACCTCTCGCCGTCAGCGCAGGCAGCGGCGGGCTCGGGCATCGGGCGAGGGCCCGCGTCGACGCGCCCCGAGATCGCCACGAGCGCACCACGCGGAGGGGCCGCGCGCCTGGCCTCGTCGAGCGCCTCGCGCAGCGTCGGCACCGGCGCGCGCCCGGCGCTCATCGCTCGCGGGGCCTCTTGGCGACGTAGAGGTGCGCCACGCCGAAGGTGAGCGGCTCGATGCGCTCGACCTCGAGGCCGGCCTCGCGCATCAGCTCGGCGAAGACCGGTGCGGGCGGGAAGGCCGCGATCGACTGCTGCAGGTAGGCGTACTCGCGGCTGCCCGAGAGCAAGGCGCCCATCGCCGGCACGACGTGGTGCACGTGGAGCTTGGCGAGGCTGCTCATGAGGCCACGCTCGGGCTCGCTCAGCTCGAGCACCGCGACCCGCCCCCCGGGTTTGGTGACGCGGCACATCTCGCGCAGGCCCGCGAGGCGGTCGGGCACGTTGCGGATGCCGAAGGCGATCGTCACGCCGTCGAAGCTCGCCTCGGCGAAGGGCAGCTTCTCGGCTTCACCGACACCGAGACGCACGCGTTTGTCGAGCCCGCCGCGCTCGAGCTTCTCACGGCCGACGGCGAGCATGTTCTCCGAAGGATCGACGCCGAGGACCTCGGCCGAGCGGTGCTGCTTCGCGATCGCGATCGCGAGGTCGGCCGTGCCCGTCGCGAGGTCGAGCACACGCGCGCCCTCGCCGAGCCCGAGCGCGTCGACGGCCCTCTTGCGCCAGCGCTGATCGATGCCGAGCGACATCAGGCGGTTGAGCAGATCGTAGCGGGAGGCGATGTGATCGAACATCGCTCCGCTGCCTGGGCGTACGGCGCTCGTGGCCTCCGTCGTGCTCATCGCGCGTCCTCCTCGTGTTTGCGCCGATGCAGGCGCATGTGGCCCTTCTGGATGCCCTCACCGGCGAGCGCTCTCAGCGCGGCGAGGTTCGACGCGAGCCCGACCGAGGCCATGACCACGGCGAGCTCGCCGGCGCGCTCGACGCCGAGCAGCTCGAAGCCCGCGCGCACACCGGCGTGCGCGCGGCAGGAGCCACCCACGGTGCCCACCGCCATCGGCAGCTCCGCGCGCCCCTCGAGCCCGCCCTCGACCTCGCGCCATACGCTGATCGGCTGGTAGCCGGTGCGCCCGGTGACCCCACCGAGCGCGGCGTAGGCGTGGGCGCCGGCCTCGATCGAGCGAAAGTCCTGCCCCAGCGCGACGGCGACCGCGTCGACGCCGTTCATGAAGCCCTTGTTGTGGGTGACGGCGCGCGCCACGTCGAGCTCGGCGAAGCGGCTCGCGCGCGCGATGCCGGCGGCGAGCTCCTCGCCTCGCTCACCCAGATCCTGCGCGCTCACGCGCGCGCGCACCCGCACCCTGCGCCGCAGCGTGAGGTTCGTGAGGATGCGCAAGCCGATGCGACCGCCGATGAGCTCCTGCACCGGCCCGGCGAGCCCCTCGGCCACCGTGTCGACCAGGTTCGCGCCCATCGCGTCGCCCACGTCGACGTGCACCTGCACCACGACGAGCCCCGTGTCGGCGTCGACCACGCGCACGTCGAGATCGCGGCAGCCGCCGCCCCGCGCGACCATGCGCGGGATGACGGCGTCGCCTGCGGCGAGCAGCGCGTCGCGGTTCGCCATGATGCGCCCCTCCGCCTTCATCGGCTCGGGCACCTCGTCGAGCTGGATCTGCGCCGTCATCACCGAAGCGTCGACCTCGCCCGCGAAGCCCCCCGAGGCGCGCACCATGCGTGCGGCGTTCGAGGCCGCGGCGACGACGCTCGGCTCCTCGACGGCCATGGGCACGAGCACGTCGCGGCCGTCGACGGTGAAGTTGAGCGCCACCGAGAACGGCAGGCCGAAGGCGGCGAGCACGTTCTCGCTCATCGTATCGGCCACCTCGACCGGCAGCCCGCCACCGCGCTCGAGGTAGGCCCTCGACGCCTCGCCGAGCCCTGCGGCCTCCGCCGCGCGGGCGATGCGCGCCGAGACGGGCAGCTCGTAGAAACGCGCGATGCGGCTCGAGCGGGGCTTGGGCTGGCTCACGGCGTCGCTCCTCGCGCGACCACGGCCGCGAGCTCGGCGATGTCCTCGGGCGCGAGCGCCTGGGCGCCGTCGCTCTGGGCCGAGGCCGGCTCGTCGTGGGTCTCGATCATCACGGCCGCGGCGCCCGCGGCGAGCGCCGCGTGCGCGAGCGGCAGCACCAGATCGCGCCTGCCCGTGGCGTGCGAAGGATCCACCACGACCGGCAGCCCGTGCACGTGCGCGAGCAGGGCGACCGCCGCCAGATCGAGCAGGTTGCGTGTGCTCGGGTCGAAGCCGCGGATGCCTCGCTCGCAGAAGGCCACGCTCGAGGAGCCGTGCGAGAGCAGGTACTCGCCGGCGAGCAGCCACTCGTCGACGGTGGCCGACATGCTGCGCTTGAGCATGACGGGCTTGCCGGTGCGGCCGACCAGCTTGAGCAGCGCGTAGTTGCTCATGTTGCGGGAGCCGATCTGCAGCACGTCGGCGTACTCGGCGACGATCGAGACGTCGTTCTCGCTCATCACCTCGGTGACGACGCGCATGGAGTGCTGATCGGCGGCGCGTCGCAGCCACACGAGCGCGTCGTTGCCCACGCCCTGGAAGGCGTAGGGGCTCGTGCGCGGCTTGAAGGCGCCGCCGCGCAGATAGCTCACCCCTCGCCGGGCGAGCGCAGCCGCGATGCGCTCGATCTGCGCCTCGGACTCGACCGAGCAGGGACCGCTGATGATGGCCGGCCGAGCTCGCTCGAAGCTGCCCTCCCCGACCCGGAAGGCCGGGCCGTGCGCGTCGACCTTGGGGTGCGAAGAGGACGCCCGCGCGACCGAGGCCACGCCGGGCACCGACGCGACGAGCGCCGGGTCGACCTCGGTGGAGCCCTTGCCCACCACGACGTGCGCGGAGCCGTCGGAGGCGCGCGCGACGCTCTCGATCCACAGCCCGAGGCCCGTGAGCGCGCGGCGCACGGCGTCGAGATCTCGCTCGGATTTCAGGGTGACGATCATGACTGCCTCAGCTCCTCCGGCTCGCGATCGTCTGGGCCACCGTCTCGAGCGCCTGCACCGCCGGTCGCTCCGGCAGGCCGCGCAGACTGCTCACCGCCTCGCGCAGGAGACGCTCGGCGTAGGCACGCCCTTCCTCGCAGGCGCCGGTCTCCTTCATGGCCTGCGCCGCGCGGCGCGCGAGCTCCGGCGAGAGCTCGACCGCCTCGCCCGAGAGCGCCTCACCGAGCTCGACGCGCAGCGAGGGCCGCCGCTCGAGCGCGACGAGCAAGGGATAGGTGAGCTTGCCCTCGCGAAGGTCGCCGAGCAGCTCCTTTCCGAGCAGGCTCGCTTCGCCGTCGACGTCCAGCACGTCGTCGACCACCTGGAAGGCCACACCGAGCTTGGCGCCGAAGCCCTCGAGCGCTTCGCAGTCGCCCGGCTCGAGCGAGCCCGCGCGCGCGCCGGCGTACATCGCCCAGCGGAAGAGCGAGGCCGTCTTGCCGCGCACCACGCGCAGGTAGTCGTCCATCGTGGCGTCGATCCGCCCTCGCCGCGCGAGCTGGAGCGCCTCACCCTCGAGCATCTCGGCGAGCACGCCGAGCGCGCGCTCGAGCACGTCGCCCAGGCCGGTGCGACGCACGCGCATGAGCGCCTCCACGAGCAGCCAGTCGCCCGCGAACACGCTCGCCGCGTTGCCGTAGAGCACTCGCGCCGAGGGCTCGCCCCGCCGCCTGTCGCCGACGTCGACCACGTCGTCGTGCAGCAAGGTCGCCGAGTGCACGAGCTCCGCGGCGACGGCGAGATCGCGCGCCCGGGCGTCGAAGCCCGCACCGACGCGCGCCGCGAGCGCGACGCACATGGGCCGCAGTCGTTTGCCGCCGCTCTTCACGAGGTGGCGCGCCGAGAGATGCATCGGCGTCGGCCGCTCCTCGAGCGCCGCGAGGTCGACCTCGATGCCCGCGAGATCGGCCTCGAGGAAGCGGCGCAGCTCCGCGATGCGCGCCTCCATCGAGGGCACGCGGTGCTCGGCGCACACCTCCTGGAGTGATCCGAGCACGGGGCCTCTGGCCTCGATGCCCACCACGGCTGCTTTCACGATGCTCTCCTGGCGCCGACCTTGGCGCGTGCGATCGACAGCAGGTTGCCGAACTTCTGGAAGTCGGCGCGCTGCGACTGGATGAAGGAGTCGAGGACGGACTGGGCGACGTTGGCGAAGGCCGAGAGGCGCCCGACGCGCTCGAGCAGGTGATCTTTACGGGCCGAGCGTGGGCCTCGCTCCGCGCGCTCTCGCGCCTGCTCGAGCCGTGTGCGTACGCTGTCGGCGAGGAAGCGCTCCCGCTCGCTCACGACCTTGGAGATCATCTTCCAGAAGTCGGTCTCGGCCTCGAAGTACTCCTTGCGCTCGCCCGGCCTCCACACGCGCCTCACCACACCCCAGCGCTGCAGCTCGGTGAGCGCCATGCTCACCGCGCCCGCGCTCATGGCGAGGCGCTCGGCGAGCTCGGCCGCCGGCAGGGGCTCGGTGTCCAGGTAGAGCACCGTCCACACCCGCCCGAGCGCCTTGCGGAAACCCCAGTGCTCGATGACGTCGCCGATCGCGTCGGCGGCGAGCAGCTCGGCTTCACGCAGGCTATCCATGGCAGTCCTGGCCTCTCTCTTCGCGCCCGCTCGCGCGAGCATCAACTTTCAGTTCGTTCTGAAAGTTCCTAGTGCGCCGAGCCGACCCGGTCAAGCACCGTGCGCAGCTCGCGCCACGAATCCGGGCTTCGCCACCGGCGGGCACTTCGTGCAGGATCGTCGGAACCCGCGAGGCCCCGAGGGGTCTCGTGTGGCTGCTCAGGCCCCACCCAAGCCCTCCGAGGAAGCCCATGAAGCTCGCGCTCCTGCTCTCCGCCGCCGCCCTCATCTCGACGCTCGCCCTCGCGGCCTGCGGTGGCGCACCCGCCGCACCGGCGCTCGAGGTGCCCGGCGCGGACTCCTCTGCCGCGCCGGTCGAGGCCTCGGAGCTCGAGGCCCAGGGCGCCGAGTGCCCCGAGGGCTCGGCCGACTGTGGCAAGTGAGGCGACTCGGCCGAAGGCGAGGCTCGGCTGCGCGGATCTCGGTGTGGGCGTCGGCTTGCGCCCGGCGCACTACCGCGAGATCCACGCGCGCGCCGAGCGGGGCGAGGCGCTGGGCGTCGACCTCTACGAGCTCCTGAGCGAGAACTTCCTCGTCTCGGGAGGCCGCCCGATCCACCACCTCGAGCGCGCCCTCGAGCTCTCGCCCTGCGTGCCGCACGGCGTCTCGCTGTCGATAGGCTCGAGCGACCCGCTCGATCGCAGCTTCCTCGCGGAGCTCCGCGCCTTCGCGAGGAAGACGCGTGCCCCCTGGCTGAGCGATCACCTGTGCTGGAGCGGCGTGGGCGGCGCGCACATGCACGAGCTCTTCCCCCTCCCGCTCAGGAGCGAGACGGCGCGCTACGTCGCCGCGCGAGCGCGCATCGTGCAAGACACGCTCGAGGCGCGCTTCGCGCTCGAGAACGTGTCGAGCTACGCGAGCCTCCGTGAGAGCACGATGGACGAGGCGAGCTTCGTCGCAGAGGTGCTCGAGCTCGCCGACGTGGGGCTCTTGCTCGACGTGAACAACGTCTACGTCTCGGCACACAACCACGGCTTCGATCCTCTCGAGTACCTCGACAGGCTGCCGCTCGAGCGCGTCGTGCAGATCCACCTCGCCGGGCACACCGCGATGGATGGCTACCTGCTCGACACGCACGGCCGGCCGGTCTCGGGCGAGGTGTGGGCGCTCTACGAGCGGGTGCTCGAGCGGGCCGGCATGGTGACGACGATCCTCGAGTGGGACGAAGCGCTGCCGAGCTACGCCGAGCTCGTCGCGGAGGCCCAGCGCGCGCGCGCGATCCGCGAGCGCGTCGCGGCGCGACGAGGCGAGCTCGACCAGGCACCAGGCGCGACGTCGAGCGCCTCGCGCCGCCGCGAGCCCGCGCCCGAGCTCCTGGCGAGCGATGGCGAGCCTGCGCCGCCGGAGGCGCTCGCGCGTCTGCAGGCCGAAGTGCAGGAGCTCTGCCGAGCGCGAGGGTCGCTCGAGGGTGACGCGGAGCTCGCGGCGCGCGCCGAGGCGATCGTGGGCAGAGGCCCCCGGCTCGACGGCCCGGCCCAGCTCGACATCTACCGGAGGCAGTACTGGCTGCGCCACGAGGAGGCGCTCGCCGAGGATCACCCGAGCCTCAGGCGCGTGCTCGGCGACGAGGCCTTCCACGCGCTGATGCACGACTTCTTCGCGTGGCGGGCGCCGCGACGCCGCTCGCTGCGCGACGTGGCCGAGGGGCTCGAGGACTTCCTGCCGGCCTGGCCTGGGCTCGACCCCGCCGTGGCGACGCTCGCCGCCGACACGCTCAGCTACGAGCTCGTGCTCGTCGAGCTCTTCGACGCCCGAGACGTGCCCGCGCTCGACGCGGGTGCGCTCGCTGGCTGCCCTCCCGAAGAGCTCACCGAAGCGAAGCTCGGGATCTCACCGCTCCTGCGCAGGTTGAGCCTGCGCCACCGCGTGTGGCACGGCGCGGAGCGACCGGGCGACGAGCCCTCCGAGCGAAGGGAAGCAGGGAGCGGCCCCGTGGAGCTCGTCGTCTGCCGTCAGGGATTCGCGCTCTCGACGGAGGAGCTCTCTGGGGCGCAGGCCGCGCTGCTCGACGCGCTCGCCGAGGGCGCCACGATCGCGGAGGCCTGCGCTCGCGTGGCGGAGGGCCTCGAGCCGGAGCAGCTCGGGCGGCTGGGCGCCGAGCTCGGGCGCTGGCTCGAGGGCTGGACACGCGCCGGCTACTTCTCGAAGCTCTCCGTGCCAGGCGAGGAGGCGCGGTCATGAGCCAGCAGATCGTTCGCAGCGAGGAGCTCGTGGTGCTCACCCCTGGCAGGCGCGCCAAGCGGGCCTGCTTCGTCGACGTCACCCGCGAGCTCGAGGAGGCCGTGCGCCGCTCGGGGGTCGTGCGCGGGCTCTGCTCGGTGTTCATCGAGCACACCTCGGCGAGCCTGGTGGTCCAGGAGAACGCCGACCCTCGTGTGCTCGACGACCTGGCCCATTGGATGGACGAGCGCGTGCCCGAGGGTCCCTACTACGCGCACGACGACGAGGGCCCCGACGACATGCCCGCGCACATCAAGGCCGCGATCACCAAGACGAGCGAGACGATCCCGATCCACGGCGGGCGCCTCGGCCTGGGGACCTGGCAGGCGCTCTACGTCTGGGAGCACCGGAGCGCGCCGCACCGGCGCAGGCTGCGCATCACGATCCTCGGCGAAACGCTGTAACCTCCGAGGCGATGTCGCTCCTCGAGACGGCGCTCGCCGTGGGACGCACCGCTCAGATCAGCATCGCCACCGTGGCCGAGTCGCTGCGCGGCGGCGTCTCGCCCGAGCGCTGCGACGAGCGCCTGGACTGGTGGGCGCACGAGCTCTTGCGCCTCGCCGGCGCCACGATCGAGGTGCGGGGTCGAGAGCACGTGCCGGAGGGCGAGGCCTTCCTGGTGATGTCGAACCACCGGAGCTTCTACGACATCCCGGCGATCTTCTGCGCCGTGCCGGGCAGGCTGCGCATGGTCGCGAAGAAGGAGCTCTTCCGCGTGCCGGTCTTCGGGCGCGCGATGACGGCCTCGGGCTTCGTGAAGATCGACAGGCAAGCCAGGCACAGCGCGATCGAGAGCCTCGAGCGCTCACGCAAGCTGCTCGAGGGTGGCGTGCGGGTGTGGATCGCCCCCGAGGGCACGCGCTCCTACGATGGCAGCCTCGGCCCGTTCAAGTCGGGAGGGTTCTACCTCGCGCTCGACGCCGGTGTGCGCATCCTTCCCGTCGCGATCGAGGGCACCGAGCAGGTCATCGATCGAACGAGCCTCGTCGTGCACAGGGGCGCGCACATCCGGGTGACGATCCTGCCGCCGGTCGACGCACCGAGCTTCGGCCACGAGCGGCGCAAGGAGCTCATCGAGGTGGTGCGCTCGCGCATCGCCGAGGCCCTCGGACGAGCGAGCTGAGCTCCAGACCGCGCCGCGACGAGCCTCAGTGCGGCAAGGCGCTGCGCCGACCTCGCGGCGTGCGCTCGCTCGGAGGGGCCTCCGCGAGCGACCAGGGCTTGGGCTCTCCCGCGCGCTCACGCTCGAGGTAGGCCCAGAGCGCGTCGGCCCACCTCGCGCCGCCCTCGGCGGTGGGGTGGATGCCGTCGTCGCGGCGCGGGAGGTAGCTGCCGACCTCCACGTCGGTCTCGAAGAAGCGGCAAGGGGCGAGGTTCTCCTGCAGCACGTCGAAGAGGCCGTCTTCGTCGCGCCAGAGCGGAGGCGTCGTCCACACGCAGGCGCGGTCGCCGATCGAGTCGACGATGCGTCGGATCGCGCGCGCCTGGACCGGGAGGTGCTTCGAGGCGATCTCGTTGCCGCCGAGCGTGACGATCACCAGGTCCGGCTGCGTGGAAGCGACGAGCTCGGGCACACGCTTGGCCCAGTCGAGGCTGTTGGTGCTGTGCTGTGCGCGCACCTCGTAGCGCACGCCGAGCGGCGCGAGGTGCTCGCGCAGTCGCTGCGTGAGACCGGAGTGCACGAAGGAGTCACCGACGTGCAGCACGGCGGTCCCTCGCGGCAGGGGCGGTGGCGCGCGGCGCGCGGGTGGCACCTCGGCCTCGGGGGCGGGCGGGGAGCCGACCTCGGAGACGGTGGCCTCCTGGGTGACGTGCTCGGAGCGCACCTCGGTGGTGGCCGTCGGGCTCGCCCCGGGCACAGGCGTGGCGGAGGCGCAGCCCGAGATCGGCGCGAGCAGCAGCGCGAGCGCGGCGCGGGCGAGCGGGCGGGCGGAGACGGAGCGCCCGAGGCGAGCGATGGGCCTGCGGTCGAACATCGCCGAGACCATGATGCACGTCCGGGGGGGCTGTCCACTCCCCGGCACGGCTCGCGGCGACGCTGCGGCCCTCGCGCGCCGAACGACGCGCGTCCGGTCGGGAACGGTCGCCCCACCCCGAACCGCGTACTAAGGTGGGAGTGCGATGAATGTCCGCCTCTTCGGCTTCGACGTCGAGATCACTGCGAGCTTCTGGTTCTCCGCCGCGCTCATCGGCCTGCTCCAGGGCGGGAGCGACCCCGGGCGCATGGTGCTCTGGGTGCTCGTGGTGCTCGTCAGCGTGCTCGTGCACGAGATGGGCCACGCGCTGGCCTTCAAGTACCACCGCGTGCCCTCGTCGATCCGGCTGCACTTCATGGGCGGCGTCACGATCCCCGAGGTGCTGCTGCCGCTCTCTCGCCTCGCGAACATCGGCGTCTACCTCGCCGGCCCCTTCGCCGGCTTCTTGCTCGCGGGGATCTCCTTCGCGCTCTTGCGCTACGCGCCGGTGCCCGACTTCGCGGAGCAGATCCTCATCGCGCTCGTCCTGGCGAACATCTTCTGGGGCATCATGAACCTGGTGCCCGTGCTGCCGCTCGACGGCGGTCACGTGCTGGAGCACGCGCTCGGGCCGAAGCGCTACAGGATCACGCTCATCGTCTCGACCGCGGTGGGCGCGCTCGTCGCGATCTGGTTCCTGCAGCGCGGCAGCTTCTGGGGCGCGTACATCTTCGGCATGAGCGCGGCGCAGAGCTTCTTCCGCCTGCGCGATCCGGCGCCCGACGTTTCCGTCGCCTCGGTGCGCCCACCTGCTCGGGTCGAGATCGATCCGGCCACCGCGAAGGCGCTCGGCGAGGCGAGGCGCGCGCTCGAGGCCGACGATCCCGAGCTCGCGCTCCGGCTCGCGCTCGCGGTCGCCGAGGGCAAGAGCGAGAGCGGCAAGCGACCGAGCGACGAAGTGCGCAGCGAGGCCCTGCACCTCGCGGCCTGGGCCGAGCTGTCGATGGGGCGCCCGGGCGAGGCGGAGCGGCTCGTGATGAAGCTCGGCAAGAAGGAGGGCGTCGACGCCGCGCTCGCGGGCAACATCCGCTTTTCGCAGGGCAACGACGACGAAGCCAAGCGCATCCTCCAAGGCGCGCTCGCCGCCGGCGACGATCGCAAGGAGGTCTACGCACCGCTCATCCAGCTCCACCTGCGCGCCGGCGACCACGCGCGCGCGGCGGCGCTCGGCGTCGGCTCGGCCGACGGCATCTCGAGCGAGGACCTGCGCACGCTCGCGGGCATGGTCGCCGAGGCGAAGGTCCACCACTGGGCAGGTCGCCTGCTGGAGATCGTCTACAAACGCGACCGCCAGGCGAGCGACGCGCTCGAGAGCGCGCGAGCCTTCGCGCGCGCCGGCTCGGGCGAGCACGCGATCGCGCTCATCCGACTCGCCGTCGAGGCAGGCTACGACGACGCCCACGCCATCTACGGCGACCACACGCTGGCCGAGCTCGCGCCCTCGCTCGAGGCCTTCCTGCCGAGGCCCTCGTGACGAGCGCCGTGCGCGTCGAGGTGCGGCGACTCCCGCACGGCGCGGATCTGCCGCTGCCCGCCTACAAGACCGCGCTCGCCGCCGGGCTCGATCTACGTGCCGCGATCGACGCCGAGCTCGAGATCGCCCCGGGCAGGCGCGCGCTCGTTCCGACGGGGCTCGCGATCGCCCTGCCGCGCGGCTACGAAGCGCAGGTCCGCCCGCGCTCGGGGCTCGCGCTCGAGCACGGCGTCACGGTGCTCAACAGCCCAGGCACGATCGACGCCGACTACCGCGGCGAGATCGGCGTCGTGCTCGTCAACCACGGCGACGAGCTCTTCGTCGTGCGGCGCGGCGAGCGCATCGCGCAGCTCGTCGTCGCGCCGGTCGTGCAGGCCGAGCTCGTCGAGCTCGCCTCGCTCGACGCGACCGAGCGTGGCGCGGGCGGCTACGGCTCCACGGGCCGAAGCTGAAGCACCCGACCCGCGCGAGGCGCCTCGGGCGCGAGGCTCGGGGAGCGCGCTCAGTGTCTGTCCGGAAAAGCCGAACCCAAGGGTTCGGCTCTTCGACTCGTCGTCCGTCGGAAATCGAGAAGTGCGGAGAACTCGGCGAAGAATTCTCTGTTGTCGGCTGCCGCGCGCGGAGCTCGGGGCCCCACCCCCGAGCGC
>ERZ761602.5052-NODE-5052-length-16023-cov-7.495679_pt1 | contig 16023 bp, 19 predicted proteins | sample MGYA00512165_ERZ761602 | MGnify/ENA primary metagenome ERZ761602 (study PRJEB28899, sample SAMN02445085) | bioreactor sludge metagenome | biome: EBPR sludge; isolation source: Thorneside wastewater treatment plant | place: Australia: Brisbane, Thorneside...
TCTTAATCCACGCCTGGTGGTTGGGTCAGCGACTGCATCGCGGCCTTCTTTGGAGCCACAGGTCTGCGCCGACCGGGGCGGAGGGTGGGAGCCGCCGAAGGCGGCGTGGGCCCCACCCGGGAGTGGCCCCGGGCCGGGCGGCGCACTTGAACCGCAAACCAGAGCTTCCCCCGGAAGGTGATCGCGACCCGCATGGCTTAAAGTGCCACTACGTGCCAAACACTGAAGGCGAAGCCCCGGAGTGAGCCTCCGGGGCACACATGCGGAGCTGGAACTCCGTGCTCCGTTTGGAGAGAGGATAGTCCTAACCCCTATCCCCTACCCCCTACCGCAGCGGTTTCAGCGCAAGATGCGCTGGCGGGCGCGGATGTCGCCCGTGACGGCGCTGACGTCCAGGGTGCCGGCGCCTTCGCCCAGGCGACCGGTGACGCGGCGGTCTTGGTGTTGATAATCCACCAAGTCGAGCAGGCAATCGACGCTGCCCCGGAGGGTGCTCAGAGTCACTCGGCAGTCCGAGCCATCGGCGAGCTCAAGATCCACCGAACCCTGCACGGTGCGAAGGTTGACGGCTCCCGAAATCGGGTCCTTGAGGTCGGCGCGGATATCCCCTGAGACGGCCTCGACACTTAGTGATTGGGCCGAGAGACGCTCCAAGTGAACGTCGCCGCTGGCGGTGCGAATATTGAAGACCCCGCTCACCTCGCTCAGGCGAATGTCGCCGCTCTTGTTCTCGAGCACGACCGATTGGCCGCCCGAATCCTTGAGCGTGATGTCGCTCGAAGAGCTCCGGACCTCGATGCTGCCCTGAAGTCCTTCCAGCCGCACGTCGCCGCTGCTGGTTTCGATCCTAGCCGCGCCCTGGGTGCCTTGGACGGAGATATCCCCCGCGTGGCCCCGGACCTCGACGCTGGCTGGATTCGCAAGGTGGATCTCAAGATCGGCCTGGATGCCCCCTCCCTCGGGATTGCGGATGATGACGACGCCCTGCGATTCTTCGATCATCGGCGAATAGGATGCGGCCCGAGCTTGGATCTCGGTGAGATCCGTCCCGCTGATCCGGGCCCGAGCGATGACCTTGGTTTCGGGCTGACCGCCGAGGACCTTGACATCGCCATCGTGGAGCTCGACCTTGACGGTTCCGCCCTCCGAAAGCTGGAAGGGAAGCTCGACGGTCCGCTCTTCGCTGAGTCCGAAGACAAAGCTCCAGCGGCCCTTTTTGGCTTCTTCGGCCGCGCGCTTAACGGCTTCGGCTCCCTTGTGCAGGTTTTCGCGAACTTGGGATGAGATCTCTTGCCAGTTGACGCTTCCGGCCACGTCCTTACCCAGCCTCTCGACGGCATCCATAAAGTGGTTGAAGTCCTTCGGCGGTTCGGGCTCCTTGGGTGGTTCAGGTGGCTCGGGCGGCGTTGTTTGTTGAGAGGTCTCGCTATCTTGGAGAGCTTCGATCAGCTCGGCCGCATCTTGGGCCGAGATCTTGCCTTCCTCGACGAGTTTCAGGATGCGTTGCACTTGATCCTTGTTCACTTGTTCACCTCGCGCATGCGTTCTTTGGCCTCGTCGGCGGAGATTTCTCCGCGTTCGAGTTGTTCGATGATCTTAGATTTCACTTCGTTGTTGGGCTTATCGGGTGGTCGGACGGGTTGCAGGTCGAGGGCCTGAAGCAGGCTATCGAGCTTGGCCCGGACAGTGGGGTAGCTGATTCCGAGTTCGCGCTCGACCGCGTTCATCATTCCGCGGCATCGGAGAAAGGTCTCCATGAAGCGGTAATGCTCGGGGTCGAGTTGGGCGAGCCTCGGAATCTCGAATGGGGCTCGGATGGTGACTTCACCATCGGCGGTCTGAACCTCGGTGACGATGAGGTTCTTGCCGCTGATGGGGTCTTTCGGCGGAAGCGGACGGAGGGAATGGTTCATGGTCTCCTCAAGATTCTTAAAGAGGATCATACTCTAAATTTAAGTTTTGTTGCTTTGATCGGTTTCATGGTTGGAATTCTTTAAGACTTTTGGCCCAGCGGAATTCTCGTCGTCCCCGGGGGCGGAGTCCCGTGGGGGCAGGATCGACTGGATTGCCGAGTGTGGGCATCCCACGGGGCGAGGGCGTGGCCCGGGCCGGGGCGACGAGCTGGACTGGTACAAATGCGAACGACGATCCTAGGATCTCGTACCGAAAGTACAACAGTGAGTGCGTGTCGAAGCGCCTAGGATGGGTTCGTCGCGCCAAGGAGATCTGAAAATGAGCCTCAAAATACTCGTGGTAAGCGTCGAAGTGGCGCCTTATGCTAAAGTCGGCGGCCTCGCCGACGTCGCCTCTTCGCTCCCGGTGGAACTCAAGAACCAGGGCCATGATGTCAAGATTCTGATGCCCGGCTACGGACTAGCCGAGCGGGCCGCCCCCAATGCGGTCGAGTCGGTGGTCGCCCCATTCGATGTGAAGGTCAACAAGTTCTGGAAGGTGCGCAGCACTCTCAAGGAAACGGATTGGAATGGAGTTCCCGTTTGGCTGCTGAATGGGGAAGGGCTCTTTGACGGCATCGTCCGCAGCGAGGACGTCTATACTCCCGGCCGCGACGCCTACCTCTACTTTGCGAAGGCTGCCCTTGAGGCGTGTGAGCAAGCGGGCTGGATTCCCGACGTGATCCACTGTAACGACTGGCACACTGGGTTCCTACCGGTCGTCCTCCGCGAGCTCGGAGGAGAAAAGTGGAGCCAGACGGCCAGCGTCTACACCATCCACAACCTTGCCTACCAGGGCGAGTTCGGTAAGGACACCCTCGCCGCGCTCGACCTTCCTGAGAAGCTCTTCAACATGCATCAACTCGAAACCTATGGAGGGGTGAACTTCCTCAAGTCGGGGTGTGTTTTTGCTGACCAGGTCAATACGGTCAGTCCGAATTACGCAGAGGAGATCCAGACCGAGGAGTTCGGATGTCGCCAGTGGGGACTGATGCGGGATCTTGCCAAGCTCGGCCGACTCCGGGGGATCCTGAACGGCATCGACGTCGATTTCTTCAATCCCGAAACAGATGAGCATCTTCCGAGCAACTTTGGGCTTCAAAGTGGCCTGCAAGGAAAAGCGAGGTGTAAGGCGGAGCTCCAGAAAGAGCTCGGGCTTCCGGTCCAGGCAGACGTCCCGATGCTCAGCGCGGTCAGCCGTCTGAGTGATCAGAAGGGCTTCGACCATATGATCCGGGCCGCCTATGGGCTGCTGAGTTTCCCGGCTCAGTGGGTGATCCTGGCCGTCGGGGATCCGGGTGCGGCCGCCGAGTTGCGCAAGCTCGAAGCCGAATGGCCCGATCGATTCCGCTTCGTGGAGCGGTTCGACGCGCCGCTGGCACAGAAGATTTACGCGGGTTCGGACATCTTCTTGATGCCGAGCGCCTTTGAGCCGTGCGGGCTTGGCCAGCTGATCGCGATGAGGTACGGCACAGTACCGGTTGTGCGCCGGACAGGTGGTCTAGCCGACACGGTTCGAGAGCCCGAAAATGGCTTTGTTTTTGAACACCGATCACCCAGAGGGCTCTTTGATGCCACTCAGCGCGCGGTGCAGGCCTATCGCGATCCTCAGCAGTGGAGCCAGATCGTCGAGAATGGGATGCGCGGCGATTATGGATGGGAATCGAGCGCTCGCAAATACGTTGAGATGTACGAAGCGGCATTGGCCAGCCGAAAAACTGCCGTCGCGATCGGCTAAACGTTCAAGCTCTAACAAGAAGACTCCGCCGACATTTCTGTCGGCGGAGTCTTTGCCTCTTATGAACAGTTAGTCGCGCGTTCGAACGACCGGCATAGGCTTCACGTTATCGTTGGCCCACTTTCTCAAGACCCCATATCCGGTAGCCGCAACCAGAGCGGCGATGATCCATCCCAGGAATGACCTCCTCTCGGGCGTAGAATTAATGTCCTTATCGGCCTGTTGAATCGCCGCAACTGCGCGCTCTTCTTGTTCTTGCTCGCTTACGGCCTTTTCAGCATTTTTCTCCGAGATCAATTCCTCTTGCTCGGGCGTGATCTCCGTGTCGATTGGGACCTCTCCTACCGGGGCAATCACAGCATTGTGCCTTTGTGCCTCCATTAGTTCGGCTTCTGAGGCTTCCGCAATCGGAGCTTCACCAGGGTTCCGGCCTTGATGCCAAGATAGCCCAATGGACACACTCAAGATCGAGAGTGCAATTAACAAAATGCGGAGCTGTTTCATCGTCAATTGTTCTCCAATAGTTGTCAAAAGGAATTGGTCGTCTTGAATCCTCGGTCTTGCCAGGTGCTGCGGAGCATCACCGGGCTTCTAGGAAGTGAAAGATCGATGAGGGGCTTCTGAGAAAGAACCCTCTCACGGATTCGGTTGTCGTAGTTCTGTACGATCGGAAGACTCCAGATGACCATCGCTTCGTCGCGGCTGATGATAGTGCCGTTGAATTGGACTCCTCCTCCACCACGGCCAAGGTTCCCACCTCCCACGAAGTTCGTATAGATGATCGCATCGATCTGGTTGACTCCAGTAGCGACGCGATTAAGGGCTTCATCGCCGAAAGTGCTCTGGTAGCGCATCATCCCGGTTGAGTCTCTTTCGAGCGCATTGAAGGGTGGGATGTAGGTTCCATCTTCGGCATAGCGCCCCTTGGTGAACGGAGGCGTCATGTACTGCAGCGGGTAAGGGTTTGAGAATTCTCTCGGATTACCGAAAATGACCGAGGCCCTAGCGGCTAGCCCCAAGAAGTCCCGCTTTTCATTATTGTTATCGACGGTCGTCTGATTTGCGCCACGAAAGTCAGGGCCGTTGCGGTACGTGACAGAGCCAATAACGTGCACATTACGGCCAGCGTAGAGTGTTCCTTGACCTTCGACGACACCTCGGATGACAACGTCTTGAGTAACTGTTACCGGCCCATGAATCCGGATCGGACGAGTACTCGACCCGATAAGCATTACGGATCCATCGACGACACCGTTTGTTGAGACTCTCACGTACCGACCCCCGCGATTGTCGTCTTGCCAGACTTCAACAAAGGCACCTTGGCCGTAGTTCGGGTCGGGAGTTCCATCGGCAAAGGTTGCGCGGGTATTGGTGTATGTTTGACTCTGAGTTCGGTACTTGGTGATATCTGAAAGATCGGGCATCACGACTTCTTTGGTGCTGGTGGTATCCAGCATCGACTGAGTCGCGGTGTTGCCGGTGGCTGTCCGAGTCCAGGCTCTTGTTCCGGTCGAATCATTGAGGGTCGCGCCAGCTGCCCGGCCGTTCACCATTCCACCGTCGCTATCGAAGACGAAGTCGCGGTTGTTTTCGTAAGTGGGCGTTCCTTTGGCGCCATGATTCGATGAATTGTAGACCTGCCGAACACGGGGGTTGTTTCCATACCGGCTCTGATAAGTCGCATTCGTCATCTTGACGGGAGCAGTATTGATGAGGCCTACGGCGGCCGGAACAAGTTTATCGTTAACCGATGCGTGAATACTTCCGTTGATCGTAGGAGATCCGTTGAGGAAGTCAAGGTTCGCATTGGCACGGAGGTCCCCATTGATGATCAGGTCACTCTCACGAAAGCCATTGAACCATCCGTAGTTATTGACAAAGTACGTATAGTCAAACACCTGGCTGCGAGCCAGCTCATACTGGGCAGAAACGTCCACCGTCTTTCGTGCTTCGCCCTCGTCTACAACGTCGTTATCGTTGGTATCGATCCAACCCACGGCCCGCACCTGGACGATCCTCCGATAGGAGTCTCCCCCGGGGGTACTGTAACCAATAACCGCGGCAGAATACTTTCCAGATCCGGAGAGTTCGCCAATCTGAGCCGCTTTCGGACTACTAGGACTGGCCGTTCCACAGACTTGATCCATGTCCGCGAAGGTTTGATTGATCTTGAAAGGTCGCCAGAGTTCCCGCAGGACATCTTGGACGCCTGCCTCACAGAGGTTCGTTGTGATGACCTCTCGAGTCTGTCGGCTGGAAATACGAAGTGTTTGGGTAGAGCTATTGATATAGCTCGTCGAGGCGACGGCCAGGAGAGAAAGAATGATGATGCTACTGACCAGAGCCGCCGCGCGCTTCTTGTTTCGGATTCTGGGTCTCTTTGACATGATTTCTCCTTAGCGGGTAAGAACTGGGACGTTTCGAACGAAAAGAGTCTCGCGCAGTCGACTTGCGACCTTTTCGCGACGTGCTCCGTAGGTTTCACTTACAATCATCACGGTGATCTGTCTTGTGATTGCCCCCGAGCCAGGGACAAATATTCGGTAATCACGATTGCCGTTCGTTACGTCCTTCGAGATCACATTCTCAGCAATGATTTCGCGACGACTACCGGTCACGATAGCGAGTTCCTTCCGACCACTGTTGAATTCTATTCTTCTATTTACACCGTCCCAAACCGGTGGAACGACAAAGTTTCCGCCTTCATCTTGCCGGGGCAAACGGTAGCTCAGTCCCATTCCATTACCATCGACCGTAACGCTCATGGCTTCCTTGAGTTCGCCGGATATTCTCTTGAGCGCAGACTGGGATTCGAGATCGGCAGTAATCTTGCCGGTCCCTTTAGCCCACGCTTGCATTCCCGAAAGAAAGGTCGCGATGAGGGCAGTGCTTACAAGCCCTGCGAGCGAGGCAGCGGTGACCGTCTCGACCATCGTTGCGCCACGACGGATGCGTGAGTTTGTCTTTGGATTGATTTGCGGCATGTTGCTCTGGTGGAAGGGTCACAAGTTGGCAACAAGAGTGGCAACTTGAATACTCCGGTTCTCGCCTCGTAAACTGAAGTTCACAGTGATGGTCACACGTCTCAAGTCCAGTTCGACCTGCTCGATTCGAACAGTCCCAGTCCCCGATGGCAAGACGTTGGCAGGTGCATCATTGGCAGCACTATCTGAGTTGGTAAAGCTGTAGGTGTTAGCCGCGACAGTGGCGGTACTGTCGATGAGGCCATAGGAGACTAATTGGGCTGGTGTGAGGTTTGCGTATCCCAGCCCGCGGACCGCCTCAATTTGCTTTTGAGCCAAACTGGTTGCCTTGTTGTAAAGGTCCGCCTTCTCTCTGCTACCCGTTGCCATCGGAATGGTGGCGGCCAATAGCACAGCACACAACCCCGTCAAGAAGACGGCGTAGAGGAGCTCGATCAACGAGAATCCCTTCAGTGTGCGACTTTTTTTCATAAGAACAAGGTTGATGGTCTATCTAAAAGTATCGGTGCAAGTCCGATTGCTTACAGGGAAATTGCGAGGAAAGGAAAGAAATTTAGGGCAGATGGCTGTCCGCCACCTACCCTAAATGATTTTCAAAGTGGAATAGATCTTTAGTCCGCGCCGATAGCGTGTGCGCCACCGATGGAGCAGACGGGATCTTCACCGATATTGCCGGTGGTATAAGTTCCTCCGCTCGGACATTGCGGTTCCGACTTGATGTAGTCGGGAGCCAGATCCGTCATGTCGACGCTGTCTCCTTCATCCAGTCGATTTTCCATCGCAAATTGCTCCTTAGCCGAATCAATTTGCTTCAGGTTACCAACACAGGTCTTCGCTCGAGATCGTTCTCGGGCTCGGACAAAGTTGGGCACTGCGATCGCCAGCAGAATGCCGATGATCAGAACGACGATCATGATTTCGACGAGCGTAAAGCCCTTCTTTTTGTTGCGAATTCGCGTCATGGTTCCAAACCTTCCCAAGGTCAAGTTTCGGACCGTATGGCCCTCAACTGTAGGTCTTCCGTTATCCATCGGGAGGCTTGCCCAGAAAAAATACTGGTTTCCTCCCGCCCTTGGGACAAGAAAGGTAGGGCAAGGATCATGCCAAGAGCGCCGACCGGACGAAATATTCGTCCAACATAGATAGAAATGCAAACGCTCTCTTCGGGTCGAATCAGCCTAGCCACTCTCGGCCTCATCGGAATCTTGACGACGGCCTCAGTGGCCGATCCATTCAAGCCGAGCTTCAAGCAGCAGCTCGACTTGGGACGTCGGGCTGCCGCCGATATTCGGAAGGAGGAGAAACTAGCCGCTCCAAACGACCCCCGGCTTTTGCTGATGCGCGAGGTCGCAGCCAAGATAGTCGCGGGTATCCCGGCCGATGAGCTCAAAAAGAAGCCGTATGAGTTCAGCTTCGATCTCATCGAGAGTCCTCAGATCAATGCCTTCGCACTCCCCGGGGGACCCATCTTTTTCTATACCGGCCTTGTCGACCGGATGCAGACCGTCGATGAACTGGCCGGGGTTATTGCTCACGAAATCACCCACGTGCGGGAGGAGCACTGGGCCAATGCCTATGCTAGCCGACAAAAAGAGGGCCTTGGGCTCACGATTTTGCTCACCATCCTCCGGGCAAACCGAACCGTGGTCGACCTGACCTCGGTCGGGTATGAAGTCGCCCGGAGTCTCCCCTACAGCCGGCGCGACGAGACGCGGGCCGATCGGGGAGGATTCGACCTCATGGTTCGGGCCGGCTATCATCCTAGTGGCCTGGTGAAGACCTTCGAGATGTTTGCTCAAGCTTCAAAGGGCGCACCGCCCGAGTTCCTCAAGACTCACCCCGACGACAAGAACCGAATCAGGAACATCCGAAAGTGGATTGAGGAAGCGGAAAAGAAAGGCCAGAAATGGCCCGCGGTCAGACCGATGCCCGAAGCCGTGCAGAAAGCGCGGACACTGAAGAATAAAGAGTAGGCGCTGGGGCCGGGCCGATGATCACTAGGATCTGGTCGGTCTGGTCCAGATAGCGCCGTAGCTTGGGTCCCGATTTGTAGTATGCCGCCTCGTTCAGGTTGCTCAGCCGGTCGGCTAACTTGATCCTCTGCGCATCGGGGTCCATTCCGTTCCGGATTCCGTCAAGCATCCAGTCGCTGCGGAGTTGCCAAAAGGCCTCGGCGCCCATCTGCTTCTTTAGGGCTGGGTCGGGTTCCCTGCGAGTGAGCATCTTCACGAGTTCGGTGACTCTGGGGCCGAAAAGGGATGCAAGATCCCGCTCGGTGGCTTCCGTTTCTTCTAGCGTATCGTGCAGAACCGCCGCGGCGAGGACCTCGGGTCGGCGCTCGCTGGCCAGCGAATAGACGAACTGCATGACCTCCAGCGGATGGGTGACGTAGGGAAGAGGGTGCGGACCTTCCCGCGTTTGGCCGCTATGAGCCTCGGCGGCAAATCGGATCGCCCGGTCGACTAACTCCACCCCCCGATTCTATAAGAACCTACTTTAGGTTTGCAGGGTCCGAGGCCTAAAGATGCGATACCCCATACCGACAATCCTACTGATAGCCCCAAATAGGACTCAAAATCGGTGTCGGATATCCTCTCCCAATCAGAGATCGAAGCCCTTCTCAACTCGCTTTCGAGCGATGGAGGAGAGCCCACCACTGGCAACACTGCGCCCAATGCGTCCAGCTCGAATCTGGCTGGGCTCGGCACTTTTGAGGAACTGGACACTAAGCTCGGGAGCAAGAGCCACACGAGGTCCGGCCTAGCTTATGAGCTCTATGACTTTAGGCGGCCCGACAAGTTCAGCCGTGAACAGTTGCGGACGTTGCAGATGCTGCATGAGACTTTTGCCCGACTTGCGGGGACCAGTCTCTCGGCATTTCTCCGCACTCCAGTTGCGATCGACTTGATCAGTCTTGAGCAAGTTCCGTTCGACGAATACTTGCGAAGTATCAATACTTCAGTGTTCACGATCATGTCGTTGCCACCTCTCAGTGGCCAGGCAGTGATGGAGCTGGAGTTCAATCTCGTTTTCACCATGATCGACCGTCTGCTGGGTGGACCGGGACGTGGCGTCTCTCGATCGATGCTGACGGATATCGAGAAGCCTCTGGTGCGCCAGATGGTCGAGCGAATGTTCGCCGCACTGAAGAACTCGTGGGAAGGAATTGTCATCGTCAATCCTGGGATCGAAGCCACCGAGACGAGCTCGCAGTTCGTCCAAGTTGCGCCACCCAATGATATCGTTGTGACGATCCTCTTCGAGGTAAAGGTCGGCGATTCGAGAGGGGCCATGAGTGTCTGTATCCCCTACCTGGTTCTCAAGCCCATTACCGGAAAACTGAGCGCCCAAAAGTGGTTTGTCAACACGAACCGCAAGAACAGTGGGGCGATTCGCCGAAACATGGCGGTCCAATTGCAACACACCCAAGTCGAATGCGACTTCTCGCTGGGAACAGCAAAAATTCAACTAAGAGATTTGATGACACTGAAGGTCGGAGATACGGTGATGCTCAATCAAAAGAAGGATGAGCCACTCGTGATGCACGTTGGAGGCTCTCCGAAGTACTCCATCATGCCGGGACTCAAGAACAAAAAGATGGTCTTCAGCGTCGTCGATACGATCCAAGTGGTCTAGCGGTAAGGAAAGCATGAATCAAGAAATCGTCAATAAGATAAGTCAATATCAGAACCAGATCTGGCAGACGGTCTCGATCACGGCGAGCGAGGCGAGCGGCGAAGCCCTCACGTTTGGAACGCCCTTTACGATCTCGACCACTCCCAATGATCTCTTCTCGGAAATGGCGGCGCCCAAATTGGTGGTGCAGTTTGCGCTTGCCAATATGCCGGAAAATCCCCACATCTTACTCTTTTCGCAAGAGACTTTTGTGGAAATGGCCGCCTTGATGAAGAAGGTGGATGTCCTTGAGATCGAGGAAGCCGATGACACGCTCGTCAGCGAAGTCCGGCCGATCATCGAGTCCATCGTGCAAGGTATCTGCCTCGCGATCGGAAACATTCGAAATGAGCCGCTTATCTCCACCGGGCTCTCCGTTCGCTTCCAGATCTTTGCATTCCCTCAGAATCTCCAACGTAGCGAGTCCGTTGTTCGCACCAATGTCGCAATTGCTAGCGACAAGATCAATGGAACTGTTGTCTGGTTGATGGACGAGGATACCGGAGCCGATCTTTCTGGCGTTCATGAGCAACAAGAGCAAACGTTTGGTTCAACCCTTGAAGAGACTGAGGGCCGCACAGTTAGTGCATTGACCTTACCAGAAGAAGCTCAAAACCTCGAGATTCTGCTGGATATTCCGCTCGAGATTAGCGTCGAATTGGGGCGCGTCAAGATGCTGATGAAGGATGTTGCGGATCTCGGCAGCGGCTCCATTGTCGAAATCGACAAGGCCGCCGGAGAACCGGTCGATGTTCTTGTCAACGGACGACTGGTAGCCAAGGGTGAAGTCGTGGTTATCGAAGATAACTTCGGAGTGCGGATTACCGAAATCCTAAGCCCTCAAGAGCGGCTGCAAAGGTTGAACGAGGCAATCTAGTGGAATTCTTCCTCCTCTCCGATGTTGCGGGTACAAAGCCGGACCTTGTGGGCCCTGTGATGCCGAGTTCTTCGGGCGGGGGAACCGGTGCGCTCATCCAGCTGATCCTTGTGGTCGCCATTGTGGGCTTTGGGATCAAGTTTCTCCTTCCGAAGTGGATTTCAAAGTGGCACTCGAAGATGTCGATCAATGCTACAGGAAGCATCCGGATTGAGGAATCCGCCACGTTTGCCGGAGGATCTCTCCATCTGGTTCATGTGAAATCGAAATCTCTTCTTCTTTCTGTGAGTCCACAAGGGGTTCAGTGCCTTGCTGATGTATCGGATTCTGCTCAGTCCGAAGAGGGGCCAGCTTTCTTCGAACTTGTAGACCGTGCATCGGGAGATCTGCCCAAACAAGCTGTGGTGGAAACTGCTCATCCTGAAGAGAGAGATCTCAAGGTGAAAGATATGCTGGAGCGGCTGAAGCGACTTGAATCGGGAGCGAAGGTCTCTTGAAATCGCGTCTTTCCTTAGTCCTCTTACTCTTGGGGTTAGTGGCAATCGCCGTTCCTCAAGTCCCAGTGGGGCTCCCCGATGTACGAATCGGGATGCAACCCGGATCAAATCCTGGTGAGGTGAGTCAATCGCTGCAAATTTTGGCGATGCTGACGGTGCTCAGCTTGGCCCCTGCAATCCTAATTCTGACGACAAGCTTTACACGGATTGTCATCATCTTGAGCCTTACGCGCACGGCTCTTGGGGCGCCCAATATCCCACCGAACCAGGTCCTGATTGGTCTCTCACTCTTCATGACCATGTTTGTGATGGCCCCGACTTATGACAAGATCCATGCTTCATCACTCAAGCCGTTCTTTGAGAAAAAGATCACGATGGAGCAAGCGATCGATCGAGCGCAGACTCCCATGCGGGAGTTCATGTTGAAGAACACCTATAGTAAGGATCTCAAGCTTTTCTTGAATCTCCGAGGAGAGGAAGCATCGGCAAAGGATGTGAGTCTTGTTACCTTGATCCCGGCGTTTATCATCTCCGAACTCAAAACTGGCTTTATCGTAGGCTTTTACATCTTCGTACCATTCGTCATCATCGACCTGATCGTGGCGAGCATCTTGATGAGTCTTGGGATGATGATGATGCCACCAGCCGTGGTGGCATTACCAGCAAAGATCCTTGTCTTTGTTCTGGCCGATGGATGGTCAATGGTTGTGAGTGCGATCATGGCGGGGTACGCATAGCATGAATGAGGCAAGTGTTCTAGAGTTAACGCGGATCGGCCTAACCACCGGAGCCATGGTGGCCCTGCCAATTTTGGCTGTTGCACTCTTTGTTGGGATCCTCGTGAGCGTCTTCCAGGCGGTGACTCAAGTTCAAGAAATGACGCTAACGTACGTCCCGAAACTGCTCTTTGCAGGCATCACGGTAGTGATCTTCGGAGGTTGGATGATGACAACCTTGGTTGGTTTCATGCGCTTCTGCTTCGAAAGAGCCGCCTATATCACCCAACTATGAAGCTGACCGAAGCTTGGATGCTTGCATTTTTGCTGCTGTTCATCCGAACTTCGGCTTGCATGTTGGTCGCTCCCTTTTTGGGCAACCAGGTTCCTGTCTTTATTCGTGTGCTGTTTTGTGGATCGGTATCGCTCGCGCTTACCAGTGTCGTTCAATCTTCCATCTCCAAGATGCCGCAGCATCTTGGGGAGCTCCTGTTTATGGTAATGGGAGAGGTTGCCATCGGGATTCTTTTAGGGCTGGCGGCGCAAATCGTCATTTTCGCGGCTCAACTCGCGGGTTCGCTGCTCGATGTCCAGATCGGCCTCAGCGGGGCTCAGGTTCTCAATCCAGTCGCAGGAACCCCGGTGTCCGTGCTGGCGGGATTCAAGACGATGCTGGTGATCGTGTTATTGTTCTGCATCAACGGTCACCATATTCTGTTATCGGCTTTGGTCGAGAGTTACCGGGTGGCTACTCCTGGTCTAGAACTCGACTTTGTTGGGCAAGGCGTGTTGGGTTGGTTTGGCACGATGAGTCTCTTGGGACTTCAGATCGCGGCGGCTCCGATCGCGGTCTGCTTCTTGATCGACCTTGTGGCAGGTGTCATCAACAAAGCGATCCCGCAGATGCAAGTGTATATCGTTACGATGCCGCTCAAGCTCTTGATGGGCTTCTTGGCATTGGCATTTGGCCTGCCATTTTTGGTAGGGCTCTTGCAAATGGGTCTGGAGCAGTCGTTCTTCCAACTTGAGAGGATGTTCTCAAGGTAAGAAAACATGGCCGAGAATAGCGCAGGCGAAAAGACAGAAGAGGCGACACCAAAGAAGCGGATGGATGCCCGCAAGCAGGGAACAGTCGCCAAGAGTCAGGATCTTTCTGGAGCATTGGGATTGCTTGCCATCATCCTTGCGCTTCCCACCGCAACTTCGGCGTTTGGTCGGGGGTTAACTGAGGCCTTCAGAAGTTCAACCTTTGCTGCGCCAGTCGAGCTTTCACAGAATCAAATCCTGAAGAATGCGGCCGGGGCGGCAGTGCCTTGTCTCATCGGCTCCCTGATCCTGATCGCGGCCGTGATGGCTTCGGGTTTGCTGGTGAATTTCGCCCAAGTCGGTTTCGTGCTAAGCGGTGAATCGCTCAAGCCGAGTCTCGCGAAGATCAATCCGTTTGCTGGATTCAAGCGCCTTTTCTCGATGAGGCAAAGCGTTGAAGGGATCAAGGCTTTCGCGAAGGCAGTGCTCTTTTCGCTGGTGGCCTATTTCGGCGTAGCCTCGCAATGGGACATGATCTTAGCGCTCAACGCCTCGCCTCCAAGTCAGGCGCTCCGAGATATTGCGAGTTTGATCTACTCCGTCCTCGTGAGAATTTGCATTCTTTGGGTGGTCATTGGGGTCTTGGATTACCTGTTCCAGAGAAAGCAGGTGAACAAAGAGTTGATGATGACCAAGGATGAGCTGAGGCGAGAGATGAAGGAGCAAGAGGGCTCGCCAGAGGTCAAGGGCGAATTCATGCGGCGCCGAAGAAAGCTACTAAAAGGGGGACTGCAGCAACAGGTTAAGTCGGCAGACGTCGTCATCACCAACCCGACCCACTTCGCCGTCGCTCTCAAATACGAAAGAAGCAAAGATCATGCTCCGATCGTCGTGGCCAAAGGTGCAGATCACCTAGCCGCCAAGATCCGGGAAGTTGCGGCCCAAAACAAGGTCGCGATCGTCCCGAATCCACCCCTCGCGAGGGCACTCTACAAGCAGTGCGAAGTGGGTGACTTCGTCCCCCGAGACCTCTTCGGTCCAGTGGCAGAAATCCTAGCCTACGTCTTGCAGGCCGTCAAGAAAGGTCAGCGAGTCGCGCCAAATAGAACCACCCAATAGCTCAGGCTCTTGCTCTTGGGGCGGAAGTAGTATCCAACGCCGAGGTGCTTGGCTTGTGGGCTCAGCATGTTCTTGCGGTGATTCTTGCTCTTCATCCAGAGCTCGACGGCTTCTTTTGGAGTCTTGGCTCCGCCGCAGATGTTTTCTGCGATGAAGCCCCAGTCATAGCCGGCTTCATCGGCTCGCACGTCGGGTGTTCGTCCCCGGCTATCGGTGTGCGAGAGTTTTTCGAAGGTGCTCACGTCCTCGGCCATCCAGCCACAAGCTTCGTTGAGTTTCTCGTCAATCTCTAGCGGAGCGAGCCCTTCTTTCGTCCTTTCGGCGTTGATTGCTACGAGCATCTCTCGGTAGATATCCCGGGTGGTGGACTTGGCGATCTTGTCCGAAGTCTCCGGCTGAAAGCCGGCGCACACCATCCAGATCGTAAGAAGTCCCAACGTGACTCGTAGTGGTTTCATTTAGCTAGCCCTCCGCGTTGCGGCCTTGAGTTCACTGATCTTTTGTTCAAGTCTCGCCGCACCCTGTCCATTATCCCAAGATTCGGCTAAAAATTCGACCAGAGAACTACCTATTATCGCACCATCGGCAAATTCCGAGACCATTTGCACATGTTCGGGCCAAGAAATTCCGAAGCCGACGCACACCGGGATCTCGCTCTGGGCCCGGACGCTGGCCACAACTTCGCGGACTTGGGACGGGACTTGGCTGCCCGCGCCGGTGACGCCAGTGCGCGAAACAGCATAAAGGAAGCCGCTGGAGTGCTCGGCCACGTAGCCGACCCTCTCGGGAGTGCTGGTCGGGGCAACCAAAAAGATCGTATCCAGTCCGGCTCGTTCGCTCGCCAGACGCCATTCACCCGATTCTTCGGGGTTGAGGTCGCTCACGATGGTGGCCGAAGCCCCCGCTGCTCGGGCGGCATCCGCAAAGGGCTCGAGACCCCGCCTCAAAATTGGATTGTAGTATCCCATGAGGATAAGTGGGACACCGGGGCGCGGGCCCTGATGCAACATTTCGAGGACAGCCCCCGGAGTGACCCCGCGGTCAAGGGCCCTTTGGCTCGCGGCCTGAATCGTCGGACCATCGGCGATCGGGTCGCTAAAGGGAATTCCAACCTCGATCGCATCGGCTCCACCGGCGGCAAGAGTGGCCAAGATTGCGGGCAACTGGTCTAAGTGAGGATCCCCGGCGGTCACAAAGGGGATCAACGCCGCCTCTCCCTTTTGGCGCAATCGAGAGAAAAGGGCGCTCAGGTCACTCATTTGGTCCTTATTTTGGACTACCCATGGCTTTGCGTGCCTGTTCTGGCGGCACGATCAGGGTCCCCCATTCGTTATACTTTGCGAGACTGTGGCCACTCGCACCGCAAAGCAAGTGAAGCGCAAGCCCAAGCGTCGTTCGGCAGGAATCTTCCGCCACCGGTGGGTGCGCTTTGTGGCGGG
>ERZ761602.5053-NODE-5053-length-16020-cov-10.482931_pt1 | contig 16020 bp, 16 predicted proteins | sample MGYA00512165_ERZ761602 | MGnify/ENA primary metagenome ERZ761602 (study PRJEB28899, sample SAMN02445085) | bioreactor sludge metagenome | biome: EBPR sludge; isolation source: Thorneside wastewater treatment plant | place: Australia: Brisbane, Thorneside...
AGCTCGGCGATCGGGTACTCCATCATGTAGCCGTAGCCGCCGAACAGCTGCAGGCATTCGTCGGCCACCTTGCACTGCTGCTCGCTGACCCAGGCCTTGGCGAGCGCCGCACGCGCGGCGTCGAGCTCGCCCTTCAGGTGGGCGACCATGCAGGCATCGACGAAGGCCCTCGCGGCGAGCACCGTGGCCTGCACCTCGGCCAGCTTGAAGCGGGTGTTCTGGAAGTCCCAGATCGCCTTGCCGAAGGCCTTGCGTTCCTTCGTGTAGCGCAGCGTTTCGTCGAGCGCCCTCTCCATCGCCCCGACGCCCTGCAGGGCGATGATCAGCCGCTCCTGCGGCAGCTGCTCCATCAGCTGGACGAAGCCCTGCCCTTCGCGGCCGCCGAGCAGGTTGTCGGCCGGCACGCGGACATCGTCGAAGAAGAGCTCCGAGGTGTCCTGCGCCTTGAGGCCCACCTTGTCGAGCTGGCGGCCCCGCCGGAATCCCGGGGCGCGGTCGGTCTCGACGACGATCAGCGAGATGTTGCGGGCCCCGCCCTCGCTGCCGGTGCGGCACACGACGATGACCAGGTTGGCGTTCTGGCCGTTGGTGATGAAGGTCTTCGCGCCGCTGATCACGTAGTGGTCGCCCTCCCGCCGCGCCGTCGTGCGCACCGCCTGCAGGTCGCTGCCGGTACCCGGCTCGGTCATGGCGATCGCGCCGATCCGTTCGGCCGAACACATGCGGGGCAGCCAGCACCGCTTCTGCTCCTCGGTGCCATAGTGCAGGATGTACGGCGCGACGATCGCCGAGTGCAGCCCGCCACCCCAGCCCGAGATGTTCGCCCGCGACTGCTCGAGCAGGATCACGGCCTCGTGGCCGAAGTCCCCTCCCGCGCCACCATAGGCCTCGGGCGTCGAGCTGCACAGCAGACCCTGCGCGGCAGCGTCCCGCCAGTCCTCCACGCTCATGCGACCGGCATCGCGGAACTCCGCCGCCCGCGGCACCCACCGTTGCGCGATGTAGCGCGCCGCCGCGTCCTGCAGCATGCGGTGCTCGTCGGTCATCCAGGGGGAGGGGAAATTGGGCAGGCTCATCGTGCTTCGAGGTGCCGGCGCACCTCGCCGTTGATCAGGCGCAGCTCGGCGAGCGTGGCCTCGATGTGCGCACGCTTCTGCTCGAGCTGACCGATGGCCTCGTCGGTGCGCTGCAGCACGAACCGCAGCTGCTTCTCGCGGCCCTCGCCGCGCGCACCGTAGAGGTCGAGGTAGTGACGGATCTCGGCGAGCGAGGCGCCGATCGCCTTGCTGCGCAGGATCAGGGCCAGGCGGGCCCGGTCGCGCCGCGTGTAGATGCGCGTGCCGTTGACGCGCCGCGGCTTCAGCAGCCCCTTGTCCTCGTAGAACCGGATGGCTCGCGGCGAGACGCCGAAGGCGCGGCTGAGCTCGGTGATCCCGTAGAGCTCGGCGCTGTCGTCGTCGCGGTGCGACGCGACCACCTCCTGCGCGGAAGGCGGGCGGGTGCTCACCGGGGAGAGCACGCCGCCCTCAGACAACCCGCTGCAGCTTCATCGCGACGCTCATGTCGCCGGCCACGCGGAAGCGGCCGGTCATGAAGCCGGTGGCCGGCTCGAGTTCGCCGGACAGAAGCGCGGCGAGGTTCTCGCGCGTGATGGAGACGGTGCAGTCGGTCTCGCGGTCGGCGTTGTCGACGGTGTTGGGGATCGAGCGCCCGTCGATGACGACCACGCCGTCCTCGCCGCAATCGAACTTCAAGGTGGCCCCCAGTCCGCTGGACTCGCCGACCTTGTTGCGCAGGTGTTCGGTGATCTCGCCCATCTCCATGACCGCTTCCTCTCCTTCGTCAGGACCGAATGCGCCCGATGCTAGCGCCGCCGGAGTGCCGCAGGCGTCCGCACAATCACCAATATGGCAGCGAGTTGACGTTAACGTCAACTTGCTCTCCAATCCGGCCGAGCACACCTTGCCCACCTGCTGCCGCATGGACGAACGATCAGCCCGCCATCGCTACGCCAGCGTCTTCCGCCCCGGCCTGTTCGACGGCCAGGTCCTGTGGGTCACCGGCGGCGGTTCGGGCATCGGGCGGTGCGTCGCGCACGAACTCGCCTCGCTCGGCGCGCACGTGGTCATCAGCGGCCGCACGTCCGACAAGCTTGGCCGTGTCGCCACCGAGATCGCCGAGGACGGCGGGCGCTGCAGCACGATCGCGTTCGACATCCGAGACGAGGAGGCCGTGCGCTCCGGGGTCGCCGAGGTCGTGTCGAGGCACGGGCCCGTCACCGGCCTGGTCAACAACGCCGGCGGGCAGTTCCCCTCGCCTCTGCTGGCGATCAGCAAGAAGGGCTTCGACGCCGTCGTCGCGAACAACCTGACGGGCGGGTTCCTGATGATGCGCGAGGTCTTCCTGCAGAGCATGCAGAAGACCGGCGGCGCGATCGTCAACATGACGGCCGACTTCCGCAACGGAATGCCCGGCATGGGCCACTCGGGTGCTGCCCGTGCCGGGATGAGCAACCTCACGCAGACCGCGGCCTTCGAGTGGGCGCACGCCGGCGTGCGGGTCAATGCCGTCGCCCCCGGCTGGATCGCCTCCAGCGGCATGGACACCTACCGCGGCGCCATCGCCTCGATGATCCCGAAGCTGAAGCAGCACGTGCCACTGCGCCGCCTGGGGGTCGAGGCCGAAGTCAGCGCGGCCATCGTCTTCCTGCTGTCGCCGGCGGCGTCCTTCGTGACCGGCGTCACGCTGCAGATCGACGGCGCCGCGTCGCTTGGCAGCGCGGTCTTCCCGCTCGGCCCGGATGCCCGCTCGGTGCCGTTCGACGGCTTCCACCGCGCCGAGATGCCGAAGGCGCTGCAACCGTGACGGTCCTGGGCTCGCAGCTGGACCCGCGCTCGCCGGGGTTCCAGTCCAACACGAAGCGCATGCGCGAGCGCCTCGACGAGGTGCTCGCGCTGCAGCAGCGGGTCGTGGCCGAGTCGGCGTCGAAGGCCGCGACCTTCGAGAAGCGCGGGCAGCTGCTGCCGCGCGAGCGCGTGGCGCGTCTTCTCGACCGCGGGACGCCCTTCCTCGAGCTGAGCCCGCTGGCCGGCCTGGGCATGCACGACGACGACGGCCGCAAGGCCGTGCTCGGCGGCGGCTCGATCGCCGGCATCGGCATCGTCGCGGGCAAGCGCGTGCTGGTGACGGCCAACGACAGCGGCATCAAGGGCGGCACGGTCGCGCCGATGGGCCTGAAGAAGGCGCTGCGGGCGCAGGAACTGGCCCGCGAGAACAAGCTGCCGCTGATCGCCCTGGTCGAATCCGGTGGTGCCAACCTGATGTACCAGGCGGAGATCTTCGTCGACGGGGGCCGCACCTTTGCGAACCAGGCACGCCTGTCGGCCGCCGGCATCCCGCAGATCGCGGTGGTACATGGCTCGTCGACCGCGGGCGGGGCCTACCTGCCGGGCCTGAGCGACTACGTGGTGCTCGTCAAGGGCCGCTCCAGCATCTACCTGGCGGGCCCGCCACTGGTCAAGGCGGCGATTGGCGAGGACGCCGACGACGAATCGCTCGGCGGCGCGCGCCTGCACGCCGAGATCACCGGCCTGGGCGAGTACCTTGCCGAGAACGACGCGCACGCCATCGCGCTGGCCCGCGAGCTCGTCGACAAGCTGCCGTGGGATGTCGTGCCCGCGCCGCGGGAGGTCGCGCCGCCGCGGCACGACGTCGAGGAACTGCTGGGCGTCGTGCCGGCCGACGATCGCGAGCCCTATGACGTGCGCGAGGTCATCGCGCGCATCGTCGACGACTCGGACTTCCTCGAGTTCAAGGCGCCGTACGCCCCCGACACGGTCTGCGGACACGCGCGACTGATGGGGCACGCCGTCGGCCTGGTCGGCAACAACGGCCCGATCCAGCCTGCCGGCTCGACCAAGGCCGCGCAGTTCATCCAGCTGTGCGACCAGTCCGGCACGCCGCTGGTGTTCCTGCAGAACACGACCGGCTACATGGTCGGCAAGGCCGCCGAACAGGCCGGGGCGATCAAGCACGGCAGCAAGATGATCCAGGCCGTGGCCAATGCCCGCGTGCCGAAGTTCACCGTCGTGCTCGGCGGCAGTTTCGGCGCCGGCAACTACGGCATGTGCGGGCGCGGCTTCGATCCGCGGTTCATCTTCGCCTGGCCGAGCGCGCGCACCGCGGTGATGGGCGGCGCGCAGGCTGCCAAGGTGATGGACATCGTCAACCGCGCCAAGCTCGAACGCCAGGGTCTGCCGGTCAACGACGAGGCGCTCTCCGCGATGAGCGACCTGCTGCGCAAGCGCCTCGACGCGGAGTCGACGGCGCTGTTCGGCACGGCACGGTTGTGGGACGACGGGATCATCGACCCGCGGGACACCCGTCGCATCCTCGGACTGTGCCTGGACATCGCCGCCGAGTCGGCGCTGCGCCAGCTGCGCCCCAACACCTTCGGCATCGCCCGCCTGTAGAACCGGAGACCTCATGAACTTCACCGCCGAGCACCGCCAGATCGCCGACACCGTCAGCCGCTTCGTGGAGAAGGAGCTCAACCCCCACGTGCCGGAGTGGGAGAAGGCCGGCGAGTTCCCGAGCCACGAGGTCTTCAAGAAGCTCGGCAACCTCGGCCTGCTGGGGCTGAAGTACCCGGTCGAGTACGGAGGCGCAGGCCTGGACTTCAGCTACTCGATGGTCATGGCCGAAGCCCTGGGCACCTGCGCCTGTGGCGGCGTGCCGATGGCCATCGGCGTGCACACCGACATGGCCACGCCGGCGCTGGCCCGCTTCGGCAGCGACGAACTGCGCCGGGAGTACCTCGTGCCGACGATCGCCGGCGACGTCGTCTCGTGCCTGGGCGTCAGCGAGCCTGGCGGGGGTTCAGACGTCGCGGCGGTGAAGACCACGGCGCGCCAGGACGGCGACGACTACGTGATCAACGGCACCAAGATGTGGATCACCAACGGCCTGAAGGCCGACTGGTGCTGCCTCCTCGCGAACACCAGCGACGGTCCGGTGCACCGCAACAAGAGCCTCATCGTCGTGCCGATGGACGCCAGGGGCATCACCCGGCAGAAGATCCACAAGATCGGCATGCACGCCTCGGACACCGCGCAGCTCTTCTTCGACGAGGTGCGCGTGCCGCGGCGCAACCTGATCGGCCAGGAGGGCATGGGCTTCACGTTCCAGATGCTGCAGTTCCAGGAGGAACGGCTGTGGGGCGCGGCCTCGTCGCTGAAGGGCCTGGACCGGCTGATCGACCTGACGATCGACTACACGCGGCAGCGCAAGGCCTTCGGCAAGAGCATCCTGGACAACCAGGTCGTGCACTTCCGGCTGGCCGAGCTGCGCACCGAGGTCGAGGCGCTGCGCGCCCTGACCTACCGAGCCGTCGAGATGTACGTGGCCGGCAAGGACGTCACCAAGCTCGCGTCGATGGCCAAGCTGAAGTGCGGCCGGCTGTCGCGCGAGGTCGCCGACAGCTGCCTGCAGTACTGGGGCGGCATGGGCTTCACGGCCGACAACCCGGTCTCGCAGGCCTACCGGGACGGACGGCTGGTCAGCATCGGCGGCGGTGCCGACGAGGTGATGCTGGGCATCATCTGCAAGCTCGAGGGCACGCTGCCCGGCAAGGGACTGTGATGGCCCGCCGATCGCTTCGGCAGCCCTTGCCCGGACGCCCGCGCCGGTCTGCGCCGTGAGCTTCCGCAAGATCCTGGTCGCCAATCGGGGCGAGATCGCCTGCCGCGTGATGCGCACGGCGCATCGCCTCGGCTACCGCACCGTGGCCGTCTACAGTGACGCCGATGCCGCGGCGCCCCATGTCGCGATGGCCGACGAGGCCGTCGGCATCGGGCCGCCGCCGGCCGCGCAGTCCTACCTGGACGTCCGCCAGCTGCTGCACGCGGCGCGCCTGACGGGCGCCGATGCCGTGCATCCCGGCTACGGCTTCCTCTCGGAGCGCCCGGCTTTCGCACAGGCTTGCGCGGACGCCGGCCTCGTGTTCATCGGGCCGCCCGCGGCGGCGATCGAGGCCATGGGTGACAAGGCCGGCGCCAAGCGGCGCATGCTGGCCGCCGGAGTGCCCTGCGTCCCCGGTTACCTCGGCGAGGACTCGTCGGACGAGCGCCTCGTCGCCGAAGCCGAGGCCCTGGGCATGCCGCTGCTGATCAAGGCGGTCGCCGGCGGCGGCGGGCGCGGCATGCGGCTCGTGCGCGATCCATCCGAGCTGACGGCGGCCCTGATGGCCGCCCGTCGGGAGGCCGAGAGCGCCTTCGGCGACGGCACCCTGATGCTCGAGCGGCTCGTCGAGGACGGCCGGCACATCGAGATCCAGGTCTTCGCCGATGCGCACGGCAACGTCATCCACCTCGGCGAACGCGACTGCACCGCGCAACGGCGCCGGCAGAAGGTGGTCGAGGAGGCGCCCTCGCCGGTGGTCGACGACTCGCTTCGCGCCCGGATGGGGGCCTCGGCCGTCGCCGCCGCCAGGGCGGTCGGCTACCGCGGTGCGGGCACCGTCGAGTTCATCGTCGACGCCCGGATGCAGCACCACTTCCTCGAGATGAACACGCGGCTGCAGGTCGAGCACCCGGTGACCGAATGCATCACGGGGCTGGATCTCGTCGAGTGGCAGCTGCGGGTCGCAGCCGGTGAACCCCTGCCGCTTCGCCAGGAGGACGTGCGCTTCGACGGGCATGCGATCGAGGCACGGCTGATCGTCGAGGACCCCTACGACCACTGGACTCCGCAGACCGGCCGCATCGCCGGCTGGCGGCCCGAGGATGCCGGCATCCGCGTCGACCACGGCATCGCGGCCGGCAGCGAGGTGACGCCCTACTACGACGCGATGGTCGCGAAGTTCGTCGCCCATGGCCGCGACCGCGCCGACGCGATCCGCCGACTGACACGGGCGCTCGAGGACGCGCCGCTCATCGGGCCGCGCAACAACGGCCGCTTCCTGCGCGACCTGCTGCATCACCCGCAGTTCGCCGCCGCGCAGCTGACGACCACCCGGCTGGACGAATGGGCCGCCAGCGGGGAAGACCTGCTGCAGCGGCCCGAACCGGCCGACTGGACCTGGCGCGTCGCGGCCGCCGCCTGGGCAGGGGCGTCGGGAGATCGCCCGGCCAGCGTCCGCGGCTTCGACCTCAGCCTGTCCTGCCAGGGACAGACGCGCACCCTGCGCATGCCGCTGCCCGATACCGCGGCCGACCCGCCGTCGCAGGGCTGGCTGCGCTGCCGCGACGGTGGCGTGGAGCGCCGGCTGCCCGCGCTGCGCAGCGCGCAGGCCCTGCACCTCGTGGTCGATGGCGCGTGTTTCGCCTTCGCGGAGCCTTCCCCCTATCCGGCGCACGAGCGCACCAGCGATCCCTCCCGCGCCTGTTCCCCGGTGGCCGGTGTCGTCGCCCAGGTCCTCGTCGGGCCCGGTGACGCGGTGCGCGCGGGTCAGCCGCTGGCCAGCGTAGAGGCGATGAAGATGGAGATGTGGGTCCACGCGGCCGCCGACGGCACGGTGCGCGCCGTCCACGCAGAGCCCCGGATGCCCGTGGCATCGGGCACACTGCTCGTCGAACTGGAGACCGCCCGTGGCTGATCCTGCCATCCTCACCTGCGCGCTCACCGGCGTGCTGACCGACCCCCGCCAGCACCCGGTGCCGGTGAGCCCCGAGCAGATGGCCGCCGAGGCCCGCGATGCCTTCAATGCCGGGGCGAGCATCATGCACGTGCACCTGCGCCGCCAGGAGCCTGGCCAGGGTCACCTGCCGAGCTGGGAGCCGGAGGTCGCGGCGGCGGTCTGCGACGCGATTCGCTCCGCCTGCCCCGGCGTGATCCTGAACCTGACGACCGGGATCATCGGCAAGGACGTCTCGGGCCCGCAGGCCTGCATCCGCCGCGTTCGCCCGGAGATCGCAGCCTGCAACGCCGGCAGCCTGAACTACCTGAAGATCAAGGACAACGGGCAGTGGGCCTGGCCGCCGATGGTCTTCGACAACCCGGTGGCCAAGATCGAGCAGATGTTGCAGGTGATGCACGAGACCGGCACGCACCCGGAGTTCGAGTGCTTCGATGTCGGCATCGTCCGCTCGGTGGGCATGTACCTGAAGGCCGGCCTGTTCAGCGGGGTGCCCGAGTACAACCTGGTGATGGGCGTGGCCAGCGGGATGCCTTGCGATGCCGATCTGCTCGCACTGCTGCCGCGCTGGATGGCGCCGGGCGCGGTGTGGCAGTCCACCTTGATCGGCAGGGCCGAGATCTGGCCGGTGCACCAGAAGACCGCCGAACTCGGCGGCATGCTGCGCACCGGCCTCGAGGACACCTTCTACCTCCCGGGCGGCGAGCGGGCGAAGGGCAACGGGGAGCTGATCGAGGCCCTGGCCGCCTGCGCCCGGCGCGCCGGACGCGAGGTCGCGTCGCCGCAGCAGGCACGCGAGCGCCTCGGCCTGCAGCCGGCGCCCTGAACGGCACGACAGGCACCGCCGATGACCAGTTCAGCCTCCGCGGCTCCGCGCGGTCCCGACGAACAAGGCCGGCTCGACGCCGCGATGATCGACCTGTTCGAACGGCGCATCACCTTCAACACCGTGCTCGGCCTGACGATCCTCTCGGTGCGCCCGGGCGACGTGCGCGGGCGCGTCGTGATGCGCCCCGAGCTGGTCGGCCACTACGCCTACGGGCGCTTGCACGGCGGGGTCATCTCCGCCACGCTCGACGCGATGGGCGGGCTCGCGGTGATGGTCGGCATCGCCGAGCGCCATCTCGCGGAGACCACCGAGCAGGTCATGCACCGCTTCATGCGGCTGGGAACGATCGACCTGCGCATCGACTACCTGCGTCCCGGCATCGGCCAGCACTTCGTGGCCCACGCCGACGTGACGCGGCTGGGTGGCCGGCTCGGCTCGACCCAGATGCGGTTGGTGAACGACGAGGGCACGCTGATCGCCACGGGCGCCGGAGCCTACATCGTCGCCTGAGCGCCGCGGGCGACCCGGTGCCCGGTCTGCTGGGCTCCCGCGGCGAGTCCACGCGTGTCCCCTGCGGCGCTTGAAATCCACGCGTCACGTCCCCAACTCGCCCCATATCGTGTTCGGTGCAGGACGACGACGATGAGCAGCGCGCCTTCTCCCATCCGGCCCAGGCTCCTGGCCGCGGCGATCATCGCCGTGATCGGCACGGCGGCATGGCTCGGCGCTCCCGCGATCGTCGAGAGTCGCACCGACGCCGTGCCGCGCGCGGTGACGTCCCGCGGCCCCCTCCTCGCCGAGGAGGTCAACAACATCGACGTCTTCCGCAAGACGAGCCCTTCGGTCGTCCACATCACGACGCTGGAGTCGCAGCGCGACTTCTTCTCGATGAACGTGCAGCAGGTGCCCCGGGGCACGGGGACGGGTTTCCTGTGGGACGAGCGCGGGCACGTCGTCACGAACTTCCACGTCATCCAGGACGCCAACGCGGCGCGCGTGACGCTGGCCGACCAGAGCGTGTACAGCGCGCGGCTGGTCGGTGCCTTTCCCGACCGCGACCTGGCCGTCCTGCGCATCGACGCGCCCGCGTCCAAGCTCAGGCCGATCACGATGGGCGCGAGCCGAGACCTCGTCGTCGGCCAGAAGGTCTATGCGATCGGCAACCCGTTCGGCCTGGACCAGACGCTGACCACCGGCATCGTCAGCGCGCTGAACCGCGAGATCGAGGCGTCGAACGGCAGGACGATCCGGGGCGTCGTGCAGACCGACGCGGCGATCAATCCCGGCAACTCGGGCGGCCCCCTGCTCGACTCGGCGGGCCGCCTGATCGGCGTCAACACGGCCATCTTCAGCCCGAGCGGCGCGAGTGCCGGCATCGGCTTCGCGATCCCGGTGGACGAAGTCAATCGCATCGTGCCGCGACTGATCCGCGACGGGCGCTTCGTCCGCCCGGCCATGGGCGTGACCGCCGGCAACGCCCAGATGCAGCGGGCGCTGAACCTGCCCAAGGGCGTGGCCCTGGTCCAGGTCCGCACGCCGTCACCGGCCGCACGGGCCGGATTGCAGCCCTTCCGGCGCGCCGCCGACGGCAGCATCGTGGCGGGCGACGTGATCACCGCGATCAACGACGAGGCCGTTGCCGACCTCGATGACATGCTGACGCTGCTCGAGCGCCACCAGCCGGGCGACAACGTCGTGCTCAGCGTCTGGCGCGCAGGCCAGACGCGCAAGGTGGCGCTGACGCTGGCTGCGGGCGAGTAGGCGTGCGGGCTGCCCGCGTGGGCTAGCATCCGGTCCACCGTCGCCCGCCGCGGCACGCCCGATGCCGGATTCCCCATGCAAATCGTCTGCCTCGACCTGGAAGGCGTGCTGATCCCGGAGATCTGGATCGCCTTCGCCCAGCGCACCGGCATCAGCGACTTCCGCCGCACCACGCGTGACGAGCCGGACTACGACAAGCTGATGCGCTGGCGGCTCGAACTCTTGCGGCGCCACGGCCTCAAGCTGCAGGACATCCAGGATGTGATCGCCGGCATGCGGCCGATGGACGGCGCGCGCGAGTTCCTCGACGATCTGCGCGGCCGCTACCAGGTGATCATCCTGTCGGACACGTTCTACGAGTTCGCCGATCCGCTGATGCGCCAGCTCGGTCGGCCGACGCTGTTCTGTCACCGACTGGAAACCGACCCCGACGGCTTCGTCGCCGCCTACCACCTGCGCCAGCCGGACCAGAAGCGGCATGCGGTCGCTGCGCTGAAGAGCCTGAACTTCCAGGTGATCGCCGCTGGAGACTCCTACAACGACACGGGCATGTTGGCGGCTGCCGACGCCGGCTTCTTCATCCACCCGCCGCCTGCGATCGCCGAGCAGTTCCCGCAATACGCGGTGCACGACAGCTACGCGGGTCTGGCCGCCAGCATCGACGCTGCGGCGCGCCGCCTGCGCAGCGCGGCCGCTTGAGGCCGTGCGCCGCCGCGCTGCTCAGGCGCCCCGCGAGCGCGGCGCCAGGCGATCCTCGCCGGACGAGGTGTTCGCGTCGTCCAGCTCGAAGGCAATCTGCGTGCACACCGCCCGACACAGCATCGCCGCGCGCTCGCTTTCGATGCGGTAGTAGATCTGCGTGGCGTCCCGCCGCTTGCCGAGCACGCCGGCCCGGTACAGGGTCGACAGGTGCTGGCTCATGTTCGGCTGCGTGGTATCGATCTCGCCCAGCAGCTGCGAGACGTTCTTCTCGCCGTTGCACAGGGCGCTGATGATCTTCAGCCGGATCGGCGTGGACAGCAGCCCGAAGAGCTCGGCCGCCGTCGAGAAGACGGTGTCCGACTCGTCGGACGGGGCGGTCTGCGCCGCCGGAGCATGCGGTTTGGGCATCTGGGCGTCCGATCGTGCGAGGGATTCTGCCTGCGGGTCGAGCCCGGGAGCGCGGCATCGGGGGGACGCGATGCCACGGCGCGACGTCAACGCGGGGTCGGCGCCTTGCCCTCCGGCAACCCGAAGCGGTAGTGGTCACGTTGCAGCACGGCTGCAACGGCGGTGACCTCCTCGGGAAACAGGCCGAGGTTCAGCTCGGTGCTGCAGTAGTCGACCATCCCGCGCAGCGCGGATGGCGTCGAGATGCGCCCTTTCGGCTTGTAGATCGCGGAGCCGTCGCCGCCCACCCGCCGGACGTGGCACTCGCTGCACTTGTGCTCCCGGATCAGCCGTTCACCGAGCGGCAAGTCCGCGTCCTTGAAGAGTTGGGCCGCCGTGGGTCCGGTGCCTGCAGCCGCCGGCTGCGCCAGTGCCGACCCGCCAAGGCACGCGGCGGCCCCGACCAGGGCCGTCGTGATGACCCGAAGCTTGCTGTTTCCCATCGCTCGTCCTCCTGCCTGATCACGCCGTCGGGCCATCCGCGGCGACACGCTACTCCTGGGCCAGACGGGCCAGGCCCATCACATCGTCCTCGAACATCTCCCCCGGAATCACCTGCCGCAGGCGCCCGTCGCGGGCCACCGTGACCGTCAGCGGACTGATGCGCCGCATGCTCAGCGCGGCGGCAAGGGGCCGTTCGTCGAGCGTCACGGGGAATCGGTGACCGTGGCGTGCCAGGTGGCGCCGTGTCGCATCGGCGTCGCGTTCGCGAACGGCCGTCAGGATCTCCAGCGGCAGCCCGTGAACGCTGGCCTGCAGCTTGCCCAGGTGCGTGTTGTGGCGCAGGCAGTACGGACAGGTCAACGACCAGAAGACGACCACGACAGCCCGGCCTTCGGCCTGCCGAGGACCCCACGTGCGGCCGTCGAGCAGCGTGACCGTCGGCCAGGCGACGCGCTCACCCGGCTGCGCAGGCGCGGCCATGATCGCCGAGAGCGGCACCAGCGCTGCCGCGGCGGCGCCCGCCGCGATGACGGCCGATCGCCGCAACAGCCGGCGTCGCGACCGATCGGCCAGGCTGCGCGTCCGCATCCGGGGACCCCTTCTCACGGCAAGCCGGCCAGGTAGGCCGACACGGCCTTCAGCTCGAGCTCGGTCAGCTTCGCGGCGATCGACTGCATGATCGCGTTGTCGTTCGTGCGCTCGCGCTTGTTGAAGGCCTTCAGCTGGTTCTCGACATACTGCGCGTGCTGCCCGGCCAGGCGGGGCAGCGTCTCGGTGCCGTGAGCCTTCGGGCCGTGACAGGTGGCACAGGCTGCAACACCGGAATACGGGTTGCCTCGCAGATAGATGAAACGCCCCATCTGGGCGAGCTCGGCATCGTCGACCTTGTGCAGGAACGTCGGCCGGCTCTCGAAGTACGCGCCCAGCGCCTTGAAGTCCTCCGGCCCGAGATCCTCCACCATCGGGCGCATCGTGCTGCTGGCACGTTTGCCCGACTTGTAGTCGGCCAGCTGCCGCTCGACGTAGGCGGCATGCTGGCCGGCCAGCCGCGGGAACACCGGGCTCGAGCTCTCGCCGTCCGCGCCGTGGCAGATGAAACACTTGCCCTGAACGATTTCCTGGGCGCGCGCATGGTCGGCGGCAAGGGCGCCGGTCGCGCCCAGCACGATCGCCGCGGCGAGCAGCAGCTTCGACAGTGACGGCCTTTGCATCGTCGGATCTCCCGGTGAACGAAAGCCGGCTTCAGGCCGGCACGTGGTGGCTGGGCCCCTGCCCCGGCATCGACTGGTCCAGCGCAGCGGTCGGTCGCTGGTCGACGAGGCGATCGGTCAGCGCCGCGGCAGCCCACATGGCACACAGCGTGACCCAGGACGTGACCGTGAACACGGCCGCGCCGGACAGTCCGGCGCCGACGGCGCAACCGCCAGCCAGCATGCCGCCGAAGCCCATCGCGACCGCACCCACCAGGTAGCGCCGCATGCTCGCCCCGCCGGCGAAGCCCTCGAGCTTCAGTTCGCGGAACAGCAGGGCGGCGATGAAGGAGCCGAGGAACACACCCGGGACGAGTCCCAGGTCGAAGGTCGGCGGACGGTCGCTCGCGAACAGCACGCGCGTCAGCACCTCGGCCGAGGGTCCGGTGAAGCTCAGCGCCTGTATCGGGTGCGGATCGAAGGCCAGCTTGCCGATCGCGTAGGTGGACCACCAAGCCGCCGCGATGCACAGACCGACGCCGATCGCCCCGGCCCAGCCCCACGCGGGAACCCGCTGCCGCCTCGCCCAGTAGACCGCCGCCGCGAGCCAGAGGGCGCCGAAGAGCATCGCGCCGCCGTGCCCGATGCCCAGGCGGACGATGAGGTCGCGAGACGCGCCGCCCTCCACCGTCCACCAGGCGGCGATCGACTCCCGCAAGGGCGCGAGGGCACCGGTCCACGAGGCCTGCGCCGTCACCGCGAACACCAGGCCCGACAGCACCGAGCGCAGGTTGCCCTGGGCCGCCAGCACGAGCAGGCGGCTCGAGCAGCCCCGGGCCAGGATCATGCCCATCCCGAACAAGGCTCCACCGATCGCCGCACCCGAGAGACTCCCGCGCGAGGCGATCTGCCGCGCACCGCTGGCGTCGAAAGCACCGAACAGGGCCAGGGCCTGTGTCGCGAGCACGGCCGTGGCGAAGGCGAAGAGCCAGACCGTCAGCTTGCCGCCGGTGAGGTTGCGGGAGAACTCGATGACGGCAGAGCGCAGGCAGAAGCGCGAGCGCTGCGCGAGGAAGCCGAAGGCCACGCCGATGCCAAGCCCGGCCAGGGCCAGCGAACCATTCTCGCCTGCCGCATCGATGAAGGCTTCCAGGGACATCGGATCCGCCGTCGCGTCTGGGCGCAGTGCGGCCGGCCTCGGCGCCGGCCAAGGGTTGTTCAGAACTCGATCGCGTCGGCAATCGCCCGGATGCCGGCCTTGGCGCACAGGTCGTCGGCGTCGCCGCCCGGCGCTCCGGAGACGCCGATGGCCCCGAGCACCGCCCCACCGGCCTCGATCGTCATGCCGCCACCCGCGGCAATGACACGCGGCAAGGCGCGGATGCCGCTCATCGGCCGGCCTGGCTGCGTCTCCACGGCCAGGTCGGAGGTCGCCGTGCGGAAGCTCGCGGCCGTCCACGCCTTGTTCGTCGCCATCTCGACCGTGTGGGCGCCGGCGAAGCGGTCGCGCAGCAGCACCTGGAGCAGCCCGGCGCGGTCGGTCACCGCGACCGCCACCTGGTAGCCGGACTTGCGGCAGCTCTCGATGGCCGCGCGCGCGGCGGCCAGCGCCGTCTCGGGTGTCAGCTGGCGCGTGCTGAAGGTGCCGTCCTGGGCCCGCAGGGGCGTCGAGGCGAAGAGCGACGCGACGCAAGCGGTGGCAAAGAGGAAGCGACGCGAATGGCTCATCGTGGACTCCGCGGGGTTCGGGTTGGGCTCGGGTGCTGGGTGTCCCGGCGGCGCGCGCTCAGGCGATCCCCGGGTTGCCTTGCACGCCGACCAGCCTGGGGGTGTTGATGCGACGCGCGCTGACGCGCCCGCCCGGACGGGACTTGAGCCAGGTCTCGACGACTTCCCAGACCGGCTTGTTCCCCGCCCGGGAGGCCTCTTCGGCCACCGGCGCCCAGCCGGCGACCTTGTAGGTCTTCGAGGCCTCGACCGGCTTGCCGCCGATGCGCATGTCGGCGATGCGCGAGCCCATCTTCTCGCCGGGCGTCATCGTGTACTCGAGTCCGCCGACGCGCACCATGTCGCCGCCTTGCTGGTAGTACGGGTCCGGGTTGAAGAGGTTGTCGGCGACGTCCTCGAGGATGGTCTTGATCATCTCGCCGGACATGTCGGTGAGCGTCGCGTACGGGTAGGTGATCGCGACCTGGTCCATCATCAGCTCGCGCGTGATCGTGTCGCCGGGCAGCAGGGACGTGCCCCAGCGGAAGCCCGGACTGAAAGCGACCTGGGCGCCCTGCACCTCGATCAACGCGTCGCACAGCAGCTGGTCCCAGCTGCCATTGAAGTTGCCGCGCCGGTACAGAAGGCCGTCGGTCACCGCCAGCTTCTCGCCCAGCCTGGCCTCGTAGGGCGCGCGGATCTTCGTGATCAACGCGTCCATCTCGGGGTCGGCCTTGAGCATGTTGCTGAAGACGGGGAGCAGCCGGTAGCGGAAGTCGGCGAGCTTGCCGTCGCGAACGACGAAGTCCATCACGCCGAGGAACTTGCCGTTGCTGCCGGCGTTCGTGACCAGCGTCCTGCCGCCGGCGTTGGCCACCGGGACCGCCACCGGTACGCCATCGTGCGTGTGGCCGCCGAAGATCGCGTCGATGCCGCGCACGCGGCTGGCCATCTTCAGGTCGACGTCCATCCCGTTGTGGCTGACGACGACGACGAGTTGGGCGCCCTTCCCGCGCGCCTCGTCGACGACCTTCTGCATGTTCTCGTCCTGGATGCCGAACTCCCAGTCGGCGACCATGTAGCGCGGATTGGCGATCGGCGTGTACGGGAAGGCCTGTCCGACGATCGCGACCTTGACACCGTTGATCTCGCGGATCACGTAGGGCTTGAAGACCGGGTCTCCGAAGTCCGCCGTCTTGACGTTCTGCGCGACGAAGTCGACGCGGTGCGCTGCCGCGCCGCTGCCCGTCCCGCCGGCGAAGTCCTTCTCGACGATCTCCTTGACCCGCTGCATGCCGTAGGTGAAC
>ERZ761602.5058-NODE-5058-length-16010-cov-3.715638_pt1 | contig 16010 bp, 16 predicted proteins | sample MGYA00512165_ERZ761602 | MGnify/ENA primary metagenome ERZ761602 (study PRJEB28899, sample SAMN02445085) | bioreactor sludge metagenome | biome: EBPR sludge; isolation source: Thorneside wastewater treatment plant | place: Australia: Brisbane, Thorneside...
GCGCGAGCATGGGCCCCCGCCGCGCGGAACGCAACGCTTCTCGATCAGCGGGTCGCGTCGCGCGAGGCACCGGGATTCGTGCTCGGGTGGGGTGTCGCGTCGTGCAGGCTCCACCGCGCCGAGCTCGCAAACGGGCTCGCAGTGCTGCGCGACGGTTGCCCCGTCACACCGCCTTTGACGAGCGCACCGCCCGCGAGCGCGGCCGTCCAACCCCAGGCGCCTCTCAGCCAAGTCGACAAGAGCGACAGGGCGCCCCCGAGCGCCATCGAAGCGACACGCCCGACGGGATCAGCCGCAACGGGCACGTCGTCTCTACGGTCATGCGTCTCGGTCTGGCCGCGCTCCACTGCCTGCACCTCGGTTCCCTTCATGGTGTGGTCCACGCTGCAACGCGCGTGCCTCGTCGCCTGCGCGCTCACCGCGCCTCAGGCGGGCCCGTCGCACACGAGGTGCCGAGTCGGATCGCCACATGCGTCCCGTTCGCGCACGCCGGCCGCCCGCCGCAGCGGGTCACCGGGGCGACGTCAGGTCCCAGTCGTGATCGATGCCGAAGGCGATGAAGCGGTAGGCGAAGAACAGGCTCAGCCCGACGATGAGCCACCCGACGCCGCGGACGACGAGGTCCATCGTCTCTCGGCGAAAGCGGCTGCCGTAGCGCTTGAGGAGATAGGACAAGAGCAGGAACCACCCGGCGATGCCGCCGAACGTCCCCGCCGCGAAGGGCAGACCATTGATCGGCTCTGCGGCGATGAGCCCCGTCGAGTAGAGGGTCGTCGTCGCCGCGCTCCAGGTCGCGATGAGGGTCGGGTTGAGCGCCGTGATGGTGAAGCCGACGAACAGCGAGCGCGACGTCGACTCGGCCGGTGGGCGCTCGTCGGTCACGGTGGGCCCGCGGTAACGCGCGAACGAAATGCCGAGCCCGAGCAGGATGAGCGCGGCGAGGAGCCGCGACACGGGCTCGATGACCGGGTACTCGGCGAGGAACGTCGAGAAGCCCCACCACGCGAGAAACGCGTAGCCGGCCTCGGCGACCGCGCAGCCGAGGCCGATGGCAGCGCCGTCCCGGTGACGCCCGGTGAGCCCGCGCTGCAGGACGAGCGCGGCGATGGGGCCGGCGATGGGCACGGAGCCGAAGAAGCCGAACGCGAACCCGATGAGCGCCGCGGCGATCACGGTGCCGGCCGAGCTCCACGGTGGTAAAAGAGCCGGCCATGCGCGAGCTCATCGACAAGGCGCACGTCCTTCACGAAGCGCTGCCATACATCCAGCGCTTCCAAGGCGCCACCTTCGTCGTGAAGTACGGCGGGCACGCCATGGTCGACGAGAAGCTCAAGTCGAGCTTCGCGCGCGACGTCGCTCTCCTGAAGTTCGTCGGGATCCACCCGGTGGTCGTGCACGGTGGCGGCCCTCAGATCGATCAGATGCTCGCCAAGATGGGCGTCGTCTCCGAGCGGATCGACGGCATCCGGGTGACCGACGAGCGCACGATGGAGGTCGTCGAGATGGTGCTCGCAGGCACCGTCAACCAAGAGATCGTTTCGATGGTGTGCGGCCATGGCGGTCGCGCCGTCGGTCTCTCCGGCAAAGACGACCTGTTCATCCGCGCGCGCAAGGCCACCGCGATGCGCACCAAGAGCGGCGCCATGGTCGACCCGGGGCGCGTCGGCGAAATCGAGCGCGTGAGCCCCGACATCGTCAAGCGCTTGGTCGAGGGCGGGTTCGTCCCCGTCATCGCGCCGATCGCGGTCGACGCCGACGGCGCGGCGCTCAACGTGAACGCCGACCTGGTCGCCAGCCATGTGGCGGCCGCGCTCCGCGCGGAAAAGTTCGTCGTGCTCACCGACATCGAGGGCGTTCGGGGTCGCGACGGCGGTCTCTTGTCGCACCTCGATCAAGCCCAGGTGACGCGCTTGATCGACGACGGGACGATCGCGGGCGGCATGATCCCGAAGGTGCGATGCGCGTTCGCCGCGCTCGATGGCGGGGTGAAAAAGGTGCACATCATCGACGGTCGCACCGAGCACGCGATCCTCCTCGAGATCTTTACCGACCGCGGGATCGGGACGGAGATCGTGGCCGGGTGACGGCGCTCGAGGTGCTCTGCCGGAGCCCGCTCTGCTGGGCGCTCCGCGACGCGGCGCGTGCGCTCGGCCAGCACCCCGGCTTGCCACCGGTAGCAGTCATCGACGCGGCGCTCGCGCCCCGCGCCGGGGTCCGCTTCCGGCCGGCAGCGCCCAAGCCGCGTCGGTCGAAGGGCGAGGCGGCGCCGCGTGGCTACGACGCGGTCATCACGCTCGATGGCGCAGTCCCGACCCGCGAAGACAACCTGCACGATCTGATGAACGCGCTGGTCTGGTCGGTCTTCCCCCGCTCGAAACGCGCGCTCCACGCGCGCCAGCACGCCCTGCTCGAGCGTGCGGGGCCGGTCCGGTCTGGCGAGTCGCGCCGCCGATCGGCCGAGGGGGACGCGCTCGCCATGCTCGACGAGGGCGGCCTGGTCGTCGTGGCGCGGCGGGATGCCGTCGCCGAAGTGGAGGCGCGGGGGCGAGCACGCGACGCGACCGCTGTCGCCACGTTCGTCGCCGCAGGCGATGCCCGCGCGGTCGCGTTCGGTCATGCTTTGTACGAGCACGTGGCCGGCCTCTCCCCGGCGACCCCCCTCGGGATGGTGGTCGTGATGGCTTTCGACGATGATCCTGCTGCTGTTCCGCTCCCTGCGGTCGACGACCGCCTCGCGGGCCTCGTCACCGATCCCAGCTGTTTTCTGCACAATGGCGGGTTCGGGAGCATTCCGTTCTCCTCGAGCGTTTGGGGATCGGATCGATGAGGTTCGGGGTCTTGCTTGTCCTCTGCGCTTGCAACGTGTCGGGCGAGTCGCCTGCACCGCCGGCGGAGGGCGCGCAGACAGCATCGGCGTCGGCATCGGCGTCGGCATCGGCATCCGCATCGGCGTCGGCGTCGGCGTCGGCAGCCGTATCGGCATCGACATCGGCCGCGGTGCCGGAGGAGCCGCCGCCCTGTCCTGAGGACATGGTGCTCGTCGGTCGTTTCTGCGTCGACCGGTTCGAGGCGTCGCTCGAGGTGGTGGCGGCGGACGGCACGCGGGCGGCGCATCCGCACTACCAGCGGCCGGAGAAGGGGACGGCCTACGCGGCGGTCAGCAAAGCGGGGAATTACCCGCAGGGGTACATCAGCCGCGTCGAGGCGAAGGCGGCGTGCGAGGCATCGGGCAAGCGGCTTTGCTCACGGCTCGAGTGGCAACGCGCTTGCCGCGGCAAGGGCGGCGCGCGCTACCCGTACGGCCACGCCGGGGTGCGGGGAAAGTGCTCGACCGGCAAGCTCCACCTTCTCCGCGAGAAGTTCGGCGACAACCCGCGCGGCGGGTGGAAGTACGACGAGCACTTCAACAGCCCCGACCTCAATCGCGAGCCCGGTTACCTGGCCAAGAGCGGCGAGTATCCCGAGTGCGTCAGCGACGCCGGCGCCTTCGACATGGTCGGCAACCTCCACGAGTGGGTGAGCGACACCGTCGACGAAGACTTCGTCGCCAAGATGGAGGCCGAGGACATCGAGCGCCAGTGGCAGCCCTGGCACGAAGGCAACGGGATGTTTCTGGGCGGCTTCTACTCGACCACCAGCGAGCACGGGGCCGGCTGCACCTTCACCACCATCGCCCACGAGCCGACGTACCACGACTACTCGACCGGCTTTCGCTGCTGCAAGGCGGCCGATCTGCCGAAGGACGAGAAGAAGAAGCCACCGAAGGCCGGCTCGAAGAGCGGGGAGACAAGGCCGGCCCCGCCGACCTCGGCCTCGGCGCCTCGTCAGTAGTGCGGCGGCGGCTCGTCGGGGATGGAGTCGCCCGGCCCCTCGGAGCGGGGCCGCTGCTCGAGCTCCTTCACACGATCCTCGAGCTTTTCTCGCGCGAGCCGCTCCTCGAATACGGCCTTCGAGAGCTCGTCGACGAGGCGCTCGAGGTGCATGTACCGGATCTCGAGATCGGTGAGGCGATCGGACATCGGACAGCGTTCGTAGCAGAAAGCCGAGAGCTTGGCCGGGTTCGGCCCGAGCCGTCACGATGGCCCGATGGCCGTCCCCGTCGTCGCTCTCTATGGCTCGCTCGCCGCCATCTTCAATATCTACCTAGCGAACAACGTCTCGAACGCCCGGCGGCGCGAGAAGGTCTCGATCGGCCTCGGCAAGGACAACAAGGCCCTCGAGCTGGCGAACCGCATCCACGCCAACAACGCCGAGTTCACGCCGCTCGCGATCGTGATGCTGCTCGTCGCCGAGCTCTCGGGCATGAGCAGCATGTGGCTCCACGTCCTGGGTGGGAGCTTCCTCACGGGCCGCGTCTTCCACGCCGTCGGGATGCCCCGCCCCGCGCCCAACTTCTTCCGATTCACCGGGACGGCGCTCACCTGGATCATGATCGTCGCGACGAGCGTTTGGGTCCTCGTCATGCGGTTCCGCTGAGGCGGCCATGCGCGCGCGCGAGGTACAGGAGCGACCGCAAGAGAGACGCGTCGGGCTCCGCCTCGTGCGAAACGCCGACCACTACACCGAGGTGGTCGAGCGCGGGATCCGTCAGGCCAAGGTGAGCGTCTGGCTCGCCACCCCCAACCTCAAGGACGTCCACGTAGAGGCGCCCGTCGGGACGCGCGCGCGCGCGCGCGGCCGCTTCGTCAGCCTGTTCGACGAGCTCTCGGACGCGGCGCGGGCCGGGATCGAGGTCCGCATCCTCCACGGCGGACCACCCTCACGTGTGCTCGCTGCTCGCTTGCGTGCCCCGGGCCGGCGCGCGTCGCGCGGCGACGAGATCGTCGAGATGCGGCGCTGCGTGCGCGTGCACCTCAAGATGATCGCGATCGATGGCGCGCTGCTCTACCTGGGCTCGGCCAATTTTACGGGGGCCGGCCTGGGGGCGAAGTCCGAGGGCCGGCGCAACTTCGAGACCGGCATCGTCACGAGCGACGACCTCATGCTCGACGAGATGCAAGCCGAGTTCGACGCGATCTGGAGCGGCTCGCGCTGCGCCGGGTGCCGCCTCCGGACCGAATGCCCCAAGCCGATCGACCGGCTACGCGTGGCGGGTTGAGCGGGCGTAGCCGAAATGGAAACGTAGGGCGGGAAGGAGGCGGCGGCGCCAGCTGCGCTCGCTGTGCGTACCCCTCGGGTCGTCACGAAAGCGGACGTCATGCACGCCGCGGCTCTCGAGCAGCTCGGCCATGCGACGCGCGCCCGCTAGCATCGTTGCGGGCTCGCGCCCGCCGCCGTCGAGGTACACGCGCGCCTCGGCGGGCAGCGCGCGGTGCTGGGCCCAGCGAAAGATCGCGCCGCGGTCGATCCACAGCGACGGGGACATGGCGATCGCGCCCCCGAAGACGTCTGGCCGAGCGAGCACCGCGTACGTCGCCGCGAGGCCGCCCATCGACGAGCCGCCCACGACGGTGCGCCGTGGCGTGGCGGTCAGCCGGTGCTCGCGCCGCAGCTCGGGCAGGAGCCAGCCCGTGATCCAGCCGAGGAGCTCTTCGAGCCGGCCGCGCACCTGCCTGAAGTCGAAGGGCGAGAGCTCCGAGATCCGGTGTGCGTGGCCGTGGTCGATGCCGACGATGACGGGTTGCGCCACGCCCTTGGCGAGACGCTCGACCGCGGCGTGCGCGTGCCAGCCGCCGGCGAAGCTCGGCGCGTCGTCGAAGACGTTCTGTCCGTCGAAGAGGACCAACACGGGCCGTTCCTGCCCCGGTGCGCGCGAGGGCACGTAGACGCGGACGTGACGCTTGGGACCGTGGCCAGGCACGATCTCGAACGGGCCGGTCACGTGGATCATCCGCGGCTCTCGTTAGCACACCCGTCGCGGTCGAGGGCTGGCCGCGCGGTGTTCGATCGGCCGAGCGTGTGCTACCTCGATCCGATGCGTACATGGGCCGGTGGGTCGGCGGTCTTGCTCGGGGTCATCTGTGTCGCTTGGTCGGCCGAGGCGCGCGCGGAGGTCGCCGTCGGGCTCGAGGCGCGCGGCGAGGTCAAGGCGCTCGAGTCGGGCACGGTCCGCGGGGGCCCCAGCGTGCTCGCGTCGATCGGGTACGCGTTCGACACCTACCCGGTGCTCGTGCTCCCCGAGGTCGTCGCCACCGGCGCCGTCTGGCCCGACGACAAACCATGGTTTCCGGGGCGCGCGGTCGCCGGTATCCGCCTCGGCTTCACCACCGTGGTCGAGCCACAGATCTATACCCACGTGGGCTACGGGTTTCTGTTCCACCGCGGCGACGTCTCGCACGGGCTCGCGCTCGATGCCGGGTTCGGGCTCGACTACCGCATCCAGCGCGAGATAACGATCGGCGGCACGCTCGGCTACGAGGGGCTGGTCGCCGGGAACGCATCGGCGCACGGTGGTGTCCTAGGGGTTCGCGTAGGCTTCTGGTTGTGAGAGCGAGACCCCCCCTGCTCCCCCTGCTGTTGGCTTTCCTCGCGGGCTGCCCGGCCCCCGAGGCGCCCGCCGCCGCGACCGCGGTCATGAGCGCGCCGGCCGACGGCTCGCCCGCTGCTGCGCCGGCCACGAGCGCGGCGCCAGCGCCCAGCGCCACCGCCCGCGAGATGGAGAAGCCGTATCCCTGCGGCGAGCTCAGCTGCAGAGACTTTCCTTCGGCCGCCCGAGCGCTCACGGTGATCCTCGAAGAGACGAAGCCCGCCCTGGTGGGCTTCGGCGAGAGCCACGCGCTGAAGGGTACCGAGGGGGTGAAGTCGACGACGGCGCGCTTCACCGACGAGCTGATCCCCCTGTTCAAAGACCGCGCGAGCGCGCTGGTTCTCGAGCTCTGGGCGCCCGACCCCAAGTGCAGCAAAGAAAAGGTGAAGGCGGTCGAGCAGAAGCAAAAGGTCGTGACCGAGAAACAGGCGGCCGGGAACCAGAACGAGTTCGTGAAGCTGGGCGAGAAGAGCCGCGCCGAGGGCATCGTGCCCTTCTTGCTCAAGCCGACGTGCGAAGACTTCGACAAGATCCGCGGCGCAGGCGACGACGCGGTCATGGTCATGCTGGACGTCGTGACGCGGAACATGCGCGACAAGACCACCGCGCTCTTCGCCGAGACCGAAAAGAAGGCGCCCGGGAAAATGGTCCTCGCCTACGGGGGCGCCCTCCACAACGACATCGTCCCGCGCGAGGGGCGCGAAGCGTGGAGCTACGCCGCCGACCTGGATCGGCTCGCGCCCGGCCGTTACATCGAGGTCGATCTGGTCGTACCGGAGTTCATCAAGGACACCGACACGTGGAGGTCGCTCCCCTGGTACGCCTCCTACGAGCGAGGCCGAGCGGACGACCGCGTCGTGGTCATCGCCGTCTCGGCGCGTGCTTTCGTCGTGGTTTTCGCGCCTTCTGCGGCGCCGCCGTGACGGCGTGCCGACGAACGCGGAACAAAAGTCACGTGGCCCTCGGCCCCGCACCCCAAGGGCATTGACTCCGGGGGCACCCTCGTCGATACGGCTCGGCGCCCGTCGGTACGGGCTATCCCCTGGGAGGACCGAATGAAGAGGTCGAACGCTGCGCTGGCCGTACTCGTTGCTGGCGCGCTGACGTGTGGCATCGGTTGTGGTGACGGTGGCTCCAAGGCCGGCGCGAGCGCCGAGCCTGCCAAGAGTGGCGCGGCGGCCTCGTCGGCCGGCGCCAAGTCGAGCGGCGCTCAGGCGAAGAGCTCGGCTGCCCCGGCGGCCTCCGGCGCCCCCAAGGATCCGGGCGGCGCCACCGCCTCGGCCGACGTCCTCAAGCACATGCCCAAGGACTGTGACGAGGGTCGCGTGTTCGTGAACCTCGGCAAGCTCTTCGCCGGCGGCGACCTCGGCGCGAGCGTCGACACCCTCATCGGCACCGCGATGGCGCAGGGCAAGCCCGACGACAAGAAGGCCGCCGAGGTCATGAAGACCCTCAAGGACGGCGGCATCGATCCGGTCAAGGACATCCGCGAGATCGCGGTGTGCGCGAACAAGGACAAGAAGAAGACCGTCGTCGCCATCTCGATGGAGCCGAAGGCCGAGAAGCCCGCCGACGTCTTCGCCAAGGCGGCCGAGATCGGTGACGGCAAGCCGCCGACGAAAGAGGAGAAGGACGGCGCCACGTTCCTCAAGAGCGCGACCGGCAACAGCGTGATGGCCGTCGTCGGCAAGAACATGCTCCTCATGGGCGACGACCAGGAGACGCTGGCCGGGCTCGTGAAGGGCGGCGAGGGCGCCGGCGACTTCGGCGACTCGAAGAGCCACATCGTGTGGGCCAAGGTCGACCCGAACAAGACCAAGGCCGACGTGATGATGAAAGAGGCGGGCTCGGACTACGACCTGAAGGTCATGTTCGTGGCCGGCAAGGACGCTCCCAAGATGAAGGAGCAGTTCGAGAAGATGATGCCGGAGCTCGACAAGGCAGCCGAGAAGATGCCGTTCGTGAAGCCGCTCCTGCCGGTCGCCAAGAACGGCAAGATCGAGGTGGCGGGCGAGAACCTGACCTTCACGACCAAGTTCGCGAAGGCAGCGATCGCGGATTTCCTCAAGGAGGCCAGCAAGGCCGACCCCAAGGAAATCATGAAGGGCCTCAAGTTCTGACGTTTCGGTGAGGCAGCGGCGTCGTCGTGCTTGGCGACGCCTGCCTCGATGGATTCACCCCCCAACCCCCCTCACCTGCGGTGAGGGGGGTGCTTCGTTTTTGGAGCCGAGTTGCGCACGCTGGTTTGGTTCCGAGGCAAGGATCTGCGCGTCTCCGACCACGCGCCGCTCGTCGACGCGTGCCGCGACGGCGAGGTCGTGCCGGTGTTCGTGCTCGATCCGTACTTCTTCGCCCCCGAGCGAGCGCGCGCGTACCCCCACCGCATGCAGTTTCTCCTCGAGTCCCTCGATTCGTTGGAGAAGAACATCGAGAAGCTGGGCTCCCGCCTCTGCTACCTCGAGGGCAAGAGCGCCAAGGTCATCCCCGCCGCGGCCCTGGCCGCGCGCGCCGATCGCGTCGTCGCGCATCGCTGGGTCGAGCCGTTCGCGCGCGAGCGCGACCGGCGCGTCGCCGACGCGCTCGGCGATCGCTTCGCGCTCTACGAGGGGGCTACGCTCGTGCCGCCTGGCACGATCCGCACCGGGGGCGGCACGCCGTTCTCGGTGTACACACCGTTTTCGCGGGTCGCCCGCCGCGCCGTCTCGAGCGCGAAGCCGCTCGCCGCGCCGCGCTCGCTTCCGGCGCTCCCCGACGATGTCCCTCTTCCCGACGCGCGGCCGCCCACCCTCGAGGCGCTGGGCATCCGCCGCAACGAGCAAGTCTTGCCCGGCGGCGAGCGCGCCGCGCGGGCCCGCCTCGAGCGCTTCGTCGAACGCGGGATCGACGGCTACGAGCACGCCCGCGATCGCATGGGCGAGGCGGGGACCAGCCGGCTCTCCGCCGACTTGAAGTTCGGGACGCTCTCGCCGCGCACGGTGTGGCACTCCATCGCTTCATCGAGCGCCTCCAAGGCGGACAAGGACAAATTCACGAGCGAGCTGCTCTGGCGAGAGTTCACACACCACACCCTCCACGATCGCCCGGCGGTGCTCGACGAGCCCTTCCGCTCCGACTTCACCGGGTTCCCGTGGCGCGACGACCCCGCCGGCCTCTCCGCGTGGAAAGAGGGCCGGACCGGCTACCCCGTCGTCGACGCGGCCGCGCGTCAGCTGCTCGCCGAGGGGTACGTGCACAACCGGGCCCGCATGGTCGCGGCGAGCTTCCTCACGAAGCACCTCGCCATCTCGTACCGCGAGGGCGAGGCCCACTACCTGTCCTTTCTCACCGACGGCGACTGGGCGCCAAACAACGCGGGGTGGCAGTGGACGGCGGGGTGCGGTTGCGACGCCCAGCCGTACTTCCGTGTGTTCAACCCCGTCACGCAGGGTGAGAAGTTCGACGCTGGCGGTGCGTACGTGCGGCGCTGGGTGCCCGAGCTCGCGAAGCTGCCCGACAAGTGGATCCACCACCCGTGGGAGGCGCCGCCCGACGTGCTCGCCGCCGCCGGCGTCAGGCTCGGCGAGAGCTACCCCCGGCCGATCGGCGACCACGCCACGGCGCGCTCGCGGTTTCTCGCCTTGGCCAAGTCACACCTGGGCCGTTAACGTGACAGGGTGCCAACTTCGGTCGGGCTTGTCCTGTCGGGCGGCGGCGCGCGCGGCGCGTACGAAGTGGGCGTCCTCTCCTGGGTCGCAGAGAACCTCCCCAAGCTCCTGACGCGGGTCCGGGTCATCACGGGCACGAGCGTGGGCGCCGTCAACGCGGCCTACCTCGCCTCTCACGGTCTGACGCAGGGGTGCGTGGCGGATCTCGTGCGGGTGTGGCGCGGCCTCGTGATCGACGATCTCGTCGGCATCGATCGCGCGGGGCTGCGCGAGCTCTTGGCGGCCGGAGGCAAGCGGCTCATCGGCCGCGCGGTGCAGAGCCCGCCGATCGGGCTCCTCCGCGTCGACGGGATCGCCAAGCTCGTCGCCGAGCACGCCGACTGGCGCGGCCTCCGAAAGGTCGTGCGCGCCGGTCGGCTCGACGCCGTCGGCTTCGCGGCCACCGACATCGCCACCGGCGCGACCCATTTGTTCATCGATCACGCGCCCGACGTGAAGCCCCGTTGGCCCCGCGGCGACGACGCACCCATCCCCGTGCGTGCCCTGCTCGGACCGTCCCACGTGCTCGCCTCCGCCGCGATCCCGCTGCTCTTTCCCCCGGTGGATGTCGGGGGCCGCTGGTACATGGACGGGGGCGTCCGCTACAACACGCCGCTCGGGCCGGCGCTGGCCCTCGGCGCCGACGCGCTGTTCATCGTGAGCGTTCGGGCGACCCTGGACGCTCAGCACTCGGCCCCGACCCACCAGTTCAGCGGCTTCGGCCAGGTGGTGGGCAAGGTGCTCGACTCCGTGTTCCTCGACCGCATCGCGTTCGATCTGGACCGCCTGAGCCGTATCAACGACATCTTGGCCGCGGTCGAGATCACCGGCGGCGACGGGCTCATCGAGAGCGTCCGCGACGCGCTCCATGCGCTCGGTCGCCCCCGCTACCGGCGCGTACGCGTCGCCCACGTGCGCCCGAACATCGACCTCGGCGTCCTCGCGGCCAAGCACCTCGACGCCGCGCAAGCGAGCCGCCCGTTCGGGTTCGCGCGCGTCCTGCGGGCCCTGTTCCAGGACGACGCGGGCACCACCGGCGACGCGGCCAGCTTCCTCCTCTTCGACGGCGGCTACGCCGACACGCTCATCGAGACCGGCAAGCGAGACGCCGAGGAGCGCAGAGACGAGCTCGCGTCGCTCTTGCGGTGACCGGGGCCTGCCGCGAACCCGAGGAAGGGCGCCGGGATGCGGCTAAGAGCAGGAAAGTCCGACGCTATCAGGTGGGGCGAACCCGAGCATGAACGGTGAGGCTGACGCGTACGTTAGCGCGCCTGTCAGTAGGCCCATGCACGGAGCGGTTCATCATGAAGATCGTATTGTCAGTCGCGAGCGTCGTCCTCTTTGCTTGCGGAGTCGGAGGGGGATCCGGCGCGGCCGGTAGCAGCTCGTCGCAGGCGGCGGCGTCGGGCGTCGGCAAGACGGAGAGCGACGCGAAGGCCACGAGCAGCGTTGCAACGACTGCCGCCAAGAAGCCGACCAAGGTCGCTCAGGTCGGGTTGACCGCCGACCTGCCCGAGGGGGCGATGATCAACGACGGCATCACCGAGAACAGCGCGATGATTTCGTCGGAGGACGGCACCGTCACGCTGAAGGTGGCGAGCAAGACCGACCCCGAGACGATGCAGCAGGGCAAGGACAGCGCGCTCCTCGGTGACAACGGCAAGAACCTGAAGGGCGAGAAGACGTCCGACGGCTGGGTCGTGACCTGGGAGAACAGCGGATCGATGGGCGAGAACTTCTGGCTGACGATGCGGCGTGAGATCGCCGGCAAGGCGTATCTCTGCTCGACGATGCAATCGAACGACGCTCAGCGAAAGGCTGCCATCGACATGTGCAACTCGCTCAAGCCGTGAGCTCGGCGCGAGAAGCCGCACCGCTCAGTAAGTCAGCTTCGTCCCGACCTGGAGCCACAAGGGCGCGCCCGGCCTCGCGCCGAAGGGCTTGCGTGAAGCGACGTACGTCCAGTCGAGCAGGTTGCGCCCGACCGCGTAGAAGGTGAGAAACGACAGGGGCCGCGCGTAGATCGACGCGTCGAGCAAGAACGACGCGTCGGTGGCGTCACCGGCGAGCGGCTCGCCCGCCCCCGCGACCTCGCGCATCTCGCTGACGAGCGTGCCCGTGATGTTGCCGCCCACGTACTTGTGCTCGAGCCCCGCGGTGGCCGAGAGCTGGTGGGCGGGGACGTACGGCAGGTCGTCGCCCTCTGCGACGTCGCCGAAGATGGGGTCGGCCGACGAGAAGCTCGTGTCGAACGTGGCTTGGGTGAACGTGTAAGCGAGCCGCGCCGGCAGGAGCAGGTCCTGCATCAGCTCGACCTCCACGTCGCCGAACACTTCGATGCCCCAGATCGTCGCCGCCCCCGCGTCGAACTGCTCGTCGATGTTCTCGCCCACGCAGCCCGAGGAGAAGGTGCAGATGTTCGTCAGGTTCGAGTACCCGTTGTAGAAGCCGATCGCCTCGACGCGGATGAGCCGCTCGGGCGAGTAGCGCGCGCCCCACTCGACGTTGAGGCTCTTCTCCGGGACGGGGTTCGCGCTGTCGCCGGGGGGGATCGGCGAGAAGCCCTGGTAGACGCCGCCGAGCAGGCCGAACCCGAGCGGCAGCGCGACGTACGCGCCCGCGCCGGGCAACACCACCTGCTGGTTGGCGCCGGCCTGGCGGTCGGTGACCGCGTCCTCGTAGCGGCTCTGGATCGACTCGATGCGCCCGCCGGCCGTGATCGTGACGGGGCCCCACGTGCCGGCGTGGATGGCCCACGCGGCGAGCGCCAGCGACCGCCCCTCGTTGTCGGCGGTGGTCTCGGTCGGCTCGTCGACTTGGGTGAGGTTGGTGCCCTGCACGAGAAAGCCATCCTGGGTGTGCAGGCGATCGATCGAGTCGTGGTGGATGCGGGCGCCGAGCTCGATGCGGTGGCTCACCGGGCCCGTCTTGGGCCGCCAGTCGACCTTGGTCTGAAAGCCCTGCGAGACGAAGCGGCGCTCGTTGGGGCCGATGAGGAGAGTCTCGGCGTCGGTCGTCGGCTCGATCTCGCCCGTGAGGACGCCGTAGAACACGGCGTTGCGCGGGGTGTTCGGCTCGCGCAAGACGTCGGAGATCGCGGCGCCGCGGAACGCGTTCACCTTGCGCCACTTGCGGTAGAGATCGTGCCGATAGAACGTGGACTTGAGCTCCAGATCGTCGCCGCGCTGCGCGGTGTGGGTGAGCGCGATCTGGGTCCGCCACCACTCCATCCGGTCGAGCTGGCTGGCGGCGTAGCGCATGTACGGGTCGCGCTCGAAGTCCGCGTCGGTGAGCCCGAGGTACGTCTCGTTGCTCGCCTCGTTGCCGAAGCCGAGCTTGAGCTCGAGCTCGTGCATCAGCGCCTCGGCGCTGCCGAACATCGCGCGCGCCTTTCCCATCACCTCGTTGCGCGAGTACCCCGTGTCGTCGTCCGGGAGCCCGTCGAGGTGTTTGAACCCGTTGTTGGCCTCGTGGACACCCTCGACGAGCACGCCGAACACGTCACCGCTCGCCGAGACGCGGGCGTGCGCCTTGCGTGAGAGGTACATGCCGAACGCGAGGTCGGCCATGACGTGCTCACCATCCGGGATGGGCGCGGTCACGAGATCGATGGCGCCCGCGACTGTGTGCGGGCCGTAGGCGATCGCGCTCGGCCCCTTGACCACGCGCACCGAGTGCATGCGCGTGATCATGGGAAAGTAGTATGCGGCCGGGGCGCTGTACGGCGCGGGGCCGAAGAGGACGCCGTCCTCCATCAGGGTGATCTTCTTGCTGCGGTCCGAGATTGCCCCCCGCATGCCGATGTTCGGCCGCAGACCGAAGCCGTCCTCGTTGCGAACGTAGACGCCAGGCACCCCGGTCAGGACCTGGTGGGGGTCGCTGTACTCCATCCGCTCGAGCTGCTTGGGCCGAATGACGTGGGCCGAGCCGCTCGTCTCGCGCAGCCTGGTGCCGACGATGCTGACCTCTCGCTCTTCTTCCGCCTCTTCACGCGCGGCGTCGGCGGCCTCTGCCTCGGCGCCGGGCTCCGCCTCGGGCTCCTGCGGCGGCGCCGTGTCGTCGCCGAACGCGGAGGCCGCGCTCGAGATGATGGCGAGCGCGATCGCGAGGGCGCCCGGACGAGGGAAGTTCGACATGGAACCGAAATCGCTTACTTGCCGCAGCGGACCTGGCGGGCACAAGCAGAAAGATGATAAGAGAAGTGAAAGTCACTTTCAACAGTGACGTCGCGTGACACCGCGGGGACCTCGAGCGCTGGTCCTCAGCGCCGGGGCCTCGGGCGCTGGGTCAGCGAGGCCCGCGGTCGACGTCGAACCCGCCCGCGGTGTAGTGCTCGCTCCAGCGAGACTGCGCGATCTTGAGCTTCTCTTCTGACGGTACCGTCAGATCAGGCTTCGGCTTCGCCGCGCACATCAGGACGACGAAGGGGTCGGCGCGCCGGTCGCGGCGGATCTGCCCGGCCACCGCCGCGAACTTCGCCGGCTCGAGGCACTCTTCGGCGAGCAGCTCCAGGAATCTATCCGTCGCGCCGTCGTTCTTGACCGCGCCGGCGTGCGTCTCGGCGAGCGCGTCTTCGCTGCTGCCGCGCACGATGACCTCGAGGTGCAGGTGCGGCTTGATGCGCGGCCCCGACGCGTTGCCGGTCTTGCCTACGGTGCCCAGCTTTTGCCCGGCCTGTACCGTCGTCCACGCCTTGGGCGGCGCGGTCTTGTCGAGGTGCGCGTAGAAGAACGACGCGTGCAGTCCCTCGTCGCCGCCGAGCGGTTTCGGGAGCCGGCACACGAGCTGCACCACCTTGCCGTAGCCGCCGCGCTGGTCGCTGCGTGCCTTACCGTCACATGCGGCGAGGACCGGCGTGCCTACGGGGGCGAGAAAGTCGATGCCGTTGTGCTTGCCGTGGGACCGCGGCGCCAGAAAATGCCCCTGACCGCCCTCGTCGGTGCGGATCCCCAGGTCGACGCCGAGGACGTAGGCGAGCTGCGGGTCCTCCGGGACGAATTTCGGCGTCTCGGCCACGACGACCTTTTTCAGCTCGGGGGCGGGCTCCGCCGCCGCCGAAACGACGGCAGCGGGCAGGCTCAGACCTTCCAGCTTCCCGGCCTCGCTCGCCGAGCAAGAGCTCAGCGCGAGCGCGGCGCACACGACGGCTCCACGCGGCGGCATGTTCGCTCTCCTCGTATGCATCGACTCGTCGGTCAGGGCCAAACTTGGTGTAACCTCCCGGCCGTGTTTGCCTCGGCTCGCAGCCCGCGCCGTGCGGGTGCGATTGGAACTTCTGCGTCGCGCGTGCTCCTCGCCGCTCTCGGGCTCGTTTGTGGCTGCCCCAACGACGTGCGAGACAGCCACTGCACCCCCGACGCGCCGAACCGCGACGCCGACCCCGAGTGCATCTACGCGGGCGACGGCCGGGGCCCGCTCCTCAACGAGCCGCAGTGCCCGGACGTGGAGGGCGAGCCTCCTTCGGTGTGTCCCACGTTCGAGCAAGTGTTCGAGGTCCTCATCGATCCGGCGAAGGGGAACTGCTCGGCAGGCGGCTGTCATGGCGTGGCGCCGGGCTCGATCGGCATCTACCTGCCCACCAGCGACCCCTGTGCGTTCTACGCTCAGCTCACGTCGATCAGTCCGCGCGGCGAGCTCTACGTCCGGCCGGACGACCCGGCCACGCCCGAGAACGACGCGCGCAGCAGCTACATCCTGTGCAACCTCCGCGGCGAGCACGGCGGCGGGTTTCCGATGCCCATCCCCGCTGGTATGCCCAACCTCGCAGACGTCGAGATCGTGAAGAGCTGGCTCCTCTGCGGCGCGCCCGGTCCGGACGTGGCGGGCGCAGGCGGCGGCGCTCCCCAGACTTGTCCCAATGC
>ERZ761602.5059-NODE-5059-length-16007-cov-8.041750_pt1 | contig 16007 bp, 13 predicted proteins | sample MGYA00512165_ERZ761602 | MGnify/ENA primary metagenome ERZ761602 (study PRJEB28899, sample SAMN02445085) | bioreactor sludge metagenome | biome: EBPR sludge; isolation source: Thorneside wastewater treatment plant | place: Australia: Brisbane, Thorneside...
AACTGCTGCGCTACGTGGGGCTAGCAGTACCGGATTAAATTTTTAAAGATCATCACGGCGCGGTCCAGTAATGGCGATGCGCGCGCCGATAGCGTTCTGGTTCCATTGGCCGACCGGGTTCCAGCCGGAAGGTGAGCGCGCCCTCGTCGGAGGCGTTCAACAACGTGGCGCCAGTGGCTTGATAGCGGGCCACGGTTTCGGGGCGCGGATAGCCGAAACGATTGCGGTGGCCGGTCGAGAACAGCACGTAGCGCGGCCGCGCCGCGTCGAGGAAGGCGGGCGTGGAGAGATTGCGATGACCGTGATGCGGCGCAACCAGAACTTCCGCCGCCAGCCCAGCGCCATGAGTCGCCGCCAGCGCCGTTTCGGCGGCGGTTTCGATATCACCCGGCAGCAGTACCCGGCCCGCGACGCCTTCCACCTTCAGGACGCAGGACGCATCGTCGCCGTTGAAACCGGTCGGTGGCGGATGCAGCATTTGGAACCGCACCCCGTCCCATTCCCACCCCTGCCCCGCCTGACAGGGTTCGGCGCCGTCGATCGGCGTCTGCTCCGGAGCCGAGGTGAGGATGCGTTTCACTGGCATCAGCTCCCGCAGCGACCGCACTCCGCCGGTATGCTGGCCGTCGGCGTGGCTGACGATCAGCGTGTCCACCTGGCTTGCGCCCCGCTGGCGCAGGAAAGGAACAAGCACCGCGCGCCCAGCATCGAGCGTGTTTCCCAGTTTCGGACCGGTGTCGTAGACCAGCACATGGCGTTGGGTCTGCACCACCGCCGCCAGCCCCTGGCCCGCGTCCAGCAGGGTGAACCAGAACCCGCCCGGTTCCGGCGCGCTGGCCGGCGGCCACAACAACGGCAAGCACAACGGCAGGCCCAGCCAGCGGCCCGGCGCGCCGCGCGGGGCGAGCAGCAGCGCCAGACCGGGCAGGGCGAACGCCAGGGTCCACAGCGGCGGCGCGGGCAGGGACAACACTGTGCCCGGCAGGCGATCCAGCCCGAGCAGGATTTGCCACAAGCCGTCCATGGTCAGCGCCGCCAGTTCCAGCGGGATGGCCTGGACGGCGTCGCCCAGCGGTTCCAGCAGCGCCGCCAGCAGGCTCAGCGGCAACACCGTGCAGCCGACCCAGGGAATGGCGATCAGATTCGCCAGCGGCGACAGCAGGGGAAACTGCTGGAAAAACACCAGCGTCGGCGGCAGCATCGCCAAGGTGATGTCAAGCTGCAACCCGACGGTCTGGCCGAACAGACGACGCTCGCGCCAGCGCCCGCTGACGCTGTAGAGAATCGCCGCCACCGCGCCGAACGACAGCCAGAAGCCGACTCGCAGCGGTGCGCCCGGATCGACCGCCAGCACGACCATGAGCGCCAGGGCCAGGACGCGACTGGGCGCGGCGGGTCGCTGGAGCATCAGCGCGACCATCGCCACCGCCGCCATGAGAAACGAACGCTGCGCCGGAACCGACAACCCGGACAGCAGCGTGTAGCCACCTGCTCCCAAAAGCGCCGCCAGCGCCGCCGCGCGAGTGGCCGGCCAGCGCAACGCCAACGGTGGAATTCGGCTCCACCCGACCCAGATCAGACCGAACACAATCCCCGCGACCAGGCCGATGTGCGAGCCGGAAATCGACATCAGGTGGCCAACGCCGAGGCGGTTGAACACGTCCCACTGCCAGGGAGCAATGCCGCCATCCTCGCCGACCGCCAGCGCGGCCAGAATGCCAACGTAGGGATTATCCGGCAGCCGTCGTTCGAAGGAATCCATCACGCGCTGACGATAGCGATCCAGCGGATAGCGATCGGATGGCGTCAGCAGCCGCGGTGGCGGCTGGGAACGGATCGTGCCGGTGGCGACGATACCCTTGGCGTACAAATAACGCTCGTAGTCGAAGCCGCCGGGATTGAGCAAGCCGCGCGGCCGCTTCAGCCGCGCCGTGAACCCCCAGCGGTCGCCGGTCCGCAACGCCGGGCGTTCCGTCACCGGGTTCCCGTCGGTTCCGGCATCGCCGTCGTTCCACCACGCCAGCCGCAGGCGCTGACCGGCCAGCGGTGCGGGGTGTTCCCCGCGCCGGGCCTGGTCGACCACGAACTCGAACCGGGTATTGCGCCATTCGCGGTCGGGAATACTGGCGATCCAACCCTCGACCCAGAGTTCGGCGCCTTCAAGCTCGGCCGGCAATACCTGGAGCGGGGGGGCCAAGAGCAACGCCCACAGGAACCCGGCCGCGCCCCAGGCGGGCAACCGAAGAACAGGCACGAACGTCAGTGCCAGAACAATGGGCAGCGCCAAGACCCAAACTCGGGTCGGCAGTTCCGGCAACGTCTGCAAAAGCAGAATTCCGGCCAGGAAGGCAATGGCCGAGAGGCGCATCGGCGGCGCTCGGCGGCTCAACCTTCCGCTTGCAACACCCCGTCGCTCAACCGCCACACCGCGTCCATCCGGGCCGCCAGTCCTGGATCGTGGGTGACCACGACGAAGCTGGTGCCCAAATCGCGGTTCAGTTCCAGCATCAGCTCGAACACCCGTTCGGCGCTGTGCCGGTCGAGATTGCCGGTCGGCTCGTCGGCCAGCACGCAGGCCGGCTCGGTGATCAAGGCCCGCGCCACCGCCGCCCGTTGGCGCTCGCCGCCGGACAGCTCGCCCGGCTTGTGCGCCAGGCGCTGGCTTAACCCGACCCGCCCCAACAGTTCCGCCGCCCGTCCCTTGGCCCTGACCGGCGCTTCGCCGCGAATCAGCAGCGGCATCGCCACGTTTTCCAGCGCGGTGAATTCCGGCAGCAGGTGGTGGAACTGGTAAATGAAACCCAGACAACGGTTGCGCAGCCGACCCCGGTTCGCGTCGCCCAGCCGGCTCAATTCCTGTCCCGCCACCCATACCGAACCGGCGGTCGGCGTATCCAATCCCCCGAGCAAATGCAACAGCGTGCTCTTGCCGGAACCGGAACTGCCGATGATTGCCAGCCGCTGGCCGCGCCGCACCTGGAAATCGACGCCCCGCAACACCTCCAGCCGTTCGTCACCTTGCCGAAAGGTCTTGGCCAGTTGTCGGCATTCCAGCACCGCCGTCTCCACCCGGGCCGCCTCATTCGTCTCATTCATAGCGCAGCGCCTCCGCCGGTTGGGTCCGCGCCGCCCGCCAGGCGGGATAGAGGGTCGCCAGCGTCGCCAGCCCGAACGCCACCAGGCCGATGGTCGTCACATCACCCCATTGCACCTGGGACGGCAAATCGCTGATGAGATAGACATCCGGGGGCATGAACTTGGTGCTGAACGTGCGTTCGATGAAGGGCACCACCACATCCACGTGGGTCGCCAGCGCTCCCCCGCCGATCAACCCCAGCAGGGTGCCGACCAGACCGATGGTGATGCCCTGGACGATGAAGATGCCCATGACGCTGAGAGGGGTCGCTCCCAGAGTGCGCAGGATGGCGATATCGGCCTGCTTGTCGGTCACCACCATCACCAGGGCGGAGACGATGTTGAACGCCGCCACCGCCACGATCAGGGTCAGAATCACGAACATCGCGGTCTTCTCGATCTGTACCGCCCGGAAGAAGCTGGCGTGATCCTGGGTCCAGTCGCGCGCCAGATAGCCCTCCGGCAACTGATTGGCGAGTTGACGGACCAGACGCGGCGCCTGAAACAGATCGTCGAGTCGCAACCGCACCCCGTTGACCGCGCCTTCGGGATACTGAAACAGTTTGCCCACATCGGCGATGTGCCCCAGCGCCAGCCCCCGGTCGTATTCGTACATGCCGGCCTTGAACAGACCCACCACCTGAAAGCGCTTCAGCCGCGGCAGTACGCCGGCCGGAGTCACGTTGGCTCGCGGGGTGATCACCGTCACCTTGTCGCCCAACCCCACGCCCAGCGCGTTGGCCAGTTCCAGGCCCAGCACGACGCCAAACCCGCCGGGACGCAGGTCCTCCAAAGATCCCTGGACCATCTTGCCGCCGATATCCGACACCTGCCGCTCCTCCGCTGGCAGAATGCCCTGGATCAACGCGCCACTGACCAGCGACGCATTGTTGAACATCGCCTCGCCCCGGATATAGGGGGCGCCGCCCCGGATCGCGGGATTGCGCAACGCCTGCGCCCGTACCGCCGCCCAATCGTCCACCAGTCCGTCCCAGCGGCTGAGGGTGGCGTGGGCGGTCATCGCCAGAATGCGTCCCCGCAGCTCCTGTTGAAAGCCGTTCATCACCGACAACACGGTGATCAGCGCGGTGATGCCTAGCGCGATGCCCAGCATCGAGGTCAGGGAAATGAAGGAAATAAAGTGGTTACGGCGTTTGGCGCGGGTGTAGCGCAAGCCGATGAACAATTCGAGGGGACGAAACATGGACACGGTTCCGATTGGCGGCAACGCTCGCTGCCGGAAAGCGCGCCATTATAAAGCGTTGGCCGCCCCATGGGCGGCCAACGCGCGATCCCTCGCCAATCGGAACCATTCCGACGCGATTATTGCTTGGGCGTGGTGGGGGCGGCCGGGACAGCCGGCATCGCCGGCTTGGCGGGGGTGGTCGGGACAGCCGGCATGGCGGGCGCGGCCGGGGTAGCCGACATGGCGGGTGCTGCGGCCGGCGCCGCTCCACCCACGGTCACCATCGGTTTGATCATGTCAAGGGTTTTTCCCTTGATGCCCGGCACCTTGGCCAGATCGTCGACGGATTTGAAAGGGCCGTTGGCTTCCCGATATTTCACGATTTCGGCTCCCTTCTTGGGACCGATCCCCTTCAGCCCCTTGTCCAACTGTTCGGCGGTCGCCGTGTTAATATCGATGGCCTGGGCGAAGGTCGCGGCCGAAAACGCGATCAAGACGACAACAAACAGGCTTTTTATCAAAGACTTCATGATGCCTCCCTCAATTCGTCAAGTAGGTTGTGCAGCGGATCGTCCCGTCGGCGAGCGCCAAACAGGATTAACAACAACCATAGGACGGAAACTGGAAAATGCAAGTGCAGCGCGTCGCTCCCTGGAAACAGCCGCCCTTGGTCGCGCGAGTCCGCTTTTCGGCTAGGCGCTGGTTTTCATGACCAGATCCGGCATCGGTTTGATGGTGTTCCACTGCTGGCAACTGGGACAGCACCAGTGCAGGGTCTTGACGACGAAACCGCAGTTGGCGCAACGGTAGCGGGCAACGCCGTCGAGCATCTGCGTGCTGACGCAATGCAAGGCGCGCAAGCCCGCGTATCCCCCGCCATCGCCTCGAGCCAACTGGATTTCGATCAGTCGGCGCAAGCCCAACAGCGTGGGATACTCCTGCAGTTCGCGTTCGAGAAACTGGAGCGCCGCTTCCTCGCCCTCCCGCCGCAACAGCCAATCCGCCAGGACATCGGTGATTCGGCCGCCATGATCCCGCTGCTGGGCTTCCCGCAAATACGCTCCCCACTCATCAAGCTGATCCGACGCCTCATAGCACCGGCCCAGCGGCGCGATCACTTCCGGAAAATACCCCCGATCCTGTCGTTCGACCGCCTGGAACGCGGCAATGGCCGCCCGGTGATCGCCCGCCTCCATCGCCAAGTGCCCCAACAACCAGTTGGCCCGAGCACAGTGGGGATCGCGCGCCAGTGCATCGAGCAGCCAGGTCCTGGCTTCATCGCCCTGGCGTCGCTGGCTGGCTTCCTCGGCCAGCTCACAGCAAAAATGCGCGGTCTCCCGCCGCCTGGACGCACCGCCAAGGCGTTCCAGCCGGTCGCAGTAGGCAATCGCCTGGCGCCAATCCTTCTCCTGCTGGAAAATATGGATCAGGCGAGACAGGGCCACTTCGGTGTGATCGGGCTGTTCCAGCAGTTCCCGAAACAGCTCCTCGGCCCGGTCGAACAGGCCAGCCCGCAAATAATCCTCGCCCAGCTCAAGCAAGGCTCGGCATCGCTGGTCGGCCGTCAAGGTGGACCGGGCAATCAAACTGCCATGAATGTGGATCGCGCGATCCACCTCGCCGCGGCGCCGAAACAAATTGCCCAGGATCAGGTGGATCTCGGCGGTATTTCGGTCCACGCCCGCCATGCGGGTGAACACTTCGATAGCCTGATCGGGCTTGTCCTCGATCAGATAATTCAATCCCTTGAAGTATTCGGTACTGCGAGCGGTCGCGCGGTTGCGCCGCCCGGCGTGCTCGCGCTGGGCCATCCACCAGCCCGAGGCCGCGGCGACTGGCAGCAGCAACCACAATAACTCCATCATGACCTAGCGGCGCGTCCTCGGCGCATCAATGGCCATCCCGGCTTGCCTTTCGGGTCAACAAGCTGATTTCCTGATCCTTGCCAGCCACCGCTTGCCGTAACCGAGCCACCTGCCAACGCAACGGCAACACGACGAAGGCTCCAATCAGAAAGGTCAACAGCACACCAGCGGCGAACGCCGCCACCACCACCAGCGACAGCGGCAAGTCCGTCTTGCCCAGCAAATAGTCGATGGACACCGGGTTGGCGTGGAGCGTGGAAAATTCCACGCCCACCAACAGTACGGTCAACAAGATCGCGGCGATCAAAATGGATTTAATCCAAAACATCGGTCTCCCCCGCCAAAATGGCCTCAACTCGGCTGACGCAAACGGCAGACCATCCGCCGCTTTGGGTGGAATGGGTTGTCCCCACGGATCCTCAACAAAAAACCCACTTTATACCGTGGGTTTTTGAACGGCGAATGACTGCCGATAGCCTGCCGGATTGGGACGGCGATTACAACAACACCTCACCGCCCTCGAACCAACGGTCGTTGACCCGCTCGCGCAACTCCTTGCCAGGCTTGAAGTGCGGGACGTATTTGCCCGCCAGGGTAACGGCGTCGCCGGTCTTGGGGTTGCGGCCAACTCGCGGCGGGCGGAAATGCAGCGAAAAGCTGCCAAATCCGCGGATCTCGATCCGCTCGCCGTGAGCCAGCGAATCGCTCATCTGCTCCAACAGCGTCTTGACCGCCTGCTCCACATCCTTGTAGGGGATATCGCTGCGCTGGCGCGCGAGAATCTCGATCAGTTCCGACTTCGTCATGAAACGTCCCCCACGAACGGCAGCCGCATTAGCGGCCGCCTTGATTCAATTCAATATTCAGTCGTCCTGCGTGCTCATCTGTTCCTTGAAGATATCGCCCAGCGTCGCGCCGGTGCCGGACTTGCGGCTGTAATCCTGCAAGACCTCGGCTTCTTCCGCCATGTCCTTGGCCTTGATGGACAGGGCGATGGTGCGGTTCTTGCGATCCACGTTGATGAATTTGGCTTCGATCTCGTCGCCTTCCTTCAGCACCGCCCGCGCATCCTCGATCCGTTCGCGGGACAGTTCGGAGGCGCGCAGCGTACCCTCGACTCCATGACCCAAATCCACCACGGCGCCCTTGGCGTCCACCGAAATCACCCGGCCCTTGACCACGCTGTTCTTGGGATGGTCGGCGACGAAATTGGAGAACGGATCCTTGTCAAGCTGCTTGATGCCCAGCGAAATCCGTTCGCGCTCGGGGTCCACCGCCAGCACCACCGCGTCCACTTCCTGACCTTTCTTGTACTGGCGCACCGCTTCCTCGCCGGTGACGTTCCAGGAAATGTCCGACAGATGCACCAGACCATCGATGCCGCCATCCAGACCGATGAAAATACCGAAGTCGGTAATGGATTTGATCTTGCCGGAAACGCGGTCGCCCTTGGCGTGATTCTGATCGAAATCCTCCCAGGGATTGGCCTGACATTGCTTCATCCCCAGTGAGATGCGCCGGCGATCCTCGTCGATGTCGAGCACCATGACCTCGACCTCGTCGCCCAGGGCCACCACCTTGTTGGGATTGATGTTCTTGTTGGTCCAGTCCATTTCGGAGACGTGAACCAGGCCCTCGACCCCTTCCTCGATTTCCACGAAGCAACCGTAGTCGGCGATGTTGGTAACCTTGCCGAACACTCGGGTGCCGACCGGATAACGGCGGGCCAGCGCGATCCACGGGTCGTCGCCCAGTTGCTTGAGGCCCAGTGAAACCCGGTTGCGCTCGCGGTCGAACTTGAGCACCTTGACCTTGATGGCGTCGCCGACCACGACCACCTCGGAGGGATGCTTGACCCGCCGCCAGGCCATGTCGGTGATGTGCAGCAGACCGTCGATGCCACCCAGGTCCAGGAACGCGCCGTAATCGGTCAGGTTCTTGACCACGCCGTCCACGATCTGACCTTCCTGCAAATTCTGCAACAGAGCCTCGCGTTCGGCGCTGTACTCCTGCTCCACCACGGCCCGGCGGGACACCACCACGTTGTTGCGCCGACGGTCGAGCTTGATGACCTTGAACTCCTGTTCCTTGCCTTCCAGGTAGGCGGCGTCGCGCACCGGGCGCACGTCCACCAGCGATCCTGGCAGGAAGGCGCGAATTTCGCCGATTTCGACGGTGAAGCCGCCCTTCACCTTGCCGCTGATCAGGCCCTTGATGATTTCCTCGCTCTCGAAGGCTTTCTCCAGGGCGCTCCAGACTCGGGCGCGCTTGGCTTTCTCGCGGGACAGTCGGGTTTCTCCGAAGCCGTCCTCGAGCGCGTCCAGGGCGACCTCAACCTGATCGCCCACCTTTACTTCGAGAGCGCCATCCTCGTTGTAAAACTGTTCGAGTGGAATCAGCCCTTCGGATTTCAGGCCGGCGTTGACGACCACGGCATCCGATCGGATTTCCACCACCGTTCCCTGGACGATGGAACCGGGCTGCATCTGCTTGTCGGCCAGGCTCTGTTCAAACAGTTCGGCAAAACTTTCGGTCATGGGTTGTAGCTCAAAGGACCGGCGGCGCGAAACCGCCATGGCTTGGGTTGAGGTATCGAGTTCGGCAGCACGCTCCCGAACCGGTTCTGGGTCACTCCATCTCGTCGCGACGGAAGCGCCCGATCCCGGCGCCCGTCAACGGGTAAGCGTAGCATGGGCTTCGCCGACGTAAAGACTTGAGCCTAACGGTTTCCCGGCAATCCCAGCCGCTGAATCGCCAGCGCCAGCGCCCGCTCGCAAACCTCGACGATGCTCCAGTGCGTGGTGTCGAGCACTTCCGCGTCGGCGGCGGGCCGGAGCGGCGCCGTCGCGCGCTGGCGGTCGCGGGCGTCGCGCTCGGCGATTTCGCCGACAAGGCTTTCAAGGTTAGCATCCATGCCCTGTTCGCTCAACTGGTTATGGCGGCGGCGGGCGCGTTCCTCGGCGCTGGCGGTCAGAAACAGCTTGAGTTCGGCGTCGGGAAATACCACCGTGCCCATGTCCCGACCATCGGCAATCAGGCCGGGTAGCTGACGGAAATCGCGCTGCCGTTGCAGCAGCGCGACGCGCACCATCGGCAGCGAGGCCACCCGGGAAGCGGCGTTGCCGCAAGTTTCGGTACGCAGGTCAGGGCCCACCTCCGCTCCGTCCAGCAGAATGCGCGACGGACCACCGGTTTCGGTCAGGAAGTCCGCGGCCAACCCGGCGGCCAGCGCCGCGACTTCGGCTTCGTTCTCCAGCGCCAGGTTTCGGCGCAGCGCCGCCAGCGCGGTCAGCCGGTACAACGCGCCGCTGTCCAGGAGATGAAAGCCCAGTCGGTTCGCCAGCCATCGGCACAGCGTACCCTTGCCGACTCCGCTTGGGCCATCCACGGCGATCACTGGAGCCCGCGCATTCATGTCGTCGTTTGTTCCCCGATGGTCAGGCCGACATTCCGGGCCAGGGTCACGAAGCCTGGAAACGAGGTATTGACGTTGGCGCAATCGCGGATCGCGATCGGGCCGCCGGCGCGCAACGCCGCCATGGCGAAGCTCATGGCGACGCGGTGGTCGCCGTGGCTGTCCACGGTTCCGCCGGACAGCGCGCTGCCCCGGATGACGATGCCATCCGGGGTCGGCCTGGCGGCGATGCCCAAGGCGGTCAACCCATCGGCCATGACTTGAATCCGGTCGCTTTCTTTCACCCGCAATTCCTCGGCGCCGGTCAGAACGGTTTCGCCCTCGGCGCAGGCAGCGGCGATGAACAGCGCCGGAAATTCGTCGATCGCCAGTGGCACCAGGGTCTCGGGAATGCGGATGCCGCGCAGTGGCGCGTGGCGCACTCGCAAATCCGCCACCAGTTCACCACCCGCCAGGCGCCGATTCCGCGGTTCGATATCCGCGCCCATCAGTTGCAGGATACCGATCACGCCGGTGCGGGTGGGATTGACGCCGACATGCTCCAGCAGCAGGTCGGCTCCCGGCGTGATGCTGGCTCCGACCAGAAAGAACGCCGCCGACGAAATATCAGACGGCACGTCAATCATGGTTGCGGTCAGCCGCCCACCGCCAGTGACTACGAACGTGCGTTCGCCGCGCTGCACGGGATAGCCAAGGCCAACCACGCGCCTGTCGGTGTCCTCGCCCTCGCGCTGCACGGGATAGCCAAAACCCTCCAGCATTCGTTCGGTGTGGTCGCGGGTCGGGGCCGGCTCGGTGACGCGGGTGGTTCCCTCGGCATACAGACCTGCCAGCAACAGACAGGACTTGACCTGGGCGCTGGCCATCGGCAGCCGGTAATCGATGCCGGCCAACCGCTGGCCGCCGTGAATGCGCAGCGGCGCGGCGCCGGTCGCGGTCGTCTCGATGCGCGCGCCCATCGACGCCAGCGGTTCGGTGACCCGCCGCATCGGCCGCCGGGTCAGTGAGGTGTCGCCGGTCAGTACCGTATCGAACCGCTGTCCGGCCAGAATGCCCGCCATCAGCCGCATGGAGGTGCCGGAATTACCCATGTCCAACGGACCGGTTGGGGCGCGCAGCCCGTGCAGCCCGACGCCGTGGACCGTCACCCGACCCCGATCCGGGCCATCGATGCGGACGCCCATGGCGCGGAACGCCCGCAGCGTCGCCAAACAATCTTCACCTTCCAGGAACCCGTCGATGGTGGTCACGCCTTCGGCGATCGAACCGAGCATAATGGCGCGATGGGAGATGGATTTATCGCCGGGCGCGCGAATGCGTCCGCGCGGGACACCGCCGGGCGCGACGAGAAAGGTGACAGTGGCCATGGATTCAAGGACGAGGTGCAGGGATCGAGGATTGGGAATGAGAGATTATCAAAGTTGGTATTATAGCCTCGCCCTCGGCAAATGGGCGCGGTCCGATTTAGAGTTTATGCGAAAATGAGTATCCATAAATCAATGTGTTGTATGTGGGAGCGGCCTTGGCCGCGATGGCTGACCCTCCTATCGCGAGTTCGCTCGCTCCTAACAATCAATCAATCGGTTGGTTTTCGCATAGGCTCTTAGCCACGCCTTCCACTCGGAACGATGCGCCGCGAGTCCCGGCATCCATATCGTCCTGACCGGAACCACCTTCACCCAGAGAGCGCCGCGATGAAGTCAGCAATTCGCACTCCCGGCTCCTTGTCAGACAATCCGGTTCCCCTCCAGCCCACGCCGGATAGCCCGCCGGACGGTTTCGGCTTGCGCGGATGGCTTAAGCGCCTCGTGCTCCATCTCGGCGCCGCGGCGAGCGCGCCGCCCGAGACCGCCGCGATGCAACCGGTAACTCATCCCCCTCTCCCGTCGGCGCCGCCTCGCGTCGTCCAGGAACCCGAACCGGACGACGCGCCGGCCGGTTTCGGCCTGCTCAAGTGGCTGAAGCATCTCGTGATTTACCTCTGCGCCGTGGCGACGATTTGCTTGATCGGTCTCTATTTTCTCTGGCAAATCCCGTTCCTGCGGGATCCGTCGCAACTCCTGGGCATCGTGGACGATAGCCGCTCCCCCCGCCTCCCCGCGACTGCGGCCACTCCGCCCGTCCGCCCCGCCCAGACCGTTCCCAGTCCGCCACCTGTCAATACCGCTTCCGCTCCCGGCCAGTCGACGGTCTTGACCGGCGTCGCCGTGGTCGCGACCTCGCCCCCCCCACCGACCGAGCCCGCTGGCGCTCAGCCTCCGGTTGAACCATCGCCCGTCGCCACGCCGGACGGTCAGGCCGAACCGGCGCCCACCGAACCGACCGCCGAGGCCGCCCCTCCGCCGACGACGGAGATCGAGCAGTTGCTCGTCGACGCCCAGCAACAAATGGACAATCGCCGGTTCACCGCGCCCGCCAGCGGCAACGCCCTCAGCACGTACCAGCGCGTATTGGCGCTGCAACCCGATCATCCCGCCGCGCTGGAGGGGATCCAGCGCATCACGATCTATTATCGGGACGTGGCGCAGCAAAGCCTGCAACAGGGACGGCTGGACGAAAGCCTGGCCTACATCAATCGGGGACTGCGCGCGACGCCGCAAAGCGACGCCCTGCTGAATTTGCGTCAGCAGGTTCAACAAGCCCAGCAGGCGGCCGCGCGGCGCGCCCGGGAAGAGCAACGAAAACAGGCCGCGCTGGAGGAAATGCAGCGCCAGCAATTCGAACGGGTCCGGCAGGAACAACTACGCCGTCAACAGGAGCAACAGCAACCCTGGTGGCGGCAACCGTCGAATTACAACGACAGCGGCGGCGGCTTCAACCAACGTTGAGCGCCGCCTCCGCGCCAGTGGCCGGCTTGAGCCGGCGGGCGCGGAAAAAGTCTCGCAGCAGCGCGGCGCATTCCTCGGCCAAGACGCCGCCCACCACCTCGGCGCGGTGATTGAGCGCCGCCGATCGCAACAGATCGAACACGGTTCCGGCCGCGCCGGCCCGGGGATCGACCGCACCGAACACCACCCGCGCCACCCGGGCGTGAACCAGGGCGCCGGCGCACATCGGGCAGGGTTCCAGGGTCGCGTACAGGGTGCTGTCCACCAGCCGGTAATTGCCCACCCGCGCCGCCGCCGTCCGCAAGGCCAGCATCTCGGCGTGCGCGGTCGGATCACAGGCGCCGATCGGCTGGTTCCAACCCTCGCCGATCGCCTCGCCCCCCCGCACCAGCACCGCTCCGACCGGCACCTCGCCGGCGTCGGCCGCGCGTCGCGCCAGTTCCAGCGCCCGGTTCATCCAGTACCGATCGCGGTCGCCGACCGATACCCATTCCCCTTCCACGCGCTAGCTTCCCGCGCCGGCCGGCAATGGCCGCGCGGGCTGATCCAAGGCCAGCCGCACCGCCCGCGCCAGATCCAGCTTCTGGAATGGTTTTTCCAGCAGGGCGCAATCGGCCGGCAACTGGCCGGAGCCGTCGGTAAAGCCGGACATCAGCAGCACCCGGAGCTTCGGCCGCTGACGACGGACCTCCCGCACCAGGTCATAACCGCTGACGCCGCCCGGCATGGTCGTGTCGGTCAACAGCAGATCCAGCGACGCCATCTTGGCCAGCAAGGCCAGCGCCTCCCGGCCATTGGCGGCCTCGCGCACGCCGTAACCGAATCCGGTCAGGGTTCGAGTCATGAAGTAGCGGATGTCGGGATCGTCCTCCACCAGCAACACCGTCTCCCGTCCCCGCAAGCGGTTTTCGTCCAGCGCCGCCTCTCCCGCGGCGACCGTCTCCCGGTCCCTGGACGCATGGCGCGGCAGATACAGCTCCATCGCGGTTCCCTCTCCGACCTGACTGCGGATGCGAACGTGACCGCCGGATTGCTTGACGAAGCCGTAGACCATGCTCAACCCCAGGCCGGTCCCGACGCCGAGGTCCTTGGTGGTAAAGAACGGCTCGAAGGCCCGCTCGACCACCTCCGGCGTCATCCCGCAACCCGTATCGCTCACCGTCAGTCGCACGTAATCGCCGGGCGCGACATCGGGGTAGTGGGCGGCATGAGCGGCATCGAGCGTGACGTTGTTGGCCTCGATGCGCAGTCGACCGCCGCCGGGCATGGCGTCGCGGGCGTTGATCGCCAGATTGAGCACCGCATTGGTCAGTTGGCCGGGATCCACCCGGATGTTCCAGACCGCCGGATCGACCACGGTTTCCAAAGTAATGCTCGCTCCCAGGGCGCGGTGCAACAGTTCGGCGATTTCCCGCAATTGCTGGCCCGGGGCCAACAGGCGTGGTTGCAGGGCCTGCTGGCGGGAAAACGCCAGCAGGCGGCGAGTCAGATCGGCGCCGCGCCGAGCGGCGTTCATCGCCGTGTGCCCGGATCGATACAGGTCCGGATTGTCCCGCAGCCCCTCTTCCAGCATGGCCAGATTGCCCAGGATGATGGTCAGGAGGTTGTTGAAATCATGGGCGACGCCGCCGGTGAGCTGACCGACCGCCTTCAGTTTTTGCGCCTGGTTCAGGGCCATCTGGGTCTGCCGGTATTCGGTCAGGTCCTCGTCGAGCACGAAACAGCCGACCACCATCTCGTCGGCCACCGCCTCCAGGCGGCGCGGCGCGTGCGGGATGAAATAGGTGCGCACGTACCGCCGATCGACCGGCGTGTTCAGCTCGTATTCGACATGGGTGCTCTGGCCGCTCAGCGCCGCGTCCACATGGCGGAGCAGTCGCCGCGCCAGGGTTGGCTCCAGCATCTCGCCGAAGGCGCGGCCCAGAAAGGTTTCAGCCGGCGCCCCAAACCATTCCGCGTATTTCTGGTTGACGAATCGGTAACGCCGGTCGGCGTCCAGGTAGCCGATCAGCACCGGAACGGCGTCGGTGATCAGCCGGATACGGTTCTCGCTCTCGCGCAGGGCGGTGGCGACGCGCTGGCGCTCCTCGATTTCCCGCGCCAGTTGGGCGTTGAGCGCCAGCAGTTCGGCGGTGCGCTCGCGGACCCGCGCCTCCAGTTGTTCGTGACTTTCGCGCAGCTCCGCCTCGGCCCGCTTGCGAGCGGTGATGTCCTCGTAGATGGTGATGAAACCGCCGCCGGCGATGGGTTCGCTGCGGATTTCCAGCACCGTCCCGTTCGGGCGGGTTCGTTCGAAGCAGCGACTTTCGAACCGTTCGACCCGCCTGATCCGCTCCTCGACCTGCGCCTCGGGATCGCCGGGGCCGTATTCGCCACGCCGGGCATTGAAGCGAAACAGTTCGACGAAGGGTAAACCGACCCGCACCAGCGCCGGGGGAAAATCCAGCAACTCGATGAACCGCCGGTTCCAGACCCGCAGGCGCAGGTCCTGATCGACGATACTGATGGCTTCATGCAGATGATCGAGACTGGCGAGCGTCAACGCGCCCAATTCGGCGTCGGACAGGTCGGCCCGGTCCGGGACAGGATCATTCGGCGATTCATCCACGCAATACCCCCTTCACTCCAGCCGCCCAGCGAATCGGCCGCGCGCCATCCACGTCGGTAATCGGCCCCAGCTTAGGCTGTGACGACGTGGAGCGGGTCGATCATCGGGTCGTTACGCCCGACCGCCTGGACAGTGTATTGCCGACTCACGCGGTCAGCAATCGCCAGGGGCGGCGCGAACAAGCTCGGCCACCGACAACCCGTAACCAGTTCCTCCGATAAACGAACCGTACCTGTTCGACAAAGCGCGATGCCAGTTACCCTTTGCCATAGAGCACGCGCGCGAAACAAAACCGTCCACCGTGGTCAACCCTTGTGCAATCCTCTTCCAACGCCGCCGGAGTTCCCCATGCCGACCCCATCCGACAAACCGCTGCGCGACCGCGTCAAACTGCTGGGCCAGTTGTTGGGCCAAACCCTCCGCGACCGGGAAGGGCGCGACGCGCTCGACGCCGTCGAAACCCTGCGCCAGGGCTTCATCGAATTGCGCGGTCGATCCGAACCCGCCCCGGACCTGCGCGAACGACTGCTGCGCTTCATCGCCGCCCTCAATCCGGAGATGCTCAATCACGTCGTTCGGGCTTTCAACACCTACTTCAATCTCGCCAACACCGCCGAGGAAAATTATCAGCATCTATCGCGCCGCGAGCAGGTCCGGCGCGGCAAACCGCTGTGGCGGGGTTCCTTCGACGAGACCTTGCGCGCGCTGCGCGCCGACGGCATCGATGCCGCCCGGTTACAGACCTTGCTCGACCGGCTTTGCTTCACGCCGGTGTTCACCGCCCACCCGACCGAGGCCAAGCGCCGGGTCCTGCTGGGCGCGCAGCGGCGGGTGTTCGTGACCAACGGCAAGCTGGACCATCCGGCGCTCAACCGCCACCAGCGCGCCGAGGTGGTCGAGGAGCTGCGCAGCCAGATTCAAATCCTGTGGAAAACCGACGAGGTGCGCGGCTTCAAGCCGCAGGTGCGCG
>ERZ761602.5060-NODE-5060-length-16000-cov-3.801442_pt1 | contig 16000 bp, 10 predicted proteins | sample MGYA00512165_ERZ761602 | MGnify/ENA primary metagenome ERZ761602 (study PRJEB28899, sample SAMN02445085) | bioreactor sludge metagenome | biome: EBPR sludge; isolation source: Thorneside wastewater treatment plant | place: Australia: Brisbane, Thorneside...
GGTCGTCGTCTTGGGGTCGAGCGGGAGGACCCGCTCGAAGTACGTGACGGAGAAGGTGCCGTCTTGCAGCCTCACCCGCAGATCGCCACGCTCGAGGGCGTCGCCATAGGCGGCGCCGAGGATGGGGAGGAGGATCTTGTCGCGCAAGGCCTCTTTCGGCGGGTGCCAATCGATGTCGAAGAACTCGGCGTAGAGTGAGCTCGGGCCGTTCTCGAGCACGTCGTCGAACCGCTCGTTCTGCCCGGTGGCGATGCCGACGTGATTGGGCACCCAATCGAGCAAGAGCCCCATGTCTCGGGCCCGGAGCGCGTCGGTGAACGACCGAAACCCGGCCTCGCCGCCGAGCTCGGGGTTGAGCCGGCGGTGGTCGACGACGTCATAGCCGTGGGTGCTGCCCTTGGCGGCGGCGAGGATGGGCGAGCTGTAGACGTCGGTGACCCCCAACGCCTCCAGGTAGGGGACGATCGCGGTAGCCTGCTCGAAGCCGAAGCTCGGGCCGAGCTGCAAGCGATAGGTCGAACAGAGCGTGTGCCGGGCGCCGCCCGAGCGCAGCACGCGCGACGGCGAGACGAAGAACTTGAGCGAACGCGCGACCAGCGTCGTCGTCTCGCCGGGGAGGAGCCGCTCCTCGGCGCGGTCGTCGGCCGTATCGGCCATCAGCTGCCACGGACCACCCATCGACTCGGCGCGCGGCACGCGGAACGTCAGCTCTTGGTCGCTCGCGTTCAGCAAGACGAGCAGGTCGTCGTCGACGAGCGGACGGCCGGCCTCGTCGACGTCGTCGATCCCGCGCCCCGCGAACGACATGGCGAACGCCTGCGTCGCCGGGTTCTGCCAATCGTCGTCGGACATCGGCTCTCCGCTCGGGAGGAACCACTCGAGGTCGTGGACGTCGGAGCCGTGAATCGGCCGCCCCTGAAAGAACTTCGACCGGTGGAGCGCGGGGTGGGCGCGCCGGAGCCGGAGCATCTCTTTGGTGAACTCGAACAGCGCGCGCTGCTCGTCGCTCCAGCGCCAGTCGAGCCAGGAGATCTCGTTGTCCTGGCAGTAGGCGTTGTTGTTGCCGCGCTGGGTGCGCGAGAACTCGTCGCCGGCGACGAGCATGGGCGTTCCCTGCGACAAGAGCAGCGTGGCGAGGAGGTTGCGCTGCATGCGGGCGCGTCGAGACTGCACATCGGGGTCGTGGGTCGGCCCCTCGACGCCGCAGTTCTGAGAGTGCTCGTCCTCGGCGCCGTCGCGGTTACCCTCGCCGTTCGCCTCGTTGTGCTTGTGCGCGTACGACACGAGATCACGGAGCGTGAAGCCATCGTGGGCCGTGATCAGGTTGATGCTGGCCGAGGGCCGGCGGCCGCTCGCTTCGTAGAGATCGCTCGAGCCGGTGAGGCGGTAGCCGATCTCGCCGGCCCGCCCGCCCTCGCCTCTCCAGAGCGCGCGCACCGAGTCGCGGAACTTTCCGTTCCACTCCGCCCAGCGGAGGGGAAAGTTGCCGACCTGGTAGCCGCCCTCGCCCACGTCCCACGGCTCCGCGATGAGCTTGACCTGGCTCAGGTCCGGCGACTGGTGAATGAGGGTGAAGAAGCTCGACAGGCGGTCCACGTCGTGGAGCTGCCGGGCGAGGGTCGAGGCGAGGTCGAAGCGGAACCCATCGACGTGCATCTCGGACACCCAGTACCGGAGCGAGTCCATGATGAGCGCGAGCACCTGCGGGTGCCGCACGTTGAGGGTGTTGCCGGTGCCGGTGTAGTCGAAGTAGTAGCGCTGATCGTCGGCGACCAACCGGTAGTAGGTCGGGTTGTCGATGCCCTTGAAGCTGAGGGTCGGCCCGAGGTGGTTTCCCTCGGCAGTGTGGTTGTAGACGACGTCGAGGATCACCTCGATGCCGGCGCGGTGAAGCGCCTTGATCATCTCTTTGAGCTCCCGCACCTCGGAGCCGAGCGTCGTGCCCGAGCGGTAGCGCACGTCGGGGGCGAAGTAGCTGACGGTGCTGTACCCCCAGTAGTTGCGGAGCCCGCGATCGACGAGCAGCTTGTCGTCGGCGAACGCGTGGATGGGCATGAGCTCGATCGCGGTCACCCCGAGATCGCGCAGGTGACGGATCACGGCGGGGTGGGCGACGCCGGCGTACGTGCCGCGCAGCGGCTCGGGCACCTCTGGGTGGAGCTTCGTGAGGCCGCGCACGTGGGCCTCGTAGATCACGCTCCGGTGGAGCGGCGTTCGAAGGGGCGCGTCGCCCTCCCAGTCGAACCTGTCGTCGACCACCACCCCGCGCGGTGCGCCGGTCGCGGGGGCGTCGGATCGCACCAAGTCGCCGTCGGGGTGACCGAGGGGGTACGCGAAGCAGCCGTCGCCCCACCGCTCGACGCCGTCGACGGCGCGCGCGTACGGGTCGAGCAGCAGCACCTCCGGGTTGAACCGTAGGCCGCGGGCAGGGTCGTAGGGGCCGTGGACACGGTAGGCATAGCGTTGCCCGGGGCCGATGCCAGGGAGGTACACGTGCCACACGAACGCGGTGCGATGGGGCACCGGAATCCGCGTCTCGACGCCGGCCGCGTCGATGAGGCAGAGATCGACACCTGTGGCGTTTTCGGAGTAGAGCGCAAAGTTGACACCCTCGCCGTCCCACGACGCGCCGAGCGGATAAGTCGTTCCCGGGAGAGGTTGCATGGGGGTTTGGAGCGTACCGGGCCGGCGGCGGCCGGGGGCTTTCGCCACAAGCACGAGCCGGGCCGCAGGGCACGCCGCCTGCTTCAGCGACGGGGCAACGAACCATGCACTCCGTCGGAACCCCCCTGCTGTGGGTCGTCTTCTTCGCGATCGTGCTGGGGATGCTCGCGCTCGACCTCGGCGTGTTTCATCGACGACCGCACGAAATGTCGACCAAGGAGGCTGCGCTGTGGAGCGTCACCTGGGTCGTTCTCGCCATGGGGTTCAACCTGTGGGTGCTCTACAGCTTCGGGGTCGAGGTGGCCGAAGCGTTCCTCACGGGGTACCTCATCGAGAAGGCGCTCTCGGTCGACAACCTGTTCGTCTTCTACCTGATCTTCGCCAGCTTCCACGTCGAGCTGAAGAACCAACATCGCCTGCTCTTCTGGGGCATCCTCGGCGCGCTCGTGCTCCGCGCGGTGATGGTGTTCGCGGGCACGTTCCTGCTCTCGCGCTTCACCTGGGTCGTCTACGTGTTCGGCGGGCTCTTGATCATGACCGGCATCAAGATGCTCGCGCGTCCCAAAGCGGAGCCGCACCCCGAGCGCGGTCGAGTGTTCGGCCTGGTGCGCCGGGTTATCCCCACCACGCCCGAGCCCGTCGGCGCACGCCTCTTCGCGCGGGTCGACGGCCGATGGATGGCGACCCCGCTCTTTCTGGTGCTGATCCTCATCGAGCTCACCGACGTCGTCTTCGCCATCGACTCCATCCTCGCCATCTTCGCGGTGACCTACGACCCGTTCATCGTCTTCACCTCGAACGTGTTCGCCATCCTCGGGATGCGGTCGCTCTACTTCGTGCTCGCGACGCTCGCGCGACGCTTCGACTACCTCCAGCCGGGCCTCGCGATCATCCTGCTCTTCGTCGGGGCAAAGCTCGCGCTCTCGAACTGGGTGCACGTGCCCGTCGCGGTGTCGCTCGGCGTCGTCGCGACGCTGCTCGCCGGCTCGATCGCCGCGTCGATGATCAAGACCCGGCGGCAGCGCCGGCGGGCCCAGCGCCGCCCGGCGTGACCAGGCTCTCGCGGAGAGCGACGTCGGTGTCGCCCCTGGCGGCGAGGGCCCAGGCGAGGGCGAGCTCGATCGAGGGGGCGTCGCCCCTCGCCACCGCCAGCGCGCGTGCGTGCTCGAAGTCGGTGGGAACGCGCAGCGTCCAGTTCTCGGGGTGCACCTCGCCCGGACGGTTGTAGATGCGCCGCTCACCGAACAGATCGGCCCAGAAGACCAGCACGTTCTTGGCCGGCCCCACGAACAAGTCGGAGAGGAGCGCGCTCTGGAGAGCGCCCGGCTCCGAGGCGAGACGCTCGCCGAACGCTGCGCGATCGGCGTCATTCGGAACGAGCCGCTCGCACAGGTACCGGATGCGCGGCGAGAGCGCGCCCGCCTCTCGCCACCTGTCGACGACGAGCGCGATGGGCGGCGTGTCGTGGTTGCCGACCATCACCCAGTCCTGGGGCGCCGCGCGATCGGTGCGGTACACGTCGGCCCTGTCGTCGGGGTTCGCCTTCTGCGTGACGCGAAACCGGCCGAGGCCATGCCGTGCCAGCACCGCCGCGAGCGGCCGCGGGCAAGTGCTCAAGACCTCGACCATGAGGTCGCGGTGGTCGGCCCCGGCCCCCTTCGCGACCTCTACGAAGAGATCGAGGATCACCGCGTAGGCGTCGACCTGCGCCGACGACAGCTGGGTCACCCAGTCGTCGGCGTAGCGAGGCACCCCCCGGCCGATCTGCTCGGGCGCGACGCGAGCGATGCGCGCCAGACGGGGGTGGTCCTCGAGGTCGGGCGACTCGAAGAGGCGCGCGCCCGCGCGCACGGCCGCGCCGGCGTCGGGGGCGTCGGCGTCGTACACCCAAGGGCACACCCAGCCATGGGGGTGATCGATCCGCACGCCGTCGTGCTCGGCAAAGAGCTTCTCGATCCGCTCGCGGACGAAGTCGCGTGCCGGCCCCGACGCGAGCGTGCCGGGATCGAGGACCGGGTAGCCCCACGGCTGGCCGAGCGGGTTCGTGCGGCTCGGGGGCGCTCCCATCGCGTAGGCGCGCAGGAACCGGTCGCGAAACAGGTAGCGATCGCGATGGCTCGTCCCGATGGCGAGGTCGGCGTAGACGCGCATGCCGAGGGCGCGCATCCGCCCTCGGAACGCCGCGTGCTGCTCGTGCGCCAGGAGCTGCTCGAGCTCGAACCGCCGGCCCGCCGCGCCCGCACGGGGCATGAACGGCCGCGCCCACGTCGTCCAGTCGTCCGTCCCTGCCGCCGCCGCCAGCTCTTCGAACTCGCGCTCGCGAAAGAGCCACGCCGAACGGAACGCGTCGAGCCGCCGATCGAGCTCCGCCTGGTCGCGGGTGTCCGCGCGGTCGAGGGCGCGCGACAGCAGCGACGCGTGGGCATCGAACGCATCTGCGTACGACCCGGAGACAGGCACCGCGCGGCGCGCGGCCTCGATCTCGGACGGGTGCACGGTCGTCGCCCACGGCCAGTCGCTGGTACCGGTCAGGGGGCCGAGCGCGATGTGGAGAGGGTTTCGTGAGAACGCCGTGGCGTCGTAGGGTGACGGGTTCACCCGGCTCGTCTTGCCGCTGGGCCCGAGCGCGACCCCGTCGAACCCCATCGCGGCCGCCGCTTGAAGGAGCTCGAACGCGCGCGCCGAGTAGGGCGTGCCCCAGCCGACGTCGTCTTCACCGGCGGGGAAGCTGGCCTGATGGATGGACAGGACGAAGCGCTCGATGGAGAGTCTCTCGAGGGCGCTCCGGATGGGTCGGCGGGGTTCGTCGTCGGCTCGGCTCATGCTTCCGGCGGCTGGGCTCCGGGGAGAATCGCAACTCGGACAGTTTGAGCCGCGACGATGCGAAGACAATACGATAAGACGTTCACTGTGCGCAAAAGGCCCCTTGTGCGGCGAAAGGCCGCGGCATCCGACCCGCTCTGGTTCAAGAACGCCGTCATCTACGAAGTGCTGATCCGCGCGTTCGCCGACTCGAACGCCGACGGCATCGGCGACCTGCCCGGCCTCACTTCCAAGCTCGACTACCTCCAGGACGTGGGCGTTACCGCTCTGTGGCTCCTGCCTTTCTACCCGTCGCCGCTCAAGGACGGCGGGTACGACATCGCCGACTACAAGGATATCCACCCGGCGTACGGCACCCTCGGCGACTTCAAGCGCTTTTTGTCAGAAGCGCACGATCGTGGCATCCGTGTCATCACCGAGCTGGTCATCAACCACACGTCGTCCGAGCACGCCTGGTTCCAGCGCGCCCGCCGCGCGCCGCCCGGCAGCGCCGCCCGCAACTTCTACGTCTGGAGCGACACCCAGGAGCGCTACCAAAAAGCGCGGATCATCTTCAAAGACTTCGAGACCTCGAACTGGGCGTGGGACCCGCTCGCCAAGGCCTACTACTGGCACCGGTTCTACTCGCACCAGCCCGACCTCAACTTCGACAACCCGGCCGTGCACGACGCCGTCGTCGACGTCCTCGATTTCTGGTTCGAGATGGGCATAGACGGGATGCGCCTCGACGCGGTGCCGTATCTCTACGAGCGTGAGGGCACGAGCTGCGAGAACCTGCCCGAGACGCACGCGTACCTGAAGCGCCTGCGCACGCACGTCGACGCCAAATACAAGGACCGGATGCTCCTCGCCGAAGCGAACCAGTGGCCGGCCGACGCGGCCGCGTACTTCGGCGACGGCGACGAGTGCCACATGAACTTTCACTTTCCCCTGATGCCGCGCATGTTCATGTCGCTGCAGATGGAGGACCGCTTCCCCATCGTCGACATCCTCCGGCAGACACCGAAGATCCCCGAGACGTGCCAGTGGGCGACGTTCCTCCGCAACCACGACGAGCTGACGCTCGAAATGGTCACCGACGAAGAGCGCGACTACATGTACCGCGCCTACACCGAGGATCCGGTCGCGCGCATCAACCTCGGCATCCGGCGGCGCCTCGCGCCGCTCTTGCGGTCGCGGCGGCGGATCGAGCTGATGACGTCACTCCTGTTCTCGCTGCCCGGCACGCCGGTGCTCTACTACGGCGACGAGATCGGGATGGGCGACAACGTCTACCTCGGTGACCGCGACGGGGTGCGGACACCGATGCAGTGGAGCGCCGATCGCAACGGCGGCTTCTCTCGCGCCAACCCGCAGCGCCTCTACCTGCCGGTGATCATCGACCCCGAGTATCACTACGAGGCCATCAACGTCGAAGCGCAGCAGAGCAACCCGTCGTCGCTCCTCTGGTGGATCAAGCGGCTCATTTCGGCGCGCAAGCAGCACCCCGTCTTCGGCTACGGCGAGCTCGAGCCACTGTACCCCGACAACCCGCGCATCCTCGCGTTCGCTCGCGTTCGCGGCGACGAGCAGGTCCTCGTCCTCGCCAACCTCTCCAAGCACACCCAGCACGCCGAGATCGATCTGCGCCAGTTCGCGGGCAAGGTGCCGGTCGAGATCTTCGGGCTCAGCCGGTTCCCCGCGATCACCGATCGCCCTTACGCGCTCACGTTCTCACCCCACACGTTCTATTGGCTCTCACTCGAGAGCCCGGCCGCCGGCACGCGCCCGCCCGCCGCCCTCACCGCCCAGGGGGCCTGGACGAACGTCGTGCACGCCCCCGGCCCGCTCGCTCGCGCGCTCACCGCCTACGCCACCGCTCGGCGATGGTTCCGCGGCAAAGCCCGGACGATCGCGGGCTCTCGGATCGTCGATGTGTTCGACACCAAGGACGATCCGAGCCGGATGGTCTTCGTCCTCTTCGAGGTCGAGTACACCGAGGGGGAGCCGGAGACCTACGTCATCCCGATCGCGTTCGCCTCCGGCGACGTCGCCACCCACCTCGGGCACAGCGCGGCCGAGGCCGTCATCGGCGCCGTCGAGATCGAAGGGGGCGACCCGCCTCGCGGCGTGCTCTACGACAGCTTTGCGGCCGGCGACGCCGCCCTCGTGCTGTTGCGCCTCTCGCGCTCGCGGGCGACCCTCGGCGGGTCGTCGGGGCGGCTGGTCGGCGGCTCCGGCAAGGCGCTGCGCGAGAAGTTCGACGAGGCCCCGGTGTCGATCCGCTCGGGCCAGCTCGAGCAGACCAACTCGACTGCACAGCTCGACGACCGCGCGGTGGTGAAGCTCGTGCGCCAGTCGGAGCCCGGCTCGAACGCCGAGCTCGAGATGGGGGCGTACTTCGCCGAGAACGCGCCCCACGGCAGGGTCTCTCGCGTGCTCGGGTCGGTCTCGTACAAGCCTCCGACGGGTGACGCGTCGGCGATCGCGGTCCTCACCGAGTTCGTGCCCAACGAGGGCCTCGCGTGGGACGTCTTCAGCAACGGGCTCGAGGCCATCTTCGAGGGCGCGCTCTCGCGCACCGAGGAGCCTCCCCTCCCCGCCCCCGGCGGCTGCGCCTTCGGCGACGTCCCACCGGAGCCGCCGCCAGCGCTCGTCGACGTGGCCGGGCAGCACCTGCGCCGCGCGCGCCAGCTCGGTGTCGTCACGGCCGAGGTCCACGTCGCGCTCGGGCGCGGGACAGAGCCCGCGTTCGCCCCCGAGCCGTTCACCATCATGCACCAACAGTCGCTCTACCAGCGCGCGCGCGCGCTCTTCGTGCGAACGCTCGAGGCCATCGACCGCAACAAAGCGTCGTTGCCGCCCTCCGTCCACGAAGAGATCGGCGCCCTGTTCGAGGCCCGCGGCGCGGTCGAGGCCCACCTCGCGCGGATCACGGCCGAGCCCATCGACGCGGTGCGCATCCGAGCCCACGGCGATCTGCACCTCGGCCAGGTCCTGTTCACGGGCGACGACTTCGTCATCATCGACTTCGAGGGCGAGCCGGGTCGTCCGCTCCGCGAGCGGCGCTACAAGCGGAACGTCCTCCGCGACGTCGCGGGGATGTTGCGGTCGTTCTCGTACGCGTCGGAGTCGGCGCTCCTCGGGGGCCGGCAGCGCGCCCAAGACTTCGACCGGCTGCGACCGTGGGCGCGCGCTTGGTCGACGTGGACGAGCTGCGCGTACCTCTCCGGGTACCTCGAGACCGCTCGCGGCACCGCCCTCGTGCCGCCGTCGGCCGCGGTGCGGAAGCTGCTCGTCGACTTCTACTCGATAGAGAAATGCATCTACGAGATCGGCTACGAGCTGTCGTCGCGGCCGACGTGGCTGCCTATCCCGGTGCGCGGGCTGCTGGAGCTCGTCGCGGACGGGTGAGCGCTACCAGGCGATGTCGGCGAGGAAGGGCAAGTGGTCGGACGCGACACGGGCCGCGGCCGACGCGTGCGATCCGGCCGACCGCACCCGCAGGGGCGCCGACACGAGGACGTGGTCGAGCCCGAGGACAGGGTAAGCGGCAGGCCACGTCTTGCCCCCGCGGCCGTTCGCCTCGGCGACCGCCAACCGCGTGCCGAGCATCTGGAGGAGACGCGACCTCCGCCCTGCGTTCAGATCGCCGAGCAGCACGAGCGGCATCCGATCCTCTTCGTGAATCGCCCGGCGCATCCGACCGATGAGCGCGCTGGTCTGCCGGGCACGCTCGGCCTCGCGAACCCCGAGGTGGACGCTCCACACCGAGACCTTGCCGCTCGGCGTGTCGACGACGGCCTCTACCGCGCAGCGCGGCTCGGCCCGCCAGAGCGAGACGCCGGGCAGCGTCAACGTCACGTGGGAGACCACGGGCCAGCGCGCCAAGATGGCGTTTCCATAGGCACCGTGCTCGGCGCTGCTCTGCGCGGCTGAAAAGGCGCACGAGTAGCCGAGCGCGCGGGCGAGCATCATCGCCTGGTCCGCGCCGCCGCTCCGAGCGCGCCCGCTGTCGACCTCCTGCAGCCCGATCACGTCCGCGCCGGTCTCGGCGAGAACTCGGCCGACGAGCTCGACGTCGGGCACGCCGGACCGTCCGACGGCGCCGTGGATGTTGTAGGTCGCCACACGCATTCCCGCTGCGCTCTCTTCCGGGTCGCTCTCTGCAGAGAGCATGCCCAGCGCGGCCCGGCTCGGCGCGGCGCGGCATGACCCTTGTACGGGAGCGCGGCATGCCTGCGGACAAGACGCAGTCCCTGTCGATTCACCGAGCCACCCGCCTCGCGTTCATCGTCGACGCCGAGGCATATTTCACCACCGTCGCGGAAAGCATCGAGCGCGCCCGGCGCTCCATCTTCATCCTGGGCTGGGACGTCGATGGGCGAACTCAGCTTCCCGACCCGCGCGATCCGCGGCGCTCGATCTCGCTCCGACGCCTCCTGCACCGCAAGGCAGCGGATACGCCGGACGTGCGAATCCGCATCCTCGGCTGGGACTTTTCGACCATCTTCGCGCTCGAGCGTCAGATGTTCCCCAAGCTCCACCTCGACTGGCGCACGCACGACCGCGTCACCTTCGTCGCCGACGCCAATCATCCGGCCGGAGCGGCCCACCACCAGAAGATCGTGGTGGTCGACGACGCGGTCGCGTTCAGCGGCGGCCTCGATCTGACGATTCGCCGGTGGGACACCCGCCGCCACCGGACGAAGGAACCCCGACGCGTCGACCCGGACGGCGACCCTTACGCGCCCTTTCACGACGTGCAGATCGTGGTCGAGGGCGAAGCGGCCCGCGCGCTCGGCAAGCTCGTCCGAAAGCGATGGAAGAACGCGACAGGCGAGGACATCGCGCTCGAGGCCTCGTCGGGCTCCCCCGTGTGGCCGGCGTCGGCGCCGGCCGACGCCACGGACGCGCAGGTCGAGATCAGCTGCACGTTCGGCGAATGCGAGGGCCAGGTCTGCGTTCAGGAGGTGCGCGACTCGCTCCTCGCCCAGATCGCATCCGCGAAGACGGCCATCTACGTCGAGAACCAGTACCTGTCGTGCGAAGAGGTCGGCGACGCGATCGCGGCGCGGCTCGAGGAGCCGGACGGGCCCGAGGTCGTGATCGTGCTGCCGCGAAGGTCCATGGGCTGGCTCGAGAAGCGGAGCATGTCGGTACCTCGCAAGCGCGTCATCGCGCGCCTCCGCGCCGCTAGACACCCCGAGAGGCTTCGCGTCCTCTGGCCGCGATCTGGAGCCGAGGACGTGTACGTGCACGCCAAGGTACTGGTGACGGACGACCAGATGGCGAGAGTAGGCTCCGCCAACCTGAGCCGTCGCTCGATGAACCTCGACACCGAGTGCGACGTGACCGTGGTAGCCGATGGGAGCGCGGACACGGCCAGAGCGATCGCGGCGTTTCGCGCGGGGCTGATCGCCGAGCACCTGGGCGTCGAGCGTGACGAGATCGCCGAGCGCGTCGCGGCGGGCTGGAGCCTCTGCCGCATCGTCGACGAGGTGCGCGGTCGTGCCCACGCGCTGCTCCCCGTCGAGGACGAGCCGCCCTCCGAGGACGACATCACGTGGCTCGCCGACATCGCCGATCCGGAGGCGCCGCTCGACGCGGAGCACCTGCTCCAGATGCTCGGTGCGACGCCCCGACGGGTCTACCGTGTCCGCCGCGCCGTCGGCATCGTACTGACGATCGCTCTGCTCGCGTTCGGCGTGGTTTGGTTGGCAGATCATCCCCTCTGGTAGACCTCCCCGCGGCGCTCACGCCGCTTTCGGGAGATCGTCCTCGTAGCGCGCACAGATGGCCGATAGCGCCCGGAGCGTGGCGCCATCCTGCTCCCAAGCGGCGACGGTCGCCTCGATGTCGACGCGGATCGAGTCGGTGGGTGCGGTCACGCACTGCTCGTGCATGAATCGAACGAGCTCACCGATCATCGCCATGCCATGCGCCATCACGGAGCGCTCGGCAAGCGCTCGCTCCCAGGCTTCGATTCTCCGGCGGGCGATCGCCAGCCTCCGCTCGATCCACTCGCGGGCCGGGCCCGTCGTGTTTCGGCGCATCGCGTCGAGGTGGGCGGCATGCTCCGCGAGGTCGGCTCGGCTGATGGGGCGGTACGCCTCGACGCTCTGACGATGCGCGATGGCGAGGCGGATGAACGCAGCAAAAAGCCGGCTGAGGCCGAGCCACTCGTCGGCGTCGAGGCCGTCGTCGGCTCCGGCTCGAACGCTCCGCTGGTTGATCTGCACGGCGAGCCGCTCGATGTGCTCGAGCTCGCGCCGGTGCTCGTCGCTCATCCTTCCGACGAGCAGCTCACGCATGGCGGCGGCATCGGCCCGCCTGGTCTCCGCGATGCGCAGGTCGACGGCACGGCGGAAACGGCCCAATCGGGGCAGAAGCAAGAGGAGCCCTGCCTGCCCGATCGCGAGGAGCAGCAAAGGCACGACGATGGTGTGCGAAAAGAGCGCGATGGTCGCGGGAATGATCAGCAACACCGCCTGGGCGGAGTGCTTGACCGAGTGTCTTCTGTAGACCGAGATCGCGTGCTTTCCCCGGTACGACGGCCGCCTCGCCAGCATGCTGCTCCTCCGTTGCTCAGGCTGGGCGAAAGCGCTCGCAACGCACGTGCCATTGTCGAGCATTGGCACGGCCCGCCTCGTGCATTCGGCTCGTGGGCCACACGACCACCCTGACGACGCCGCACTCCGGCAGCGCGATCGAGCCGAAGCCGGCATTCACGATTGCGCGCAGCGATCGGACGCTCATCCTCGCCGGGGACCTGACGATCGCATCGGGCAGCGAGCTGTGGCGGAAGCTTCGCGAACAGCTCGACGACGCGCAAGAGCCGATCGCATCGATCGACCTGACGCGGGCGCGCTCGGTCGACGGTGTAGGCGCGTCGATCCTCGGGTCGTTTCGCAGCCAGCTGGCCACGCGGGGCGTCGATGCCACGGTGGTCGGAGCCAACCAGCAGGTCAGCGAGCTGCTCGGGCTCTTCGAGGCCGGGGAGCAGCCGGAACGGCCGCGCACCTCGTTCGTCGAGCGCGTCGGACAGCGGACCGTCGAGCTAGGGGCGGGCCTGCGGAACATCGTCGCGTTCATCGGCGAGCTCACGGTCGAGCTCGTGGGCGCGTGGCGCCGCCCGCGAACGGCGAATTGGCGGTCGACGATCCCGCTGGCGGAGCGGGCGGGCGCGGACGCCGTCCCCATCGTCCTCTTGATCAACTTTCTCGTCGGGCTGGTCATGGCCCACCACTCGGCCGCCAAGTTGAGACAGTACGGCGCCTCGCTCTACGTCGCCGATATCGTCGTCTTGTCGGTCACGCGTGAGCTCGCGCCGCTCATGACCGCGATCATCCTCGCGGGCCGCTCGGGGGCCGCGTTCACGGCCGAGATCGCGACGATGAAGGTCTCCGAAGAGATCGACGCGCTCCGCGCCATGGGGTTCGGGCCCGTGCGCTACCTCGCCCTGCCTCGCCTCTTGGCCCTCGGGCTGGTGGCCCCGCTCCTCGTCGTGCTCGGGGACATGGTCGGCATCCTCGGCGGGATGGTCATGGCGTGGGTCGGGTTGGAGGTCAGCCCGACCGCTTTCTTCAACGAGGCTCTCCGAGCCCTGAGGCCGTTCGACGTGATCGGGGGCCTCATCAAGAGCGTCGTCTTCGGGTGGGCCATCGGAGTGATCGCTTGCCAGCGTGGCTTCGCGGCCAAGGGGGGGGCCGCCGAGGTGGGCGACAAGACGACCTCCACCGTCGTGACCTGTCTCTTCGGGATCGTCCTGCTCGACGCCGTCCTCACCATCCTCTTCCAGGTGATTCGATCGATATGAGCCCTGTCATCGTCGCACGCGATCTAGCCATCGGCTTTCCGCCCGATCCGCCTCTCCTCGAGAGCGCCACCTTCGAGATCGATAGGGGCGAAATCTTTGCCGTGCTCGGCGGAAGCGGCTGCGGCAAGTCCACGCTGCTCCGCTGTCTCATCGGCCTCGAGCAGCCGCTCGCAGGCACGCTCCTCGTGGAGGGGAGCCCGCCCGAGATGAAGGTCGGCAAGCCCACCTACGGCGTGAGCTTCCAGCACGGTGCGCTCCTCGGCTCGCTCACGCTGGAGGAGAACCTCGCGCTGCCGCTCACCTCGTGGACCGACCTGCCCGACGAAGCGATCGCGCCGATCGTTCGGGCCAAGCTCGCGATGGTCGGCCTCGACGGCGCCGCGCACAGGCTGCCCTCGGAAATATCGGGCGGGATGCGCAAGCGCGCCGCGATCGCGCGCGCGCTCATGCTCGAGCCCACGCTCCTGTTCCTGGACGAGCCGTCGGCGGGGCTCGACCCCATCACGAGCGCCGGGCTCGACGAGCTGATCCTCACCCTGCGTCGAACCCTGGGGCTCACGGTCGTGATCGTCAGCCACGAGCTACCCAGCATCGAGCGCATCGTCGACCGGTCGATCGTCCTCGACGCCCAGGCGCGGAGGATCGTCGCCACCGGCGCCCCGAAGGATCTCGCGGAGAGCGACGAGCCGAGAGTCTCGGACTTTTTCCACCGTCGTTGGAGAGCAGCATGAGAAAGCAGCCCGGATACTTCAAGCTCGGCCTGTTCGTCTTGGTCTCCCTCGCCATCGCCCTCGTCGGCGCGGTGGCGCTGGGGGCACGTGTCAGCGAACAGCCGACCGTGCCCTATCACGTCTTCTTCGACGAGTCGGTGCAGGGTCTGGACGTGGGCGCACCCGTCAAATACCGCGGCGTCAACGTCGGCGTCGTAGCGCGCATCGACATCGCGCCCGACCGCCGGCACGTCGACGTCGTCTGCGAGCTCGACGTGGAGAGTCTTCGTCGGATGGGGCTCTCCGAGGAGACCTACGGAGACCACGTCGAGTTCCCGGTGCCCGAGGGGCTGCGAGCACAGCTCGGCATGCAGGGGATCACCGGGGTGAAGTTCGTGCTCATCGACTTCTTCGACCCGGCCGCGAACCCGCCTCCCCCCCTGCCCTTCTCGACACCGCCCAACACGATCCCCGCCGCGCGCTCGCTCATGAAGAACGTCGAGGAGACCGTCCCCAAGATCGGCGAAGAGCTGCTGACGATCCTCGAGCGCGTCGACCGAGTGGTGGCCACGCTCGAGGAGCAGCAGGTCCCCGAGAAGGTCGCGGCCTTGGTGGTCGAGATCACGGACGCCGTACGCGACGCGCGCAAGGTCATCGCGGCCATCGACCGGGAGCGGATCCCGGCCCGCTTGGCGAAGACCCTCCAGAACGCCGAGTCCGCGTTCGCTGGGCTCGACGCGACCATGCAGGGCATCAACGCCGAGGACGGGCTGGTGGCGAGCGCCAAGCGCGCCACCGACTCGTTCGGCGATTTTGGGCAAAGCGCCACCACCGGCACCCGCGACATGGCCGACGCACTCCAAGACGTCAGCGAAGCAGCCCAAGCGGTGCGCCGCTTGGCCGACGCGCTCGAGCGCGACCCGGACATGCTGCTGAAGGGTCGAGCAGAGGGAGAGAGAAAGTGAACCGAGCCGTATCCACGCTGCCCATCGCGGCCGTCTTCTTCGGCGGGTGCGCGCTGCTCGACAAAGCCGAGCCGCTCGACGTCACGTACTTCGACCCCTCGCCCGCTGCGATCCGCGAGCAAGCCATCGCCGGCGCCACGAACGACCGGGGCTCGATCGAGCTCCGCCTCGACCGTGTGACCGCCGCCGAGCACCTCCGCGAGCGCATCGCGTACCGGCGGCGCGGCGTCGAGATCGGGTTCTACGAGGATCAGCGCTGGGCCGAGCAGCCGGACACCTATGTCCGGCGCGCCCTCGCCCACGCTCTCTTCGACGAGCAGGGCTTCGGCGAAGCCGTCTCGGGCGCACGGCCGGCGCTCGAGGCCGAGCTCGTCGCGTTCGAAGAGGTCCGCAGCCCTCGGGGCAAGGGAGCGCGCGTCTCGATCCGGTACGCCCTGCGAGACGGCGCACGGGTCGTTGCGTCCGATCTGATCACGATCGAGCGCCCGCTCGACGGCGGCGGGCAGCCCATCGACCTCGCGCGCGCGCTGGGCGACGCCCTCGGCGCGGCGTCGACCGAAATCGGAAAGCGAACCGCGGCCGCGCTCGAGACGCCGGAGCCCGGCGACGAGCCGTGACCGTGGTCTCAGCCGGTGGCGAGCGCCCGCTCGAGCGCCCGGAGGAAGACGCGGTAGACGTCGAGCTCGTACGCGCCCATGTGAAAGATGCGAAAGAGCGTCGCCGACAGCTTGCCCTGCGCCGCGTAGATCTCGAACGTGTGGCCCTCGATCTCGTCACTGGCGAGGCGGCGCGCGAGCGCTTCGAAGGTGTGCCCGGCCGGCAGCTCGAGGGCGGTGCCGATGCTCGAGAGCGGCATCCCCGGCCAGCGCGCGATCGTCAGGCCCAGAGCCTCGTAGCCGGTACGCAGGAGACCGGCGCGGGCCCGGTAAATCGCGTTGCGGCCCGCTACCCCGCCCTCGTCTTCGAGGACGGCGAGCGCGGCCTGCACCTGGAGCAAGCTCATCGGATCGATCGTGTAGGGGGGCGAACCGGCGCTCTGC
>ERZ761602.5062-NODE-5062-length-15989-cov-15.700013_pt1 | contig 15989 bp, 12 predicted proteins | sample MGYA00512165_ERZ761602 | MGnify/ENA primary metagenome ERZ761602 (study PRJEB28899, sample SAMN02445085) | bioreactor sludge metagenome | biome: EBPR sludge; isolation source: Thorneside wastewater treatment plant | place: Australia: Brisbane, Thorneside...
GCGCGCGGCGTCTGCGCGCCCAGCGTCACGAACGGCGCGAGCCCGAGCGCGCCGACCGGCATCGCCACCGCGTACAGCGCCGCCGGCGTCGCGCGCGCGAAGGCGTGCTTGCCCCAGATGTAGTAGAGCGCGTACGTGCCGCCGGCCACGAGCCCCCAGCCGATCGCCGCCGGCCCCACGTCACCACCACCACCACCACCGCCGCCGCCGCCGCCGCCGCCCATCGACACCAGCGCCACGCCGACGATCGTCCCGGCGACGGCGAGCCACTCGCGCACGCCCGGGCGCTCGCCGAACCGCCACCACGCCATCACCGCGACGAACGCGGGCGCCGTGTAGAGCAACACCGCCGCCAGGCTCGCGCCGCCGTCGCGCACGGCGAGCTGGTACGAGCCGTAGAACACGCTCACGCCCGCCACCCCGAAGGCGACCGTGCCGCCCAGATCCATCCCGCGCGGCCACCGCGCCCGCACGACCACCGCGTGCACCGCGAACAGCGCGCCGCCGCCGACCGCGCGCCAGAACGCGATCTCGAGCGGCGCGACCCCTTCCGCCTGCGCGGCCTTGCCGAGGACGCCGAGCGCTCCCCAGAGCACCGCGGCGACGAGGACCCAGCCCGCGCTCACTGCCCGGTCGAGGTCGAGGTCGGCGTCGAGCGCGTCGCCGCCGTCGCGCCCGCCGCCGCCGCCGTCGCCGCCGTCCCGGGGAGCGGCAGCCACACCGCGGCGCCATCGACCACCGTCTCGACGAGCGCAGGCCGCTCCGTGTACGGCCCGTTCAGCTTGGCGCGATAGAGCGACAGCGGTCCCTTCGGCAACGCCCGCTCTCCATGCGCCTCGCCTTCTCCCTCTCCCTCTCCCTCTCCCTCCGCCTCTCCTTCTCCTCCACCCTCGCCTTCTCCTTCTCCTCCACCCTCGCCCTCTCCCCTCTCCTTCTCCTTCTCCGCGTCACCGCCGCCCGCGCCACCCCTCGGCCCGAGCACGAGCGCGTACGCGCCATCGGGCGCGATCGACACCGCCGTGAACCCCTTCCAGCACTTGAACTGCCCGCCCATCGCGCGCGCGATGCACGCCTTGTCACCGTCCTGCACCAGCAGCCACCGCGAATCCCACGACCACTCCACGACCACGCCGTCGCGGATGAGCCGCCGCCGCGCCGCCGTGCCGTCGAGCGCGAACCCGAACAGCTCGTCGCGCTCGGCCGCGTCCTTCGGCCTGGGCGGGCGCGCCCGATAGACGCCCACGCCGCGGCTGCCGTCGGGCGCCGCCAGGAAGCCACGCACCGGCGCCGCCGGCGCGAGCACGCGCACGTCTTGCGGCGTCGTCACCGGCGCCACCACGACGCGCGACTTCTCGTCGATCCACGCCATCGAGCGCACGCCGTCACGCACCACCAGCGACGCCGACGCCGCCGGCGCGTCGCGCTCGAAGACCTTGCCGTCGGAGAGCCGCACCAGGCGCGCCTTGCCGCCGGGGCCCTCGCACAGGACGCTCGCGCCCTTCGCCGAGAGCCGCGCCGGCCCGCTGCCGCACGGCAGCTCCGTCAGCGTCGCACCACCACCACCGCCGCCGCGCTCGAGCGCCGCCCAGAACCACCGCCCGCCGACATCGACGAGCAGCCGGTCTCCCGCCTCGTTCGTGCGGATGACGAGCACGGGCCCCGCCGCGGCGGCGCCGTCGGCGCTCGCCGGCAGCTTCGCCACCTCGACCGGCTTGCTCTTGCCCTTCGGATCGGTCGACCACAGCGACCCGTCGCGCGCGAACACGACGCGGGCCTGCGGATCCTCGACGCCCGCCTCGGCCTGACCCGCGGCGGCAGCGGCGGTCGACAACCCCACCGCCGCGCCGAGCCAGACCGCGAGCTTCACCGCGCCACCAGCTTCACGACGGCGCCGGTGTGCTCCTTGAGCGAGCTCACGAAGCGGCCCTTGCCGGGGACGTCGAGCAACATCACCGAGCCGAAGCGCGGGAAGTGCACCTCGAGCTCGCGCACGCCGCCGTCGACGGTGCGCGCGCCGGCCTCGAACGCCGGCTTCGACAGCGGCTTGCCGTCGATGAACACCTCGGAGAGGAACTCGAGCGGCGCGACCCAGCCAGCGCCGTCGCGCTGGATGCGATCGCGCATCGAGCCGGCGAGGTGATCGCCCGCGCGGATCACCTGATCCCAGTCGCGCTTGCCCAGCGCCGCTGCGACATCGAGGTTGAAGCGCTCCGCCGGGAAGACGATGACGACCGCGCCGTCGATCTCCGCGGTGGCGAGCGGCGGCCCCACCGGCTCCGGCGGCGGCGGCGGCGCGGCCGGCGCGGGCGCCGCCTTCGCCTTCGGCGGCTCCGGCGCCGCGGCCACGCGCTTGCTCGCCGGCGCGCCCGGCAGGAGCGAGAAGCGGTCGAGCGCCGCGAGCTGCGCCTCGAGCGCCATCGACGCGCGCTGGTCCCACGAACCGTCGGCGCCGAGCACGTCGACGACGAGCAGCTCGCCGCGGCGCTCGAACGTGACGCCGGTGAGCGACGCGAGGATCTCCTCGTCGTCGAGCTCGTCGAGCCGCTTCTCGTAGGCCATGATCTTGGCCTCGAACTCGCTCTTCGAGAGCTGGCTCGCGCGGCGCTTGCCGTCGACGTCGACCTGCGGGTCCAGCACCCACGACAGGAGCGAGATCGCGCGCAGATCGCGCGCCGAGCGCGCCACCAGCACCGCGTCGCCCCACGACCCGAGCGCGAACAGGCGCCCGAGCCGCACTGGCAGCGTGGTGCACAGGGCGAGCAGCGCCTCCTTGGCCGGGCGGAGGTCCAGCTTGACCAGCGGATCCTGCGGGTCCTCGCGCAGCGGCTGGCTGTCGTCGATGATCATCAGCCGGCGCTCGCCACGGCGGCGGAACGGCATCGACGGCGATAGCTCCATCTCCATGCGTGGATCGAGCATGTCGGGGTCGAGCAGCTTCTTCTGCTTGGCCGCCTCCACGCCGCCCAGCGCCTCGATCAACGTCTTCTGATCGAGCTGCGCCGCCTGCGAGAAGATGAGATCGGTGACCAGGCTGTCGAGGGCGAGCATCTCGGTCCGTTCTTACAGGTAGCCGCTCCGCTGGCGCAAGAGCCACTCCAGCCCGAGCACGAGGAGGGCCAGGAGGACGAGCAGGGGGCGGCTCCAGAGCTCCACGTCGGCGCGGCGGTCGACGCGCACGACCCGCGGCTCGTCGAAGGGAAGGTCGGCCGGGAGCGCCTCGACGGTCCCCAGCGCGCGTCCGCCGGTCCCCGCGGAGATCCGCGTGAGGGTATCCTTGTCACCCGCGGGCTGGTCGAGCTCGGCCGACGCGTCCCGCACGAGGAAGATGTCACCCGCGCTGACCTTCTTGCCGGAGACCTCGGCGGTCGCCTCCACGCGATAGGCGCCCGGCGCGAGCCCGGCGAGCTCGTGCGTGCCGGTGCCATCCTCGCCCATCGTGAGCTGCGCCGTGCCCACCGGCACCGCCAGCGCCGGGTCGGCGCCGCGCTTCCAGGCGAGCGAGACCTTGCCGCCGGCGAGCGGCTGGTAGTCGCGGCCCAGGAGCCGCAGGGTGAGCCTCACTCGCGCCCCGGGCTCGTACTCGACCGCGTCGCTGTCGACGTGGAGGTTGCGCAGGTCCGGATCCTGGATGAGCCAGCGGATCGCGTTCTCCCACAGCTTGGTGTACGCCCGCCCGTCGTCCCCCGGGCGCGCCGCCGCGACGAAGCCGTACCGCCACAGGCTGTCGGTGGTGATGGCGAGGCTCTTGCCCTTGCCGTAGTCGCCCGCGACGATCACCGGCATCGGCTTGCCGCGCGCCGTCTTGAGCCGCGGGTGCACGGCGAGGACGGTCGCGTCGGGTCTGGGCCCGGCGACCAGGTTGGCGCCCTCGAGCGACGGCAGCGCCTTCCACGCCGCGAGGTTGTCGGGCACGGCGTAGCGCAGGGCCGTCACCGGATGGCTGCGCCCGGCCTCGGTGAGCTCGGGGGTGAAGCCCCCCGTGTCGACGAGCGTCGACGTGCTCCACGGATCGAGGAGCTGCACCGGCAGCGCGGCCGCGACCGGCGTGCCGTGGTAGCCGCCCGACGAGAACGACATGCCGCCGCCGAGCATGGCCAGGCCGCCGCCGCCCTCGACGTAGCTGCGGATGTTCTCGAGGTAGTCGCCGATGCCGTAGGGCAGGAACTCGAAGTTCTGCAGCACGATCAGGTCGAACGACGGCAGCTCCTGCTCGAACAGCTCGCGGGTCGGGAACGGGATGAGCGACATCTCGTCGTTGGGCACGAGCGAGATGCTGTCCTGGGTGCGCAGGATGAAGAACGAGATGAGATCGACGTTGGGGTTCTCCTCGAGCATCGCGCGCAGGGCGCGCACGTCCCACGACGGCGCGCCCGCGACCTGGAGCACGCGGATCTTGTCGCGGATGACACGGATGACGAAGGCGCGTGCGTTGTTCGACGCGACCGCCTCGTCCTTGGCCACCGGCACCGAGATCTCGTAGAGGTAGCGGCCGACGCGCGGCGGCGTCACCTCGAAGACGACGGTGGTCTCGCCGCCGGGGACGAGCTCGACGTCCTTCTGGCGCACGACCGCGCCGTCCGACGACAGCGACACCGTCACCTTGCGCGCGTCGTACCCGGTCGAGCGGATGACCGCCTCGAGCCGCACCACCGTGCGCACGAAGGCGAACTCGTCGGCGAGGACGCGGGCGACCGCGAGGTCGCGCAGGCCGGGGCGCGCGGCCCAGACGGTGTGCACGCGCGTGTCGAGCGAGCGCAGGAAGTCGCGCATCGCGCCGTCGCCGCGGTCGGCGTCGAAGTCGCCGGTCCCGGCGCCGTCGGAGACCAGCACGACGCCGGCGAGGTCGCGGCCTTCGTAGCGCGCGCGGACCGACTCGAGCGCCTTGCGCAGGAGCGTCGCGTCGCCCTTGGGGTCGGCGGTGGCGACGCGGTCGAGGGAGGCCGACGCGAGCGCGTCGGAGAACGTGTACACGTCGAGCTGGTGACGCTCGCGCCAGGCGTCGAGGGTGCCGGCCGACGCGTCGAGCAGCTTGCGCACGCGCGCCGTACGGGTCGGGCCCTTGGGCTGCTCGCGCAGGCCCATCGAGCGCGAGTCGTCGACGAGGACGGCGACGCGGTTGGGCTCGCGCGCGACCTGGCGCAGCTCGACCGCCGGCTGCAGGAACACGATGAGCGCGATGCCGGCGGCGGCGGTGCGCAAGGTGACCATCGCGGCGCGCCGGACCGGGCCCGCGCCGCGGCTCGCGCGCCACGCGAGGATCGCGATCGCCACCACCGCCGCGCCGCCGAGCCACAGCCCGCGATGACGCCAGGGCGCGAGCAGCACCCAGCGGAACTCGTTGAACTCGGCGGTGCTCGGCGCCGCCAGCCGCACGGTCAGCGCGACCAGCGCCTCGACGGCGAGCATGCCGCCGGTCACGCCGGCGAGGCACAGCAGCAGCGTGACCGGCGTGCGCGCGCCCCGCTGCCACAGGCCGAACGCGATCAAGATCGCCACGACCGCGCCGATCGCGAGCCCGGCGCGCACGGTGCCGTCGATGAGCTCGATCGTCACGTCGTCACATCACTTCGTCTTCGGCGCGGGGGTCGCGGGGGGCACGACCGCGCCGTCGTCGGGGCGCCAGCGCCGGCGCCGCATGATGAAGGGCACGTGCACCTGGTCGGTCTTGTAGTCCAGGCACAGGGCGTACATGACGAGGTTCACGCCCATGCGGAACGCGAGCTCGCGCTGGCGCTCGCCGCCGGGCTGGCACGCGAGCTCGTAGTTGCCGAGGTTGTCGCGCGACCACGCGCCTCCCAGATCGTTCTGCACGTACGCGACGACGAGGCGGCCGCCGCGGGTCACGCCCTCCATGACCGGCGACAGCGCGAGCCGGCCCAGCGGCCGATCGAGCAGGTAGAACGACTTGTAGATGACGTGGTCCGCCGGTACGAGCTCGAGGCCGGTCGACGGGCGCGGATAGATGGCGTCGACCAGCGCGCGCACCGACTTGTCGAAGGCGCCGTCGGTCGAGCCCTCCGCCGAGTCGATCACGAGGAAGCCGCCGAACGTGAGGAACCGGCGCAGGGTCTCGACGCCCGCCGGCGGCGGCAGCGCGAACTCGCGATCGCCGGCGAGGTAGAGCAGCGGCGTCTCGTGCAGGCGCGGCGAGTCGAGGGTGACGAGCGGGGACTCGAGATCGACGTCGATCGACGTGCGCTTGCTGAGCTCCCACACCATGCGGCGCAGCGCGTTGGGGCGCGGCGGCTGGTCCTTGGCCAGGACGAGCTGGCCGAAGCGGAACTTCGAGCCGGGCCCGATCGCGCCGGCGTCGCGCGCGCGCGGCAGGACCGCCCCGGCCCCGGCGGCCAGTGCAGCGGCGATCACGCGGCGTCGCGTCGGCACGCCCCGAAGATAGCAGGCCGATGGCGGAGGGGCGGTGGCCAGTGATAGGGTCTCCGGCGATGGGATCCTCCCGAGGGCTTGCCGTGCTCGTCGTCCTGAGCGTCGCGCTTCCGGGGCTGGCCCGCGGCGACGACGCCCGCGTCGTCCCGAGCGAGACCGGCGCCCAGCCCATCGGCTCCCTGCGCGCCGGACATCACCGCCAGATCGGCCTGTCCGCGCAGATCGTCAGCGGCAGCCGCTTCATCAAGACCTGGGACGACGAGGTCTACTGCGGCGATCGCGGCGAGAGCGGCACCGGCAACGCCGTCTACTGCTTCAGCCGGGTCCCGGTGACGCTCGACCTCACCGCGTCGTACGGCCTCCGCCCGCACATCGAGCTCATGTTCGAGATGCGCTTCGGGCTCGAGCGCGACTTCGGGGCGACGTCGAACAGCGGCGACGGGCCGCGCCTGCGCCACTACTCGCCGGGCGTGCGCTTCTTCTTCAACGACAGGGGCGTGATGAAGTTCTTCTCGACCGCGCAGATCGCGCTCGACGCGACCGGGTACAAGGACGCCAGCGGCGAGGGCCGTGGCATCGACTTCGCGCTGCGCAACGCCAACGGGATCTTCCTCGACTTCCACGAGGCCTACGGGGCCTACGTCTTCTTCGGCGAGGAGCTCGAGTTCAAGCGCTGGCTCGAGGCCGGCCTCGAGCTGGGCGTCGGGATCCAGGGCCGTTATCCCTGACATGAAGATCCTCGAGACGACGAACCTGGCGAAGACCTACCGCACGCCCTTCCGCCGCAAGAAGGTCGAGGCGCTGCGCGGCGTCAGCTTCGAGGTTGGCAAGGGCGAGGTCTTCGGCTTCCTCGGGCCCAACGGCGCGGGCAAGACCACGACGATCCGCTGCTTGATGGGCCTCTGCACCATCACCTCGGGCTCGGCGATCATCCTCGGCCAGCCGGTCCCGAGCCGCGAGGCCCGCCAGCGCGTGGGCTTCCTCCCCGAGCAGCCGTACTTCTACGACTACCTCACCGTCACCGAGCTCCTCGACCTCGGTGGCCGCCTGTTCGGCCTCGGCGCCGCCGAGCGGGCGCGCCGCGGCGGCGAGCTCGCCGAGAAGGTCGGCCTCGGTCACGCCCGCAACCTCCCGCTCAAGAAGTTCTCGAAGGGCATGCTCCAGCGCGCCGGGCTGGCGATGGCGCTGGTCAACGACCCCGAGCTGGTCGTCCTCGACGAGCCGATGAGCGGCCTCGATCCGGTCGGCCGCAAGGAGGTGCGCGACCTGATCCTCGAGCTGCGCGACGCCGGCAAGACCGTCTTCTTCTCGTCGCACATCCTCTCCGACGTCGAGCAGGTGAGCGATCGGGTCGCGATCGTCGTCGGTGGCACGATCCGCGACGTCGGGCGCCCGCGCGAGCTCGTGGGCGCCTCGCGGCTCGCGACCGAGGTCGTCCTCCACCTCGGCGGTGACGAGGCCGCGAACGCCGCGGCGCGGGAGGCGATCGCCCTGCGCGCCGACAAGGTGCGCGGCGTCGAGGGCGAGGTGCTCGCCGTGCTCGGCGCCGGCGCCGACGTCGATGACTTCCTCGCCTTCGCGCGCGGTCACGGCGGCAAGGTCGTGAGCGTCACGCCCCGGCACGAGACCCTCGAGGACCTCTTCCTGCGGCGGGTCGAGGCCGGCAAGACCGAGCGTCGCGCGGAGACCGTCGCGTCATGATGGGGCGGATCTGGGCGATCGCGCTCAACACCTTCCGCGAGGCGGCGCGCATCCGCGTGCTCTACGGCATCCTCGTGCTCGTCGTCGGCGCCAACCTCCTGGCCATCGTGCTCGGCGAGATGTCGATCCACGAGCAGGCGCGCGTCGCGCGCGACATCGGGCTGGCGAGCATCTCGTTCGTCGGCTCGATGACCGCGATCTTCCTCGGCGTGTTCCTGCTCTACGGCGAGGTGCAGCGCCGCACGATCTACTCGATCGTCACGCGCCCCATCGCGCGCTGGGAGTTCGTGTGCGGCAAGTACCTCGGCATGGTGCTCGTGCTCACCGTGCTGGCGGCGCTCTTCTCGGTCGCCATGGTCGCGCTCCTCGCGTGGCAGGGGGTCGGCCTCACCGCCGCGCTGGGCAAGGCGGTCCTCCTCGCCTGGTTCGAGGTGGTCACGGTCGCGGCGATCGCCGTCTTCTTCTCGTCGTTCTCGAGCCCGTTCCTGTCGGGCATCTTCGCGCTCGCGCTCTTCGTCATCGGCCGGGTGACGCCGGACCTGCGCAGCGCCGCGGCCACCGCCGACGCGGCCTGGATCCGCACGGTGGCGCGGGGCACGCTCGAGATCGTGCCCGACCTGCACCTGTTCGCGATCTCCGGCCGCGCCGTCGACGGCCAGACCGTGTCGGTGCACGGCGACTTCGTCGCGTGGAGCTACGTCGCGTCGGCCGCAGGCCACGGGCTCCTCTGGATCGGGGCGCTCCTGATCCTCGCCTGCGTGATCTTCCAGCGTCGGGACTTCGTGTGAGGCAGGCGCTCGTCGTCGCCGCGATCGCCGTGGTGGTGGTGCTCGCGGCCGCGGCGACGCGCGCGGTGTGGGCCGGCGGCCGTGCGCTCGACGCCGGCGACGCCGCGCTCGCGCGCGGCGATCACGCCGAGGCCATCGCGTCGTGGCGGCGCGCGGCGCGCTGGTACGTGCCGGTGGCCGGGGCGAGCGGTGACGCGTTCGAGCGGCTGGCCCGGCTCGCGACCGAAGCGGAGGCGCGCGGCGACACCATGACGGCGCGCGAGGCGTGGCAGGCGGTGCGCTCGGCGGCCCTCGCGATCCGCGGCGCGACGGCGCCCTTCGACGATCGCCGGCGCGTCGCCGACGGGCATCTGGCACGGCTCTACGCCGCCGATGCGAACACCGGGGCCGGCGCGACCGTCGAGGAGCGCGCGGCCTGGCACGCGCGGGTGCTCGCCGGCGCGGCGCGGCCGACGCGGGGCTGGCTCGTGCTCGCGCTCGCCGGCCTGATCGCGCTCGTCGCCGGCGGCGGGCTCCTCGTCGCGGGCGACCGCGAACGCCGGCGGTTCGCCGAGGCGGCGCTCGCGCTCGGCGCGGCGGCGTGGCTCGCGGGCCTGGTGATGGCGTAGCGCGCCCTCGACTCGGGCCTTCGGCCCTCGGTCCGCGTGAACGGTGGTACGGTCGTCGACGATGCGCAGCGCGCAAGAGCTCCTGGAGATGGCCGCCGGCGTGGCGCGGCGGTGGGTCGAGGCCGCGCTCCATCGCTCGACGCGCGCCGCCGAGACCGTCGACGGGGTGCCGCGCTCGCGTTACGCGGTGTCCGCGGCCGACGCGGTGCGGCTGCTCGCCGCCGCCGGGCGTCCCGACGAGGAGGCGCTCGCGCGTGACGCCGACGATCGGTGGGCCGCGTTTCGCGCCGCGCTGGCCGAGCGGCCGCGCTCGCCGTTCGCGGTCCTCGTCGACGCCCTCGGCCTCGACGACGCCGCGGCGCGGGTGGTCGCGTTCCTCGCCGCCCTCGAGCACGATCCCGACCTCGAGCGCGCGTGCGCCTTCGTCTGGGACGACTTCACGCGCAAGCGGCCCGACGCCGGCTTCGTCGTCGACGTCCTGGGCGGCGGAGATCCCGACGCGCGGGGCCGGGTCCGTGCCGCGCTCGCGCCCGACGCGCCGCTGCGCCGCTACCGCGTCATCCTCGTCGGCGCGTCGAGCGATCTCGAGGCCAGCTCCCCGGCGCGCCGCACCGTGCGCCTCACCGATCGCGCCGTCAGCCACGTGTTCGGCGACGACACCTTCGATCCGGTCATCGACGCGGTCGCCGGCCTCTCGCCGCCGGCCGCGATCACCGACCTCGTCCTGCCCGAGACGACGATCGCGGTCGCCCGGCGCGCCCTGACCGCGAGCGCCGCGCCCCGGGTGCTGTTCCACGGCGGCGCCGGCACCGGGAAGCTCCTGCTCGTGCGCGCGCTCGCGGCGGAGCTCGGGCGGCCGGTGGTCAAGGTCGACGTCACCGAGCTCCTGCGCGCGCCCGATCGCCTGGAGGATCGCATCGCGCGCATCTCCCGCGAGGCGGCGCTGCGCCGCGCGATCACCGTCCTGCGCGCCGGCGCCTCCGCCGACGACACGGCGCCGCCCGCCGACGCCGCGCGGGTCATCGAGCTCGTCGCGCGCATCCGCGGCCCCGTCGTCATCACGTGCCACGCCCGCCCGGCGTGGCTGGTCCACGCCATCCCCGATCTGCTCGAGGTCGCGGTCGCGCCGCCGGCGATCCGCGCCCGCATCGCGCTGTGGAACCAGGCCCTCGGGGACGCGCGCGGCCTCGCCGGCGACGAGGCGATCGCCGCCGTCGCCGCCCGCTTCGCCCTCGGCGGCGAGGCGATCCACCGCGCCGCCGCCCGCGTGCGCGCGCAGGCCCACCTCCGCGATCCGTCGTCGCCCCACGTCGAGCTGCCCGAGCTCGCCGAGAGCGCGCGCCTCATGCTCCAGCATCGCCTCGGTACGGTCGCGCGTCGCGTCGCGCCCGGCTTCGCGTGGAGCGACCTCGTGCTCCCCGAGGACACACACGACATCATCCAGGAGTTCCTGGGCTTCGCCCGCCACCGCGCCCGTCTGCTCGAGGAGTGGGGCTTCGACAAGAAGCTGCCGTACGGGCGCGGCGTCTCGGCGATCCTCGCGGGCCCGCCCGGCACCGGCAAGACCATGGTCGCGCAGCTGGTGGCCCGCGACCTCGGCTACGATCTCTACGTCATCGAGCTCTCGCAGGTGGTCAACAAGTACATCGGCGAGACCGAGAAGAACCTCGCGCGTGTCTTCGACGAGGCCGAGCGCTCGCACGCCGTGCTCTTCTTCGACGAGGCCGACGCGCTCTTCGCCAGGCGCACCGAGGTGAAGAGCTCGAACGATCGCTACGCCAACCTCGAGGTCAACTACCTGCTCCAGCGCATGGAGAGCTACGACGGCGTCACCTTGCTCGCGACCAACCTCGAGCAGGGGATCGACGAGGCGTTCAAGCGGCGCGTGCGCTTCACCGTGCAGTTCGAGATGCCCGAGCCCGACGTGCGCGCGCAGCTCTGGCGGAGCATGTTCCCGAAGGAGACGCCGCTCGCCGGCGACGTCGACTGGAACCGGCTCGCGCAGCGCTGGGAGATGGCGGGTGGCTACATCAAGAAGGCCGCCGTGCGCGCCGCCGCTCGTGCCCTGGCGCGCGGCGAGGGGGCGATCGTCACGATGGCCGACCTGGAGCTGGCGGCGACGCTCGAGTACCGCGAGATGGGGCGGATCGGTTGAGAAGAGAGAGAAGAGAAAGAGAAGGGAAGAGAGAAGAGATCGGGCACGGGCACGGGCACGGGCACGGGCACGGGCGCCAAGCAGAGCCTACTGCGGGGGCGGGATGTCGTCGGGGAGCGTGTACTGCTCCTTCGGCGCCTCGACCGGCATCAGCGCCCACGCGGCGTCGGCGGTCTCCTTGCCCACGCGCCCGTCGGGCGCGACGCCGTGGTCGGCCTGCCAGCGCGCGACCAGGTTGGGATCGAGCTCACCGCCCACCGTGCACGTGAACCCGGTCGCCATGTTGAAGATGTTCACGTCGTCCTCGTGCCGGGCGTTGAACGCGCGCGCACGCACGACCCAGCCTGGCTCGACTTCTTGCTCCGCTGGCGCGGGCTCCTCTTGCTTCGGGCTCTCGGTGGTGCTGGGCGCGGGCGCCACCTCCTCCGCCTGCTGGAGCACGACGTCGGGCGGCGTCGCCTCGGGGGCGGGCTCGTGCTCGGGCGCGGCCTGCTCGGCCGGCGCGCCGTGCACGATGTCGAGCGCCCGGGTGACCGTGTCGTTGCCCAGGAAGTTCGCCGCCGCCTCGAGGATCTGCTCGTAGAGGTCCGGGTGATGGATGATGAGGTCGGCGAGTCCTTGCGCGTCGCCGGCCGCGAGCGCGGGCACCTGGAACAAGATCACGTCGCTGGCGGCGGGGTCCTGCTGGGCCTGCTCGGCCTTGACTCCGGGCGCCGCCTCTTGCTGATCGAGGGCTTCCTTGGCCCAGGGCTCGAGCTCGGTCATCGGGGCGACGGTGAAATCTGCGGCGGTGGACATGAAACCAGGACCTCCGGTACCCAGAATACGCTCGAACCCCCCGACGATCTCCCTCGGAATCGCCCATCTCTTTACAAGCCACGTCAGCCGCCCTACGTTTCGCGGCCGAAGGGGCATCGAACATGGGCAAGAACCTGGCAACGCAGGTGATCGGGCTGCTCGAGCACGATCGCGTCGATCTGCGGGCCGCCGCGGCCACCGTGCTCGCCGCGGTCGGTGAGGGCGACTCGACCGTGCAGAAGGGCCTGGTCGCGCGGCTCGACGACGCCGACGCGGTCGTGCGCCGCATCGCGCTCGAGGGGCTCGTCTCCCACGGCGCGACCGGGATCGCGGCCAACCTCGTCGCGATCCTCAAGCGCGATGACGAGGCGCTCGCCGAGCGCGCCGCGCAGGTGCTCGCGACGCAGGGCTCGGCGGCGGAGGGCTCGCTGCGCAAGGAGCTCGGGCACGGCCCCGTCGGCGCGCGCCGCGCGATCGCGCAGCTGCTGCTCCGGCGCGGCACGACGCCCGCGGTCGAGGCGATCCTCGACCAGCTGGGCGATCACGAGCTCGGCGAGCAGGTGCTCCAGCTCATCCGCCACGAGCTCGACGGCGGCGACGAGAAGCTCGCCGATCTCGTCCACAAGGTCGCGTCGGGGCGCGTGGGTGACAGCGGCAGGCAGCTCGCGGAGGCGTTGAAGCGCGTCGAGAAGGAGCGGGAGAAGGCGGAGAAGGAGAAGGCAAAGGCGAGGGACAAGGAGAAGAAGAAGGGCGAGGGGAAAGGGAAGGGGAAGGCGGAGGCGGAGAGCGGCTCGAACGGTCACTTCGATCCGACGCGGGATCCGAGCGTCGCGCCCGCGCTCGCCGAGCACACCGGGTTGCTCCGGCTGCTGGGCTATCTGGCGCGCACCAGCTCGCAGAGCCTGCTGGTCAAGGAGTCGGGCGAGGACCGGCCGCGGCCGGTGCGGTTCGCCGCGATCGCCGCGCTCCGCCGCATCGTCGCGGCGAGCGAGGCCAAGGGCACGGAGGCCGCGATCGAGGCGCTCATCGAGTACGCCGACGGCGAGGACCTCGGCATCGCGCAGGCGGCGATCGACACGCTGCGCGGCGCGCGGATCCCCGAGAAGCTCGCCAAGCCGTTCGCGGCGCTGGCGCGCTCCAGGAACCCCGCGGCGCAGAAGCTCGCGATGGAGCGCTTGCCCGCCGGCGGTGGCGCGGGCGCGGTCAAGGCGCTCGTCGACGCGCTCGGCGGCGACGACGTCACGGCGCGCGACGCCGCGGCGCGCGGGCTCGCCAAGGCGCCCGAGGCGGTCCTGCCGCTCACGCGCGCGCTCCTCGCCGCGGAGGACGAGCAGGTCGCGCGGCGGTACGCCGGCGCGCTGCGCTCGCACCGCGGCCACGTGTCGTCGACCGCGCTCGAGGAGCTGGTCGACCGGGCGAAGCAGTACATGGAGAAGAGCAGCAAGGGGAAGCTCCCCGCCGACGAGATGGTGCTCGAGCGCATCATCGGCGAGCTCGTCGCCGACGTCGCGCCGGAGAAGCACGTCGAGCTGCTGTTCGATCGCGCCACGCGCCTGCGCCGCGCCGGCAAGCCCCTCGAGGCCTTCGCCGCGCTCAAGCCGCTCCTGCGCAGCCGCGCCGACCTCGACGCCGTCATCGACGACGACGGCCGCTTCTTCCTGGCCGTCCTCGGCCTCAAGGCGGCGGGGCAGGGCATCCTGCGCGCATCGCACGCCGATGATCCCGTGCTCGAGCAGTTCGGTCGCCTGGCGGCGAGCGGCTACCCGGTCGCCCGGAAGCTCGCGCGCGAGAAGGACGTCGAGGACGAGGAGATGTACGGCCTCGGCTTCCGCCTGCTCGAGTCGACCGAGGACAACGACAAGGAGCTGGGGGCGGAGCTCCTCCAGGGCATCATCGAGGAACGCCCGCGGGCCAAGCTGGCCAAGGCGGCCCGGAACAAGCTCAAGCTGACCGGGTACCTCGACGAATAGGCGTCAGCCAGGCCAGGCCCCAGGGCCTGCCGTTCCAGCGGGTGCCACACGCCATCCACAGGACGCGGGCCACGGTCCACGGGGGTTTCACATCTTGTCCACAGCCGTCGCGGATCGCTAAGTCCGCGTTCTGGCCACGGATCCTACATGTAGGAACCCCGGTTACACCGACCCACGCTCAGTACGGCACTCCGCCCGACCGGATGCGCTCGATGAGGGCCTCGAGGCGGACGCGGGTGGGCTCGTCGGGGTCGACGATGCGAACGCCGAAGCCGGTGGGGAAGCGGTCGGACTCGGGGCTCCCGGGCTCGACGACGCGAGCGACGACCACCTCGAGCGCGATGGCCTGATCGTAGTCGAACAGCTCGATGTGGAGGCGCGAGCCGAGCTTGAACGGGTACGTGTGCGCGACGCGCGTGTAGAGGAACAGGCCGGAGCGGGACAGGTCGCGCGTGCGGAACACGAGCTCGTGTCCTCCCGACGCTGCCTTCACGAAGGCGTCGACGGAGACGCGTTCACCATCGCGCGCCGAACCTGTGCTCACCACAGGATCATATACCGGTTCCGTGCTACCTCTTGGCGGGGAACGCGCATGGACGTCCGTTGCGAGAAGTGCAACACCGAATACGAGCTGGATGAGGCCCGGCTCAAGCCCGGTGGGGTGACCGTCAAGTGCACCACGTGCGGTCACATGTTCAAGATCCGCAAGCGGTCGCCGACCCAGAGCGGTGTGGCCGCGCGGCCCGTCACCAACGCGCCGCCGGTGGGCGCGCCGGGCGCTGTCCGCCCGGCGACGTCGAAGACGCCGTCGAAGGGCGTGCCGCAGCCGCGTGCGCAGACCGGCTCCGGTCCGGTGAGCGGCCCCGTCGGTGCCGAGGGTGAGCGCAACTGGATCATCCGGCTCGACAACGGCGAGCAGCGCCCGTGCCGCGAGCTCGGGATGCTGCAGCAGTGGATCATTACCGGGCTCGTCTCGCAGGAGTCGATGATCTCGCGCAGCGGGAAGACGTGGAAGCGGCTCGGCGACATCCCCGAGCTCGCGTCCTTCTTCGTCGTCGCGCAGGAAGCGCGCGACGCGCGCGCGCAGCGCGAGTCGGGCCAGGTGACGCCGCCGCGCGGGAATCCCGCGACGGGCGGCGCGGCCAGGTCACCGCAGATGGTGGAGCGCGAGACCGTGGTCGAGCCGGTGCGTGGGCCTGGCACCGGGCGCCACGTGGCGCCTCCCGCGCCCCGGGCGGCGCCACCGCCGGCGCCGCCACGCGCGACCGGCGCGCCGCGCGCGGCGACCGCGACGCCTCCTCCTCCTCCGGCGCCGCCGGCGCGCGCGACCGGCTCGCCGCGCGCGACCCCGCCGACGGGCAACCCGCCCCCGCCGCCGCCGGTGGCGGCCGCGACGCTGGTCGGCATGCCGACCGCACCGGTGGCGGCGCCCGCGCCCGCAGCGCCGAGCGCGCCGACGATGGTGCCCGCGGTCGCGCCGACGTTGCTGGCCGCGCCGCCAGCGTCGCCCGTCGCGGCGGCGAGCGCGCCGTTGCCGGCCTGTCTCTTATACACATCTCCGAGCCCACGAGACAGGCAGAAATCT